>Ga0065721_10005057_pt1 | contig 31990 bp, 23 predicted proteins | sample Mesricmetagenome_FD_59108 | JGI IMG/M metagenome (GOLD analysis project Ga0065721, IMG submission 59108) | Mesophilic microbial community from rice straw/compost enrichment Sample: eDNA_1 v2 (version 2) | ecosystem: Engineered > Solid waste > Grass > Composting > Bioreactor | place: USA: Davis...
CTCTTCAACAATTCTTAAGTCAGCTGCCATACCTCTTTCCATCTCTCTCAAATCTTATCCAACAAGAAAGCAATCTGTACTACAGGGAGATAAATGAACGAGCCGAACATAATTTTCAGCGCCGCTTTTCTGTCTCCCGATTTCATCAATGAGAATGTTTGCGCGAGGAATAACACTCCGCAAATAGTGACCACGATAGCAGACTTGATACCTGTAATCCCAAAGGTTGCCGGAAGCAATCCGAGAGGAATCAGGAACAAAGTATAAATCATGATCTGGATGGCCGTGTTAAGATCTTTCTCCCCTCCTGACGGCAGGAGTTTAAAGCCTGCCTTCTTATAATCTTCGTCTGCTACCCAGGCAATCGCCCAGAAGTGCGGAAACTGCCAGATGAACTGGATTCCGAAAATGATCATCGCTTCGTGCGAGATGAATCCGGTTGCTGCAGTCCAGCCGAGCAGTGGAGGCAGCGCTCCGGGTATTGCACCGACAAGTACGGCAATCGGCCCCACACGCTTGAGCGGCGTATAGACAAAGCTGTAAAGAATCATGGAACACAACGACAAGACGGTCGTGAACACATTGGTAAAGATCAACAGGATGCCGATGCCTACGGCGAGACAGCACAAACAGAAAATGATTGCTTCGTTTACGGTAACCCTTCCGGTAGGAAGCGGGCGGTGCCGCGTACGAGACATTACCTTGTCAAGATCTCGCTCCAGGATTTGGTTTACCACGATGGACGCTCCAGAAACGAGGAACCCGCCAACAAAGAGCATCGGTAATACCTGCCAATTGACGACAGGTGACGCGAGTACATACCCGAACGCACAGGAGAACGCCACCAGCAAAGACAATCGGGGTTTCAGCAATTCCTGAAACGCCCTCGCCTTCGCAGCGACGAGTGGGATTCCTGATAATGTATGTATCCGCTCAGCCAGCATTCGTCAACACTTGTTTTCTGCCATCAGTCAATTTCAACAGGAACAAAAACTGCATTCCAAAACAGACCGTCGCGATCAGGAGGTGAATAGGCTGCAAGAATGGAGGTACTGCAAACCAACCCATCCCGGCACCTGTCGCTATCGTCGCCAGTACAACCAGTGCCAGCGCGAGGGGAAATCCCGAAAGACCGTGCGTCTTCCGGAGACGAACAATCAGCCCGACATGCACCAACAAAACCACCCACGAGAACGACCGGTGTATCGAGAACTGTTCCTGAATTAACGATATCCACTCGCTCCTGTCGGCTACGCGCGCAACGGTATCGATCGATTCTCTGACTTGTGTTCCGAGCAGTATTTGAATCAGTAGTGTCACTATGCAAGCTACCAGCCATACCGTTGCTCCTGTGGAGAATGTCTCACGCTCTTGCGGAGAACTTCGGTAGACGAGATAGACCAGCATCGCGACAATCAACAGCGCCAGAAACATATGTACAGTGATGGTCCACGGAGTCAGATTGCTTGAAACTACAAACGAACCGATCCATCCCTGGAATGAAACCAGCGCGAGCGTCAGAAACGACATGACAGTCAGTCTGCGATCGATGTTCCAGAATTTCAAAGAATACACAAACACCAGGAAGATCAGTATTCCGATGATCACACCGGTGATGCGGTTGAAATATTCGATCCACGTTTTGGTCGGATTAAAGTCGCCTTCAATCAGAACCGATTCATCATTTAGCAATTGATCGGCTGTGGATCCAAGCCCGATCAACCTCAAGTATTTGGCGAACCGCACATTCTTCTTATGGCGGTATTCGGCATAACTCTCTTTATAATCCGGTGGCAGTTGGGAGATGTCCGTCGGGGGGACCCAGCTTCCAAAGCACTTCGGCCAGTCGGGGCACCCCATTCCTGAACCGGTACTCCGCACGATGCCACCGACCAGTATCAGTACATATACAGCGACTAATGTTGCCAGGCTGAGCTTGTAAAAAGCTCGCAGCTTGTCCATTAGTCTAGTCTTTTTTCTCCACCACGACAGCTCCTTGTGTTCCTGTAGACTCCAACTTGATCAAGTCATTCTCATGCGGGAGATTTGACTCAGGTGTTTCAGAGAACGGAACAGTCTGGGGTATAAAGTCATCTTTCGCTCCCGGCTTGCTGTAGTCATACGGCCAGCGATACACGGAAGGAATTTCTCCAGGCCAGTTTCCATGGCCAGGGACACGCGGTGTAGTCCATTCCAGCGTATTAGAATTCCATGGGTTAGAAGGCGCTTTTGGTCCGCGGAACATGCTGTAGAAGAAGTTGAACAGGAACAGGAACTGCGCACTGAATGTACAGATCGCTGCTATACTTACCAGCATATTGAGGTCGAAGAACCCATCGAATGTCTGGAAGTTTGTCCATGAATAATATCTTCTTGGGAATCCGGCTACCCCGATATAGTGCATCGGGAAGAACACGAGGTAAACACCGATGAAGGTAATCCAGAAGTGGATGTAGCCGAGTTTCGCATTCATCATCCTTCCGAACATCTTCGGGAACCAGTGATAAATACCCGCGAGCATACCGAAGAAAGCCGCGCTACCCATTACAAGGTGGAAGTGGGCTACAACAAAGTATGTGTCATGCAGTTGAATATCAATTGCTGAGTTTCCGAGGAAGATACCAGTGATACCACCCGTGAGGAAGAACGACACCATCCCTATTGAGAAGAGCATCCCGGGTGTGAACCTCAGGTTACCCTGCCAGAGCGTCGTCACGTAGTTGAATATCTTCACCGCCGAGGGTACGGCAATAATCAGTGTCAACAGCATGAAGATCGATCCGAGGAACGGGTTCATCCCGGTGACGAACATATGGTGCGCCCAAACCACGAAACTCAGGATCGCGATGAAGAGCATAGAGCCGATCATGGCTTTGTAGCCGAAGATCGGTTTACGCGAATTTGTTGCAATGATCTCAGAAGTAATTCCAAGAGCAGGCAGGATCACAATATACACCTCAGGGTGACCGAGGAACCAGAACAAGTGCTGGAACAACACGGGGCTACCACCCGAGTTGGGTAGAGCCTGTCCGGCAATGTAAATATCCGACAGGAAGAAGCTTGTCCCGAAGCTGCGGTCAAAGATCAAAAGCAAAGCTGCTGCGAACAGCACAGGGAATGAAAGCAAACCAACGATCGCGGTGAAAAGAATAGCCCAGATCGTCAGCGGCATGCGTGTAAACGACATTCCGTGAGTTCGCAGGTTGACAATTGTCACAATGTAGTTAATACCTCCGAGCAACGTACTTACGATGAAGAGCGCCATCGACACCAGCCAGAGTGTCATACCGAGTCCCGATCCAGACATCGCCTGGGGAAGCGCACTCAACGGAGGGTATACTGTCCAACCACCACTGGCAGGACCTGTAGAGATGAACAACGATACAAACATCACAACACTGGCCAGGAAGAAGAACCAGTACGACAACATGTTCATGAAACCGGAAGCCATGTCGCGAGCTCCGATTTGGAGCGGGATGAGGAAGTTCGCGAATGTTCCGCTCAGACCAGCCGTGAGAACGAAGAATACCATGATGGTGCCGTGCATGGTCACAAGCGCAAGGTAGAACTCCGGGTCAAGTTTCCCCTGGTCGGTGATCCAGCCCCCCAACAATGGTCTCAACCATTCAAGATTGGCATTAGGAAAACCAAGTTGCAGACGGAAGATAATGGAGAGCAATCCTCCGATGACCGCCCAGAACATACCGGTGAGCAAGAACTGCTTGCCTATGACCTTGTGGTCTTCACTGAAGATGTAGGTGGTCCAGAAATTACCATGGTGTTCATGGTGCTCATGATCATCGTGATGAACACCCTGCTGAACGTGAATATCTGTAGTAGCCATGTCTTGAATCTTTAGATCTAATTAAACTTAGTTGCCGGCAACCCCTCCCACAAGTTCCTTTTCGAAACCTGCGCTGATCATTGCTGCTTCACGCAGCGCGGCCGGCACTTTTTTCAGATAGTCAGGATTTTGCTTCAACCACGCTTCCTGTCCCTGCTTCCACCTTTCGTAAGCTGCGGGCTCATCCACCACCACGACCATTCTCATGGAGAAGTGGGCCTGTCCGCATACTTCCGCACAAGCCAGTTCATAGTTGAAATTCGGATTGTTAAGTTCATCACGCATTTGTTCCGTCGTCTTGGTAGCGACGAATTTGAACTGCGTCGGCATCCCCGGAACCGCATCCATCTTCACACGGAAATGCGGGATATACAAACTGTGAAGCACGTCCTTCGAACGAATCTTCAGCAGGACTTCTTTTCCCTTGGGAACATGAAGTTCAAGGGACTTGAAATCATCAAAGGAGTTTTTGTCTGTCAGGTCGAGGCCAAACTCGTTGACTGCATCAATCAATTTATAATTATACGCCCCGAGCTTATTGTCGTTGTTGCCCGGATATCTTGCTGTCCACGCGAATTGCTGAGCGATGACTTCGATGACTTCGGCTTCTTCAGAAGCGGGCGCGGTAATTTCATTCCACGCACGGAGACCGGTGAAGATCAATACCGTCAATACAATAGCAGGGATGATAGTCCATGCAAGCTCCAGGTAGTGGTTATCAGGATAGAATCTAGCCTTACGTCCCTTCTGGTGCTGGAACTTATACACAAAGACAGCCATCACGACGCTGATGATCGTAAATGCAACGACCGTCACGCCCATTGTTATCCAGAACAGCGTATCAGTCCACGCTCCGTGCTCCGAAGCGACCGGCAAGTTATAATCATCGAAATGTGCGAAAGAGTACCAGAAGAAGCTTACCAGAGCAACAATCGTAAAGATCAGGAAAAGCGCACCATTCGCCCGGTTGCTGGAATCAACGCGTTCATCTGTTGTAGTAGTACGGGTCTTGGCAAGACTTACGAGGTTGCTAACCCGGAAAATGAGGTAGAGAATGATAAGGATTAGAACAACACCTAAGCCTATGATCAGATTCGTCATGATTTCCTATCCTTTTAAATGTGATGATTCAGACTTTCGACCAGTGTCGGATGATTCTTACCGATAAGCGGTACCTTCGCCAATGCTCCGAGCACAACCAACAGGTACGCACCAAGGAAGATAAGGGCCATACCGATCTCGAGAATTCCAAGCGAGCCCTGATTCTGCATGACCCCTGGAGTCACCATGTTGAAGAAGTCGAACCAATGACCGACAATGATAATAGGACAAACCACCTTCAGCATCGCGATCTGGCGTTTCGCATCCCTTGTCATGAGCAACAAGAACGGCAAAACAAAGTTCATTATCAGGTTCGTGTAGAATATCCAGCTGTAAGGACTCGTCCTCATTCTTTCGATGAAGTATACGGTCTCTTCAGGGATGTTCGCATACCAAATCAGCAGAAACTGGCTGAACCAGATGTAAGTCCAGAAAATCGTAAACGCAAAGCAATATTTCCCGAGGTCGTGTAAGTGATTAGAGTTAACTATCTTGAGATACCCGGCATCTTTCAGGAAAGCGCAAATCAATGTAATCATCGCCAAACCGGTCACCCACCAGCTCGCGAAAACGTACCATCCGAACATAGTGCTGAACCAGTGTGTATCGATGCTCATTACCCAATCCCACGCTGCAACGGAAGAACTAACAGCGAAGAACACCAGGAACCAAGCAGCCGTTGAGCGGTTCTTGTACCAGTACACCGGCTTGTCTTCGAGATCTTCAGCCAGCATATTTTTCCTGATGAGCGTGTAAAACCAGTACCACATTCCAAAGAAGAGCACCATCCGGAAGATGAAGAAGATCGGGAACCCTCCGCCCGAACCAGGCCAGAAGAAGAAAGCCGACTTATGAGAAATAATTTCATCTTTCATTGGACCATCCTCGTAGAGGTAGCCGTGCGTCCAATGGAATACTGTATGTCCTGTGACGAAGAAAAGCACAAGCATTAGAATACCTGCAATCGGTATCCAGTTACCCATTGCCAGGGGAATCCTGATAATTCCTGCCGACCAACCAGCTTGAGCTGCGTAGTGAATCGCTACGAAGAAAAGTCCGATGATACCAAGCCCTGCGAAGAAGACGTTATTCATCCAGAGCGTAGTGTAAAGTCTCTTTACCCAATATGCAGGACCACTGTGATGTCCACCTTCTGCCACTTCTGCGTGACCGGCATCACCTTGCATAGTGCTGGCAACAAGGTTTTCTCCAGCCGCGGCCATTGCATGATGATCGCCATCCGCATGGGGAGGATTGCTCATGGCAAGGATCAAACCGATGACTACAAGCAGTACTCCTGCTCCGAGTACATAAAAGATTTTCTTCCGAGTCTCCGGCCTGAATATATACTGTTCGTCTTCAATAATTACATGAGCCATTTGTATACGTCATTTATATAAGCCAAATCCTAAGCCTTGAGCGGCGTCGTTACTTCTGCAATTCTTTAACATACTTAGCAATCTTCCAGCGGTCGTCGGGAGCGATCTGAGAGCCGTGAGGCCACATGAGATTCTTTCCGTAGGTGATCACATGGAAGATGTGTCCCTCTGTCATATTCTTAAGCGCATCAGCCTTGTAGTTCGGCACGCCCGCGTAGGCGCTCTTTTGTTGTCCGTCCGCGGTTACACCCTGTGCAACTTTCCCTTCGCCTTCACCTTTCGCGCCGTGGCAGTGGCTGCAGTATCTTGTGTAGAGGGCTTTTCCTTCAGCAAGGACTTGCGGCGATGTTTCGAACGGACTTTGAAGGCGGCTTGCCAGTCTGAGGCCCGTTGAGTCATTAGGTAATCTATAAGGCAATCGACGGTTTGGATCCCTCTTCACCGTATTCGGAGGAGGCATCCGCATGTTCATGTTGTGCGGGTTGAACAAGTTCGAGTTGAAATACTCCGCGTGCCCTTCGTTTTCACCAGGCATATTGGGATAATCGATCGAAGTTGCCCAACGTCCGGCGTCCGGATCCGTAATCTGAGTAAATGGATCGTACGGCACGGAGTGATACATATTTGGCGCGTATTCATAACCGGGGTGATTGCCGCGTCCGCTGCAACCGGCGAGGAAAACCGCCAGGCCAATGGGGAGTATTATGTTTCTCAAAGTTCGCATTCTTAGTCGGTATCAGTAACCAGTTTCAGTTATTCAATGCTGATCATCAAAGACTTTTTTGTTGACCTCCGATGCGCCGGAGTCCTTCAACAGTTGAGTGATTGCCGAAGGGTCTTGCGCCTTGTTAACATCAACATCGATAGCTACCACGAGTTTGTCGTCGGTGCTGCGTACGTCGAACTGCCGCGGCTTGCCATAAGGTTTCATATCACTTACGATCATGAAAGTGGCAACCATTCCAAGCGCTGACAACAGAACGGTAAATTCAAACGTTACGGGAATAAACGGAGGAAGCGCGGCGTGCGGCTTACCACCGATAATCATCGGCCAGTCAAAGCCCAGCATCCAGAACTGCATCAACAGCGCGAGCGATGTCCCGGTTATTCCAAACAGGAACGCTGCTATAGGAAGGCGGCTTCTCCGGTAACCGAGCACTTCATCCAATCCGTGCACAGGGAATGGAGTAAAGACTTCGTGGATTTTGACGCCTTTCGCCCGGAGAGTTTTGACGGCATCGACCAACACGTCCTCGTCGTCGAAAACTCCTACCAGAAAATTCTTATTTGCGGCCATTGTCGAAAAAATTAAGCTCTCTATTAATGGTGTGTTTTACCTACTTCACGCGGAGTTCCATGCTGTCCTTCCGAAGAAGTAGCCTTGAGGATACTCTTGATCTCGGCCATGTTCACCACAGGGAAGAACTTGGCGAAAAGGAAGAACGCAGTGAAGAACAATCCGAATGTGAAGACATATTCACCGATGTCATACATCGTCGGGTGGAACATTGTCCAGCTCGAAGGCAGGAAGTCGCGGTGCAGTGATGTAACGATGATTACGAATCGCTCGAACCACATACCGATGTTCACGATGATTGACAACACGAACGTTGCAACCAGGCTGGTGCGGATCTTCTTGATCCAGAACAGCTGCGGAGAGATAACGTTACATGTCATCATCGACCAGTAAGCCCATGCATACGGACCTTGAACGCGGTTGTAGAAGGCGTATCCTTCGTACTCTACCCCGGAGTACCATGCAATGAACAACTCAGTGATATAGGCAATACCCACGATCGATCCGGTAACGATGATGATGATGTTCATCAACTCGATGTGATAGATCGTGATATAATCTTCAAGCTTGAAAACTTTACGTGTCACGAGCAACAGCGTCAATACCATCGCGAACCCGGAGAAGATAGCACCGGCAACGAAGTAAGGCGGGAAGATCGTAGTGTGCCAGCCGGGGATCACCGATGTCGCGAAGTCCATCGATACGATCGTGTGAACGGACAACACAAGCGGTGTAGACAACCCGGCGAGAATGAGTGCTACAGACTCATAACGCATCCAGGTTTTTGCTCCACCCGACCAGCCAAAGCTGAGTGCATTGTAAATGGCGGCGCGTGTTTTTGCACCTTGAACAATTGCACGATCGCGAATGGTGGCAAAGTCAGGAATAAGACCGATATACCAGAACACCAGTGAAACGGTGAAGTATGTCGAGATCGCGAACACGTCCCAAAGCAGAGGTGAGTTGAAGTTAACCCACAGCGAACCGAACGTGTTTGGCAAAGGAAGTGCCCAATAGAATCCGAGCCAGAGACGGCCCATGTGCATGAGCGGGAACGTAGCCGCACAAATAACGGCAAAGATTGTCATCGCTTCTGCAGCGCGGTTGATTGACATCCTCCAGCGCTGACGGAACAGGAGGAGAATCGCGGAGATCAGCGTTCCGGCGTGACCGATACCGACCCACCAGACGAAGTTCGTGATATCCCACGCCCAACCTACCGTCTTATTAAGTCCCCAGACCCCTACTCCTTCCCAGAGCAGAACACACACGCAGTAAAAGCCGAACGCGAACAACGCGAGCGATACGGCCATAGCCATCATCCACGCCGGGTTCGGTTTATTTTCTACGTGCCGGCTGATGTCGTGAGACACGTCCTTCAACGTCTTTCCACCGGTGATCAAAGGGTCGCGAATTGCGGAAGATACTTGCATTGTCTTGGTATGGCTAATCCTTTATACTCTTTATTCACTATGCGTTTGAAACGTCTTTGTTTCTCACCTTTGCGAGGTAGAAAATGTTCGGACGCGTGTTGAGTTCCTCGAGTACCGAGTAAGCGCGAACATTGTCTGCTTCCTTGTCGTTGATATGCACGCGCTTCTGATCGAGCGGGCGAATCTTCAGGTGCTTCGAAATGCGGCTCTCAGGATCATTCATATCTCCAAAGAGAATTGCTCCTGTCGTACACGCTGCAGCACAAGCCGTAGTCACTTCACCATCGCGGAGCGTGCGCTTCTCTTTCTTCGCAGTGAGTTTTCCTTGCTGGATGCGCTGTACGCACAACGTACATTTCTCCATCACACCACGAGAACGTACCGTGACATCGGGGTTGAGTACCATCTTACCGAGGTCAGTATTCATCGCCGTGTTTACGTTGGCGAATTGCTTGTTATCGTGATACTTGAACCAGTTGAAGCGGCGTACTTTGTAAGGGCAGTTGTTAGCGCAGTAGCGGGTACCGATGCATCGGTTGTAAACCATCTGGTTGAGACCTTCCGTGCTGTGCGTTGTTGCCGCCACCGGACATACAGTCTCGCATGGAGCGTTGTTACAATGCTGACAAAGCATCGGCTGGAAGACAACCTCAGGGTTTTCGGCAGCATGCTCAGCGCCTGTCCAATCATCTGCAGGTGCATCGCTGCTATAGTAGCGATCAATACGCAGCCACAACATTTCACGGCGGTTGATCACTTCGTCGCGACCAACAATGGCCACGTTGTTTTCGACGTTACATGCTACAATACATGCACTGCAACCTGTACATGTGTTCAGGTCAATAGCCATTCCCCAGTGGTGGCCCTTGTAGTCATGATTCTTCCAAAGCGTGAGCGTTTCCGGGTCAACTTTGTGATCCGGGGATGTCCACGTATTGATCTTAGGTGAAAATTTCTCTTTCGCGAAGGTTCCGTTGTTGAACTCAGTCAAAGTAGTTTCCTGAACAACTGACTTGCGACCCATGTGGGTGTTTTGAGTCTGCGTCTGCGCCAACTGATAATCCTCGTCGTAGTTGATCTGGAACTTCACACCGGTCGCGATATAGCTCAAAGAGCCGTTGACTAACTTGACGAACGGATATGCGTTCTGCCCGATGTGATCTGCAACGCGGCCCGCCTTTGTACGTCCATATCCCAGCGGAATACCGATCGTACCCTGTGGCTGGCCAGGTTGTACCATGACAGGAAGCTTCACAGACTTGCCATCCACTTCAATAGTGGCGAACTTCGTGTGACTTTCATCGAAGGAGATATCCGCAGCGTCTTTTACGGACACTGTTACGTAGTTATCCCAAACAACTTTCGTGATCGGGTCAGCGAGTTCCTGCAACAACGGGTTGTTCGCCAGCGATCCGTTACCCACAGTCGCGTTCGCATAAACTACGAGTTCGACATCACCAGCTTTGTAGTTGTTCGCAATAGCGCTGGCTGCTGCGCTTACATTTCCATTGAAAGTGACAGCGACATCGCCCGACGCCGGGAATTCATACACTCCATCGTGGAGGCACTTGTCCCAGAATGACTGGAAGTCACCCTGACCGGCCTGGTAGAAGCGGCTTCTCCAGTTTTCTTTCAGGAATTCGAAGTAATTAGTATTTGACTCACCTGCCCAAACAAGGAAACTCTCCTGGGCCTGGCGTGTCTTGAAGATTTGAGTAATGACAGGTTGCGACAACGAGAAGTGGTTGCGCTTAGGCTCCGCATCGTTCCACGATTCGAGGTAGTGGTGATCCGGTGTGAGGAACTGGCAAAGCGTGCCTGTTTCTTCTTCCTTATATCCTGTTGCAACTGACAGCGAAACAGACTTCAGAGCTTCTGCGATCTCGGCTCCTCTCGGATGATCGTAGACAGGATTACAGTTGTAGAATATTACACCTGCAATTCTATTCTGTACGAGGTCCGTGACGAAAGCATCCATTGCTTCATCGTTGCCCTGACGATAGTTGACGGGCAGGTTCGGAAGGATGGTCGTGCCATAACTTCCCAACATCTCGTTGATACCGTTGACCAACACCTGGATAGCGCGGTCGTTAGCCCCTGCAACAACAAGAGCCTTTCCGCGGTTTTGCCAGAGTTCGTCAGCAGCTTTTGACAAATGTTGTACGTCAACACCGCCGCTAACGGCAGGTCTACCAGCTTTTTGTGCGATGTAGTTATACAGTTGCACGACAACGGCACCTTGCTCCGAAGGTTTGATCGGAGTACGGTAGTCGGCGTTCGCGCCGGTCATGCTAAGGATGCTTTCGAACTGATAGTGACGCGACATTTCCCGCTTCGACTCACTCACTTCGCGGGTTTGCGCGTAACCTTTGGTATTCTCAATAGTAGCTCCCCAACTCACAAGGAAGTCTGCCCCGATGCTGACAATGGTAGCCGCCTTGCTGAAATCGTAGGTCGGGATCATTGCCGTACCGAAGGACTCTTCGTTTGCTTTCAGCATCCCGTAGTGGGATACCTGATCGTATTGGATATGCTGGGTAGTTGGATACTTAGCGATAAAACGTCCGATGGCCAGTTTTGTAGTAGGGCTGAGAACTGTGTTGCTCACGATCCTGATCTGTCCACCGCTGCGAGAGATCTCATTGAGCTTGTTGATGATCTGCCCGTCGACTTGTTCCCAAGTCGCCCTGGAACCCGAAGCCTTCGGTCCGCGTAGGCGATCATTATCATAGAGAGAAAGGACTGACGCCTCCACTTGGGCATTTGTACCACCACGGGTGACAGACGACATGGAATTGCCATCTACCTTAATCGGGCGACCTTCGCGGGTCTTCACCACAATACTGCAGTAGTCACCACCGTTGATATAGGTGGATGCATAGTAGTTAGGGATACTTGCCTCGTAGTCGTCAGGTTTGTTAACGAAAGGAATAGCGTTCCGGACTGGAGCTTCACAGGCTGCGAGGGAGACTGCAGTCACCCCAAAGCCCATCATCTTCAAAAAATCTCTCCGGGAATGCCCCAGATCTTCCTCCGGACCAGGTTCAGGGCCAAACTCGGCGTGGGCATTCTTGACCACGTCGGCGCGGTTGGTGAGTTCCCCGATGCCTTTCCAGTATGTTTTCTTAGATTCCATATTTCGTTTTATCGCGACGTATTCTGTTTAACAACTACGAGCTAACGGATTCAACATTTGACATTCGTAATTCGTCATCCCGAATTCGTAATTAATAGTGGCATTTCGCGCACTCCAATCCTCCGATATCTTCCACCGTCATGCCTTTCTTTCCAGATCCTTCGTGTACTTCGAGGAGCTTGTCGTAGTAGGCGTTACCCTGCGCATTGACCTGAGTGGTCCTGTGACAATCGATACACCATCCCATGGTCAGCAATGAGTGCTGGCGCACCACATCCATCTCCCGGATAGGACCGTGGCAAGTCTCGCAGTCGACATTTCCAACCGCAACGTGTTGAGAGTGGTTAAAGTAGGCTAGGTCAGGAAGGTTGTGAACCCGTACCCATTCAATAGGTTTGTTCTGTTCGTATGCCCTGATAATCTTGCCGATCTCCGCGTCACCAGTCAGTGTACCGGTCTTGATCTGGTTGTGGCAGTTCATACAGATGTTGACTGAAGGAATCGTAGCATTCTTTCCTTTAGATGCACCTGTGTGGCAGTACTGACAGTCGATTTCGTATTGTCCAGCGTGAATCTTGTGAGAGAACGCGATCGGCTGCTCGGGTGCATAACCCTTCTGAACACCCACCGAGAATAAAGCGTTAATGACAGCCTTGAAGCCAAGTGCTGCGACCACGAATGCTACTATGAAAATGAAGCCTCTGCTTCGCGTGATGGTACCGAACGTGATCGGAGAATGAACAATTTCTTTCTGTTCTTCAGTGAGCTCGCGAGTATCGAGGAATCGCTTGATCGCTGAAATGAGGAAGAGAAGGATGACAACGAGCAGCGCGAGAATAACGACCATCCCGATCAAAATTAGATCGAGATATTCGGGAGCACCTGATGTAGGCTGGCCGGGAGTCTGCGGTCCGTCGGTCGGTGTCGCTTCTTTCGGTTTTTCCGCTTCGCTCTTGACGTAGGCAAGAATATTGAGAACGTCCTCACTCTTGAAAGAGGAGAACGCAGTCATTTGAACCTTGTTGTATTGATTAAAGAGGTTGTTCGCGTACTCATCTCCGCTGGCGATAACAGCAGATGAATTTCGGACAAAGTCGATAATCCATTGCACAGAAGGAGCTCGTTCTTCTACGCCAGCAAGCGGTGGTCCGATGAGTCTCTGGTCGACGCGGTGACAGGTTTTACAGTTTGTATCAAACAATTGTTTCCCCGCCGAAACAGCGCCGGCGTCCGTAGGAATCTCTTGAGCAAAGCTTGATAAACTGGAAAATGCGAGGACTATGGAAAAAATCAGGGACTTGAGCGCGGAGCGGTGATAAGTTATAGTCATGTCAAGTTAGTGTCCGTTGTCCAAAACAAGTGCGCACAAATCTACTATTGGAATGCATTTTTTCAAATTTATTTGGTTCAGCCAATTCTTTTTTTGAGCACTGAAACATGCATTCAAAAGTCGTCTATGCGGGTGTGCATTCACCGCATATTTGGGGGCGAAAGTAACCAAGAAATGGAGTCAAGCGACAGACAAGTGTAATTTAGAATCGTTCTAATTATCAGTACCACTCGTAACCGTTATCGGTATAATATATAGAGTAATCCGGTGCGTCAAATACTCCTCTGCGTCGGTTTCTTCTCGTTTTGCTAACTTACAGTATGCTCCAGCTTCAGCGGTCGGACAAGAAATTCCTTCTCTCAATCTTACTTATTGCAGTTGCCCTGCATGCCCACGCCAATACCGATAGCCTGAAGCTACTCTTAAGGGACCAACACCCTGACACGGCCAGGATTAGCATCTACCTGGGCCTCTTCAACAATTATGTCGTTTCAGATACCGCAGAGGCAAGTTATTACCTCAGTAAAGCAATTGAGTTGTCAGACAGTATTCAGAGTAGTCACTGGCAATGCCGGGCAAAATTGGCGACTTGCAAGTTCCTCAGAAGCAAGGGGCAAATGAATCGTGCAAGGCAAGTCCTTGCAGACATGTCGTCGGGCTGCCTCCACTCGGGAGTTCGCTCGATTGACTCATGGTACTACTCAGAATCCGGGATAGTGAAGTTTATCGAAGGAGACTACAATGGCGCTCTCGGCGACTTTATCCAGTCGATGACGATCGACGAATCCCTCGGAAACACCGAGAACCTGGCAAAGACTTACAACAACGTTGCTAATGTTTATTGGGAAATTGAAAAACTCGACGATGCGCTCGGCTATTACCACAAGTCTCTGAAGATCTATGAGGATGCCGGGAATGAAAAAGAGAGCAGCGATGTCCTGGGAAACATCGGACTGATCTATCGCGCGAAGGGTGAGTACGACAAAGCCCTGGAGTATTATTTCAAGTCACTGTCTCTCGACCGCAAGTACGAGAACAGGCTGAGCGAGGCTATCAATCTCCAAAATATTGGCGCACTGTATCAGATGACTGGCAATCACCAATTAGCGTTGAAATACCTGGCCGACTCAAGGAATATTTCCGAGGAAATCAGCGACCCGATCGGCACCCTGTATGCTAGTCACGGAATTGCCAATGTATACTCAGCTCTCGGGCGCGACGAAGAAGCCATTTCCCTGTTGCGCGAAGCGCTGGACCTGGCCGGAAGGCTGAAGATAAAAGAGGAGATGAAAAACATCTTTAAAGATCTTGCAGATCTGTTTGAAAAGAAAGGTCAATTGGCAAAGGCTCTCGAGTACAGAAAGAAGTTTGAAGTCCTCAAAGACAGCCTGGCTGGGGAGAACTATACAAAGGCAATCAAGGAAATGGAAATCCGATATGAAACGGAGAAGAAGGACAATCAAATCGCCCTCCTTGCCAAAGAAAAAGAATTACAGACGAAAGAAACGGAGCGTCAGTCAACCATTAAGAAGGCGTTCATCGCCGGATTCGTTCTCGTCGTGATTCTCGCAGCCTTGCTTGTTTACGCCATCCGCCAACGTCTGCTGCTTGTCACCAAGGACAATGAGATCAAGGAAGCAAGCCTTCTGCANCAGCTAACNGAACTTGAAATAAAAGCCTTGCGAGCACAGATCAATCCGCATTTNCTCTTCAACTGNCTGACGTCCATCAACCGAATGATTGTGAAAGGTGAAAACGAAGAAGCATCCGCTTATTTGAAAAAGTTTTCAAAGCTGGTGAGACTAATCGTCGAAAACTCTCAATCGAATCGTGTCTCGCTGGAAAACGAACTCGCATTGATTGAATCGTATATTCAACTCGAAGGACTGCGCTTTAAGGGTAAGATTGGCTACGATATATGTGTTGACAAAAGTATTGAGATGGATAACACGTTCCTCCCTCCTATGATCCTCCAGCCGTTTGTGGAGAATGCGATCTGGCATGGGCTGATGCACCGGCAAGCAGATGACCAGGGACAAATCAGAATCCTGGTGAGCGAAGACAACGACGTGCTGCGCTGTACGATTGAAGACAATGGCATCGGAAGAAAGGAATCGGAAAAATACAGGGAAAAGGAAAACGGAAAATCGAAGTCGCTTGGGATCGCGATGACGGTCGAACGATTGAAACTCCTGAGCCGGGATCAGATCAAAGATCTGGTCAAGATAATTGACCTGAACGAAACCAGCAGTGAAGCATCGGGTACAAGGGTCGAGATCAACATTCCTCTATCTTAAGACGCGCATGTCATGATCAATACGATACTCATTGATGACGAAGTTGACGGACTGGAAGATCTCAGGCATTCTATTGAAAAATACTGTCCGGATATTTCAATCGTGGGAACATTTCAACAGCCTTCGGAGGCGATTGAAGCCATAAAAATGCTGAAACCCGACCTTGTGTTCCTGGACGTGCAAATGCCGGGCATGTCTGGCTTTGAATTGCTGCAAAAGATATCGCCTGTATCATTCAACGTCATCTTCGTATCCGCGTATGATCGCTATGCCATCAAGGCGATACGATTCAGCGCACTGGACTATCTGTTGAAACCGGTCGATGTCGACGAACTGATACAGGCAGTTTCTCGCGCCAAGGAGCGTCTTGGCAGCGAGGGATATTCTCTTCAATCAGCCCTTCACAATGTGCAGCTGCATTCGGGACGCCTTGAGAAACTCGCAGTTCCAAGCTCGGATGGAATCGATTTCCTTGACGTACGCGACATCATCTTTTGCAAAGCCGATGGCTGTTATACTCACATTCATCTCGTCAATCGGCAAACAAAGGTAGTGACCAAGGTATTGAAGGAGTTCGAAGATATCCTGGCAGAGTCCGGTTTCTGCCGAGTACACAACTCCTTCCTGATAAATCTAAGCCATGTGAAACGGTATGTCAGGGGCGAAGGCGGTTATGCAATCATGACTGATGATCACCACGTTGACATTTCGAGAAGGCGAAAAGACGAGTTTCTGTCATCGTTGAATCGATTATAGAGCTACCACCCATTACCGGTTTGCCGCCAACTACTTAATTATCCCCACCGCGCGCTTGGCGGCGCTATCCTCCCGACTGACCATGCAATACATTCGGGTAAAAAACTATGAATATCTCCAACCGCTGGTCATTAGTGGCATTTATGCTGATGGTATTGCTTTGCTGTTCCGACCCCGTCGGAGAACCGCCCGGACAAGACGAGGATCCCAATCCTCAGACTGACGAACCTGATCCTGACAAAGCGAACGCGTTGATGGAAGCATTCGTCTTCGCGTCGGCAAAAAAAGTGGCGGGAAGCGCACCTTCTGTAACGAATACTGAACTCGTCAAGACAGGTACCAGGGATACAATCTTCAGCATCGCTGGCATCAAGGATCTCATACGTCTCTCACACCCCGAAGAACGCCCCATCAAAGGAATTTACATCGCTGCACAGGGATCAACTTTCTACTACGACGTCCCTGTTGCCAGGGAAGAGAAAAGTGACACGGTATCTGTAATCATCTACGAAGTCGATCCTGAAGAGATAGAAGAAGAAATGTCGTCCGGGTCGGTCGAAGTACCCATTGAGATAATCGCCTATGACGATCAGGGCCAATTGATCGACATCATTGAAAGGATACTGGCAGTGGAGAAACCTTCAACCAATGAATGTGACATACTCGAGTACACGTGGCACTGGGAATGGTCGGGTATCTTCAATCACAATGATGAACTCGTCAATCTGAACGCCCGAGGTGAAAGAAATCGGAACAGCTTCATCTTCAAAGACTGCTGCAAAGGTGCCATCATCTGCCCCTACTACGACGAAAACGACCAACCCGTTTATGACGTCAATGAAGAGATTGACTTACACTACACCATCGATTACGAATGGTTCGAATTCTACTCGTATGGGAACTTCTACCGGGAGACTGCCGAGAGTGCTTCCTACATAAGCAACATCGACAAAGACGACTACGAATTTGACGCCTGCCAATGGGAACCGGAGATCCAAACCCGCATCGACGTTGTTAGCTACTATGGTACACATGACTACACTCCAGGGAGCAATACCCTTAACTATACAATCACGAATGATAGCTGTGGTGATGATTTTGGTTGCGGATACGGATCAAGAGGTGGGGACATCATTTATTCCTGCCACGCGATGATCATCACGTTCGGTCCTCCAAGCAACAGGTCTGTCCGGTTGTATAAGCGCGACACGAAGGGCTCTGTTGAAAACGAAATTCTCGATAGGATGACGTTTTGGCCCTGACGAATCAAACGGGGCATTGCCCATCCCCCTTCACAGTCACCCCTACCTTGCAGAGATAAAGGCTCTGCCGGGCAGGGGTGTGTTGCTTTAGACCGTCTCACAGGCGCAAACCGGATAGAGCGCTAAATTTTGGCTTATGCGAAACCAGTCGATCAACAAAGACGTAAAGACCAACAATGCCTTATCGAAAGATGATAAGGCTATCGCAAATCTCCTCGCAGAAGAAATCACGCGCAATCTGGCGGGGGCTGAAAACAAAATATGGCCCAGGCCAAGTAATGATCGTTGCACGTCACCCACGCGTGACGGCTGCTGATGAGCAGCCTCGGGGCGGCGATCGACCGTGGAAACGGAAGTATTTGGTAGAAACACCTTTGTGGGATGCAATGGCGAGAACGTCATGATCCAGAATTACATGAACTATTCTGATGACGAGATCATGTGTATATTTACGCTGGACCAGATCAAGAGAATGCACTACGTGCTGAATCACCACGCTGGAAGGAACGCGTTGTTGTCGAGCCCTGCCCTTCAGGCATTCTGAGATCACTAACCCAACCCAATGAAAATCAAACTTGCCATCGCCTTCATGGCGATTACTTCAATGGCTGTTGGTCAAACCGTGGAACAGCGCGACTCCATTGTAAATGAGATTTGCAAGACCATCGTTGAACATGCCTCTAAGCCGGACTCCATTAGAGTGCAGATAGCCTATGAAACACATCTGTTCCCCGTAATGGAAGGCCTCACGGACCAACAGATGCGTGAGTTAGCCTCGAACATCTTCTACCGCCTTCAAAGGAACTGCGTCGAATTCAAGAAGATACTTGAAGCACGAGATCCCCCGAGGGGGGATTGGAGTGTCGTCGACAAAAAACCAGTGAGCAAACTCGACCAGGAAGGGTGTCGATCGTTCCTCGAACACGAGAAGTACGCCTATCTCGAATCAACCGGCGATACCGTTGTTTTGCATATTGAGAACGGGTATTGGACCGATCGCTTCAAGAATGGCACCTACTCGAAACTGAAATTCAACTGGATCGGGGACTGCGAATTCGAGATCGAATTCGTTGAAAGCAATAATTACATAAGGAAGAATCTGAGCAAACCCGGAGACAAATACCGTTATCAAATTCTCGACAAGAAGGACGGATATTATGATATGTCTGCTCAAATACCGGGCATTGAAAGGTTTATGCTCTTTAAGATCTATTACTGACGGCGAACTCACACCATACCCATGATATACATAACACAATTGATCTTCATTAAAGAAGGACAGGAGGAACTATTTCACCAGTTCGAAGATGTAGCCATTCCTCTGATTGCTAAATATAACGGCCAACTGTTATTAAGAGTCCGACCACAAAGTAGTGCATTCGTCGAAAGCAACATGGATAAACCTTACGAAATCCACCTGGTTTCGTTCCCTCAGCAGGAAGACATCGATCGCTTCATGCGAGACGAGGAACGCAAGAAGTTTCTTCATTTGAAGGAGAAATCAATCAAATCATCCATCCTTATCCAGGGAAAGAAATTGTAACACCGCTGACTTTAAAGAAATGAAGGGAAATAGTTATTTTAGTACTAACCTACTCTCCATGCGTCCCGCAAATGTCCTGACCATTCTCCTGATCGTTGTAGCCCATTTTTCAATGGCTCAATCATCTTTGGACGCGAGTATCCAGCAACTCATGGATGAGCAGGAAATTCTCGGGCTCTCTGTCGCCGTGGTGAAGGATGGGAAACTCATCCACACCAAAGCGTATGGGCTCAAAGACGTTACAACGCGAGAACCACTAAAGGAAAATGACCTCTTCCGGATTGCGTCGATCTCCAAATCGTTTTCCGCCACGTCCATCTTGCAATTGATTGAGCGAAAGAAGGTTTCTCTCGATGACGATATCGGAGACCTCATCGGCTTTCCAGTAAGGAACCCGCGCTTTCCCGACAAGAAAATTACGCTGCGAATGGTGCTGTCCCACACGTCGAGCCTGAACGACAGCCAGGGATATTTTACCCTCGACGTAGTTAATCCTTCCAAGAATCCCGATTGGGCGAAGTGTTTCAGTGACTACGCTCCCGGAGAAGGTTACAGGTACTGCAACCTCAACTACAACATGGTTGGGACCATCATCGAGAGATTGTCGGGGGAACGATTCGACACGTATGTACGCAATCACATCCTCCGGCCGCTCGACCTCTACGGTGGGTATTGCATCGACTCATTGGATGCTGCGCGCTTCGTGACGTTACATGAATACGATTCAGTGTCCGGGTTCAAGCCATCTCCAATGGCTTATGCTCCACGACGCGAAGAGATCGCTAACTACACAATGGGATACAGCACTCCGATTTTCTCCCCAACCGGTGGAATGAAAATCTCAGCTCCTGACCTCGCGCGATATATGATCATGCATATGAATTTCGGGCGAAAGGATGGAGTGAAAATTATTTCGAAAAAGAGTTCGAAGATCATGCAAGAACCGGTAGCTATAAAGGAGCAATATGCGTTGGGGCTCATGAGGGCTGACAATATCGTTGATGGGGAAGTCTTGGTAGGCCATACAGGATCTGCCTATGGTCTATATAGCGCAATGTTCTTTGACCCGAAACGGAAATTCGGCTTTGTTGTGATCACGAATGGATGCCGGCCCTTCGCCAATACGTCCGTTGCGCCATGGCGAAATGCGATCAATATCTTGTACGATCACTACATTCGGGATACGTCGGACGGGGCCGATTCAAAATGAGTGTAATCACTCTCGAAGTTTGATCGTGACACTCTTACCGCGGTAGACGCCGCGCGGAAGATCAATAATGAGTAGTGTGCCGTCGCCATCAGGATCGCCGAGTGAAGTTACACCATCGCTGTTCACATTGTAGTTTCCAGAAAGAGTCACAAGCAGTCGATCCAATTTGCGAGAGGGATCCGAAACGGAAAGTTCCAGCACTTCACCGTTTCGCATCTTCAACATCGCCATACCCTGGCTGTCCATCTTGAGTTTGACTCGATCGGATATTTTTATCTCCGAAGCTTTATAAAACGCCGCCTGACAAATTCCGAGTTTGTTGTTTATCACGGCATGTACGCTTCCGTTCTTAGCGAGAATCTCAATTCCGCGGTTATTTGCACTGGTACTGAAAACTTCGTCAGCGTCGACGTTAGGCACCACAATATACTCGTATGAAGCGCTATCGGGTCTCTTACCGTGATCGAACCACAGTTTAAACACATCCATGGTCACGAGTTCTTTTGATATATTCTTTTGATCGGTAATGTCAGACCATCGACCGCTCTCTCCCTGGTTAGACAAGTGAACCTTCGCAGGTTCGGGAAAAATGTATCCGACCCTATCCTGGTAAACTGCCTTCACGTCGGTGAGTTCGCGATCACCGCGCGGCAGAGTCTGGATGCTCCCGTTCTGCTGGATCGACACCTCACTACGCATCAGCACTTGATTGATCGTTGTGGCTACAGGCAAATTGCGCCGACGCGAATGAATGTTGGTACCAATACAAACATATTCGTCATCAAAAAAGAACCAAGACTTCTTCGCTTCCACCATATCGTGAGGACTCTTGAAATCAAAGGCAACCGCGCCGTACAGACCGTCAGTTACCGCGCCGACGAAATCCCGGAGCCCATCCAGTTGAATACTGTCGGGGATCGGCAACTTTGGCTTTTGCAGGATAGTGGTTCCCGAAATCTTCTGCCAATCATAGACCGGCCAAATGTTGTGATACTCATCGCCTTTGAGCAAAAGGTAGTTAGTACCATCGGCTCGGTGATGTGTCGGTTTGCCGGGGCCGTTGTAGGGCTCCTCCATATTGCGATTACGGGTAGAGAACATCCTTACCGATGTGTAATAGTCCGGTCGTTGAAACACAAAGTGTTCCGTCTGCCAGAAAAACTTTGCAAATGACTTGGAGGGCTTAGCCTCTCCCTTCCTTAGCCGGATGATCTCTTCAAGCTCGTCCTTCCTGTAGTCAGTGCTTTGCAGGAGTCTTTCGATTTCAAGTGTGCCTCGCGGCCGGAACTCTGCCTTCTGAGTAATGCTGCGGTTCTTAACCCCAACATCTTCGTAGATGCCGTACACAAGCTGTTTGTATACACCCTCGAGGTAGTAATCAACAAGATGATTGATCTTCTCTTTCGAAAATGCATAGCGCGTACCTGCGACATAATACGACCACTCGCCGAATGCATTTGCATACTTGCCGTATCCGTAAGAAGTTGTGTTGTTCACTCTGTCAACACGGTGGTGAAAGCTGTAGTCGTGTTGCATGCCCCGTTGGCCAGTACTAAACTTGATCTCTCCTTCGATGACACGAATAACTTTGTCAAATTCTGTTTTGTTTCCGATGAACAGGAGATTTTTCGCCAGGATTCCCGCGATCACGATCCGGTCACCGCTTGGCCGCGCACCTGAAGCATTCAAATGGGCGCGACCGATGATTGGTTGAGCGCGATCGACAAGATCTTTCGGAAGATCATTCCCCATGACCAACATGAGTTCGACCAGGTTCGTCGGTGTGGAAATCTGGTTATCATGCCAATTGTCTCCAAAGAAATCGTGATCAACCCAAAACTTCAGGGATTCCGTTATGCGAACTTTTAGATTTTTGTTCTTGTAGTACTTTGACTTCGGCGACTTCCACGCGCGGGCAAGGTCAACAAGATCTCCTGTATGTCGACGATGGGGAAAGCCCGCTGTGCGACTGAGATCTTCGTAGTTGATATCTTTGAAACTTCCATCAGGAAGCATGCGCCCGAGGATTTCTTCCACACGACTGTCGGAGACAGGTGTCTTCATCAGCTCGTCGACAACTCTTTTCTTGATAATGTCAAAGTCGTCGGCAGCAATAACAAATGAAGTACTCAGGAGAAGTCCCAAAAATAAGGGAACAACAAAACGCATTCGGAATGTCATCAGTCTGGTGGTTTAGGTATTCTCTATCATAAAGTACTTCGAAACCCTGACAATGCCATACAAATCGGGATAGTCGGGTATCGGCTATTGTCAACGGGCGAGGATACCGCATTCCATGCGCCATAACCCCAGGCCATGCATCCCGGCCTTATGTGGAATTTTAGGATTTTCATGGGGAAAATCCCGTATCTTTCCAAAATCATCAGGTTACACCCATTATGAAGATCTGGCTGGTCCCTCTCCTTGTTTATGCTCTTGCCGGTTCGGCATTGGCACAACAACAAGAGGCACGAGAACCACTTTCCGATGCAATCCGCTATATAGACGCGTGGCTTGAAGCACAGCAGGTCTATGATCGGCTGCCCGGCATCTCCGTTGCCATAGTCAAGGATCAAGAACTTCTCTGGAGCAAGGGCTACGGCGTGGCTGACCTCAAGAAGAAAACACCGGCCACGCCGGAAACCATCTACAGCATCTGCTCGATTACTAAACTGTTCACATCGATTGCGATCATGCAATTGTACGAGCAGGGCAAGCTACGCCTGGATGATTCAGTGTCGACGATTCTTCCCGACATCCCCCTTCGACAACAGTTCTCTGACAGTGGCCCGATTACGATCCGAAGCCTTTTAACGCACTCCTCCGGTTTACCTCGCGAGGCAGACTTCCCATACTGGTCAGGGCCGGACTTCAAGTTTCCGACGAAGGAACAGATAGCTGAACGACTTGACCAGCAGGAGACACTTTATCCTGCGTCTACATACTTTCAGTACAGCAACCTCGGGATGACATTACTGGGAGAAATTGTGGAAAGAGTCTCCGGCGAACCTTACGAGGTGTACGTTCAGGAGCACATTCTCAAACCTCTCCGACTGAACAACACGTATCCGAGACTTCCGGAAGAATTGTGGGGAAGTAAGCTTGCTACAGGATATGCATCCATCAACCGTCAGGGTACACGCGACATGCTCCCGTTGTTCGATGCTAAGGGAATTCTGCCGGCAGCAGGATATTCGTCAACGGTGCTTGACCTCGCCCAATTTGCTTCCTGGCAGTTCCGGCTGCTCACCAATGGCGGTAAAGAGATTCTCAAGTCATCTACACTCAAGGAGATGCAGCGTGTACACTGGGTTGACCCCGACTGGAAAGTACATTGGGGGCTCGGCTTTGTTGTCTTCCAGCACAATGGACGAACGCTCACAGGACATTGGGGATCATGCCCCGGGTACCGGAGCCTGATCCTCATGGATCCGGAAGAAAAACTCGCTTTCATCGTGATGATCAACGCAATGGAAAACCCGTGGAAGTATGCCAGCCAGATTCGCAGTATCCTGTTGAAGGCGGCCAAGGAGACAAAACATACCACGAGTACGACAGATCTAGAACAATACACCGGCACATACAATGCCCAACCCTGGGGTTCAGAGAAGAAAGTACTGCCCTGGTATGGCAATCTCGCGATACTGGATCTTCCTTCCGACAATCCTCTCGAAGACATGACTCTGCTGCACCATGTGAGTGGAGACGTGTTCCGACGGATACGCCGCACGGATGACCTTGGCGAAGAGATTCGGTTTGAGCGCGACGAAAAGACCGGCAAGGTTACAAGAATGTGGGGGCACAGCAATTACTCCATAAAGCTGAAGTAACCACCAACATTAGCCACCTTACGAGCAACCATATGGAATCAAGGAGAAGTTTTCTCAAGAAGTCGATGTTGGCCGGGTCACTTATCCCTCTGATCGGCAATGTAGCTAAAGCAAAATCGGCACCTGCTCCCCTGAAGGTGCATGTCTTTTCGAAACACCTTCAATTTCTCGACTATCAGAACATGGCCGAATTTGCAAAGGAAATCGGTTTTGATGGTGTAGATCTCACCGTTCGTCCGAACGGACACGTCCTCCCCGAAAGAGTTGAGACCGACCTACCCAAAGCTGTTGAAGCAATTCGCAAGGTAGGTCTTTCTCATACGATGATGACCACAGCGGTTCAGGACGCCAATAATCCGATCGACAAAAAACTTCTTGAAACTGCTGCGAAGCTCGGTATCAAGTACTACCGTATGAATTGGTTGCCCTATCCCGAAAGCAAGACAATTCCCGAAGCGATTGTCCAATTTCAGAAGACAATTCGCGACCTGAGCCTGCTAAACAAAAAATTAGGCCTCGTCGGCGCATATCAGAACCACGCCGGATTGCGCGCGGGCGCTTCTATTTGGGAACTGTCTGACATGGTCAAAACTGCTGACAAACAACACATGGGTGTTCAATACGACATCCGTCACGCGGTTGTGGAAGGTGGACTCTCCTGGAGGAATGGCCTGAAGCTGATTCGCCCCGACATCAAGTTTCTTGCAATAAAGGATTTTGTTTGGGCGAAGAAGGATGGAACCTATGTTGTGGAGAATGTACCACTCGGCCAGGGAATGGTCGACTTCAAGTCATATTTCGCGTTACTCAAAGAATACGACGTCAACGTTCCTGTATCTCTCCATTTCGAATATCCTCTTGGAGGTGCAGAACATGGTGGCACTGATATCAAGGTAGACAAACAAGTCATAAAGGACGCGATGAAAAGAGATCTCAATTGGCTGCGTGAGATGTGGAACGCGTAGTGGAAGTGATCATGTCGCGTACGCCAAACAACATGAGTTCACTAACACGATATTTCAACAGCGCCTTTATTTATCTCGCTGGTGTCGTAGTGATACTGGGAGGATGTAAGGATTCTGGCACCAAATCAGTCAGGCCTCTTGATCCGTGGGCATTTCGCTCGGTACTCGACAAGAAACCGCGCATGCTTACGCTCGCATTTGACACTTCCCTGTACGCAGCTTATGACCTGCAGTCCTGTTCGCTTTACAAAGTGTGGAAGGGCGGTGTGCTGATGGAAGGTGCGCCTTATACTGATAAGAAAAACGTCCAGCCCACCAGTTGGGGCACGACCTACGAAGTGGATACCACAGGCATTGCCAAGTGGACAGTAGAAGTCGACGGTCAGTCGCTGACCCCAAACGTCATTCACAAGGGGCACTATTTCAAAGGCGACGAGATTCACCTCAAATACATGATGATCCTCCCAACCGGAGACACGCTTTATGTAGATGAGAACCCGGCCTTTGTGAGAATCAATGGCTTGCCCGGTATCAAACGGTCGTTCAAAGTTACTGCCCCGGAAGATCGGTCGATTGCTATTAAGCACAGCTCTGCCGGTGAAATCATCGATCTGAAACCCAATGAGTCCACTTCCCATACTCGACACTTCGCCGAGCCGCCAAAGCAATCCCCTCCGAAATTGGAAGCCTCCTATGATCATCGCGGTCGCTATTGGATGGAAAAAAGTGATTGCCTGACCTGTCATGAGTTGGACCGTAACACGGTCGGTCCTTCGTTTGAACAGGTGGCCGCAAAGTATCCACGAGAAAAAACTGCAATAGAATACTTGATTCGGAAGATCCGGGAAGGCGGATCTGGCGTATGGGGAGCAACACCTATGAATGCGCATCCAAATCTCGGCGATCGTGAGGTCAGGGAAATGGTGAACTATATCCTTTCGCTTCGCCCCGCAGAGCCGAGGCCGGCAAGCCTTACATCCAGCAAGAGTTCGAACGAGCGCGGTCGAGGCAATGAAAGGAAGCCAGGTTTCGGCGCACCACTCAAGGGAGTCCACCCGAGTTATACACTTGAAAACATTCGCCCCGCCAACTTCAAACCTAAAACAGGTGGCCTCGCATTCCTGCCTGACGGAGGTTTGCTCGTTACAACCTGGGATGTTGTCGGCGGTGTATATCTTCTGAGAGGCGTAGAGACCGGAGACACTACGAGAATTACCGTCAAGCGCATAGCCTCAGGGTTATCCGAACCACTCGGCATTGAAGTGGTTGACGGAGAGATTTATGTACTTCAGAAGCATGAACTCACCCGCCTTCGGGATCTCAATAACGATGAAATAATTGACGCGTATGAAAGTGTTTGTAACAGCTGGGGTGTCACAGCGGATTTTCATGAATTCGCCTTTGGCCTGATCTATAAGGATGGCTATTTCTATGCGACGCTCTCGCTCGCTATGCGACTGATGTCGGGCGAACGCCAGCAGTTTGATCGCGGACGAACCATTCGAATCAGCAAAGACGGAACCTACGAATGGATCAACTACGGACTTCGCACTCCGAATGGGATCGGCATCGGCGTTGATGGTGAGATCTTCGTTACAGACAACCAGGGTGAATGGACACCGGCAAACAAGCTCATTCACGTCAAGCAAGGCGAGTATCACGGCATGTATTGGGGGCTTCCCGAAGGGATCGAAGAAATTCCTGAGATCTCACCTCCCGCGATATGGCTCCCGGAAGACGAAATCGGAAATTCCCCCTCGGAACCCGTATTGATCCACCAAGGCCCTTACAAAGGACAAATGTTGCACGGTGACGTGACCCACGGTGGAATCAAAAGAGATTTCCTCGAAAAAGTTAACGGTCAGTATCAGGGATGTGTGTTCCGCTTTTCACAAGGTCTTGAAGCTGGTGTAAACAGAATGCGATGGGGTCCTGACAGTGCATTGTATGTCGGTGGTGTTGGTATGGTCGGAGGTTGGAGTTGGAAGGAAAATCAATATGGACTCCAGAAACTCAAGTTCAATGGTAAAGTAACTTTCGAAATGCTCGCGGTCCGTGCACAACCGAACGGATTTGAGATCGAATTGACTGAAGCTTTGACGGATAACCAAACTCTTTCGCCCTCCGAATTCCTCATTCAACAATGGCGCTACGAAGGGACTTCAGCGTACGGAGGTCCGAAATTGGACCTGACAAACCTGAAAATTACTGACCTCAAAGTTTCACCCGACCGAAAACGGATTTTTCTTGAAATAGAAGGACTAAAAGAAAGACACGTTATTTATATTGTAATTCCGGACACGCTGAGAAGTGAAAGCGGTCAATCGCTTTGGTCGAACGAGACTTGGTATACGCTTAACGCCATTCCTTCGACCAAATAACCGTGGACCGTCGTCCGTGGACTGCTCCGTGGACCAATATACCGTGGACCGCGGACTGTGGTCCGTGGTCCGTAGATTAAAGTACTCCCTATGCTGACAAGAAGAGACTTCGTCAAGTATTCCGCCGCAGGGCTCGGCGCCATGAGCCTGGACGGCATCGCACATGCTTCATCCCGCATTATGAAACAGGAAAAGACTATCCGGATCAAAAATGTTGATTCAAACTTTGAGAGGGAACCGCTCACACCATATCGCTTCAAAGGTAGTTTTATCACAGAAGCCTGGCAGGTCGCAGCATGGATCGAGTCAGACTCTGGCATTCACAAAGTAGGTTTGGGTGGTTTGAGTCCTCTGTGGTCCGACTCGAACGTATTCTTCTCGCATTCTACCAATGGAAGCAACGCACTGATGTATGCGATGAGTGAACGCGCATTGCAAATGATGAAGGGCAACTCATTCACAAACCCGAATCAGTTGTTGGATGATCTGCTTCCCGAAATCTATGAGTATGGAAAGAAGATAACAGGCAATCCGAACCTGAGAAAGACGTTCGCGCTGAACGCGCTCGTATGCGTCGACAATGCAGCATGGCTCCTGTACGCTGCGGAGAACGGGATCAAGAATTTTGATGACATGATCCCGGCGAAGTATAAACCGGGTCTCTCCTATCGCCACGACAAAGTCGGCAGCATGCCATCGTTCAGCGTTGGTGCCGACGTAAACAAGATCAAGGCAGCCGCTGACCAAGGGTACTTCATCATGAAGCTGAAAACGGGCTCAGCCGGGACGCAAAAAGAAATGCTCGAGAAAGACATCGAGTTTCTTACAGCTGTGCACAAGGCCATCGGACACTACGAAACTCCCTACACGAAGAGCGGAAAAATACCATACTACTTCGACGCCAATGAGCGATATGATGAAAAAGACACACTTCTTCGCTTCCTCGATCACGCGAAGAAGATTGGTGCCTTCGATCAGATCGCAGTCATAGAGGAACCGTTTGGAGAACGCAACGATGTCTATGTCGGCGATTTGGGTGTAACGATCGCCGCCGATGAAAGTGCCCACACGGTAGAAGACGCCGCCCAGCGCATCGAACAAGGATACGGCGCAATTGCAGTAAAAGCGATCGCAAAAACACTCAGCATGACTATGCGCGTCGCACAGCTCGCCTATGAGAAAAAAATTCCATGTTTTTGCGCCGACCTCACTGTGAACCCGATATTGGTTGACTGGAACAAGTGTGTAGCAGCTCGCCTCATGCCGTTCCCCGACATCGGCATCGGTTTGCAGGAAACCAACGGGCACCAGTACTACAAGAACTGGAATACCATGATGTCATACCACCCGCGATCAAACGGCTCTTGGGTGAAAGACAAGAACGGGGTATACATGACCGACAAAACGTTTTATCAATACAGCGGTGGAATCTTTGATCCGTCGCCGCACTACGAAGAAATGTTCGCCCACCACAAGCAATAACGAACACTTACACCAAAACCCAAAAGAATTAACCTATGAGCAGATCACTCTTGATCATCGCGTTCGCGCTCGTGATGTGTACCGCACAGGCGCAGCTGCGCGTGTCGGATAACAAGCGATTCCTGCAAACTGTCGACGGCAAGCCGTTCTTTTGGCTTGGTGATACTGCCTGGGAACTCTTTCACCGTCTTACACGCGAAGAAGCGGACTTGTATCTGAAGAATCGCGCCGAGAAAGGTTTTAATGTAATCCAGGCCGTAGTCCTCGCTGAATTCGACGGTCTACGCACTCCGAATGCCTACGGAGAACTTCCCCTTGAGGACGACGATCCGACAAAACCACGCGAAGCATACTTCCAGCACGTTGACTATATCGTGCGCAAGGCGGAACAGTTGGGTATGTATATAGGGATGCTGCCTACATGGGGCGACAAGGTGTTTAAGAACACGTGGGGTACCGGGCCGGAAATTTTTAACGTCGACAATGCTCGAAGCTACGGCAAGTGGATTGGTAATCGGTATAAGAACCAGAAAAACATTATTTGGATTATTGGAGGAGATCGCACACCCCGTGGCGAACAAGATGTCGCCATCTGGCGAGCCATGGCCAACGGTATAGCTGAGGGCGTTGGAGGTCACGACAAGGCTTTGATGACTTTCCACCCACAACCCAACGCGCTTGAAGACGGAGGTTCCGCCAAGTGGTTCCACCGAGATGAGTGGTTAGACTTCAACATGTTCCAGACAGGACATTGTCGTGATCTTGACGTTTGGGATCGCATTCAGTACACCTACAATCTCACGCCGCCCAAACCGGTACTCGACGGTGAACCCATCTACGAGGATCATCCTGTTTGCTTCAACGCCCGCGAGAACGGAACATCAAGTGCTTACGATGTGAGAAAAGCAGCGTGGTTCGATGTCTTCGCCGGCGCGTTCGGACACACGTACGGGTGCCATGACATTTGGCAATTCTATGCTCCGCACAGACAACCCGTCAATGGGCCACACTTCCCCTGGTATGTAGCAATGGATCTCCCGGGGGCAGGACAACTTAAACATCTTAAAAAGCTTATTGAATCGCGTCCATTTTTCGACCGCATTCCTGACCAAANTGTCATAACGGANGCCCTGAACTCAAACGACCACATTCAAGCAACGCGTGGAAAAGACTATCTNTTTGTCTATAGCTCGCAGGGTAAGAAATTCACCGTGAACCTATCCAAAATNTCCGGCAATGAATTCATGGCAAGATGGTATAACCCCAAAAACGGCGAAGTCAGGGAGATCGGCAAATTCAAAAAGCAATCACAAAAGGAATTCGTTCCTCCTTCGTCAGGCTATGGTCACGACTGGGTGTTGATCGTCGACGACGCGTCCAAGAATTATCCAGCACCGTAGGCTTACACCTTAATGAATATTTTCTTCCTGTAAAGAATATACAGGAATACCCAGACAAGCCCGAGTGCTCCAAGACTCTGAAAGACCGGATGCCATTTTTCCGGAGTAGGTGCATAGATACCTCCAAACAACATGCGGGACGTATACTCAAAGTCGATGAATTGGAACGCGTAGTAGATGGTCAGACTGTTCATACCAATGACCATAAAGAAGAAGGTCCATCCACGGATGTTCAGAACATCGATGATCCAATAGAACAACGCAAACGTGAGGAACGCCATGCCGCCGGTCAACATGATGAATGAACTTGACCAAAGGTGTTTGTTGATGGGGAAATGTTGAGCCCACACCGCTGCGATCACGAGACACACAATTCCGGCGATGCAGAGTTGGCCAAGCTTCCTGTAGTCGGTCGTATCTGATCTGCGTACGATATCACCTGCCAATGATCCAAGGACAGTAAGACTCAATGCCGGTACCGTTGCAAACATTCCAAGTTCGTCGTAGATGCCCTGCTTCAACCTGCCTGGCAAGAACGTCCTGTCAAGCCATCCGGTGAGATTGCCTTCGATCGAAAGATCACCCGCGCCGTATCCTGGAACTGGCACAAGGAAAAGGCATGCATAATAAAACAGCACAAATCCTGCGGCCCACATAACGCGTCCCTTGAATCCGTAATTCAAGTAAAGAACAGTAGCCACAAAACCTGCGATACCGATTCTACCGAGAACACTTCCTAATCGGATGTTTGCCGGATCGAATAGCGGGAAGGGCGCATTCTTGTACAGGAGTCCGAGCGAGATCAATATTAACATCCGTACGAAAGACTTCTTGTAGATCTCTCGTTTCGACATCCCAAGTTCCATACCCTTGCTCAGTGAGAAAGGCAGTGACAAGCCCGCGATGAAGAGGAACAACGGAAAAATGAAATCATAAAAAGTGAACCCATTCCAATCCGGGTGTTCAAACTGAAGCGCAAGAGCATCGACCCAAGCCAAGTCGGTCTTGCCATGCAGCGTCGAGATAAATGCCCCTGCTCCAGCAATCATGAGCATGTCAAAACCGCGAAGCGTGTCTATGGAGAGAAGCCTTTTTGATGGCTGCGCAGACTTCGGCACCTGTTCCTGCATGGGAATACCCTTCGCAACCTCTTGCACTTGAACATTCATTGTGGTCTGGTCGGTTTGGTTTACGAATCCTTGCCTGAGGGCTTACGAATTCTTGCGTTTAATATAGGAATAATCTGCAACACCACAAGGCACAAGTTGGCGTACCGGTAATCCAGGTATTGCATTCACCCCACCACTCACTTCAAAGCCCGATAAAGGATCTCAACCGGATGCA
>Ga0065721_10004808_pt1 | contig 31940 bp, 32 predicted proteins | sample Mesricmetagenome_FD_59108 | JGI IMG/M metagenome (GOLD analysis project Ga0065721, IMG submission 59108) | Mesophilic microbial community from rice straw/compost enrichment Sample: eDNA_1 v2 (version 2) | ecosystem: Engineered > Solid waste > Grass > Composting > Bioreactor | place: USA: Davis...
CACGACTACAAGACTACAAGAAGCAGGGGATCGACCGGCGGACGCTCGAGGGTTGGGTCGAGAAGCTGGGTTGGGAGCCGCTGCTGAACCGGGCCGGCACCACTTTCAAGAAGCTGCCCGAGGCGGACCGACAGGACATCGACCGCGCCAAGGCTGTGGAGCTGATGCTGGCCCATCCGTCGATGATCAAGCGCCCGGTCCTGGACGTGGACGGCAAGCTGACCGTGGGCTTCAAGCCGGAAATCTATGCCGAAGTCTTCGGCTGACGGCCCTGGGCTAGCGGCGTAGGTTCGCAGCCATGGGCGCAGGGCCGGCTATCCGGCGCTCTCCCTCGTACGTGACGACATGCGGACAGGGATGCTTGTCTCGCTCGCCGCGCCGCGCCGGCGGCTTATTGGAGGGGATGAATCATGACCAACAATTCATCGCCTTACATGCATCTGTTCGTGCGTCGCCCGGGCTCTTTTTGAGCAGAGACGGGCGCTTCGCCCGCCTTGACTGGAGAGAGGAGACAGCTCCGTGGAAATCCTGGTTCCGATCGCGCTGTTCGGGATGATCGCCGCGATCGTCATCGTTCCGCGCTATTTCATCAGCCTGGAACGCCAGAAGATGGCCGAGACGCTGCGCGCCGCCATCGAGCGGGGACAGCCGCTGCCGCAGGAGATGATTGACGCCCTGTCCACCAACGTCCGTTCGCCGAAGCTGCCGCCGTCGCCGCAGCGCGACCTGCGCAGCGGGATCGTGTGGATCGCCGTCGCCCTGGGCCTGGTCGCTCTCGGCCTGATCGTGGGCTTCGAAGAGCCGGACGCGGCCTACTGGTTCCTGGGTTTTGCCGCCTTCCCGGGCTTTATCGGCCTAGCTTTCGTCATCCTCGGCCTCATCAACAAGCCAAAGTCCTAGCGGACGGCCGAAGAAGGGTACGCCCATGCCGGGCAAACCATCGAGCTTCGCCAGCCTGCACGACGTGGAGCTCTGTTCCTACGCCGCGGCCGGCGAGGGACGCGCCTTCGGGGAGCTTGCGCGTCGCCACGGTTCGGCCGTCCGATACCTGCTGCGCCGGATGGGCGCGCAGCCCGCGGAGGCCGACGACGTCGCCCAGGACGCATTCCTCACCGCATTCCAGCGCATCGCCGAGTTCCGCGGGGAGGGCACCTTCGCCGCTTGGCTGAAGCGCATCGCCGCGCGGCAATACCTGCGCCGGCTCCAGAAGGAGCGCCGGTTGAGCGAGCTCGCCCAGGAAGGCGGCGAGGACGAGGGCGAGGTGTCGGCGGGAGATGCGGACCACCGCATCGACCTGGACGAGGCGATGAAGGTCCTCTCGAAGGCCGAGCGCATGTGCGTCTCGCTATGCTTCGGGGCGGGCCTTTCCCACAGTGAAGCGGCGGAGGCCTTGAACCTGCCGCTGGGAACGGTCAAATCCCATGTCAAACGTGGTCTGGAGAAGCTCAGAGCGCGACTGGCGCCGCCCGAGGGCGCCGTTCTGGAAGGGAGGCGGGGCAATGGCTGACGACTTCGAACGCCGCCTGGAACGCCTCTTCGCTGAGGCCCCGGAACTGCCGGACGCCCAGGCCTTCGCCCAGAAGATCGAGCGGCGGCTGAGCCGCGGGTGGCAGACCCGCCGCTGGCTGATCGGCGCCGGCGGGGTCGTTGGCGGCGTGGTGGGCTCCAGCCAACTGGTGATGTCCAATCTCTTTCAGCGCGTGGAGGCGGCCGAGGAGTCCGCCCGGGCGCTGACGTCCAGCCTTTCGCGAGCCGCGCCCAGCACCGAGATGATCTCGGCCCTATCGGGCGGTTTCGGCGTATGGATCGCCGTCGGCCTCGCCGTGCTATTGATGGGGTTCGCCCTGTCCCGGGTGATCGAGGAGATCTGATCTTGTCTAGTCATCGGCAGGAAGCCGTCCGGCGCGTCACCGCGCCGGATATCGCCGCGCGCAAGGGCGGGACGCCCATTGTCTGCCTGACCGCCTATACCGCGCCCGTGGCCGAGCTGCTGGACGAGCACTGCGACCTGCTGCTGGTGGGCGACAGCGTCGGCATGGTGGTGCACGGCCTGCCGAACACCGTGGGCGTGACGCTGGAGATGATGATCCTGCACGGTCAGGCGGTGATGCGCGGCGCCCGGCGAGCCATGGTCGTGGTCGACATGCCCTTCGGGAGCTACGAGGGCTCGGTCGAAGAGGCCTACGCTAACGCGGCCCGGCTGATGAAGGAGACGGGCGCCCAGGCCGTGAAGGTCGAGGCGGGGCCGACGATCGTCGGAACCATCGAATACCTGGTGAAGCGGGGCATTCCGGTGATGGGCCATGTGGGGCTGCGACCCCAGGCGGTGCTGGTGGACGGCGGCTTCAAAGCCAAGGGCAAGGCCGCGGCCGAGCGGCAGCGGATTCTGGAGGAGGCCAGGGCCACGGCTGAGGCCGGCGCCTTCGCCATCGTGGTCGAGGGCGTGGCCGAGGGGCTCGCCCGGGAGATCACCGAGGCGGTGAAGGTTCCGACGATCGGCATCGGCGCCTCGGCCGGCTGCGACGGCCAGATTCTGGTCACCGACGACATGCTCGGCCTGTTCGACTGGACGCCCAAGTTCGTGCGTCGGTACGGCGACCTGCGGGGCGAGATCGGGCGGGCTGTGGCGGCCTATGCCGAGGACGTGCGGGCCCGGCGTTTCCCCGGGCCGGCCGAGATCTACTACGCGAAGGCTGGGTAGCGTTGCGGCGGAAAGCGGCGCGCTATAGGTTCCCGGCCTCTGCCCAGAGGGCCAGCTAGAGAGTCCGGAGTCCCCTTCACGTGACGGATCTGTTCGAAGAGGTCGAGGAGCAGCTTCGCTCCGACCGCTACCGGTCGCTTGCGCAGAAGGCCCTGCCGTGGGTGCTTGGCGTCGCCGCCGCCGCGCTGATCGGGGCCCTGGCCTACTGGGGCTGGGACACCTGGCGCGCCAAGACCATCGCTGAGGCTTCGGAAAGCTATCACGCCGGCGCCCAGGCCTTTGTGCAGGGTGACGAGGCCAAGGCCCGGGAGCTGTGGACTCAGGTCTCGCAGTCGTCCGCTGGCGGCTACAAGGCCCTGGCGCTGATGCAGCTCGCCGCCTTCGCCGAACGTGAGAATAAGACCGAAGAGGCCGTGAAGCTCCTCGACCAGGCCGCGGACGCCGCGCCGGACGACATCCTAGGCGACGTGGCTCGCCTCAAATCCGCCTTCGCGGTGCTCGACACGGCCCCGTACAAGGACGTGGAGGCGCGCTTGACGCCGCTGATGAAGGACGGCCGCCCGTATCGGGTCCTGGCTCGCGAGGCGCTCGCCGTCGCCAAGCTGCTCGCCGGAGACACCGCCGGGGCGCGCGGCGACTTCGTGGTGCTCCAGCAGAGCCTTGATGCGCCGGACGGCCTGCGCGCCCGTGCGCAGGCCGCCGTGGCCATGATCGATTCCGGCTCGGCCAAGGCCCTGCCGGGCATCGTGAAGTCCGCGACCGCCATGCCGCCCATGATCGTGCCGCCCGGCGCCGTCGTGGGCCCGCAGGGCGCCGGTCAGCCGCAACCGCAAGACAACGGACAGCAATGACGTCGCGCCGCAACACCCTCCTGGCCGCCTGCCTGATCGCCGCGCTGGGCGCGAGCGGCTGCTCGACCCTGGGCCGCCTCAACCCGTTCGACCGTGACGAGGGTCCGCAGGAAACGGCGGGCGAGGGTCAGCGGATCTCGATCGTGCCCCCGGACCAGCGTCTGGAGCCGGCCGAGGCGCTGAAGGGCGTCGACTTCTCGCTGCCGACGCCGCAGACGGTGGCCGCCTGGCCGCTGCCGGGCGGAACGCCGGAGCAGTCGGTGGACCATGTGGACGCGGCCCCGAATCTGCAGGTCGCCTGGAAGCGCAAGTTCGGCGAAGGCTCCGAGCGTGGTCGGTATGTGACCGCTCCGCCGGTGGCCGCCGACGGCAAGGTGTTCGTCATGGACGCCGACGGGCGGGTCTCGGCCCATGACGCCCGCACCGGCGCACAGATCTGGCGGACGGCGACCAACCCTGGGGACAACAAGCGCGACAAGCTCGCCTTCGGTGGCGGCATGGCCTACGCGGATGGCAAGCTCTACGTCTCGTCGGGCTTCCGGCAGGTTCTGCAGATCGACGCCAACACCGGCGCCATCGGCTGGCGCACGCGGACCAGCGAGGCCGTGCACGGCGCTCCCACCGTGGCCGGCGGTCGGGTGATGGTGGTCGCCCTCGACAACACGCTGCTGACCTTCGACGTTGCGACGGGCACGCCCAGCTGGACCTATCAGGCCCTGACCGAATCGGCGCGCATCCTGAGCGCCTCGAGCCCTGCGGTTTCGGGTGACACGGTCGTGGCGGCCTTCGGGTCGGGCGAACTGGTGGCCCTGCGCGCCGCCAACGGCAACGACCTGTGGAACGAGGCGCTCTCCCGCGCCAGCCGCACCAGTGCGCTGTCCGAGATCCGCGACATTCCCGGGCGTCCTGTGATCTATCAGGGCGACGTGTTCGCGGTGAGCCACTCTGGCGTCTTCTCGGCCATCGACCTGCGCACCGGCCAGGCCCGCTGGAACCTGCCCGTGGTGGGCATCACCTCGCCGCTGCCGGCGGGCGATGTGGTCTATGCGGTTTCGAAGGCGGGCGAGGTGATCTGCGCTTCCCGCGAGACCGGACAGATCTACTGGATCCGCGACCTCAACGAAGGCTTCAAGGGCAAGAAGAAGGGCGGATTCCTGGGGATCGGCGGCCAGCGGATGAACCGGCCGGTCTGGTCGAGCCCGATGCTCACCAACAACAAGCTGATCGTGGCCGGCCAGACGGGGCACCTTGTGGTCCTGAACGCCAAGACTGGCGAGATCGAGCGTCGGATCAGCCTGGGCGACTCCGCCTTGCTGGCTCCGATCGCCATGGGCGACACGATCTATGTGGTGACCGACGAAGCCACCCTGATCGCGCTGCGCTGAACTTGAATCTAGGCTGACGACATGCCTTTGAAGCTCGCCATCGTCGGCCGCCCGAATGTGGGCAAGTCCACGCTGTTCAACCGGCTGGCCGGGAAGAAGCTCGCCATCGTGGACGACCGCCCGGGCGTAACCCGAGACCGCCGGTTCGGCGTCGGCCGGCTTGGCGACCTTGATCTGGAGCTGATTGACACCGCCGGGTTCGAGGACGTCGCCGACGAGAGCCTCGAGGCCCGGATGCGCGCCCAGACCGAGCGCGCGGTCGACGAGTGCGACGTGGCGCTGTTCGTCATCGACGCGCGGGAGGGCGTGACCCCGGCCGACCGCATCTTCGCCGAGATCCTCCGCAAGCGGGACAAGCCGGTCGTACTGGCCGCCAACAAGGCCGAGGGCGCCAAGGGCGACGGCGGGGTGCTGGAGGCCTGGGGCCTTGGCCTTGGCGAACCTGTGCCGATCTCGGCCGAGCATGGCGAGGGCATGGCCGACCTCTATGCCGCCGTCGCTGCGGTCTGGAGCGAGGACGACGAGGCCGAGGACGAGGATCCGGCCGATAAGCCGGTGCGGATCGCCNTCGTCGGGCGGCCGAACGCGGGCAAGTCNACCNTGGTCAATCGCCTGATCGGAGAGGACCGNCTGCTGACCGGCCCCGAGGCCGGGATCACCCGCGACGCCATTCCNGTGGACTGGGAATGGGAGGGNCGCGCCATCCGGCTGGTGGACACCGCAGGCTTGCGGCGGAAGGCGAAGGTTCAGGAGAAGCTGGAGAAGCTATCCACCCAGGACACCATCCGGGCGATCACCTTCGCCGAAGTGGTGCTGCTGGTGATGGACGCCACCCATCCCCTGGAGATCCAGGACCTGCAGATCGCCGACCTGGTTGAGCGCGAAGGGCGAGCCTTGGTGTTCGTGCTGGCCAAGTGGGACCTCGTGGAGGAGCCCCAGGCGAAGCTGGCCGAGATCATCGAGGAGACGGGCCGTCTTCTGCCGCAGGTGAAGGGGTCGCCGATCGTGGCCCTCTCGGCCGAGACGGGGCGCGGCCTGGACCGGCTGATGCCGGCGGTGCTGAAGGCCTATGCCGACTGGTCGACGAAGGTGAAGACCCGCGACCTGAACGACTGGCTGCGCATGGCTGTGGAACGCCATCCGCCGCCGGCGGTGAACGGGCGACGGGTGAAGCCGAAGTACATGGCCCAGACCAAGGCACGGCCGCCGACGTTCGTACTGTTCGCCAGCCGGGCCGACCAGCTGCCCGACCATTACCGGCGCTATCTGATCAATTCGCTGCGGGAGAGCTTCGATCTGCCGGGCGTGCCGATTCGGCTGTCGGTGAGGTCGAACAAGAATCCGTTCGCCGAGACGGCCGAGGCGGGCCCGGCGAAGACAGCCCCCCGAGCCAAGGCGCGCGCCAAGCCGGAGACGGCCTCCGCGCCGGCCAAGCTCGCTAAGCCGAAGAAGGTGGCGACGCGCGGCAAGGCGGCCAAGTTGGTCCGCCCCGGCGTCAAGCCGAAGCGAGCGTCCCGCGCGATTTCCAGTCCGCGAAAACCACGTTAGCGGTGGGCAGGCCGAGGTCGGCCTGGGCCAGTTCTACGATCAGCGGACCGATCTCCGACGGATCGGGCAGCTCCTGCGGATCCTCTCCGGGGAAGGCTTCGGCGCGCATCCGGGTGCGCATCCGGCCAGGATCGAGCAGGGCCGCGCGAATAGGGGTGTTTTCAAGCTCGTCGGCCCAGGTGCGGACCAGGTTCTCGACGGCCGCCTTGGTGGCGCCGTAGGGGCCCCAGAAGGCCTTGGGATGGGCGGCGCGGCTGGAGGTCAGGAAGATGGCGCGGGGCCGCTCGGAGGCGCGTAGGAGCGGCTCCATGCTGCGGATCAGGCGATAGGAGGCGGTGAGGTTCACCGCCAGGACGCGCTCCCAGTGCTTGGGCTCGATGTGGCCCACGGGCGTCATGGGACCCAGGATGGCGGCGGCGTGGACGAGGATGTCGACGCGGCCGAAACGCTGGTGAACGGCCAGGCCGAGCTGATCGAGGGCGCCTTCCTCGGCGATGTCCATCGGGACAAGGGTGCCTGAGCGGCCGGTGGCCTGGCGAAGCTCGTCGTCCAGTTCCTCGAGGGCGCCCGAGGTGCGTGCGACGGCGACGACGTGGGCGCCGGCGGCGGCGAGGGCGAGGGCGGCGGCGCGGCCGATGCCGCGGCTGGCGCCGGTCACGAGGGCGATACGGTCGGTAAGGGGCAGGTCGGACATGAGGGCGCCTCTCTAGCCGGGTTCCGCGCCGGTGTCAGCGCGGCGTGCGTAGCGTTGGGCGATAGCGGCGCAGGCCATGAGCTGGATCTGGTGGAAGAGCAGGAGCGGGATCATGGCGACCCCGGCCACGGCCGGTGGGAACAGCGCCGCCGCCATGGGGGCCCCGCTCGCGAGGGACTTCTTGGACCCGCAGAAGACGATGGCGGCCTCATCCGCCTTGTCGAAGCCCAGCAGGCGGGCGGCCGTGGTGGTGGCCGCGAGGACGAGGCCCAGGAGGACCAGGCAGAGGATGAGCAGCCGGACAAGGTCGAGGCCGCTCAAGCGGGTCCAGACCCCCTCGACGACCGCTCCGGAGAAGGCCGTATAGACCACGAGCAGGATTGCGCCCCGGTCAACGAACGAGAGCACCCGGGCTCGGGCCGCGATCCACGGCCCCACCCAGCGGCGCAGCGCCTGGCCGGCGATAAACGGGACCAGCAGCTGCAGAACGATGGCTTCGACGGACGAGGCGTCCATCCGGCCCTCGGCGTGGAGGAGGAGGCCCACCAGGACCGGCGTCAGGGCGATACCGAGCAGGTTTGACGCCGAGGCCGCGGCCACGGCGGCGGCGACATTGCCCCGGGCGATCGCTGTGAAGCCGATGGACGACTGGATGGTGGAGGGCAGGCACCCCAGGAAGACGAGGCCCACCGCCAGTTCCGGGGGAGTGATCCACGCCGGCAGGGCCGCCAGCCCCAGGGTCAGCAACGGGAAGAGGGCGAAGGTGGAGGCCAGCACCACCAGATGCAGCCGCCAGTGTGTGAGGCCCTGGATCACCGCCTCGCGGGAGAGCCTGGCGCCGTGCAGGAAGAAAACGAGGGCGATGGCCGCCTTGGCGATCCAGCCGGCGGCCATGGCGGCCTCGTCGCGGGCGGGCGCGACCGTGGCGGCCACGCCCATCAGGACGATCAGGATCAGATACCAGTCGGGCTTGAAGCGGAAGCCCGGCTTCCGCTCGCTCACGCGTCGACCAGGAAGGAGAGCTGGCGCTCCATGTCCTGGTTGCGGCCCTCGGCGATCTCGCGGTCGAGGAGGCGGGTCGGATAGTCGCCGGTGAAGTAGTGATCCGTGAACTGCGGATTGTTCGGATCACGCACGGCGTCCATGGCCCAGTAAAGGCCGTCCACCGACAGATAGCCCATGGAGTCCACGTCCAGGAGCTTGGCGATCTCCTCGACGGAGTGGTTGGCGGCCAGGAGCTTTTCGCGGTTCGGCATGTCGATGCCGTAGTAGTCCGGCCACATGATCGGCGGAGACGCCGAGCGCAGGTGGACCTCCTTGGCGCCGGCCTCCCGGACCATGCGCACCACGCGGACCGAGTTGGTGCCGCGGACGATGGAGTCGTCCACCAGTAGCACGCGCTTGCCGGCTAGCACTGCGCGATTCGGCGACAACTTCATGCGCACGCCCAGTTCGCGCTGGCCCTGAGTGGGCTCGATGAAGGTGCGGCCCACGTAGTGGTTGCGGATGATACCCATCTCGAAGGGGAGGCCGGTCTCCTGGGCGAAGCCGAGGGCGGCGGGCACGCCAGAGTCGGGGACGGGGACGACCACATCGACGTCCGCAGGGGTCTCTTGGGCGAGCCGGCGGCCCATGCGCTTGCGGACCTCATAGACCGAGCGGCCGTTCACGACGGAGTCGGGCCGGGCGAAATAGACGTATTCGAAGACGCAGGGGCGGGCCTGCTGGGCCGGAAACGGCTTGAAGCTGCGGATGCCGCCTTCGTCGATGACCACCACTTCGCCGTGCTCGACGTCGCGCACGAAGGTCGCGCCGATGATGTCGAGGGCGCAGGTCTCGGAGGCCAGGACCGCCTTGCCGTCGAGGTCGCCGAGGACCAGCGGGCGGATGCCGAGGGGATCGCGGGCGCCGATCAGCTTCTTGTTGGTGAGGGCGACGAGGGCGTAGCCGCCCTCGATCTGCTGCAGGGCGTCGGTGAAGCGCTCGAGGAACTTGGGCTTCCGGGAGCGGGCGATGAGGTGGAGGATGACCTCGGAGTCCGACGTGGACTGGAAGATCGCGCCTTCCGCCACGAGCTGCTCGCGCAGCGTCAGGAAGTTGGTGAGGTTGCCGTTGTGGGCGAGGGCGATGCCGCCCGCCTCAAGGTCGGCGAACATCGGCTGGACATTACGGATGAAGCTGCCGCCGGCGGTGGAATAGCGCGTATGGCCGATGGCCGAGTGGCCTGGCAGCCGGGTGTTGAGGTCGCCGCCGCCGAAGGCGTCGCCCACGTGGCCCATGTGCCGTTCGGTGTGGAACCGTTGGCCGTCAAAGGCGGCGATGCCGCAGGCCTCCTGGCCGCGGTGTTGGAGAGCGTGCAGGCCGAGCGCGGTCAGGGCGGCGGCTGATTCGACGTCGAACACGCCGAAGACGCCGCACTCCAGGCGCGGGGTGTCATCATCCGGGTCCCGGACGGGAGGAGCCCATCGCTCATAGGACTGCGTCTTCAGGGTCATCGAGACCTCTCCAGATCGTCCGCCATGTCGGTTCGCGGCGCGTCGTACCCGTCCGTCGCCGCTCTGTCACCTGACCCGTTGCGAACCGCGTTGTCGAAGGCCGGACCGAGGGACGCGGCCAGATCCATGCCCCTGGGCGCGAGGCCGGCGATCAAGTCGCCCATCTCACCCGCCAAGGGCCAAGTGGCGGCCCCGGTGATCCACCGCGGCCGGATGTCTTCGGGCGTGGCGGCGTCGAACATGAGAAACAGAGCTCCCAGCACCAGAAGGCCGCGCGCCAGGCCGATCAGCAGGCCGACCGAACGATCGAGCGCTCCCGCCACGTCGGTGGCCTGGACGCGTTTCGCAAGGGCTGCGCCGATCAGACGCAGGCCGACGTAGGTCGCCGCAAAAACCAGAATCAGGGCGGCCACGGCGCCGAGCCAATCGGGTCGGACAACCTCCCGCACAAGGGGGGCGGACACGGGCAGGCCGAAGACGGCCAGGAAGCCCGCCGCCACCAGGGCGACGAGGGCGGCGACCTCCCGCACTGCGCCGCGGGCGAAGCCGACGGCGCCCGAGACCAGGAGCAGGCCAAGGACGATCAGATCGAACTGGGTGAGGCCCAAACCCATCAGACTAGTTCCACGCGCCCTCGCTTATCCGGCGGACGGCGTCCGCCAGCCGGCTTGCGCCGGTGAAGTTGATTCCGCCAGCGGCCTCGACATCGGCCGGCCCCAGGGCGCGCCGGAAACCGAGCTTGGCGGCTTCCTTCAGGCGGGCGTCCATGCGACTGACCGACCGCACCTCCCCCGAGAGGCTGATCTCGCCAAAGACCACGCAGTCCTGCGGCAGGGCGACGTCGAAGGCGGAAGAGGCGAGCGCCGCCGCGGCGGCGAGGTCGGCGGCGGGTTCGGTGATGCGCAGCCCGCCGGCGACATTGAGATAGACGTCGCGGTCGCCGAAACCAAGGCCGCAGCGGGCCTCCAGCACCGCGAGCACCATGGCCAGACGTCCCGAATCCCAGCCGACCACCGCCCGGCGCGGCGTGCCGTAGGCGGACGGGGCGACCAGGGCCTGAATCTCCACCAGGACCGGGCGCGAGCCCTCGATGCCAGCGAAGACCGCTGCGCCCGCCGCCCGCTCGCCGGAAGTGTTGAGGAATAGGGCCGACGGGTTCTTCACCTCGGCAAGGCCAGTGTCGTTCATCTCGAAGACGCCGATCTCGTCGGTGGCCCCGAAGCGGTTCTTGGCCCCGCGCAGGATGCGGAAGGGATAGCCGCGCTCGCCCTCAAAGGCGAAGACGGCGTCGACCATGTGCTCCACGACGCGTGGACCGGCGATGGCGCCTTCCTTGGTGACGTGACCCACGAGGANGACGGCGAGGCCGCGCTTNTTGGCCAGGCGNACCAGTTCGCCGGCGGCCGCACGGACCTGAGTGACNGAACCTGGTCCGGCCTCGTGGGCGTCGCTCCAAAGCGTCTGGATNGAATCGATGACCACCAGGTCGAAAGGCTCGGCCTTGAGCCCNTCGAGGATGGTCCGCAGGCTGGTCTCCGCGGCGAGCTTCACCTGGGCGTCGGCGAGCCCCATGCGCTGGGCCCGGCCGCGGACCTGTTCCACGGCTTCCTCGCCTGAAATGTAAGCGCAGCGGACGCCGCGGCGGGCGGCGCAGGCGGCGACCTGCAGGAGCAGCGTGGATTTGCCGACGCCGGGGTCGCCCCCGAGGAGAATGGCCGAGCCGGGCACCACGCCGCCGCCGCAGACCCGGTCGAACTCCTCGACCCCGGTAATGATACGCGGCGGGGCCGGGGTTGCGTCCTCCAGCCCCTCAAAGGCGAGGCCGCGGCCGCGGACTGAGGCCTTCGAAGGCTTCAGGGCGCCAGGGGGGCGGCTGGTGAGCTCCTCGACGAGGGTGTTCCAGGCCCCGCAGGCCGGGCATTGGCCCGACCACCGGCTCTGGACCGCGCCGCAGGACTGGCAAGCATACACGGTGCCGTCACGGGCCAAGGCGAACTCCTGATTCGGTGAGGGGAAAGTCTATCCCAGGGGCGCGGCGGGGTCTGTGCGGCTGCCGCCATATGCTACCCAGGATGCGAGTGCTGACCGGAGGGCGGGATGAACTGGGCGCGGCTGGCCGCACGAGCCGGCGCGATGATCGTACGGCCGGGGCGCGTCTGGGATGAGATCGGTCCTGAGCCGGGAGAACCGCACCACCTTCTGCTGGGCTATGTGGTTCCTCTTGCGGCGATCCCCGCCGTCTGCGGCGCGATCGGAACGCTGCTGTTTGGGATCAGCTTCGCCGACGTGGGCGTGCGGCCGACGACGGTTTCGGTGCTGCTTGAGGCGGTCGCGGGCTATGGCCTGACGCTGCTCGTTGTGTGGCTGGCGGCTCTGTGGATCGCGGTTCTGGCCCCGGCCTTTGGCGGGCTTCGCGAGCGGGATCAGGCGCTGAAGCTGGCGACCTTTTCGGCGACGCCGATGTGGTTGGCGGGGATCGCCCATCTCTATCCGAACCTGGGCGCGCCGATGGCTCTGCTGGCGGCCCTGTATGCCGGGTGGACTCTCTATCTGGGCCTTCCGCGGATGATGCGCTCGGTCCCCGGCCATACGCTCACCTATTTCGCCGTCGTCCTGCTGGGCTTGCTGGTGCTGGGCGTGCTGTGGGCCGTGGCGGTGGCCAAGGCCGCGGAGCTGGGTGGGCCGCTGGGGTTCAGCTGAGTGGTGCAACTCTCCTGTGGGAGGGGCTGTCGTGAGGGCTGTGCCGGCGGGGCAGCCCCCTCCGGCCCGTCGGGCCGCCTCCACCAGAGTGGCGGAAGCGAAGGGTTAGAGGTAGAGGCGTTCGGCTCTGCGGCTGAGGCGGATCAGGACCTCGTGGGCGACGGTGCCCCCGGCGGCCGCCTGGTTGTCCAGGAGGGCGTTGGGGCCGAGAAGCTCGACTGGCTCGCCGACGATGAGCGGCGCATCGCCGATCTCGATCGCCAGGAGGTCCATGGTCACTGCGAGGACAGGACGGCGGGCGCCCGCCGCCCAAGCGTAGGCGCGGCCGTAGGCTGAGCGGGACACGCCATCGGTGTAGCCGGCCCCGACAATAGCCACCCGGACGGGGCGGTCGGCGGTGAACATCCGGCCATAGGCGAGGCGTTCGCCCGGACGGAGGTTGCGGATGTCCAGGATCGGGGCGGTGAGGGCGGCCACCGCCTTGATGCGCGAGTCCGGGCGCTCGAACGGGCCGCCGCCGTAGAGACTGATGCCTGGACGGACCAGGTCGAAGCAGTATTCCGGGCCGCGGAAGATCCCTGCCGAGGCGGCGAGACTGGCCTGGACGCGGGGGAACAGGGGGCGGACGGCCTGGAAGGCGGCGAGTTGGTCTGCGCTGCGAGGATCGTCGATTTCGGACGCCGAGCCCAGGTGGCTCATGAGCAGGACGATCTCCAGGCCGCGCAGGCGGTCGGCCGTCTGGGCCAGGGCGGCAAGCACCTCCGGTGTGAGACCTTGCCGGTTCATGCCGGTGTCCACATGCAGGGCGGCCTGCAGCGGGCCGTGGGCCAGGCCCCAGGCGGAGGCGGCGGCGACCTGGGGCAGGGTGTTGAGCACAGGGACAAGACGGGCGGCGGCGAACCGCGGCGCGGTCCCGGTCGTCAGGCCGTCGAGCACGAAAATCCGGGCGTCGCGATCTCCCAACTCGGTGCGAAGGGCTTCGCCCTCGTCGAGCCGGGCGACGAAGAAGCTGCGGGCGCCGTCCTCGTGGAGCCGGCGGGCGATAGGGCCGGCCCCCAGGCCGTAGGCGTCGGACTTCACCACGGGGGCGACTTCGGCGCCGTTCGCCTCGGCGCGCAGGACGGCGTGGTTGTGGGCGAGCGCGGACAGGTCGATGGTCAGCCGCGCGCGGTCGGGAGGATGCATGCTCCCCTTAGTGGGGATCATACCGGCTGGAGTCACGGGCCAGATTGCCGAACTTGGTCGTATCGGAGTTGAACGACAGCTTCACGGTGCCGATGGGGCCGTGACGCTGCTTGCCGATGATGAGTTCGGCCAGGCCCTGCACCTGGTCCATCTGCTCCTGCCACTTGAAGTGCTCTTCGGTGCCTTCCCGAGGCTCCAGGCGGCTGAGGTAGTACTCCTCGCGGTAGACGAACATGACCATGTCGGCATCCTGCTCGATCGAGCCGGATTCGCGCAGGTCGGACAGCTGAGGCTTCTTATCGTCGCGGTTTTCGACCTGACGGCTGAGCTGACTGAGCGCCAGGACCGGGACGTTGAGCTCCTTGGCCAGGGCCTTGAGGCCCTGGGTGATCATCGAAACCTCCTGCACCCGGTTGTCCGGCCCGCCGGCGCCGGTCGTGACCAGCTGGAGGTAGTCGACGATGATGAGGTCGAGGCCGACCATCCGCTTCAGCCTGCGGGCCCGGGCCACGAGCTTGGCCAGGGTGATGCCGCCGGTGGCGTCGATGTAGAGCGGCGCCTCCTGGATCTCCATGGCCGCATCGCGGATGCGGCCGAACTCCATGGCGTCGATCTCGCCCTTACGGAGCCGGTCGCCCGAGACGCCCGAGGCCTCGGCGAGGAGGCGAAGGGCCAGCTGCTCGGCGCTCATTTCGAGCGAGAAGAAGGCCACGACCCCGCCGCGGACGGTCTTGCGCGAGCCGTCAGGCTGCGGCTCCCAGGCATAGTTGCGCGCCACGTCGAAGGCGATGTTACAGGCCAGCGACGTCTTCCCCATCGAGGGGCGGGCGGCGAGGATCACCAGGTCGGAGGGGTGCAGGCCGCCGATCTTGGCGTCGAGGTCGATGAGGCCGGTGGAGAGGCCCGCCAGGCCCCCGTCGCGGCTGTGCGCCTCGGCGGCCATGGCGAGGGCGCCCTGGATCGCATCGGCGAAGGGGACGAAGCCCTGAGAGACGCCGCCGGCCTCGGCCAGTTGGTAGAGCTGCTGTTCGGCGGCCTCGATCTGTTCCTGGGCGTCGAGTTCGGAGTCGCCGGCCTGGGCGGTGGCGGCGATCTCGCCGCCGATGCGGATCAGGTCCCGGCGCAGGGCGAGGTCGTAGATGACGCGAGCGTAGTCCGGGGCATTGGCCGCGGGAGGAGCGCGGTCGACGAGGTCGGCCAGGTAGCGGACGCCGCCCAACTCTTCGAAGGCCGGGTCGCGAGCAAACTGCTCGGCGATGAGGATCGGTTCGGCCAGCTGACCCTTACGGACATAGGTCTCGATGGCCGCGAAGAGGCGCTGATGGAAAGGCTCGAAGAAATGGCGGGCTTGGAGGTTGTCGCCCAGCCGCTCGAAGGCGGCGTTGTCGAAGAGCAGGGCGCCCAGGAGAGCCTGTTCGGCCTCGATGTTGGCGGGCGGACGGTTGATGATGGGCGCCTGGGAGGAATCCCCTGGGATGGAGCGCAGGTCGAGAGCCGGTACGATCGCCATGTGAAGACTGTTACCTCCAACGCCGCGCCAGCGTCAGGCGGTGATGCGACGATCCCCGTGATTCACAGGCCGCATTCACAGGCCAGAACCCATACGAAAACGGCGCAGAACCGAAGCTCCGCGCCGCATCGCAATCCTATGGCCTGAAGGCTCAGGCTTCTTCGGAGACGTACTCCGAAGCGGCCTGGCCAGCGCCGCCTTCGAGGAGGTCAGCGGCGGCCTGTTCGGCGGCCAGACGCTCGTCCTCGAATTGCGAGGCGATGACGTTCTCGCCACGGGCCTGACGCTCAGCTTCGTCCTGGCTGCGGGCGATGTTGAGCGTCACCGTGATGACCACTTCCGAGTGGAGGCGGACCTTCACCTCGTGCATACCGAGCGTCTTGATCGGCTTGTCCAGCACGACCATCGCGCGTTCGACCTTGCCGCCTTCGGCGTTGATCGCGTCGGCCACGTCACGACCGGTGACCGAACCGTACAGCTGGCCGCTTTCGCCGGCCTGACGGATCAGGATGTATTGCGTGCCGTCCAGCTTCTCGCCGGCCTTGGCCGCGGCTTCGCGGGCCTTGGCGTTGCGGGCCTCGATCTCGGCGCGCTGGGCTTCGAAGATCTTGAGGTTGGCCGCATTGGCGCGGAGCGCCTTCTGACGGGGCAGCAGGAAGTTGCGGGCGTAGCCGTCCTTGACGTCGACGACGTCGCCGAGCGAGCCCCAGCCTTCCAGGCGTTCGAGCAGAATGACTTTCATCTGGGCGCTCCCCCTTACTTCACGACGTAGGGGAGGAGAGCCAGGAAGCGGGCGCGCTTGATGGCCTTGGCCAGTTCGCGCTGCTTCTTGGCCGACACCGCCGTGATGCGCGACGGCACGATCTTGCCGCGCTCGGACACGTAGCGCTGCAGGAGCTTGACGTCCTTGTAGTCGATCTTCGGGGCGTTGGCGCCGGAGAACGGGCACACCTTGCGGCGGCGGAAGAACGGACGGCGGGGAGCGGCAGGCGCCGCAGCCGGCGTGGAGGTTCCTTCAGACATCGAGGCCTCCCTTTCCTAGAATTGCGGAGCGTCGTCGCGGCGTTCGCGGTCGCGATCGCGGCGGGCGAGGATGGGCGACAGCTCGAGGTCGAGCTCGTCGACGCGGACGGTCATGAAACGCAGCACGTCTTCGTTGATCGACAGCTGACGTTCCATCTCCTTCACCGCTTCCGGCGGGGCGTCGATGGCAAGCAGGGAGTAGTGACCCTTGCGGTTCTTCTTGATCCGGTAGGTCAGGTTGCGCAGGCCCCAGTACTCGATCTTGGCGACGGAGCCGCCGCCTTGTTCGATGAGGGCCTTGAGCTGGTCGTTCAGAGCTTCGGCCTGTTGCGGCGAGATGTCCTGCCGCGAGATGACCACGTGTTCGTAGAGGGCCATATTTTCCTTCTTCCGATGTGGAAGGCGGCGCGTCCGACGGCGGAAGGTCCGTCGGAAACGATGGCTCTCAACATGGCGGCCGGGAGGTTCCCGACCCTTTCGTATTCCGCGTGAGACCGCCTTCCGATGAAGAGGCGGGCCAATAGGGGAAAAGTGCAGTCAGGGCAAGGCTTTTCACCCTTTCGGCCACCGCTATTTGCCGCCGCCCTTCAGGCCCTTCACCGCCGCGAGAGTCTCAGAGACGTGCTCGGACGGGTCCATCTTGGTGTAGGCGTGGACGATCTTGCCGTTGGGGGCGATCACGAACGACGTGCGATCCGACAGTTCGGGGCGGGCGGCCATCACCGCATCGTACTTGCGAGCGACCGTGGCGCCGGGATCGGCGGCAACCGGAAACTTGCCCGAGCACTTGTCGTTGTCAGCCGAGATCTGCTGGAGCTTGTCGAGCTTGCCGGCGGTGACGCCGATCACCGTGGCGCCAGCCGCCGCGAACTGCGGGGTGGCGTCGGCGAACATCTTCGCCTCGATGTTGCAGCCGGGCGTGTCCGCGGCCGGGAAGAAGTAGAGCACCACCGGCCCCTTCTTGCGCGCCTCGGCAAGAGAGAAGGTGAGGGGCTTGCCAGCCTGGAAGCCCTGCAGGGTGAAGTCCGGGGCTGTCTCGCCGGGCTTGAGCGCGGCGGCGGCAGGGCTGGCGATCAGCGCGCCGAGGGCGGCGGCGAGGACGAGGCGGTTCATGGCGGTCTCCCGAACGGGCCGCGCGGCGAGGGCGCGCAGCCAACGCCGCGATGCTAGAACGCCAGTCGGTGAAGCGGAAGCGCGGTCACGCGCGCAGCGCTCTCAGTTGTAAGCGGCCGTGACGTTGAAGACGCCGCTATATGCGCCAGCGGTTGTGGAGCTGCTGACTGTCACCGAGCCGCCCACCGCGAAGCTGTACGTCCCCTGGCTGCCCAAGCCGCCGCTGAGCGTGGGCGAGGAGATGGTGTTGGTGGTGCTGACAATGAGCGTTTCGCCGCCGCCCGAGCGGGTCATCACCACCTGGGACGGCACCGAGATGGAGAGCGTGCGACCGCCTTCGCCCTTCACCGTGTAGCTGGCGGGGGAGGCGGCCGGCGTCGGCAGGGCGACGATACCGGCATCCACGGTCCGGGCGCCTGTCGTGGGGTTGATAGTCACGGCGCCGCTGCCAGACGTGGGGCGCATGATCCGGCCGAAGGCCAGGTCGGATTGCTTCTGGAGCGAGAGCGCCCGCTGAACATGGGCCGTGGCCGTCCCGACCTTGGTGACTGCGTAGTCGTTCTCCGCGGCGCCCTGCTGGTTGTATGGCACGAGGGTGATGCTGAACGACGAGGTGGCGTCTCCGGTAGCGGCGCCGCTGTTATCGCCCTTGATCGGGAAATCCATCCCGACGGTAAAGGTTTTGGTCGTGTTCTTGCCGATCGCCGGCAGGATGAAGGTGCGCGGATTGGCGCCACTCTCGCTGTAAACGCCGGCTCCGGCAATGTCGAAGTTGGTGAGCACGCCGGCCCGCCCAGTCGGCGAGCCAATGCTGGTGATCGTGCCCCGCAGGATGCGCGAGTTGCATTCGGGGCTGTTGTCGCAGGAAACCGTGACCGTGAGCTGAGAGCCGCCGCCGGCGCGGGCGCCGCCGCCGCTCTGCTTGGTGATCGAGCCGTCCGTCGCGACCCGAAAGACAGTGTCGCCGCTCGTGGCCGCCGTCACATTACCCAAACTGGGGGCCGAGTTCGGAAAATCGATCTCATAACGGTGAGCCGAGGCTGAGCTCGCTCCCATCAGAACGAGCAGACAACCTGAAATCGCAAGCAAAGGTTGCGAATTTTGCGCGCGAAAGACGATCATAAGCCCTCAGGACATCTAGTTCGGTATTGTATCCGCTGGTGAGGGGGCTTCCAACTTGCTTGGCGGGTTTGCGCCGTCTTGCGGGCGAGCCTCGAACAAGACTTCGCCTTCCAGGTCCGTTCCAAAACCGCCGTCATTCTTGATGACCGCCGTGAGGGGCGTTGCGAGGCGCATCCGCAAGCGCTGCGCCTGCTCTGGATCGAGCTCCACCCGATACTTGCCGATCGGGATGGAGGTGAAGATGGCCGTGCCGTCGAATTCGGTGGCGCCCTCGAACTTCCGACCGTGTTCATCCACCAGCTGAAGCCGAGCTGCGGCCAAGCCCACGGAGGAGCCGTCTGGGCGGCGGAGCATAAGGCGCACCACCACATCGCCCGTGGGCTGCATGGGATAGTCGATGCGCATGGTGACGCCAGGGCGTGGACGCAGGTCCAGGGTGGCGGGCGGCGTTTTCACCGCCGGGTTCTCGATCTGATCGAGACTGACGGCGAGGCGGGCGGTCGGTCCTGCGCCGACGCCGGAGATGAAGACTTGGCCAGTTTCATCGGTGACGGCGCGGCGGATGCCGCCTTCGAGCACCACGTCCTTTACCGGCGCTTCGCCAGGATCAAAGACGCCGTTGCCATTGTCGTCCATGAACGCGTGGAACAGGATGCTGCCGCCTGCGCCGGGGCCGGTGCGGCTCATCTGATAGCGCCTACGGGCCGGATTGTAGCTGAGGCCAAAGCTGAGCTGGGCCCCCAGCCGCCAGCTGCCATCGCTGTTGTTGTATTCGCCCTCCAACGACAGGTCGCCCATCGCCAGGCGATGGATGCTGGCGACCATGAGATTCGTTCCGTCGAGATCGTCGAGTGGTTGGCCCAGGCCCAGTCGCAGCCCCCAAGTGGGGGTGATCTCGCGGTCGGCGGAGATGGCCAGGGTGCGGAACTTGGCCTCGGGCAGGATGTCGTAGTCCAGCGTGCCGCGGATCTGCCACGCGTAGTCGCGGAATGTGGAGGCGGCGAGAAAGCCGGTCAGCCGCTGGTAGTTCGTGACGGCCGTCTCCGTCCGCTCGTACTCCAGCCCGGTCGAGGCGAGGAAGTTGCCGATCGTGCTCGAGGCGCGGAGCGAAGCCGTGTAGTTCAGCGTGCCGTCCACATACTGATAGCGCGCGGCGCGAGCCGAGATGGGGATCAGCCTCTCGGCGAACTCAAGGCTGGCGTCGGCGGACAGTTCGGTGCGCCGGAGCGTCGGGCGATTGAGCTCGAAGCCGGGGCCGTTCTCATCAAGAAAACCGCGGCGGAATTCGGCATGCCGCAACACCACCGAGGCCCCGGCGACTTCGCCGGCCATCCCCACGAAACCGGCATAAGCGCCCCGGTCATCGGCGGCCCCATCGATCTGGGCCGAGAAGCCGAACAGCGACGTGCGCACGCCAAGGTCGTAGATGGTCCGGTACTTGTCGTCGCCCACAGGCATCAGGGCTGCGCCGCCGGACAGGGTAAGAACCGAAGTCAAGCCGTAGTTGACGGTGGCGACGCCGCGGTAACCGCCGCGCCGGACAGACGCGTCGATGCCGCCCGAATTCTCGAAGGAGATCACCGAGGTGTTCTGCTCGACGAGGCCGAATTCAAAGTTGGCCTTGCCCCGGGGCAGCAGGCCGCCGCCGACATTGATGATGCGCGTCTGTTCGGCGCGTTCCCCGCGGGGCCCGTAGGTGACGATGCGCACGATGTTGACCCCTGGTGAGAGGGGCACGTTGAGAAACTCGTAGCGGCCCTCGGCGGGGGTGTTCTGGCCGCTGCGCAGGACATCGTTGATGTAGAGTTCGACGTCGTAGCCAATGGGCAGTTCGCCGCGCAGGTCCACCCGGTTGAAGATGTTGGTCTCGTCCAGCGGCACCGTGGAGACGGCGAAACCGCGGCCGCCCAGACCGCGAGGGCCCAGGGGCAGGGCGGGCGTGAAGACGTCGCCCACGCTGACCACCCGGGCCTTGAGGGGGCCGAGAAGGTCGCCGGCCAGTGATCGCCGCTCGAACAGGACACGGGCCGCGGAGGGAGCGCCGGTTTCGTCCGAGCCGAGGAAGCCCTGGAAATTTCCGTAGAGCAGGTCGGCGGCGGCGCGAACATCGTAGCGCAGCGGGTAATTGGGGTCGTGGTTCTGGCCACCGGTGGCGACCTGGATGTCAAACCCCGGCATGCTGAAGAGTCCGAAGGGACGCTCGATCAGCAGGCTTTCGTTGGCCTGAGCCACGGGATCATTGGTGAGGCTGCGCAGACGCGCGATGCGTTCCTGCCGCAGCTGGATGGGCAATTGCTCCTCGGCCTTGATGTCGATCGACAGCGCCTCCGGGCTGACCTCGAAGGTCATCGGCAACAGACGCTGCAGGGCTGACGCGCGGATGTAGATTTCGGTCGGGGTGACGGCCACGTCTTCGGCCGCGAGCGGGATGCTGCGAGCCCCGTCCCGAGCGGTGCCGGTCTTGAGGTCGACCACGAGCGAGCGGCGCGCCTGGCCGATGCGGCCGAGAATGCGGGCCTCGGCGGGCAGGACCTCGACGTCCATCTCGAGAAGGCGGGTGAGTTCGCCGACCGGCAGCAGAGGGTCGGTGTCGTCGCCGTAGGCGGCGAGGCCGTCAGTAAGGGTCAGCTTGTCGAGCTGAAGCGAGAACAGAAGCAGGTTGGCCGGATCGATCTGATCCGACTCCGGCTGGATCGGAGCGCCAGCCGGGGCAGCCGCGTCCGAGGCCTCAGCCGCCCGAGCGCCGCTGGCGATCAGGAGGCAGAGAGCCGCAGGAACGGTAAGCGCACGCCATCTAGGGGATTTGGACGGTCGCAAGCGTCTTGCCCGGGGACGTGTCGTCGTCGGTGAACGAGACCTCCAGCTTCTCACCGGGTGCGGGAATGCGGGACAACGGGATGCGCAGGGTGCGGCGGTCGATCTCGGGATAGACGCCCACGCCCCTGGCGACGCCGATCGGATCGGCCCGCTTACCCGCCGGACGGATCTCGATATTGCCGAACAGCGAGCTCGCGCCCGTGCGCGCGAGGTCAAAAACCGCAATGGCCGTCCGGGTCGGGGCCGATCGGGCGTCAGCCGAGAGGTCCGCGTACTCGATACGGGGGTTCTCGATCGCGGCGCTGACCTCGGGGGCGGTGACGCGCACGATGGCAGGGATCGAAAGCCCGAACACCGAGGTGATCTGGAAGCTCAGCTCGTTACTGGCTCCGGCGGCGGCGCTTTCCGCCGTAGTGCCGACGTTTGGCGGTGGAATGGTCGTGACCGTCAGATGCGTGCGGTACTCGCCCTTGGCTTCTGGGGGCACGGCGCCGACCCGCAGGCGAATGGTCTGGCCCTGGCCGGGCGCCAAGGTGGCGCGGCGGGGCGAGATCAGGATCATGCTGCGAGCGGACGCGACCTTATCGGCAACGGCCTTCTGGGCCGGGTTCTTCTGAGCGTCTTCGACGGCGACGATCTGGCCGTCGGGCATCATTGCTCGGTCAATCAGGGCGATGTCGAACGTGGCCGGGGCTGTGCCCTGATTGAAGATGTAGACGCTGGCCGTTCGCTGGGTCGGGCTGAACGTCACCCGCTTGGGCGTGATGTTAAGATTCGCGCCGACGGTCGTGGTGGTGACAGTCGGAGCGGTGGGCGCCTGAGCCTGGACGTCAGTCGCGAGAACGGAGACGAAGGCGAGGGCGGGAAGTAGGGCGAAGCGTTTCAATTGTACTGGACCACGACAACGAGCATGCCCTCATAGGGGCCAGGGACAAGGTTCTGCGCCGTGGCCAGCGCCAGGGAACCACCAATGTCCACGCTCATTGCGGTATCGCCCAGCACGGCGTCGCCGCTGCCGATCTGATATTCGGCGCTTGTGTTGGTTTTGACGGTCAAGGTTTCCTGGCCCCCGCTGCGGACGACCGTGAAGCTCTCAGGCACGGTCGTCGACACCACGTCTCCAGGCTGACCCCGAATGGTTAACTGCGCGTTGCCCGCGGAAATGCGCGAACGCGCGATTGTGCTGCTGGCGGCGGCGCCGATAGCGACGCCCCCGGCGCGCACTGGGGCTACGGAGACCGCCGGCAAGGTCATGCCGTTGCCGATCTGAATACCGACCGCGTCCTGGAAGTTGACCCGCACGGGCGCCATGCCGGACGCACTGACCGCGGCCTGCGCACCGCAGGCGACGAAAGCCAGGCCGGCGAGTCCGAGGATGATGGCGCGACGCATGGGAAGCATCCGAGAAGCGGCGATGCCGGAAGCCCGGGCGGGCTTCCGGCGAGCGCATTGCTTACTGGTAGGAGACCGTAACGTACAGCGTGCCGGTCTGAGCGCCGGCGATCGTGGTGCCGTTGGCGACCGTCAGGGTGCCGCCGACCGGGAATTCCACTTCGCCCGATTGGTCGAGCGTGAGCGAGGTGTTCTGCAGGATCGGCGTCACCGACAGGCCGGCCGGCAGATCTTCGACCTCGGCCTCAATCGAGAAGCTTTCGCCCGGCGTGCCGGTCACGGCGAAGCGCGCGGCCGACACCGGCACGGCGGCGACCGGCGTCACGCCCGTGGTGGTGCCGCGTTGGCCGGCGGCGGTGACTTGGATGGTCGCCGCGCTGGTGCCGGTCCGGATGAGCGAGCCGAAGTCTAGAGCCGACGACTGGACATTCTCGATGGCGAGCGGGGTGACGAAGTTCACCTTAACGTCAGCGGTGGCTTGTTCGGCGTCGGACGCAACTTGAGCGGACGCGGCGCCAGCCATGGCGGTCATCGCGGCGGCGGCGATCAGGATGGAACGGATCTTCATCAGGTTAGCCCCAGGTGTGTTGTGTCGAAACGATACGCGTCGGAACTGGTGTAGGCGCTTGTCGGCAAGCCGGGCGCCAGTTCTGCCGCGCGTGTATTTGGATCCCCAAGTAAACGTGCGGTTGTATTTGTATTTTAACCCCACATTATCCAAGCGGGCCCTCTAGGCGAGCCCCTCCGGACTGTCAAGTTTTCCGCGATCGGTGATCGCAGTTCACAAAAGCAGTTCGGTTAACGGGATACTCAAAGTCAGACTGAGCCAAGACTAGATACACTCGCCTTGCCTTGTTCCATGCCGAAAACCCTTGCTGGTTGCGTCTGGCCTCGCGCCATTGGTGCATTCCTCTACTGAGGAATGTACCCTACCTCGTAGGGAGTTCCCGACTGTTGGGCGGGTAGATAGACGCTTCGATCGCGAGACTGAATACTGTGGTTTCCACGAGGTTACCCAAAACGGGCGGAGAGCCATGGGCTCGGACCGAGGCCGCGCGCCTGATGTCAGAACGACTGGCGGGAAGGTGAAGGATTCGGCGGGCGCTCTTGTAGTTATAGAGGGCCGGCGGGAAGCTTTGTGGCCGGCAGGCAATGGCGGCTGCCGGAAAAAATCGCTCAGCGTGGGGCGCAAGCAATATTGGCGGACGGGACTCACAGCGCAGGATCGTGCGGACGCGCCGGGAAGCTGACGACCGACCAGACCGTGCTGCGCGGCTTGTTCGATCGCCTACGTGATCATGTAGCAGGCGCCGAAGATCAGGCTTCGGCTGCCTTCGATGAACTGCCTGCGGCCCTTGATGGGGCCGAAGATTCAGCGGCCGTTCGAACACGCGCCGAGCCGTTGCTAGCCGCTCCCCGTAGCGCGGTGGAGGAATTGGAGCGCCTCAAGGGCGAGGTTGCGGTCATGCGCGGGCGGCTGGAACGCAGTCGCGACCCGACGGCGACCTCGCGGCTGACGGCTTTTCGGGACCTCGAAGCGGAACTGGCAGACCGCTCGGCCCTGTTGGCCAGCAGGCTGGTTGAGGCGGAGGCGGCGGTAGAACAGGCCTTGGCCGGTCTGGCGATGCGGCTGGGGCGCTGGGATCTGGCAGCGACCGAGCAGGCCCGACGTCTCGGCCAAGTGATCGAGAATGGGCTTGCAGCCGAGGATAGCCGGACGGCGGATGTCCTGCGGTTGCTGAAGGCCATCGAACAACGGTTGTCGACGTCGGCCCCGCAGGCGAGGCCCGAGTCTGCGGCAGTCCCAAAGACGGTGTCGCCTGATCGGCGGCGGGGCGTGCGAGCGGCCGCGCTGCTGACCTCGGCAGCTGTGGCTTGCATGGGCCTGGCGGCCCTGGTGGCGGTCCTGGAGTCGCCGATTATTCTGAGAAGGCCGGCGCCTGATGGGCCCCGCGCTGAGATGTCTGATCTGGCGGTGCGGGGGCGTATCCTGATTGCGCCGCCCCGGGCGGCCGAATTGGACGAGTTCGTTCCGCCGGAAGCGCCTGGAGGGACCAAGGTCGAGCCGAGTGAGCGCAGGACGCTTGCCGAGGCGATGGCGGCGGCCGACGCGGGGCGGCTCGGACCGCTGCGGGCCCTGGCCGAGGCGGGCCAGAGCCGCGCGCAGATGTACCTCGCCAAACTGTACGAGCAGGGCCGGGGCGTGGCGGCCGATAGCGGCGAGGCCCGTCGCTGGACCGCACAGGCAGCCGAGGGCGGCGATCCTGTGGCCATGCACAATCTGGCGCTCTACTACCTTGAGGGACGTGGCGGCCCGCGGGATGATGCGGCTGCGGCGCGGCTGCTCAGGCGCGCGGCTCTGGCGGGCATCGCCGATTCTCAATTCAACCTTGCACTCCTGTACGAGACCGGGACGGGCGTGGACCGCAATCTGGTCGAAGCCTACCGCTGGTTCCAGATTGCGGCCGGCAACGGCGACCTGAAAGCCCGGGAAAGGGCGGTGGCTTTGGAGGCTCGTCTGTCGTCGCAGGAGCTGGCCAGCGCGGACAGGCGGGTGGCGCGGTTCCGGCCAGGAGCGGGCGACGATAGTGAGGACGTCGTGCTGATCCCGGGCGCCGCCACGGTGGCCGAGGCGCAGAAGAAGCTGGCGAGGCTCGGCCTCTACATCGGCCCTACCGACGGCCGGGATACGCCGGCCTATCGGCAAGCCGTGGAGATCTACCGCGAGAGCCAGCGCACAGAGGCGTCCGGAGCAGGGGCACCCGGGGACCGCTAACCCCTAGGGTGTCACCAGAATCTTCACATGGGCTTCAGGATCAGCGAGCGCCTCAAACGCCCCCGCCACGCCGTCTAGGCCGACTTGACCGGTTACGAGGTGGGAGACATCGATAACGCCCTCGGCGAGGTGGCGGAGGGTCTGGGCGAACTCCTCGGGCGAATAGCCGAAGACAAAGGTAAATTCGACCTCCTTGGTGACGGCGATGGAGGGCTCGAAGCGGTCGGTCTCCATGCAGACGCCCGCCACGACAATCTGGGCTCCGGCGGGGGCGGCCTCTATGAGGTTCTGCAGCACGCCCGGCGCACCCACGCATTCGAAGACGATCGGGCGGGCAAAACGACCGCCCATCATCTGGACCATCTGCTGAGCCGCCCGGGTCCTGGGGACGCCGAGGGATTCCCAGCGACCGTTCGCGTCCTCCAATGCCGGATCGATCACGATGTCGGCGCCTAGGCGTTCGGCCGCGTCTCGGCGGCGCGGAGAGAAGTCGGCCGCGATCACCGGCCCATGGCCGCCGGCCTTCAGGGCGGCGATGACGGCAAGGCCCACGGGACCGCACCCGACTACCACGGCGGGCGACTTCGGCTCCAGGCGGGCCTTTGCCACGGCGTGTAGACCGACGGCGAAGGGCTCCGTGAGGGCGGCGTGCTCCGTGGGCAGGCCGTTGGGAACTTCGAGCACCATAGCTTCGGTTAGGATCATCCGCTCGGCAAACCCGCCTGGCAGGCGGTTGGAGAAGCCCAGGAGTTCTACCCCTGCCGCGCCCATCACGGCGGGAATGCTGACGACCCGAGTCCCCGCCTTCAGCGTTTTGGGCGAACCTGGGCCATGGTCGAGGACTTCGGCGCAAAACTCGTGACCGAAAACCGTGTCGGCCCGAGGATCGAAGCCGGTGTCGAGGGTCCCGGCCCGCCGGGTGAGGTCGATCATGTGCTCCATGTGATGGAGCGCATGCAGATCGGAGCCGCAGATTCCGCAGGCTAGTGTCTTCACCAGGACCTGGCCCGGCGCGGGGGTGAGTTCCGCAATCTCGTCACAGACCAGCTGCCTGTTGCGGCGGATGACTGCCCTCATGCGTTTCCCCTTTAGGCATGCGGCTTCTGTTCCCCCGCGTTTGGGCGGCCGCGCTTGGTCTTTCTTGTCCAGCCTAGCCTAATCCCCTAACCCTCGCGCCTTCGGAATCACAATGAGCGGAGCCTCCGCATGAGCCTCGCCTTCATCTTCCCCGGTCAGGGCAGTCAGGCCGTCGGCATGGGCCTGAAGCTTTCCGAAGCCTTCGCCGCCGCCCGTGAGGTGTTCGAGGAGGTGGATGAGGCGCTGAAGCAAAAGCTTTCGGCGCTGATGCGCGAGGGGCCCGAGGATCAGTTGACCCTGACCGAGAACGCCCAGCCGGCTCTGATGGCCGTGAGCGTGGCGGTGATGCGGACCCTTGAGCGCGAGTTCGGCGTCAGCGTCGAGAAGGCGGCGTTCGTGGCCGGTCACAGCTTGGGTGAATATTCGGCCCTGGCGGCCGCCGGGGCGATTAGTCTTGCCGACACCGCCCGTCTGCTGAAGCTGCGTGGCCAGGCCATGCAGCGCGCCGTCCCAGTGGGTCAGGGCGCCATGGCCTCGCTGATCGGGCCGAAGACTGACCTGGCGCTGGCCGAGGCTGCGGCTGCGGCGGGCGCCGAAGTGGGCGTCTGCGTCGTCGCCAACGACAACAACCAAGGCAATGTGGTGATCTCGGGCGAAAAGGCCGCCGTCGATCAGGCTATCACCAAGGCCAAAGAACTGGGGGCGCGGGCGATCCCGCTGAACGTTTCGGCGCCTTTCCACTGCCCGCTGATGCAGCCCGCCGCCGACGAGATGGCCGAAGCCTTGGCGGCCGCGACCATTGTGGCGCCACGGGCGCCGGTCGTTGCTAATGTCACCGCCGCTCCGACCAACGATCCGGAGACTATCCGTCGTCTGCTGGTGGAACAGGTCACTGGCCGAGTGCGCTGGCGCGAGAGCGTTCAGTGGATGGCGGGCGAGGGCGGTGTCGCGCGTTTCGCAGAGGCCGGCGCTGGCAAGGTGCTGTCGGGCATGGTGAAGCGGATCGCCCCAGATGCCGAAGCGGTCCCGCTGAACGTTCCGGCTGACCTGGAAGCCTTCGCCAAGACCCTTTGAAGGAAAGACGAGAGATGTTCGACCTGACCGGCAAGACGGCCCTCGTCACGGGGGCCACCGGCGGCATCGGCGCTGAGATCGCCAAGGCGATGCATGCGCAAGGCGCTCACGTGGTGCTGTCCGGCACTCGCGAGGCGGTGCTGCAGGATCTGGCCCAGACGCTCGGCGAGCGAACCTCGGCTGTGGCGGCCAATCTGTCGGACGCCGCGGCGGTGGACGGTTTAGTCGAGGCCGCAGAGGCCGCGGCGGGAGCTCCGATCGACATCCTGGTCGCTAACGCCGGCATCACCAAAGACGGTCTGCTGCTCAGGATGAAGGACGAGGACTGGGACTCGGTCCTGAAAATCAACCTGGAGAGCTACTTCAGGCTCTCGCGGGCGGCCGTGAAAGGGATGATGAAGCGGCGCCACGGCCGGATCATTGGGATCACCTCCGTCGTTGGAGTCATGGGGAACCCGGGCCAAGCGAACTACGCCGCCTCCAAGGCTGGCATGATCGGCTTCTCCAAGGCCCTCGCGCAGGAGGTGGCGACGCGTGGAATCACTGTGAACTGCGTGGCACCCGGCTTTATCGAAAGCCCCATGACCGACGCTCTGAACGAACAGCAGCGAGCGCAGATTCTGCAGACGATTCCGTCCCAGCGTCTGGGGCAGGGAAGCGAGGTGGCCGCCGCCTGCGTTTATCTCGCCAGCGATGAGGCCGGGTATGTCACCGGGCAGACCCTGCACGTGAATGGCGGAATGGTGATGATCTGAGTCTCGCCAAAGTCGTGGGGAACATGCTACGGCCCCGCCAACCTTGATCACCAAGGCGGCGGTTGACTCCGAAGTCGCCGTCGTCGATGCAAGCACCTGACTAAGCCCTGAGGGACCTACCTAATGTCCGACGTCCTTGAACGCGTCCGTAAGATCGTCATCGAACATCTCGACGCCGATCCCGAGAAGGTCACCGAGAAGGCCAGCTTCATCGACGACCTGGGCGCCGACAGCCTCGACAACGTCGAGCTGGTCATGGCGTTCGAAGAAGAGTTCGACATCGAGATTCCGGACGACGCTGCGGAGCACATCCAGACGGTTGGCGACGCCGTGAAGTTCATCCAGGAGCGGCTCGGCGCCTAAGGCGCTCGAATCGCTAGAGAATTCGACCGCCGCGGCTTCCCATCAACCGGAGACCGCGGCGGTTTTCATTTGAGGATCGCCCATGCGTCGAGTGGTCGTCACCGGCATCGGCATCCTGAGCCCGCTGGGCCAGGGGACCGAGCTGACTTGGAAGAAGCTCCTGGCCGGCACGTCCGGCGCGGGAAGGATCACCGCGTTCGATGCGTCGGACTACGCCTGCCAGGTGGCCTGCGAGGTCCCGCGCGTCGACGGCCGCGGCGGCGGCGGGCCGGACGTGGAAGGCAGCTTTGACCCCGAAGCCACCATGTCGGCCAAGGACCGCCGGCGGGTGGACGACTTTATCCTGTACGGCATCGCCGCGGCCGACGAGGCCGTCCGTGACGCCGGCTGGACCCCCGAGGACGAGGAAAGCCGCGAGCGCACCGGCGTGATGATCGGCTCGGGCATCGGGGGCCTGGGCACCATCGCCGAGACCTCCATCGAGCTGCACGAGAAGGGCCCCCGCCGGGTCAGCCCGTTCTTCATCCCCTCGGCCCTGATCAACCTGGCCAGCGGCCAGGTGTCGATCAAGTACGGCTTCAAGGGCCCCAACCACTCGGTCGTCACCGCCTGCGCCACCGGCGCCCACGCCATCGGCGACGCGGCCCGGCTGATCAAGTACGGCGACGCGGACGTGATGATCTGCGGCGGCGCCGAGGCCAGCGTGGTGCCGGTGGGCATCGCCGGCTTCATCGCCTGCCGGGCCATGGCCACGGCGTTCAATGATGCGCCGGAAAAGGCCAGCCGCCCCTACGACAAGGATCGCGACGGCTTCGTCATGGGCGAGGGCGCGGCCATCCTGGTGCTCGAGGAGCTGGAGCACGCCAAGGCCCGCGGCGCGAAGATCTACGCCGAGGTGGCGGGCTACGGCCTGTCGGGCGACGCCTATCACATCACCGCCCCGGTGGAGGACGGCGACGGCGGCTTCCGGGCCATGAAGGCGGCCCTGAAGGACGCGGGCCTCACCCCCGCCGACGTGGACTACATCAACGCCCACGGCACCTCGACCATGGCCGACGGCATCGAGCTGGGCGCCGTGGAGCGGCTGCTGGGCGATGCGGCTCCGGGCAAGCTGATGAGCTCCACCAAGTCGATGACCGGCCACCTGCTGGGCGCGGCCGGCGCCCTGGAGGCGGCGTTCTCGATCCTGGCCATCCGCGACCAGATCGCCCCGCCGACCATCAACCTCGACAACCCTGACGTCGAGACCAAGCTCGACCTGGTGCCGCACAAGGCCAAGCCGGCGAAGATCGACGTGGCCATGTCGAACAGCTTCGGCTTCGGCGGCACCAACGCCTGCGTGATCTTCAAGAAGTACGCGTGAGGCTGACGGGTCGCCTCCGCCGCCCCCTGGGCCTCGCCGTCCTCGCGGCGGCGGGCCTGGCGACCCTGCTGCTGCTCGCGGGCGTGTGGAGCTACGGCGGGCCCGGCCCCAGGGCCCGGGACGGCGAGGCGACCGTGGTGATGCTCGAGCGCGGCTCGGGCCTGAACGGCGTCGCCCGCGAGCTGAAGCGGGCCGGGGCGATCAATTCGGCGGGCCTGTTCATCCTCGCCGCCCGCCTGACCGGCGCGGCCGGGGAGCTGAAGGCCGGGGAATACGAGTTCGCCTCGGGCGCGCCCATGGCCAGGGTGCTGGCCGACATCCGGGCCGGCCGGGTGGTGCGCCACCTGATCACCATTCCCGAAGGCTGGACCAGCGAGATGGCCGCCGAGGCGGTGAACCGCCAGCCGGTGCTGACCGGCGAGGCCCCGGTCCCGCCCGAGGGCTCGATCCTGCCCGACACCTACCAGGTGCAGCGGGGCGACGACCGGGCGGCGGTGATCGAGCGGATGCGCAAGGCCCAGGACGCCCTGATGGCCGAGCTGTGGCCCAGGCGCGCGCCGGACCTGCCGGTGAAGACGCCCCAGGAAGCCCTGACCCTGGCCTCCATCGTCGAGAAGGAGACGGGCGTGGCCGCCGAGCGGCCGCGGGTGGCGGCGGTGTTCGTCAACCGCCTGCGCCAGGGGATGCGGCTGGAAAGCGACCCCACCATCATCTACGGCATCAGTAAGGGCCGGCCGCTCGGCCGGGGCCTGCGGGCCAGCGAGGTGGCGGCGCTGACGCCCTACAACACCTACCGGATCGACGGCCTGCCGCCGACGCCCATCGCCAACCCCGGCCGGGCGGCGATCGAGGCGGTGCTGAACCCGCCCAAGACCGACGACCTGTTCTTCGTGGCGGACGGCTCCGGCGGGCACGTCTTCGCCACCAACTACGCCGACCATCAGCGCAATGTGGCCCGGTGGCGGCAGATCGAGCGCCAGCGGGCGGCGGCGCAGGGCNAGTAGTGGCCGCGAAGGCCGTGGGCGTTCGNGACCCAAGTGTTTTCAGTGTCTTGACTGACTTTCTTNAGGGGCTGGGCTGATGGCGATCAGCGGAATGACGGGCTTCGGACGGGCCGAGGGCGCGCTGGGGGCGTGGACCTGGGCGGTGGAGGCCCGCAGCGTCAACGGGCGGAACCTTGAGGTGCGCTTCCGGGGCCCGCCCGGATTCGACAGCCTGGAGCGGGCCGCCCGGGAGGGCGCGCAGGCCAGGTTCCAGCGGGGCCAGGTGACCATCGGCGTCCAGGCGCGGCGGGCCGAGAGCGCCGCCTCGGTGCGCATCAACCTCGACCAGATCGAGCGCTATCTTGAGGCCGGGCAGGCCCTGATCGACGAGGGGCGGGTGAAGCGCCCGCGGCTGGACGGGCTGCTCTCCCTGCGCGGGGTGGTGGAGGCCGACGACGGCGAGCCCGATCCCGAGGCCATGGCGGCCCTGGAGGCGGCCATGGCGGCCTCGATCACGGCGGCCCTGGACGGGCTGCGGGCCGCCCGCCGGCAGGAAGGCGCCCAGCTGGAGCCGGTGCTGACGGGCCAGCTGCACCGGATCGCCGAACTGACCGAACAGGCGGCCGAGCAGGCCGCCGGCCAGCCGGCCGCCATCAAGGCCCGGTTCGAGGCGCGGCTGAAGGAGCTGGCGGGCGAGGCGGCCACCGAGGAGCGGATCGTGCAGGAGGCCGCCGCCATGGCGGTGAAGGCCGACGTGCGCGAGGAGCTGGACCGGCTGGCCGGCCATGTGGAGGCGGCCCGGGGGCTGCTGGCCTCGGACGGGGCGGTGGGCCGCCGGCTGGACTTCCTGACCCAGGAGTTCATGCGCGAGGCCAACACCCTGTGCTCCAAATCGGCGCTGAGCGCCCTGACCGCCACCGGCCTCGACCTGAAGGCCACCATCGAGCAGTTCCGCGAGCAGGTGCAGAACGTCGAATAGCCCCGCGCGGATCTTGCGCGGCGCGGCGCGGGGT
>Ga0065721_10004746_pt1 | contig 31937 bp, 28 predicted proteins | sample Mesricmetagenome_FD_59108 | JGI IMG/M metagenome (GOLD analysis project Ga0065721, IMG submission 59108) | Mesophilic microbial community from rice straw/compost enrichment Sample: eDNA_1 v2 (version 2) | ecosystem: Engineered > Solid waste > Grass > Composting > Bioreactor | place: USA: Davis...
CCTACCCTGGAACTGGTCGAAATCCAGTCTGAACCGGCCGGAATCGGGGGTCAAGGGCTGAATGGACGGCCGCAGGCGCACAAATTTCCGCAGTTTTAGGGCCAAAGGAAGCTGTCACGCGCCGGGCGCATGGCACGGCCGCACGCGGGCATGCGCCCTGTTGCCGGGCGCATCGCGCAAAGGCAGTCGTCCGGGTAACCGCGCCGTACGCTCGGGCCGAAGAAGCCGGATGCACCCCATCGGGCGGGGCCGCGATGCATCCGGGCAATGGAATGTGCTTGCCGGCCGTCTCAGGCCGCTTCTTCGGTCCCGACCACCTTCGCGAAATTGGCGAAGAACTCGTCGGCATATTTCTTGGCGACGCCGTTGATGAGCCGGCCGCCGAGCTGGGCGAGCTTGCCGCCGATCTGCGCCTCGACGTCATAGGTCAGCTTCGTGCCTTCCGGCACCTCGGCGAGCTGCACCTTGGCCCCGCCCTTGGCGAAGCCGGCGACACCCCCCTCGCCTTCGCCGGTGATGGTGTAGCCGTTCGGCGCGTCGATGTCGGAGAGCACCACCTTGCCCTTGAAGGTCGCCTTCACCGGTCCGACCTTCACCTTCGCCACGGCGCGGAAGCCGTTGTCTTCCGTCCGCTCGAGCTCCTCGCAGCCCGGTATGCAGGCCTTGAGCACGTCCGGGTCGTTGAGCTTGTCCCAGACCGTGGCCCGGTCCGCCGGCAGGATGTTCTCACCCGTCATCGTCATGGCCATGGGTTGCCTCCCTCGTCTGCGCCGCCCGAGTGCGGCCGTGTCCGTTCGATCGGCTCCAATCTACGCAAGAACGCCCCTACGGCCAGCCCCGCAGCGCATGGCCGAACGCGACTGTCCGCTCCGCGCCCCCTTGCGCGGCCGGCGCAACCTGCGCGAGATGCGCAGGATCCAAGGAGGAGGAGCGGGATATCATGACGATCATCGACATCGCCGGCGAGCCGTTCAACGTGCGCATGGACGGGCCGGAAAACGCCCCGGTTCTCATGCTGTCCAACTCGCTGTCGTCCAACATGTCGATGTGGGACGCGCAGGTACGCGCCTGGCAGTCGCGGTTCCGCATCCTGCGTTATGATTCGCGCGGGCACGGCGGCTCGGTCGCGCCGGACCGGCCCTACTCCATCGACGAGCTCGGCCGCGACGCCCTGGCGATCCTCGATCATTTCGGCATCGCCAAAGCCCACTGGTGCGGCGTCTCCAAGGGCGGCATGGTGGGCATGTGGCTCCTGACGCACGCGCCGGAGCGACTCGGGCGGGTGGTTCTCGCCAATACGGCGGCGCATATGGGGCCGCCCGAGCTGTGGAACGGCCGCATCCGCACCGCACGGCGCGGCGGCATGGCGGCCCTCGCCGATGCCACGGTCGAACGCTGGTTCACCGCGGCTTTTCGCGAGCGGGCTCCCGAGACCATTGCCGCCATGCGCGACATGATTCTGGCGACGCCGGCCCACGGTTATGCCGGATGCTGCGCAGCCATCCGCGACATGGACCAGCGCTGGACGATCCGGACGGCGACAAACCCCGTGCTGGTCGTCGTCGGCGGGCATGATCCGGCCACGACGCCCGCCGCCGGCCGCCTGATCCACGAGGCGATCGCCGGCTCGTCGCTGGTGACACTGGAGGCCGCGCACATCTCCAACGTCGAGGCAGAGGCCGACTTCAACAGGACCGTCGGCGACTTCCTGCGCGGTTGAGGCCCTTACAGGGCGTGATAGCGGCGGCCCTTGTAGACGAGACAGTCCCCCTCGGCGCCGATGGCGAGCGCCCGCACTTCGCCGATGAGGATGCGGTGCGTCGCGGCATCGATCGTCTCGGTAAGCCGACAGTCCATGGCCGCCCGCGCGGTGACGAGAGCGGGTGCGCCCGTCTCCAGCCTGGTCCAGCCGCCGGAGCGGAAGCGCTCGGTGCCGAACAGGCCGGTGCGCCCGGCGAAGATGTCGGCGAGCGGCCCCTCGCCGCCGGAAAGCGTGTTGACGCAGAAGACGCCGTTGGCCTCGAGAACCGGCAGGACCTGGCTGGCCCGGTTGAGGCACACGAGAACCGTCGGCGGCGCATCGGACACTGCCGCCACGGATGTCGCCGTGAAACCCATGCGCCCGGCGGCACCGGCCGTCGTGACGACATGGACGGCGCCCGGCACACGGCTCATGGCCTCGCGAAATGCCTGCTCCGTCGGCGTCGCGGCATGGTCGTCATGCGCATCACCGAATGCGTCGTCGATGAAAACCCGGTGCATCAAGGCCTCCTGCGGCCTTTCATATGGCCCGGCACGGACGGCGAAGCAACCGGAAGCAGGCCCGGCCGAGGCAGGCCTCGCCGCGCTAGAGGCGGCTGACGGCCTCCTTGATGCTCTCGCGCAGGTGGGCGATGAGCGCCTCGGCGGCCGCGTCCGCCGCCGCGGCATCGGCCGCACAGACGGCGCGCAGCAGATCCTCGTGCCGCCGCGCCGCCGGGACGAGNTCGGACGCGCGCCGGAAGAACAGCCATGCCCGCCGGGCCATCGCCTGCAGNGGCATNAGCGCCCGGGCCGCATAGGGATTTCCCGACAGATCCGCGAGCAGCCTGTCGATCGCCTTGTCGGCGTCGACGAAGCCGGCGACGTCACCCGTTCGGGCCGCCTCCGCCATCGCTGACGTCAGCTGCTCCGCCACCGCCGACGGTCCACCGGTGGCGGTGGCCTCCGCGATCGTCACGCCCGCCAGCCGATCGGCCACCGCCCGCGCACCCCTGGCGACGCGCCGGGCGGCGCTCACGGCCACCAGCCGCTCGATGCCGACACAGACATCGAGCGCCACGAGCACGTCGAGCGGATTGATCTCGGATACGGCGATGCCCTTGCGGGGAAAGACGCGGACGAGCCCGTCGTAGTGGAGCCGCTGCAGCGCCTCCCGCACGGGCGTGCGGCCGAAGCCGACCCGCTGCGACAGGTCGTTCTCGGTCAGGCGTGACCCGGGAGGCAGATCGAGCCGCACGACCATGTCCTCGATCGCGCGATAGGCCTGCTCGGCCAGCGATTGGGCCTCGGCACCACAGGACGAAGATATATCATTATCTATAGAACTCATCGCCATGAACTTACGTTGCGCTTGTTTTCGGCGGAATGAGACGCAGACAAGCACACCGTCGCAATAGATTTATTGCGTACAATATATTTATTAACTGCGAGACAATAGATATTTTATACCAAGACAATAATATACGCCTGCCATCCACAAAAGCAGAAGCTCGGGCGAATCCGCAACCATCGACAGCACGACGGCGCAGCCCGGCAACCCGGGCGTCCGCGTCGAAGCGGGACCTGCGAAGAGCGGAGCGATGCTGGCAGCGCGCAATTTTTGGTCGCATGCGCGGTCGCGGACGGTGCATCCGTTGCTTTTTTGCCCGTCGGCATGGCTTCGGCAATTGTCTTGACCAATCCCGGTTGCTAAGCACAGTGTTGTTCCGGCGGTCTCTTTCCGCGCCGTGTTTTCGCCGACACGCTGCGGACGACAAGAACAATAAGAGCCCGCCCATCAGGGGAACGGTCGATTATGGAAGTTTTCGTACAGCAGCTCATCAACGGGCTGACGCTGGGGTCGATCTATGGCCTCATTGCCATCGGCTACACGATGGTTTTCGGCATCATCGGCATGATCAATTTCGCCCATGGCGACGTCTTCATGCTCAGCGCGTTCATCGCGCTCATGCTCTTCCTCTTCGTCACGGCGTGGCTAGGCATCGGCTCGATCATGATCGCGCTGATCATCGTCATGATCGGCGCGATGCTGCTGACCTCCCTCTGGGGCTGGACGCTGGAGCGCATGGCCTACAGGCCCTTGCGCGGCTCCTTCCGCCTCGCGCCGCTGATCTCGGCCATCGGCGTGTCGATCTTCCTGTCCAACTTCGTCCAGGTTTCGCAGGGCGCGCGCAACAAGCCGATCCCGCCCATGGTGCGTGACGTGATCGTGCTCTTCGAGCGTGACGGCTATGCCGTCGCGCTGTCCTACAAGCAGATCATCATCATGGTCACGACGGCGATCCTCCTCGCCGTCTTCTGGTACGTGGTGCAGAAGACGTCGCTCGGGCGCGCCCAGCGCGCCTGCGAGCAGGACCGGCGCATGGCCGCCCTCATCGGCATCAACGTCGACCGCACGATCTCCCTCACCTTCGTCATGGGCGCTGCGCTCGCCGCCGTCGCCGGCACCATGTACCTCCTCTACTACGGCGTCGTGAGCTTCGCCGACGGCTTCGTTCCGGGGGTCAAGGCCTTCACCGCGGCGGTCCTCGGGGGCATCGGCTCGCTGCCGGGCGCCGTGCTCGGCGGGCTCATCATCGGCCTGGTGGAGACCTTGTGGTCGGCCTATTTCTCCATCGAATACAAGGATGTCGCGGCCTTCTCGCTGCTCGCCATCGTCCTCGTCTTCATGCCGTCCGGCATTCTCGGACGGCCTGAAGTCGAGAAGGTCTGAGGGAGGCGCGGACATGGCCCTGAACACACCGCATGCCCCCGCTATCGCGGCCGCCGAAGCCCCCTCCTCCGCAACGGGCGCGCAGATCGCCGCCGCGCTGCGCGAGGCCGGCATCGCCGCGCTGCTGACGCTGGGGCTCTCGATCCCGATCCTCGCCTTCAAGACCGAGCAGAATCAGGCGAACGCGCTCTACCTGCAGCCCCGCTGGGGAGTGGTGGCCGTCGCCTGCGCGCTGATCTTCGCGCTGCGATTCGTGCTCTGCCTGCGCGCCGCACGCCGCGCCGCCGCCCCGGCACGGCTCAGGGCGCCTGCGAGCCCCGCCCTCCAGAAGCTCTTCGGCATCGCGGTACCGCTCTTTCTCGGCGTGGCCGTCACCTTTCCCCTGCTCGCCACCCTCGCCTCCGGCGGGCTCGGCGGCGCGCGCTACTGGATCGACCTCGGCATCCTCATCCTCACCTATGTGATGCTCGGCTGGGGCCTCAACATCGTCGTCGGCCTCGCGGGGCTGCTCGACCTCGGCTATGTCGCCTTCTATGCGGTCGGCGCCTATTCCTATGCGCTGCTGTCGACGACGTTCGGCTGGTCGTTCTGGCTGTGCCTGCCGCTCGCCGGCATCCTCGCCGCGTTCTGGGGCATCATCCTCGGCTTTCCGGTGCTGCGCCTGCGCGGCGACTATCTCGCCATCGTCACCCTCGCCTTCGGCGAGATCATCCGCCTGGTGCTCATCAACTGGGTGGACCTGACCAACGGCGGGGCGGGCATCTCCTCCATCCCGCGCGTCACCTTCTTCGGCGTGCCCTTCGATTCGAGCGAGGACGGCTTTGCCTCGCTCTTCGGCATTCCGTTCAGCCCCATGCACCGGATGATCTTCCTCTACTATCTCATCCTGGTGCTGGCGCTGATCACCAACCTCGTCACCATCCGCCTGCGCCGCCTGCCGGTCGGCCGGGCATGGGAGGCGCTCCGCGAGGACGAGATCGCCTGCCGCTCGCTCGGCATCAACACCCGCAACACGAAGCTCACCGCCTTCGCCATCGGCGCCATGTTCGGCGGCTTCGCGGGCTCGTTCTTCGCCGTTCGCCAGGGCTTCGTGTCGCCCGAGAGCTTCAACTTCCTCGAATCGGCGATCATCCTGTCGATCGTCGTCCTCGGCGGCATGGGCTCGCAGGTGGGCGTCGCCATCGCGGCCGTCCTCATGGTCGGCGCGCCCGAGCTCCTGCGCAATCTCGATTTCCTCAAGCAGGTCTTCGGTGCGGGCTTCGACCCCAACGAATACCGCCTGCTCATCTTCGGCCTCGCGATGGTGGCGATGATGGTCTGGCGTCCGCGCGGGCTCGTCGGCCACCGCGAGCCATCGATCGTACTCACCGAGCGCAAGGCCATCTCCGGCTCGCTCGTCAAGGAAGGGCACGGCTGATGCGCTGGCAAGATGACCCCGTACTCGAGGTCCAGCATCTGAAGATGCGCTTCGGCGGCCTCGTCGCCGTCAACGACCTCTCCTTCAGCGTCGGCCGCGGCGACATCACCGCCCTCATCGGCCCGAACGGCGCCGGCAAGACGACGGTGTTCAACTGCATCACCGGCTTCTACCGGCCGAGCGAGGGCATGTTGTCGCTGCGCCATGCGGACGGCACGACGCTGCTGCTCGAACGGCTGCCCGGCCACTCCATCTCTTGGAAGGCCAAGGTCGCCCGCACGTTCCAGAACATCCGCCTGTTCACCGGCATGACGGTGCTGGAGAACCTGCTCGTCGCCCGCCACAACCCTCTGATGCTCGCCTCCGGCTTCACCGTCTTCGGCCTTCTCGGCCTGCCCGGCTTCCGCGATGCGGAGCGCCAGGCGGTCGAGCAGGCGAAGTTCTGGCTGGAGAAGATCAACCTCATCGACCGGGCGGACGATCCCGCGGGGGACCTGCCCTACGGCGCCCAGCGGCGCCTGGAGATCGCCCGCGCCATGTGCACGGACCCGATCCTGCTGTGCCTCGACGAGCCGGCCGCCGGCCTCAACCCCCGCGAGAGCCACGAGCTGAACCAGTTGCTCCTGTCCATCCGTCAGGACCACGGCACGTCGATCCTGCTCATCGAGCACGACATGTCGGTGGTGATGGGCATCTCCGACCATGTCGTGGTGCTCGACTACGGCACCAAGATCGCCGACGGGACGCCCGAGGAGGTCCGCAACGACCAGAGCGTCATCGCCGCCTATCTCGGCGTCGAGGATGAGGAGGTGGAAGAGGTGGAAGCGGAGGTCGGCCTATGAGCGACGCAGCAACGATGCCCGCGCCGGCTCAGGCCGCGCCAGGGCGCGCGCCCCTTCTCTCGGTGCGCGGGGTCAAGACCTATTACGGCAACATCATCGCCCTCAAGGGCGTCGACCTCGACGTGCACGAGGGCGAGATCGTGACGATGATCGGCGCCAACGGCGCCGGCAAGTCCACGCTGATGATGACGATCTTCGGCAACCCGCGCTGCCGCGAGGGGTCGATCACCTACGGCGGACGGGACATCACGCAGATGCCGACGCACGAGATCGCCCATCTCGGCATCGCGCAATCTCCCGAAGGCCGGCGCATCTTCCCGCGCATGACGGTGTTCGAGAACCTGCAGATGGGCGCATCCATCAAGGGCTTCGCCCATTTCGACGAGGATCTGGAGCGGGTCTGCACCATGTTCCCGCGCCTCAAGGAGCGGCTCAACCAGCGCGGCGGCACCCTGTCCGGCGGTGAGCAGCAGATGCTCGCCATCGCCCGCGCGCTGATGAGCCGGCCGCGGCTCCTGCTGCTCGACGAGCCCTCGCTCGGCCTTGCCCCGCTCGTCGTCAAGCAGATCTTCAACGTCATCCGCGAGCTCAACGAGCGCGACGGCATGACCGTCTTCCTCGTCGAGCAGAACGCCTACCACGCGCTCAAGCTCGCCCACCGGGGCTACGTGATGGTGACGGGATCGATCACCCTGCAGGGCACCGGCAAGGAATTGCTCGAGAACCCGCAGGTCCGCGCCGCCTATCTCGAAGGCGGGGCCCACTGAGGAAGCAATGATGCAGGGCATCCTCTACGAAGAAAGCTCGTTTCTCCTCTTCCTCCTCGTCACCTGCATCATGGGCGGCTGGGCCGCCTGGATGACGGGGCGGGCGGTCGCTCTCATCTGGGCGCCCGTATGGCAGGCGGTGCTCTATCTGCTCGGCCTCGCCTGGGGTGTGCGCTTCATCCACTTCGCCCTCTTCGAGGGCACGCTGCTGTCGCTCCATTATTACATCGTGGATGCGATCGTGCTCCTCGTCATCGGCCTCACCGGCTTCCGCTACACGCGCGCGCGGCAGATGACGACCCAGTACCGCTGGCTCTACGAGCGCACGGGTCCCCTGACCTGGCGCGAGAAGGGCAGCGGCTGAGAGACCACCGTTTGCGAGTGACTCTCGCCGCAAATGGCGCAAGATTGCGCCGGAGGCGAGAGGCTCGCCGACCGGAGCCCCGGGACGGGGCCCGACAAAAACCAGGGGAGTACCAGATGAAGAAAGTGCTGTTGACCGGGATTGCGCTCGGTCTTGGCCTCGCCTTCACCAGCGCTGCCAACGCCCAGGTGAAGATCGCGGTCGGCGCCCCCATCACGGGACCGAACGCGAGCTTCGGCACCCAGATGAAGAACGGCGCCGAGCAGGCGGCGGAGGACATCAACGCGGCCGGCGGCATCCTCGGCCAGAAGATCGTGGTCAGCGTGGGCGACGACGTTTCCGATCCCAAGCAGGGCGTGTCCGTCGCCAACAAGCTCGCCAGCGATGGCGTGCAGTACGTGGTCGGCCACTTCAACTCGGGCGTGTCGATCCCGGCCTCGGAAGTCTACGAGGAATCCGGCATCCTGCAGCTGACGCCGGCCTCCACCAACCCGCAGTTCACCGAGCGCGGGCTGTGGAACACCATCCGCATCTGCGGCCGCGACGACCAGCAGGGCCAGGTGGCGGGCGACTATCTGTCCAAGAACTTTGCCGACAAGAAGGTCGCCGTCATCCATGACAAGACGCCTTACGGCAAGGGCCTCGCCGACGAGACCATGAAGGCGATGAATGCCAAGGGCCTCAAGGAAGTCCTCTACGAAGGCGTCAACCCGGGCGAGAAGGACTATTCGGCCCTCGTCTCCAAGCTCAAGGCCGCGAATGTCGACGTGGTCTATTTCGGCGGCCTGCACACGGAGGCCGGCCTCATCATCCGCCAGATGCGCGACCAGGGCCTGCAGGCGCCGCTGATGTCGGGTGACGGCATCGTCTCGAGCGAGTTCGTCTCCATCGCCGGTCCCGGCGCCGAGGGCACGCTCATGACCTTCGCGCCCGATCCGCGCAAGAACCCGGCGGCCAAGGAGGTCGTCGAGCGCTTCCTGAAGAACAAGAACTACGATCCCGAGGCCTACACGCTCTACAGCTATGCGGCGGTCGAGATCATCAAGCAGGCGGCGGAAGAGGCAAAGTCCCTGGAGCCGAAGAAGGTGGCCGAGGTGATCCACTCTGGCAAGGTCTTCAAGACCGTGCTGGGCGACCTCTCCTTCGACAAGAAGGGTGACATCACCCGTCCGGACTACGTCATGTACGTCTGGAAGAAGGGCTCCGACGGCAAGATCGACTACGCCGGCAACGAGATCAACTGATCTCGCGGCACTTGAAGACACAAGGCCCGCCTCCCCGGAGGCGGGCCTTTCCTTTTGGCCTCAACTGCGCTCGATGCGGCAGGCGAAACAGCCGCGGGCCGCGAAATGCGCGTCGAGGCGGGCAATCTCCGGCCGCGCCAGGAAGCGGTAGATGTGGCTCTCGATCTCGACGCCCGGTGCGACATGCGCGTCGACCATCATGCCGGCGGCGTCGTAGGCGCGCAGCGAGATCAGCCGCGCCGGCAGGATCGGCGGCACCACGTCGACGGCATCGAACGGCTCCCGAGCGGCACGGCGCACGAAGATCGGCCCCGACGCCCGGTAGGGCGACCTCTCCTCGACGTGATGGGCGAAGGCGAGCAGCAGCACCTCCTCGTCCGGCAGCGCATCCTGAAGGCTGACGCGACACGGGCTCGTGCCGGCCGCCGTGACGCGCCGCCGGACGATGCCGCGGCGCGCGAGCGAGGCGTCGTCCAGCCGGAAATGATCTTCGAACAGATGCGGATCGAGGCCGCGGATGCGGTAGGCCATGGGGATGCTCCCTGTCGAGGAGCGTCCATCCTCGCCCTTGGCTCGCGCCCGGCGACCCGTTTTGCCCACCCGTTTCCTGCGCGGAGCCGCCGCTCAGCCGAGCGCCCCGAGCGCCGGGAAGGTCTCCAGCAGCCAGAACGACACGTCCGTCAGCGCCCCTGTCAGGAAGGCGACGCCGGTCAGCACGAGCAGGCCGCCCATCGCCTTCTCGACGAGGTGGAACTTCGAGCGCATGCCGCGCAGGAGCGCGACGAACGGCTTCATGGCGAGCGCCGCGAGGAGGAAGGGAATGCCGAGCCCGGCCGAATAGGCGGCGAGCAGGAAGGCACCACGCCCGACGCTCTCCTCCGAGCCCGCAACGGCCAGGATGGCGGCGAGGATGGGGCCGATGCAGGGCGTCCACCCGAAGGCGAAGGCGAGGCCCATGACATAGGCGCCGCCGATGCCGGCCGGTTTGGCGACATCGAGCCGCGCCTCCCGGTAGAGGAAGGACAGGCGGAAGACGCCGAGGAAATGCAGCCCCATGACGATGATGGCGATGCCGGCTACGGTGCCGAGCACATCGACATAGCGGCGCAGCAGCTGGCCGAAGACCGAGGCCGTCGCGCCCAGCATGACGAAGACCGTCGCGAAGCCGAGCACGAAGAAGAAGGCGGCGAGCAGCGCCTTGCGGCTGACCCGCGGCTCGCGCCGCTCCGTCAGCTGGTCCAGCGTCGTGCCGGCGAGATAGCACAGATAGGGCGGCACCAGCGGCAGCACGCAGGGGCTGAGGAAGCTGACGAGCCCGGCAAGAACCGCGGCGGAGGTGGAGACGTCGGTCATGGCGCTGCTCTTAGCCGCAGCGCCGGTCCGGCGAAAGGCGGTGAAATGCCGCCTCGCCCCCTTGTGAAGCGAAGTCCTTCACGGCAACCATCGGGCATGAGCACCTTGCGCAATCTCATCACCGATGTTCCGGGCCTCCGCGTCGGCAATGCCCACGATGCGGCGGCGGCAACCGGCGTCACGGTCGCCGTCTTCGACAGGCCCGCAACGGCGAGCCTCGCCATCATGGGCGGGGCGCCGGGCACGCGCGAGAGCGCCCTGCTCGAACCGGAGATGACCGTCGCGGCGGTGGACGCCATCGTCCTGTCCGGCGGCTCGGCCTACGGCCTCGATGCCGCCGGCGGCGTCATGCAGGCGCTCGCGGCACGAGGCCGCGGCTTTGCCGTCGGCGACGTGCGCGTGCCCATCGTGCCGCAGGCGATTCTCTTCGATCTCCTCAACGGTGGCGACAAGCCCTGGGCACGCGGCGAGGGCGAGCCGCCCCATCGGGTGCTCGCCATGGCGGCCGCTGCGGAGGCCAGCGAGGATTTTCCGCTCGGCTCGGTCGGCGCCGGCTATGGCGCGACGACCGTCAATCTCAAGGGCGGGCTCGGCTCGGCGAGCGCCGTCACGCGCACAGGCCACACGGTCGGCGCTCTCGTCGCGGTGAATGCCGTCGGTTCCGCGACCGTCGGCGACGGGCCGCATTTCTGGGCCGCGCCCTACGAGGAAGACGGCGAGTTCGGCAACTGGGGTCTGCCCGAGAACTTCGACCGCCGGGCCCTCACGCCGCGCTACAAGGGAGGCCCGGGCCAGAACACGACGATCGCCATCGTCGCCACCGACGCCATCCTCTCCAAGGCCATGGCCAAGCGTCTCGCCACGGTCGCCCATGACGGCATGGGCCGGGCGCTGCGGCCGGCCCATGCGCCGCTCGACGGGGATCTCGTCTTCGCCGCGGCGACGGGCCTCAAGCCGCTGCCGGAAGACGACATCTACGCCTTCGCCGATCTCGGTGCCGTGGCGGCGGATTGCCTTGCCCGTGCCATTGCCCGGGGCGTCTACGAGGCGGCGGCGCTCCCCCTGCCCGGCGCCCTGCCGGCCTGGCGCGATCTCTATCGGCCGAAGCGCCCGACCGCATAGGGCGCGGGATCGGTCAGCGGCTCCTCGCCGCTCATCATCTGCGCCAGCAGGTGGCCGGTGACGGGGCCGAGCGTGAAGCCGTGGTGGTTGTGGCCGAAGGCGAACCACAGCCCCTTGTGGCGCGGCGCCTCGCCGATGACGGGCCGCATGTCCGGCAGGCACGGTCGCGCCCCGATCCACGGCGCCGCATCCACCCGCTCCCCCAGGGGGAAGATCCGCCGTGCCGCGGGCTCCACCCTGGCGAGTTGCACCGGGCTCGGCGCCGCGTCGCGGTCGGCGAACTCGGCCCCGGTCGTGAGGCGGATGCCGCGCGTCATCGGCACGATGAGGAAGCCGCCCGAGACGTCGTAGAGCGGGTGATTGAGCACCGCATTGCCCGAGGGACGGTAGTGCATGTGGTAGCCGCGCTTGACCGCGAGCGGGATGCGGTATCCCAGGGGGCGGAAGATCTCGCCCGACCACGGGCCGAGCGCCACGACCACCTCGCGCGCCGTGACCGGTCCCTCCTCCGCCGTCACGGTCCAGCTGCTCCCCGAGGCGGCGAGCGAACGGGCGTCACCGCGCAGGAAGCGCCCGCCGCGCTTCTCGAAGAGCTCGGCATAGGCCCGCGTCACGCCGCCGGGGTCGGGCACGCTGGCAGGATCGAGCCAGTGCAGCCCGCCCGCGAANTCACCGGTGAGGTGCGGCTCCTTCGCGCNGAGCGCCGCGCCGCTGAGCACCTCGAGCTTGAGNCCGTAGGCCGCGGCGCTCGCCCGNGCCTCCTCCTCCGCCAGCTGGAACTCGGCCTTGTCCCGGAAACCCTTGATCCAGCCGATCCGCCGCAGCATGGGCAGGATGTCGGCCTCCCGCATCAGCGCCTCGTGTTCGGCGACGCAGCGCTCGATGAGCGGCAGCATCGCCTTTGCAGCGACGGCGTGGCGCCCGGGCGAGGAGTGCCACCAGTATTGCGCCAGCCAGGGCGCCACCTTCGGCAGGAACGCGAGGTGGTAGTGCGCCTCCGCCGAACGGTTGAGGCCGTAGCGGATGAGCGAGGCGAGATCGCGCGGGAAGCCGTAGGGCACGATGCTGGCGCGCTCGATGAGGCCGGCATTGCCGTGGCTCGTCTCCTCGCCCGCCCCGCGCCTGTCGAGAAGCACGACGGAGCGTCCGCGCGCCTGCAGATGCAATGCCGCCGACACTCCGATGATACCCGCTCCGAGCACGACGACGTCCGTTTGCATGCATTTGACCTTCTTGCTGATGCCGAACCCGGCGGCGCATTCTGGGATGGCGGCCCGTCGCGGACAACGCCGGCACTCGCATGGCGAAAGCACGATGCCTGCCATCGGCGCAAGGGGGCCGGACGCTTCTTTCTCGATGAGGGATGCGGACCGGGACCACATGAAGAACGGCCGGGGAAACACGAAGGAAGGGCCAAGGACGTGTTGCAGACCATCCTCCTCAAGCCTCTGGCGCTGCTCGGTCGCCAGGGCACAAAGGCCCTCGCCGCATCCATCTTCATCGGCCTGGCGCTGCCCCAGTTCGCGAGCCTCGCCCGGCCGCTGATCGGCACCTGCGTCTTCTTCTTCCTCGTCTTCACCTTCCTGCGCGCCGATTTCGGCGCCATACGTGCGCTCCTGCGGCAGCCGGGGCGCATCCTTCTCGCCTGGTTCTGGATCGTCGCCTCGCTGCCGCTCGCCCTCGGCGGCATCGTCCTCGCCCTGGGGCACGACCTCGTCGGTCCGGAGCTCGCCCTCGGCCTCGCCCTGATGGCGGCCGCCCCGCCGATCCTCTCGGCACCGGCGGTCGCGACGCTGCTCGGCTTCGATGCCTCCTTCCTCGTCACCGTGCTCGTCGCCAGCATGGTGACGACGCCGCTGACCGCGCCCCTCGTGGCAGAGGTGATCGCGGGGGCCGCCGTGCCGATCGATACTTCCGTCCTCGCCCTGCGCCTGGCCCTGCTGCTGGGCGGGGCTGCGGTGCTCGCCCTGGTGCTGCGCCGGCTCCTCGGCCTCGCGCGCATCGTGCGCGAGCGCGCCGCCCTCGACGGCCTCAACGTCGTCTTCTTCTTCATCTTCGCCGTGGGGGCCATGGACGGGGTGGCCGAGGCGATGGTCGCCGACCCGGTCGCCGTCGCCACCGATGCGCTCATCGTCTTCGTGGTGGCCTTCACCGGCATCGCCGCCGGCCTTCTCGTGCTGGCGGCACGCTTCGGCGCCCGCGAGGCCTTCGTCATCGGCTATGCCACCGGCCACCGCAACATGGGGCTCCTCGTCGCCGCCATGGCAGGCGCCGTGCCGGACGGCACCTGGCTCTATTTCGCCATGGCCCAGTTCCCCATCTACCTCATGCCGCTCGTGCTGGAGCCGCTCGCCCGCCGCATGCTGCGTACGCCCCTGCCCGCCCGGCACTGAAGCATTCAGACGATGGCCGCCTCCGGCATGCGCGCACTCTCACTGACAGGGTCACCGCCGTCCGGCCGCGGCCGTCCCCCGGTGGCGACGGCCTCGATCAGCCGGACGTAGCGCGCACACAGTTCGCGCTGGTCATAGCGCTCCAGCATCAGCACACGCGCCCGCCGGCGGATATCTTCGAAACGCTCCGGCGCCGCGATGGCCTCCAGCAGGCGCTCCGCAAGGCGCCGCGGCTCGAAGAAGGGCACGAGCAGCCCCGTCCGGCCATCGTCGACGACCTCCCGCACCGGCTCCGTATCCGAGCCGACGATGAGCGCGCCTGCCGCCATCGCCTCCATCATCGACCAGGAGAGCACGAAGGGTACGGTGAGATAGACGTGCGCCGCCGACACGCGCAGCACCTGCCGCAGCACGGAGAGCGGCTGGCGGCCGAGAAAGTGGAGGCGCGCGAGGTCAGGGGAAAAGGCTTCGAGCGCCCATTGCTTGTACGACGCCTTGTCCTTCGGGCCGTAGGCGATGCGATCCTCGCCGATGACGACCACGTGGACGCCGGCGTGCATCTGCTGCAGCAGCACCACCGCCTCGATGAACTGTGGAAAGCCGCGATAGGGCTCCATGCCGCGCGCGATATAGGTGACGAGCGGATCGCCACGCCGGAAGATGCGGCTGCCGATGGTGAACGTCTCGCGCGGATCGGGCGTGAAGTAGTCGGTATCCACCCCGTCGTGGAGAACCGACATCCGCTCGTGGAAGACGCTTGGAAACTGCCACTTCTGATACCGCGTCGGCGATTGGCCCCAGTCCATCGCCGCAAGGTCCTGCAGGATGGCGGTATTCTTCATCCGGATACGCAGTTCGACATTCGGATCCTTGGCCCCTTCATCGAAGAAGGAGGCATCTGAGCCATAGGCGCGGTAGTACCACTCGAGATAGGGCATGTAGCGCGCGTCGGGCCACAGGTCCTTCAGGAAGAGCCCGTCGCCGAAGCCGCTGTGGGCCAGCATCAGGTCCGGCCGCCAGCCCTTCGCCCGCGTGGGCGCGAGCGCCTTGTAGACCGCCTGGCCGCGGATGACGGCCTCTTCGGTGTAGCGCAGGGCGGGATGGACCTGCTCGCAGACGCTCCGATGCGGCTCGTAGTCGATGCGCCGCACGGGCGACGGCTGGCGGTTGCCGGCCCGCGACACGGCGAGGATATCGATCCCCTTCCGGCCAGTGAGATGCTTGATGATGCGCGCGTATTGCCCTGGAAAATTATTGTGCAAAAATAATAATCTCATCCAGAAAACATCCGATCTGCTTATCGAACGACCCAGTTCGGCGAAAATGAACGTTCAATATTTCAGATCATTGCGCCTGCCGCCCACCGGCAGCCGGTTGCACGGCGTGCATACAGTCGGGCGGCCCCGGCGCGGCTTCCCCGTGCGCCGCACCGTTGCCCCGCCCCGCCCTCCGTGCTAGGCGGCACGCGCGGGGCCCTTCGCCCCTGCAGCATGTTCAAGCGGACGGTTCCCATGCAGCGCGCCCTCGCCATCGCCCCCTCCATCCTCGCGGCCGACTTCGCCCGTTTCGGAGAGGAGGTGCGCGCCATCGACGCCGGCGGGGCCGACTGGGTGCATGTGGATGTGATGGACGGGCATTTCGTGCCCAACATCTCCTTCGGGCCCCAGGTGGTGCGCGCCATCCGCCCGCACACGAAGAAGGTGCTCGACGTGCACCTGATGATCGCGCCGGCCGATCCCTACATCGCCGAGTTCGCGGCGGCGGGCGCCGACATCATCACCGTCCACGCCGAGGCGGGGCCGCACCTGCACCGCTCGCTGCAGGCCATCCGCGCGCTCGGCAAGAAGGCCGGCGTGTCGCTCAATCCCGGCACCCCGGAGAGCGCCATCGACTATGTGCTCGACCTCGTCGACCTGGTGCTCGTCATGAGCGTCAATCCCGGCTTCGGAGGGCAGGCCTTCATCCCCTCGGCGCTCGACAAGGTGGCACGCATCAAGGCGATGATCGGCGACCGGCCCATCGACCTGGAGGTCGACGGCGGCGTCACCGCCGACAATGCCGGCGCGCTGGCGAAAGCGGGGGCGAACGCGCTCGTCGCGGGCTCGGCCGTCTTCAAGGGCGGCGAGAGCGCCTATGCCGGCAACATCGCCGCCATCCGCAGCGCCGCCGAGCGGGCGCGCGGCGAGCTCGTCTGATTTTCAACCGCTCAGCCAGGAGGCGAGGATGATCCCGCGCTACAGCCGCCCCGAGATGACCGCCATCTGGTCGCCGGAGACGAAGTTCCGCATCTGGTTCGAGATCGAGGCCCATGCGACGAGCGCGCTGGCCGAGCTCGGCGTGGTGCCGAAGGAGGCCGCCGCGATCGTCTGGGAGAAGGGCTCCAAGGCCGTCTTCGACGTGGCGCGCATCGACGAGATCGAGCGCGAGGTGAAGCACGACGTCATCGCCTTCCTGACGCATCTTGCCGAGATCGTCGGCCCCGAGGCGCGCTTCGTGCACCAGGGCATGACCTCGTCCGACGTGCTCGACACCTGCTTCAACGTGCAGCTGGTGCGCGCGACCGACCTCCTCCTCGCCGACATGGATGCACTTCTCGCCGCCATCCGGCGGCGCGCCTTCGAGCACAAGATGACGCCGACCATCGGCCGCTCGCACGGCATCCACGCTGAGCCGGTGACGTTCGGCCTCAAGCTCGCCCAGGCCTATGCCGAGTTCGACCGCTGCCGCGAGCGCCTCGTCGATGCGCGCAGGGAGGTGGCGACCTGCGCCATCTCCGGCGCCGTCGGCACCTTCGCCAACATCGATCCGCGCGTGGAAGAATACGTGGCCGAGAAGCTCGGCCTCGCCGTCGAGCCCGTCTCGACCCAGGTCATCCCGCGTGACCGGCACGCCATGTATTTCGCCACCCTCGGCGTCGTCGCCTCCTCCATCGAGCGGCTGGCGACCGAGATCCGCCACCTGCAGCGCAGCGAGGTCTACGAGGCGGAGGAATTCTTCTCCGAGGGGCAGAAGGGTTCCTCGGCCATGCCGCACAAGCGCAACCCGGTGCTCACTGAAAACCTCACCGGCCTTGCCCGCATGGTGCGCGCCTATGCCATGCCGGCCATGGAGAACGTGGCGCTGTGGCACGAGCGCGACATCTCCCACTCCTCCGTCGAGCGCATGATCGGCCCCGACGCCACGGTGACGCTGGACTTCGCCCTCGCGCGCCTCACCGGTGTCGTCGACAAGCTGCTCGTCTATCCCGAGAACATGCAGAAGAACCTCGACCGGCTCGGCGGCCTCGTCCATTCCCAGCGCGTGCTGCTGGCCCTTACCCAGAAGGGTGTCAGCCGCGAGGACGCCTACCGCCTCGTGCAGCGCAACGCCATGCCCGTGTGGCGCGGCGAGGGCGACTTCCTCTCCCTGCTCAAGGCCGATCCCGACGTGAACAAGCACCTCTCCGACGCCGAGCTCGAGGAAAAATTCGACCTCGGCTACCATCTCAAGCACGTCGACACCATCTTCCGCCGGGTGTTCGGGGAGGCATGACCTCTCCACACCCGTCATGGCCGGCCTTGTCCCGGCTATCCGGCCCCTGACATCGCCCAGGGCTTCGGGGCGTGGATGCCCCGGGCATGACGTCGGCGAAGAACTGTAACGGGACCGCCATGCGTACGTCCGACTGCGACATCCTCATCGTGCCCGGCTGGTCCGGCTCGGGGCCGGACCACTGGCAGACACGCTGGGAGGAGAAGCTCTCCACGGCCCGCCGGGTGGTGCAGGACGACTGGTACCGCATCGACCGGCCGGAGTGGGAAGCCCGCCTCGTCGCGGAGGTTGACGCCGCGCAGCGCCCGGTCGTCCTCGTCGCGCACAGCGCCGGCGTGCCGCTGATCGCCCATGCGGCACCGAACCTGCCGGAGGGAAAGGTACGCGCGGCCTTCCTCGTGGCGACGCCGAGCGAGCGCGCCATCCGCGCCATTCCCGGCACGGACGCCGCCTTCACGCCCTTCCCGCGCGAGCCCCTGCCCTTCCCGTCCGTGCTCGTCGCCAGCCGCACGGATCAATATTGCCCCTATGACGAAGCCGCCGACCTCGCCCTCGCCTGGGGCTCGGCGCTGGTCGACGCCGGCGATGCCGGCCACCTCAATTCGGCCAGCGGCCACGGGCCCTGGCCGGAGGGGCTGATGCGCTTTGCGGGGATGCTGAAGCGGCTCTGAGCCGCTTCAGCCCAGCGCCCGGCGCGAATTGGCGCGGCGCAGAGCCGGGAACCAGAAAATCGCCAGGCCAACCGCCAACAAAAAAGGCCGCATCGCTGCGGCCTTTTCGTTTGATCGGTTCCGAACCGGTCAGCGCGAGTAGAACTCGACGACCAGGTTCGGCTCCATCTGCACCGCATAGGGCACGTCCGACAGGGTCGGCACGCGCACGTAGGTGGCCTTCATCTTGGCGTGGTCGGCGTCGATGTAGTCCGGCACGTCACGCTCGCCGAGGGCAACCGCCTCGAGCACGATGGCGAGCTGCTTCGAGGCGTCCTTGACCTCGATGACGTCGCCCGGCTTGACGAGGTAGCTCGGGATGTTGACGCGACGGCCGTTCACGCGCACGTGGCCGTGGTTGACGAACTGGCGGGCGGCGAAGACCGTCGGCACGAACTTGGCGCGGTAGACGACGGCGTCCAGGCGACGCTCGAGCAGGCCGATGAGGTTCTCGCCCGAGTCACCACGCAGGCGGATGGCCTCCTGGTAGTAGCGGCGGAACTGCTTCTCGGAAATGTTGCCGTAGTAGCCCTTGAGCTTCTGCTTGGCGCGCAACTGGGTGCCGAAGTCCGACAGCTTGCCCTTGCGGCGCTGGCCGTGCTGGCCGGGGCCATATTCGCGGCGGTTCACGGGGCTCTTCGGGCGGCCCCAGATGTTCTGGCCCATACGGCGATCGATCTTGTACTTCGCCGAAATTCTCTTTGACATCGCGTGTCCTCTAGAACGGAACAACAGTGAGGAACGCGCCCTCCTCTCCCTTGCGGGCGACAGGGCCGGACATTGCCGGTCCGCGGGTGCGCACGAAATACGAACGCGGGCCTTGCGAGCCCGCGAGCGATGGGGGTCCTTACGCGACAAGGAGGCGGTTTGTCAATCGGCTCGGCATCGCGCAGCGGCGTTCAGGCCGTGGCGAAGGCGAGCGCCCCGGTGTCGATGCGCGAGAAGCCGCGCGCGGCGAGCGCCGCCTTCAGCGTGTCACCCGCGCCCGTGCCGGTGAAGACGGCGCGCGCCTCCTCCTCCCCCTCGTGGCCGAGGAGCGGGGCGCCGATGAGCTCGACCATGCGCCGCGCGATCGCCGGCGCGGGATCGAGGAAGGTGACCGGCCAGGGCGCCAGCCTTTCGAGGCGCGGCAGCAGCAGGGGATAATGCGTGCAGGCGAGGACGACGGTGTCCGTCCGCCGCCCGTCCGCCGCCTCGCGGAAGCAGGGGGCGATCTCCGCCACGATCTCGGCATCGCTCGCGGGCGCGCCGGCAAGCTCCGCCTCCGCGATGGCCGCGAGCCGCGTCGAGCCGACGAGTTCCACCGCGCAGCCTCCGGCATAGGCCCGCACGAGGTCCTGCGTGTAGTCCCGCGCCACGGTGCCCGGTGTCGCGAGCACGCTGACCATGCGGCTCGCCGATCGCGCCGCCGCGGGCTTGATGGCGGGCACCGTGCCGACGAAGGGAATGGAGAAGCGCGCCCTCAGGTGCGGCAGCACGAGCGTCGAGGCCGTGTTGCAGGCGATGACCACGATCTCCGGCGCGTGGGCGGCGACGAGCGCCTCCATCACGGCAACAACGCGCGTAACGAGCGCCTCCTCGGAGAGCCGGCCATAGGGAAAGGCCGCATCGTCCGCGGCATAGACGAAGCGGGCGTCGGGCCGCGCCTTGATGAGTTCGGCATAGACCGTCAGGCCGCCGAGGCCGGAATCGAAGACGAGGATGGTCGGCACGTGCGGCGGCATGACGGCGGGGTGATAGACCGTTCCGGCGAGAAGGTCGATACGCATGGCACAGCGGCTCGCTTGATCCGAACGGCAATCAAGCGGCCGGGTGGGTTAACGAAGGGTTTATGGCCCCTTCGGCCGTCATGCCCGCGCTTGCCGCGCATCCACACCTTGGGAGGTGGTATGAGCTCAAAACCGATGGCCGCAGCAGCGTGCATTGGGCGCTGCGTTCCGTTGACGTGTCGCAAGTCGGGCGAGCCGCTTGCGATGACAAGCCCGGCCATGACGCGGAACGGCTGATCTTCACCGCCCGACTATCCGTCGGATCACTTCCCGTCCTCCCCCGTCCGGCCATTGCGCGGCAGGTTGCGTCCGCCGCGCCGGCCCTGCACCAGGGCGACCACGGCGCCGCGCAGGGTGCGCACGTCCTGGTCGGTCATCGTGAGCCGGTGGAAGATGTTTCGCAGGTTGCGCACCATGATCGAACGCTTCTCAGGCGGCATGAAGAAGCCCACAGCATCGAGCTCACCCTCCAGATAGTCGAAGAAGGACAGCACGGCCTCGCGCGTCGCCGGCACCGGCCGCTCGCCCGCGGAAAAGGGCAGGCCCCCGCCGCTCGCCTTGAACCACTCGTAGCCAACGAGCAGCACCGCCTGGGCGAGGTTGAGCGAGGCATGGGCCGGGTTGACCGGAAAGGTGATGATCGCATCCGCGAGCGCGACGGCATCGTTGTCGAGCCCGGTGCGCTCGCGGCCGAAGAGCACGCCGACACCGGCGCCGGCGGCGGCATGTGCAACCGTCTCGGCCATGGCTCCGTCGGCGCCGAAGACGCGCTTCTGCTGCCCGCGCTCGCGCGCCGTGGTGGCGAAGACCACATTGAGATCGGCGAGCGCCTCCTCCACGGAGCCGAACACCCGGGCAGCGGAAAGCACATGCAGCGCCCCGGCCGAGGCGGCCTCCGCCTTCTCGTTCGGCCAGCCGTCCCGCGGGTTGACGATGCGCATCTCGACGAGCCCGAAATTCGCCATCGCCCGGGCGGCCATGCCGATGTTCTCGCCCAGCTGCGGCTCGACCAGGATGATGACGGGGCCACGCGCGGCTGCACTCTCGGTCATGAACACGTTCTCCTTGACCCGGGTTATTAGCCGCCGCGGCGCCTGCCGCAAGGGGGCAGAAGGGTGGGAGGAAAACGGCCGCCCTCCACTGATGCGAAAGCCGGCCTTCAAACTGCAGCCGTAGCGATGTATCACCCAGGCGCCGGCGCGTGCATCGCACGGACGCGCGCCGAGGCCCCACTACGCTTCAACCCGTGCGAGGTGAGACACATGGGCAAGATCAAGGTTGCCAATCCGGTCGTCGAGCTCGACGGCGACGAGATGACCCGGATCATCTGGCAGTACATCAAGGACAAGCTGATCCACCCCTATCTCGACATCGACCTGAAATACTACGACCTCGGCGTCGAGCATCGCGACGCGACCAACGACCAGGTGACGATCGAGGCCGCCGAGGCCATCAAGAAGTACGGCGTCGGCGTCAAATGCGCCACGATCACGCCCGACGAGGCGCGCGTGAAGGAATTCGGCCTCAAGGAGATGTGGAAGTCGCCGAACGGCACCATCCGCAACATCCTCGGCGGCGTCATCTTCCGCGAGCCCATCATCTGCAAGAACGTGCCGCGCCTGGTGCCGGGCTGGACGCAGCCGATCATCGTCGGCCGCCACGCCTTCGGCGACCAGTACCGCGCCACCGACTTCAAGGTGCCCGGCAAGGGCCGCCTCACCATCAAGTTCGAGGGCGAGGACGGCTCGGTCATCGAGAAGGAGGTCTTCAAGTTCCCGGGCGCCGGCGTCGCCATGGCGATGTACAACCTGGACGAATCGATCCGCGACTTCGCCCGCGCCTCGATGAATTACGGCCTCGCCCGCAAGTTCCCGGTCTACCTCTCCACTAAGAACACGATCCTCAAGGCCTATGACGGGCGCTTCAAGGACCTGTTCCAGGAGGTGTACGAGAACGAGTTCAAGGCCAAGTTCGACGCCGCCGGCATCCACTACGAGCACCGCCTCATCGACGACATGGTCGCCTCGGCGCTCAAGTGGTCGGGCGGCTATGTCTGGGCCTGCAAGAACTACGACGGCGACGTGCAGTCCGACACGGTGGCCCAGGGCTTCGGCTCGCTCGGGCTCATGACCTCGGTGCTGATGACGCCGGACGGCCAGACCGTGGAGGCCGAGGCCGCCCACGGCACGGTGACGCGCCACTACCGCGAGCACCAGAAGGGCAAGGAGACCTCGACCAACTCGATCGCCTCCATCTTCGCCTGGACGCGCGGCCTCGCCCACCGGGCCAAGCTCGACGACAACGCCGAGCTCAAGCGCTTCGCCGACACGCTCGAGAAGGTCTGCATCGACACCGTCGAATCCGGCTTCATGACGAAGGACCTCGCCCTCCTCGTCGGCGCCGACCAGAAGTGGCTGTCGACCACCGGCTTCCTCGACAAGATCGATGAGAACCTGAAGAAGGCGATGGCCTGAGCCATCGAGAGCGGCGCGGCCCGTCCGCGCCGCTTTTTTGCCCGCTTTGACGGCCTGACTGCGCCTCCCGATCGGAGGCAGCATGAAGCGTTTCGCTCGATGGGCTCTCGCCGGCGCCGCGCTTTTCGCCGGCGCGATCTATCTCAACAACACCTCCCTTTTCTCATCCGGCGACGGCCACGCGCTGCTTCTCGCCCACCGCGGCCTCGCGCAGACCTATCCATCGGAGGGCCTCGGGAGCGACACCTGCACCGCCTCCCGCATCCATCCGCCGGAACACCCCTTTCTCGAAAACACCCTCGCCGCGATGGAGGCCGCCTTCGCGCATGGCGCCGACATCGTCGAGCTGGACATTCACCCGACCACCGACGGCCATTTCGCCGTGTTTCACGACTGGACGCTCGACTGCCGTACGGACGGGAGCGGTGTGACGCGCGACAGGACGCTCGCGGAGCTGAAGCGTCTCGACGTCGGCTACGGCTACACGGCCGACGGCGGCCAGTCGTTCCCCTTCCGTGGCAAGGGCGTCGGCCTCATCCCGTCGCTCGAGGAGGTACTCGCCACATTCCCCGACCGGCGGCTGCTGATCCACATCAAGAGCAACGATGCGAGCGAAGGCGAAAAGCTCTNCGCCGCGCTGTCGGAGCTTCCGCCCGAGCGCCTGGCCATGCTGATGGTCTACGGAGGCGATGCGCNCGTCGCCGTNGTGCGCGAGCGTCTCCCGCTGCGCACCATGTCCCGCGGNCAGTTGAAGCGCTGCCTCNCCACCTATCTCGCCATCGGCTGGACCGGCATCGTGCCGGCCGCCTGCGAGCGCTCGGTGCTGCTCGTGCCCGTCAACTACGCAGCCTTGCTGTGGGGCTGGCCGAACCGCTTCCTCGCCCGCATGCGTGCCGCGGGAAGCGAGGTCTTCGTCATCGGCCCGTGGAAAGGCGGCGACTTCTCGACCGGCATCGACGACATCGAGACCTTGCAGCGCCTGCCACCGGATTTCTCCGGCGGCATCTGGACCAACCGCGTCGACCGCATAGCCCCTGCGCTCGGGCGAAGGAGCCAGCCGGGCGGACAGGATGCGTCCGATGCAACACGCGGGCGGGGATGATGGTTCTTCATGCAATATGCCCTGCCGGACCATGTCGCGGCCGTGGCAGACTGACCAGGAGCTGAACCGGGAGCGTGAGATGGAGACGCGGGAAAAGATCGCGAGCGGTGGCTGCCAGTGTGGCGCCGTGCGCTACGCCGTCTATGGCGAACCCTTCGGGCCCAGCATCTGCTGGTGCCGCATGTGCCAGAAGGCGACCGGCGGCCTCTTCGGTGCCTTCGTCGACGTGAACGACGACGACCTCGTCTGGACGCGCGGCGAGCCGTCGCGCTTCCGGTCTTCCGAGGCTGCCGAGCGCGGCTTCTGCTCCGCCTGCGGCACGCCCCTCTTCTACCACTACCGTGGCGGCCATCGCTATGCGATGACCGCCGGCAGCTTCGACGAGCCGACGCGCTGGCCGCCCGAGCGGCAGCTCGTGCCCGAGAACCGCCCGGCCTTTGCGGCCGAGCTGGTGCGGCTGGAAGAGGTGCCGACGGATTCGTGGCAGAACGATCCCGAGGCCTTCGCCTCGCGCCAGCACCCGGACCACGACACCGAGCGCTGGCCCTAGAGCCCGTTCCGATCAGATTGAATCAACCTGATCGGATCCGGCTCCAGCCGCAGGGGTCAGGCCCCGGCCACCATCGTCTCGATCGCAGCCAGCGCCTCGGCCGCCTTGGTGCCGTCCGGCCCGCCGGCCTGGGCGAGGTCGCGCCGGCCGCCGCCGCCCTTGCCACCGAGCTGCTCGGAAGCGGCGCGCACGAGGGCGACCGAATCGAAACGCTCCGTGAGGTCGTCGGTCACACCGACGACGACGCCGGCCTTGCCTTCCTCATCGACGCTGACGATGGCGACGACGCCAGAGCCGACGCGCTTCTTGCCCTCGTCCGCGAGCGCCTTGAGATCTTTCATGGCGACGCCCGAGACCGACCGCGCGAAGAGCTTCACGCCGGACACCTCCTTCACGGCCGAGGCATCCCCATCGCCCGCGCCGCCACCCATGGCGAGCTTGCGGCGCGTGTCGGCGAGATCCCGCTCGAGCTTGCGGCGCTCCTCGACGAGAGCCTCGAGCCGCGCCGCGGCCTCCGCCGAAGGCACCTTGAGGATGGCCGCGAGATCGCGCAGGCGCCGGCTCTCCGCGGCAAGGTGGCGCCGCGCCGCCTCGCCGGTCATGGCCTCGATGCGCCGCACGCCGGCAGCCACCGCGCCTTCGGAGACGACGGTGACGAGGCCGATGTCGCCGGTGCGTGCCGCGTGCGTGCCGCCGCACAGCTCGATGGAGAAGGTCTTGCCCCCCTCCTCCGGCCGCGTGCCCATGGCGACGACCCGCACTTCGTCGCCGTATTTCTCGCCGAAAAGCGCACGGGCGCCCGAGGCGATCGCGTCGTCGACCGCCATCAGGCGTGTCACCACCGGCTCGTTCTGCAGAACGACCCGGTTGGCGATGGCTTCGATCGCCTCCAGCTCCTCCTCGGCGATGGGCTTGGGGTGGCTGAAGTCGAACCTGAGGCGATCGGGCGCGACGAGCGAGCCCTTCTGCGCCACGTGGTCGCCCAGCACCTCGCGCAGCGCCTCGTGCAGGAGGTGGGTCGCGGAATGGTTGGCACGGATCGCGCTGCGCCGGCTGTGGTCGACGGCGAGTTCGACCGCCTGCCCCACCGCGAGCGTGCCGGCCTCGACCTTCGCCGCATGCACGAAGAGATCGCCGAGCTTCTTCTGGGTGTCGCGCACCACGACCGACGTGCCGGGAGCGCGGATGACACCGCTGTCGCCCACCTGGCCGCCGGATTCGCCGTAGAACGGGGTCTGGTTGAGGATGACGAAGCCTTCCTCGCCCGCCTCGAGCTTCGATACCTCGGCGCCGTCGCGCACGATGGCGGCGACCACTCCCTCGGCCGTCTCGGTGTCGTAGCCGAGGAATTCGGTGGCGCCGACCTTCTCGCGCAGGCCGAACCACACCGTCTCGGTAGCCGCCTCGCCGGAGCCTGCCCAGGAGGCGCGCGCGAGCTCGCGCTGGCGCTCCATCGCCTTGGCGAAGCCGTCCGTATCGACGCCGATGCCGCGCGCGCGCAGCGCGTCCTGCGTCAGGTCGAGCGGGAAGCCGTAGGTGTCGTAAAGCGTGAAGGCCGTCTCGCCGGGCAGCTTCGCGCCGGCCGTGAGCCCGCGCGTCTCCTCGTCGAGGATGGCGAGGCCGCGCGCCAGGGTCTTGCGGAAGCGCGTCTCCTCGAGCTTCAGCGTCTCGGTGATGAGCGCCTCGGCCCGCACGAGCTCGGGATAGGCCTGNCCCATCTCGCGCACNAGNGCCGGCACGAGCCGCCACATCAGCGGATCGCGCGCCCCTAGCAGCTGGGCATGGCGCATGGCGCGCCGCATGATGCGACGCAGGACGTAGCCGCGCCCTTCGTTCGACGGCAGGACGCCGTCGGCGACGAGGAAGGCCGAAGCGCGCAGGTGGTCGGCGATCACGCGATGGCTCGCCTTCTGCGCCCCGTCCGGATCGACACCGGTCGCATTCGCCACGGCCATGATGAGCGCGCGCATCAGATCCGTGGCGTAGTTGTCATGCGTGCCCTGCAGCACGGCGGCGACACGCTCGAGCCCCATGCCCGTGTCGATCGACGGGCGCGGCAGGCCGATGCGCTCGCCGGGGGAGAGCTGCTCGTACTGCATGAAGACGAGGTTCCAGATCTCGATGAACCGGTCGCCGTCCTCGTCCGGGCTGCCGGGCGGGCCGCCCGGAATATGGTCGCCGTGATCGTAGAAGATCTCCGAGCACGGGCCGCAGGGGCCGGTGTCGCCCATCTGCCAGAAATTGTCCGAGGTCGGGATGCGGATGATCTTGGACTCGGGCAGGCCGGCGATCTTCCGCCACAGGCCGAAGGCTTCGTCGTCCTCGGCGAAGACCGTGACGAGGAGCTTGTCGACGGGCAGGCCGAATTCCTTCGTCACGAGGTTCCAGGCGAGCTCGATCGCACGGTCCTTGAAGTAGTCACCGAACGAGAAGTTGCCGAGCATCTCGAAGAAGGTGTGGTGGCGCGCCGTGTAGCCGACATTGTCGAGGTCGTTGTGCTTGCCGCCGGCGCGCACGCATTTCTGCGAGGTCGTGGCGCGCGCATAGGGCCGCTTCTCCGAGCCGGTGAAGACGTTCTTGAACTGCACCATGCCGGCATTGGTGAACATCAAGGTCGGATCGTTGCGCGGCACCAGTGGGCTCGACGGCACGATCTCGTGGCCGTTCTTCGCGAAATAGTCGAGAAACGTTGTTCTGATCTCGTTGACGCCGCTCATAGAGCCCACACTCGTTCGATATGCGGCATGGCCGCCGGTTCCGGCTCGTCCGCTCCCCGCAGCTGCGGAGCTCCGGCCTCGCCCCTCCCTCACCCGTTCAGCCGGACGCGGAAACAGGAACCGCAGCCGGAAAAATGGGAATTCAGCGCTGTTTTCTAGAGAGGGGCCAAGCTCTTGTCGAGAGGATGAATCCTGTTCGGCGGAGGAAGCCGGCCCGGCGCCGGACCGGCCTCGGCACGAGCCGATATCCCGCGCGTCCCCCGGGACGGCAACGCCGCACATGGAAACGGGGCCACATGGGCCCCGTCACGAGTAAACCTATGACACGTCCTTGATCACGCCTCGCCCTCGTCGAGGTCCTCGGCGGTCGGGTCGATATTGTCGAGGATGCGTTCGGCGAGGAGGCCGGCATTCTGCCGGATGGCCGCCTCGATGCGCGCGGACACGTCGGGATTGTCGCGCAGGAACTGCTTGGCGTTCTCGCGGCCCTGGCCGAGGCGCTGGCTGTCGTAGGAGAACCAGGACCCCGACTTCTCCACGATGCCGGCCTTGACGCCGAGATCGATGAGCTCGCCCATCTTCGACACGCCTTCGCCGTACATGATGTCGAACTCGACCTGCTTGAAGGGCGGCGCGACCTTGTTCTTCACCACCTTCACGCGCGTCGTGTTGCCGATCACCTCGTCGCGGTCCTTGATGGAGCCGACGCGGCGGATGTCGAGGCGCACCGAGGCGTAGAACTTGAGCGCGTTGCCGCCCGTCGTCGTCTCCGGGCTGCCGTACATCACACCGATCTTCATGCGGATCTGGTTGATGAAGATCACCATGCAGTTCGAGCGCGAGATCGATGCCGTGAGCTTGCGCAGCGCCTGACTCATGAGGCGAGCCTGCATGCCGGGCTGCACGTCGCCCATCTCGCCCTCGATCTCCGCCCGCGGCGTGAGCGCGGCGACCGAATCGACCACCAGCACGTCGATGGCNCCGGAACGCACCAGCGTGTCGGCGATCTCGAGCGCCTGCTCGCCCGTGTCGGGCTGGGAGATGAGCAGGTCGTCGAGCTTGACGCCCAGCTTGCGGGCATAGACGGGATCGAGCGCATGCTCCGCGTCGATGAAGCCGCAAACGCCGCCCTTCTTCTGCGCCTCCGCGACCGTGTGCAGGGCGAGCGTCGTCTTGCCCGACGATTCCGGCCCGTAGATCTCGACCACTCGGCCGCGCGGCAGGCCGCCGACGCCGAGGGCAATGTCGAGCCCGAGCGAGCCGGTCGAGATCGTCTCGATCTCGATCGCCTTGTCGTTCTGCCCGAGACGCATGATCGAGCCTTTGCCGAAGGCGCGCTCGATCTGTGACAGCGCGGCATCGAGGGCTTTCGCCTTGTCCATGGAACTACCTTCTACGAGTCGCAATGTGGGCTGAGACATGAATGCTCGTCCTTATGCACGGGAAGCGAAGGATTCTCAATGCGCGCCGCAGTCAATGTACCTGTTTTGTTCCCGTTCACAAGTTCTTTTTTTGTTCGCGCCGCACCCGCCGGCTCGGCGAGCCGGCGGCACCGTCACTTCAACTGCGTCTTCACCGCCTCGACGAGTTGCTTGAGGCTGAAGGGCTTGGGCAGGAAGGTGAACTGCTCGCCCTCGGGCAGGTTCTTCTTGAAGGCGTCCTCGGCATAGCCGGAGACGAAGATGATCTTGAGGCTAGGGAAGCGCTCGCGCAGGGCGCGCAGCAGGGTCGGCCCGTCCATCTCGGGCATCACCACGTCCGACACGACGAGGTCGACCGGCTGGTCGAGCCCGTCGACGATGGCCATCGCCTCCGTGCCGGAGCCCGCCTCGAGCACGGTGTAGCCGCGCGAGGCGAGCGCCCGGGCGCCGAAGGCGCGCACCGCCTCCTCGTCCTCGACGAGCAGGATCGTGCCGCGGCCCGTGAGGTCGGCTGCGAGCGTCTTCGCCGCCCCCGGCTTGGGGGCCGCCTCCTGCTCCACCGGCACATGCCGCGGCAGGAAGATGCGGAAAACGGTGCCCTCGCCCACCGTGCTGTCGCAGAAGATGAAGCCGCCCGTCTGCTTGACGATGCCGTAGACGGTGGAGAGGCCGAGGCCCGTTCCCTTGCCGATCTCCTTCGTCGTGAAGAAGGGCTCGAAGATCTTGTCGAGCACGTTCGGCGGAATGCCGGTGCCGGTATCGGCCACCTCGACGAGGACGAAGTCCGCCTGCGGCAGGGCCTTGTAGCCGTAGGCCGCCACCTCCTGCGCCGGCACGTTCAGCGTGCGGATCGACAGCTTGCCGCCATCGGGCATGGCATCGCGCGCGTTGACCGCGAGGTTGACGATGACCTGCTCGAACTGGTTGACGTCGGCCTTGGTCAGCCACATGTCGCGGCCATGGCGCAGCTCGAGCTCGATGCGCTCGCCGATGAGGCGTTTCAGGAGCAGCGACAGGTCAGACAGGCTGTCGGAGAGCTGGATGACCTGCGGACGTAGCGTCTGCCGGCGCGAGAAGGCGAGCAGCTGCCGCACCAGGCTCGCCGCCCGGTTGGCATTCTGCTTGATCTGCATGATGTCCTGGAAGGACGGGTCCGTCGGCCGGTGGTTGGCGAGCAGAAGGTCCGAATAGCCGATGATGGCCTGCAACACATTGTTGAAGTCGTGCGCCACGCCGCCGGCGAGCTGGCCCACCGCCTGCATCTTCTGGGCCTGGGCGAACTGCGCCTCGAGCGCCCGCTGCTCCGTCGTCTCGAGCGCGTAGACGATGGCGGCCTCGCCGTCGCCCTCCGCATCGGCCACGCCGCTGACGTAGATGCGGGCCGAGCGGTCCTCGGCGCCACGGATGGCGACGTCGAGCGGCACGATGTCGCCGCGCCCCTCCCCGGCGGCGGCGAGGGCATTGCCCAGCGCATCCTCGTCCCGCTCGGCGACGACGCCGGTGATGGTGCGCTCGCCCGGCGCGCCGAACAGGCGCGCGAAGGCGGCGTTGCTGCGCAGGATCTCGCCGCGCCGACCCACGGCAGCGATCGCGACGGGCGTGTCGTTGAAGAAGCGGGCGAAACGCACCTCGGCCGCACGCTGCCCCTCGGCCACGTCCTCGCCCGGCGAGCGGTTGAGCACGAGGGTGCGCGACGCGCCCGGCCGCCCGTCGGCACCGAAGGCGACGCGGTGGAAGAGGCGCACGGGCAGCGACTGGCCACCACGGCGACGCAGGTCGATGTCGATGATCTCGGTGCGCACCTCGCCGGGCCCGCCGGTGACGGCGCCGATTAGGGCAGCGGCGTTCGGCGGCACCACATCGGCCACGCTGAGCCCGCCCGAGCCCACCTGCGCGAGATCATGGTCGAGCCAGCCGGCGAGCGTCGCATTCATGTAGACGATCTCGCCCGCCGGATCGATGGACAGGAAGCCGGCCGGCGCATGGTCGAGATAGTCGATGGCGTGCTGCAGCTCCTGGAAGACGTTTTCCTGGCGCTCGCGATCCCGCGTCACGTCGGCGATGGTCCAGAGCGCGGCATTGCGCCCGCCGGGGCGGGCGAGCGGGCGCACGCGCACACGGTACCAGGCGGCCTCCGCCCCGTTCAGCGCCGGCGCGAGACGGATCTCCTCGCCGGCCGCCCGTCCTTCGCGCACCGCCTGCGACAGGCGGTAGATCGCCTCCGACACCTCCGGCGCGCCGGTGAACAGCCGCTCGACCGTGCGCACCTCCGCCGCCGTGCGGCAGCCGCTCAGGGTGAGGAAGGCGCCGTTGGCATAGATCACGCGCCCGTCGCTCTCGACGACGATGAGGCCCTCGGCCGCGGTGTCGGCCATCAGCTTGGTGAGATCGTTGCGGGCGACGCGGCCGGCGAACTGCAGCACGCCGACGGCGAGACCGAAGAGGCAGAAGATGCCGGCGACCGCAAGGACCGCCAGGAAGGCGACGATGAAGATCTGCGCCTTCTCGTCCGACAGGAGGCTCAGCGACAGCACGGCGGCGACGAGGAGCCCGGCGAGCAGCAGCAGCAGCCCGGCATGGCCGGACCGTTCAGAGCGGTCGAGCGTGGTCGCGGCGGTCGTCTCGCTCATGCCTTGCGGCCTCTCCTGCGGCGATTGGTACATGACTATTGCCAGATTCTCGCGTCTGTCCCGAGACCCATTTGCCGCAAGACATAGATGATCCGCGCCGCGGGCGCCTCCTTTTTGGCGCGCCGGGACAAGGCCCGCTCCGGCCGGCCCGCAGGGAGCGGGAAAAAATTGCCGCCTTTATGGTAAACGGACCGTAAATGCCGTTGAAATGGCGTATTTCTGAGGCCATTGGCGCCGTTGCGGCATTAACCTTTGCGGCAAAGCGCTTTACGCTGCGCGCCATGTGGGATACTGCCGGAAGGGTCCGGTGGTGGAATGACTTGGGAAACATGCCACGCGCATGTTGTTCGGCATGGAAATCTCGAACGCAGGCCAATATCTCATCGCATTCGCGATCATCTTCGGCGTCGTGGCACTGGTGGCGCTCGCCGTCCGGCGGGCGACATCCGGGCGCAGCCGCGTCGCCGGCTCCTCCTCTCCCCGCGCCCGCCAGCCGCGGCTCGGCATCGTCGATGTCTTCGATCTCGACCGTCAGCGCCAGCTCGTCCTCGTCAGGCGCGACAATGTCGAGCATCTCGTCATGATCGGCGGGCCGACGGATGTGCTGATCGAAGGCAGCATCGTCCGCGGCGCGGCACGCGCGGGTGCGCCCTTGCCGGGCTTCGAGGCGGCGCTCGCCCCGGTCATCCCCGGCCTCGAGGCGCAGCACCCCCTGCGTCCGACGGTGGTCGAGCCGCGGGAGGATTTCGACGAGGACGATTTCGACGAGCCCCGCCAGCCGGCCGCGCCCGTCCCTCCGGCCGCACCCGTGGCGCCGGTCCAGGCCCCCCAGGTTCAGGCCCCGCAGGTTCAGGCCCCTCCGGTTCAGGTCGCGCCCACGCAGATCCCGCCGGCACAGGCCACGCCGCCGGCCGCACCCGTCGCTCCTGCCTTTCCGCCTCCCCCCGTGCAGCCGTCCCGGCCCGCTGCCACGCCTCCGCTCCAGGGGCAGCCGGCTGCAGCCGGCGCCGGCGCATTTCCCGCCGCACGCACGGAAGCACCTGCCGAGACACCTGCC
>Ga0065721_10049540_pt1 | contig 31935 bp, 26 predicted proteins | sample Mesricmetagenome_FD_59108 | JGI IMG/M metagenome (GOLD analysis project Ga0065721, IMG submission 59108) | Mesophilic microbial community from rice straw/compost enrichment Sample: eDNA_1 v2 (version 2) | ecosystem: Engineered > Solid waste > Grass > Composting > Bioreactor | place: USA: Davis...
CAGGGCGACATCGACCGTATTGCCGAGTTCGGCGACCGGCCGGGTCAGCGTGCCGGTCTTGTCGAAGACGACCGTGTCGACCGCCGCGAGCCGCTCGATGGCGTCGCCCGTGTTGAGCAGGATGCCGGTTCGGAACAGGAGGCCGGCCGTCACGACCTGGACCGCCGGCACCGCGAGCGCGAGCGCGCAGGGACAGGTGATGATCAGCACCGCGATCGCCGTGACCAGCGCCTGCTGCCAGGGGGTGCCGAGGGCGACCCAGCCGAGGAAGGTGAGCAGCGCGGCGGTGTGGACCACCGGCGCATAGGACCGTGAGACGCGGTCGGCGAGACGCATCGCCGCCGACTTCGCTTCCGAGGCGTGGGCGAGGAGGCGCTCGATCTCGGCGAGCAGCGTGTCTCCGGCCGCCGCCGAAACGGACACGGTCAGCGACCCCGAGAGGTTGAGCGTGCCGGCGTGGACGGTGTCGCCGTTCGCCGCATGGACGGGCAGGCTCTCGCCGGTGACGAGGCTGGCGTCGATGTCCGACGAGCCGGCTTCGACGACGCCGTCAACCGGTACACGCTCGCCGGGGCGCACCAGCACCCGGTCGCCCGGGGCGACGCGGGAGGCCGGAACTTCGGAGAGTTCGCCGTCGGCGCCGATCCGCACGGCGGTCGGGCTGCGCATCGCCGCCAGCGTCTCGGCCTCGACGCCGGTGCGCCGGCGCATGTTGGCGTCGAGGAACCGACCGGTCAGCAGGAAGAACAGCAACATGAGCACGCTGTCGAAATAGGCCTCTTCGCCATGAGTCAGGGTGACGACGAAGGAGAGGCCGACGGTGAGCAGGATGCCGATCGAGATCGGCACGTCCATGTTGACACGCCCGGCCCGCAGTGCGCGCCAGGCGCTGGAGAAGAAGGGCTGGCCGGCATAGGCGACCGCCGGCAACGCGATCAGCGCCGAGACCCAGTGGAAGAAGTCGCGGGTCTCGGGTGTGATGTCGGTGACGTTGCCCGACCACACCGAGATCGACAGCAGCATGACGTTCATGACCGCGAAGCCGGCGACGCCGAGGGCGCGCAGCAGCCGGGCCGATTCCTCGTCCGGCCGGCTCGACGCCGCGTCGAAGGGGTGGGCCGGATAGCCGAGAGCGGCGAGGCGGGAGAGCAGATCGTCCGGATCGGCCTCGCCCTCGCGCCAGCCGAGCGACAACCGGCGACTGGCGAGGTTGACGCGGGCGCGGGTGACGCCGGGCAGCGGCGCGAGGCAGCGTTCGATGTCGCCCATGCAGGCGGCGCATGTGATGCCCTCCACCGCGAGTTCGACGGCGAGCGAGCCATCCGGCTGGCGGGTGGCGAAGGCGGACCAATCGCGCCGGACCGGTCCGGCGGGAGCCGTCACGGCGACAGTCCCCGACCCGGAGGACAGCGGAATGCCGGAAGACGGCGCAACGGCGGAGGAAATCGAACCGTCAGTCATGTCAACGCCCGTCCACTTTCAGGAACAGGGTGTTGCGCGAGAGGAAGACCCGCTCGCCGGCGCTGTCGAGTTCGATGACGAGGTGACGCGGCCCCGGTTCGACGCCGTCCGCCGAAGCGACATAGTGGCCGGCGCCGTGGGCGGCGAGCGTCAGGGCGACGTCGCGGCGCCGGTCGGCGGGGTGCTCGAGAATTGCCGAGACGGCGAGTTCGTAGACCGGACGGCCCTCGCGGTCGGCGACGTCGACGGCGAGTTCCAGCCGGCCGCCCTCGCCGAGAACCGGCGTCACCGAAACGACCCAGCCGAGTTCGGCCTGCCGGCGCGCCCGCTCCAGCTCATCCGGGAACTCCTGCCCGGCCTTGTAGGAGCTGGCGACCTCCACACCGGAGAAGGTGGAGAGCGCCATGATGACGAGGGCGGCGTTGGCGGCGAAGATGACACCGAAGAACCCGCCCACGATGGCGAGCACGTGCCATCCGGTGAGCTTGCGCCCCGCTGCCTGTTCGGTCGTCGTCGTCATCGCTCGTCATCCTTCCTCATCGGAGCCGCCGGTCCCGTCCACGGACTTCGGCCCCATCCTTCGACGGGCCGCCGGGGCGACGTCTGCCGCGCCCCCGCAGCCGGGTTGTTCGTCATTCGACGCGGAAGAAGTCCCGCGCGATCGCCCCCTCGCCGCTTTCGCCATCGACGATGCGGAAGGTGACCTCGGTCGACCGGTCGAGACCGGCGTGCGGCGGCACGATCACCAGCACGCGCATCTCCTCGGTCTGGTCCGGCCCGACCTTGACCACCGGCCGCCCGAGCACCTGGTCTGGATGACCGACCGCTTCGATCGTCGCCGCCGCCGGCAGACCTTCGACCGACAGGAAGAAGATGCGCTCGATCGGCCGCTTGTTGAGGATGCGGATGGTGTAGCCGTTGCGGATGCCGCCCTCGGAGAGTTGCACGAAGATCGGATTGCGGTCGTGCAGCACGTTGAGGCCTACGAACGACCGAGTCGCCAGGGCGTAGATCATCACCGCGCCGACGACGGCGATGACCGCGGCGTAGAGCACCGTGCGCGGCCGCACCAGCCGGTAGACCGGCGCGAGGCCTTGCGACCGGCGCTCGATGTTCATGTCGGTGTCGTAGGCGATCAGACCTTCCTCGCGGCCGATCTTCCGCATGACGGTGTCGCAGGCGTCGATGCACAGGCCGCACTGGATGCAGCCGAGCTGGAGTCCGTCGCGGATGTCGACGCCGGTCGGGCAGGCGGCGACGCACTGGAAGCAGTCGACGCAGTCGCCGGCCGGCGCGCCCGCCGCCGCAGCCTTCTTCGCCGCCTTGGCCGACATGCGCGGCTCGCCGCGGTCGGTGCGATAGGTGACGTTGAGCGCCCATTCGTCGGTCAGCGCCGCCTGGATGCGCGGCCAGGGACACATGTAGAGGCAGACCTGCTCGCGCATGTGGCCGGCCAGCGCGTAGGTCGTGAAGGTCAGGATGCCGATCCAGAGATAGGCCGAGAAGGGCGCGGCGCCGGTGGCGAGATCCTTCACGAGGGTCGGCGCGTCGGCGAAGTAGAGCACCCAGGCGCCACCGGTCCACCAGGCGATCATCAGCCAGACGAAATGCTTGGCGGTGCGACGCACGATCTTGTCCGCGGTCCACGGCGCCTTGTCGAACAGCATGCGCTCGCGGCGGTCGCCCTCGATCCAGCGTTCGACGGCGAGGAAGAGGTCGGTCCAGACGGTCTGCGGGCAGAGGTAGCCGCACCAGATCCGCCCGGCCAGCGCGTTCATGAGGAACAGCGCCAGCGAGGCGAGGATCAGCAGACCGGTTAGGTAATAGACCTCCTGCGGCCAGATCTCGATGAAGAAGAAATAGGCGCGCCGGCCGGCGAGGTCGATGAGGACGGCCTGATCGGGCGCGTCCGGACCGCGGTCCCAGCGGATGAAAGGCAGGAAGTAGTAGATGCCGAGCGTGACGAAGAGCATCGCCCACTTGATCTTGCGAAGCCGCCCGTGGACGGCCATGGGGTAGATCTTCCTGGCGGACGCGTAGAGGACGTCGCTTTCCTGCGTATGCTCGTCGAGTGCCATACCCGATCCCTCCTCGGATCGTTCCGATCGGTCGCTCCCGGCGACCGTCATGGTCATGCCGCCCGAACGAAGCCCGTCCCTCCCTTCCGGCAGGGTTCCTTGATCGCAGGACGGTCGGCAAGGCGCCTTGCGCTAGATCAAGATCCGGCGGGATTTCTCCGCGGGAAGATGCCGCGGACCGGGAGGCCGACCGGTGGCGGTCGGACTCGCCCCACGGCCCGGAGGTCCGGCATCCCTCACCGAGACGTGAAAAGTCGTGTCTGGCGGCGGCTCCGGAGCGAGCGCAGGGTGGGCGTACTCGCCGCCGCGCGATCGCCCCCGTCACCCGCCGCGGCACGGGTCGACCCCGCGGCAGGCGTCGGCAATCGCATCCCGGTCACGCCAACGGAGGACGTCATGCACCCGAAGACCACGCGGCGATCACTGATCGCCGGCGGCATTCTCCTCGCCGGAGGCGCCGGCGCCGGTGCGCTCGGCCTGTTCCGGGCGGCTCCGGCCCGCGCGGAAACCTTCGAGGTGACGAAGACCGCGGCGGAGTGGCGGCGTATCCTGACGCCGATGCAATACCGCGTGCTGCGCAACCACGACACCGAGCGTGCCGGCTCTAGTCCGCTCGACCGGGAGAAGCGGGCGGGCGTGTTCCACTGCGCCGGCTGCGACCTGCCGCTCTATTCCTCGACGACGAAATACGACAGCGGCACCGGCTGGCCGAGCTTCTGGGCACCGCTCGACGGCGCGATCGGCACGAGCGCCGACGACACGCTGTTCATGACGCGGACCGAAGTCCATTGCCGGCGCTGCGGCGGCCATCTCGGCCACGTCTTCGACGACGGGCCGCCGCCGACCGGCAAGCGCTACTGCATGAACGGGGTCGCCATGACCTTCGTGCCCACCGGTGCCGCCGCGGGCTGAAGCTGCGGGCGGCGAGGAACCACGATCGGGGACGGGGTCGTCCCGACCGTCCGTCCCGGGCACCTCTCCGGTCCGGGCCGGCCTTGCGGGCCTCGCGGCGATGGAGGACAAAGGGCCGGGGCGGCGGCGCCCCGCTCTCGTCTCTCGCGGCCGGATGCATGTCGAACAGTCTCAGCGCCTTCGGCGAGCGAACCCTCACCTATTTCCAGAACCGTTTCCTGCTGCGCTCGGCGATCCTGCTGCGGCGGTGGAACATCGCCTACGTCCGGGTGCCGAAGGCCGCCAATTCCTCGATCAAGCAGGCGCTCTACCATCTCGTGACCAGGGGTGCCGTGACCGACCCGGCCTTCTGCGACTATGTCGCCGTGCCGGGCCTCAACCAGGACAGGACCTGGCGGCGCGGCCTCGGTCCCGACGTCACCATGGTGTCCTGCGCCCGTCTCGCGGCGGACGCGCCGGATGCGCTGGCCTTCACCGTGGTGCGCAACCCGTTCGCCCGGGTGGTGTCGGCCTATTACGACAAGGTCGTGCTGCGCGACCGTCGGATGCGGTCGCTGGAGGCGGTCGGCATCACCCGCGGGATGAGCTTTCCGGCCTTCGTGGAACGTCTCGCGGAAGTCGGCGACGACGTCATCGACATCCACCTGATGAGCCAGGCCCGCCTGCTCGACGCCGGCGGTCGCCCGGTTCCGGCGATCGTCGGCCGGGTCGAGAGCCTCGACGACGACTGGGACCGGATCCGCGCGGCGATCCTCGCCCGTGGCGGTCCGCAGCTCGGGGCCCTCGGCCATACGCTGGTGCGTACGCTCGACAAGCGCCCGCCGGTGGCGGCCTTCTACGACGACGTTCCGCGCCTTGCCGACCTCGTGCTCGCCCGCTACCGCGCCGATTTCGATCTCTTCTACCCCGACCGCGCGATGCCCGGCTCGGAGGATGCGGCCGGCTGAGGGCGGCGACGGGGCGAGGGACACTCCGCGTTGACCCGCGCGTGCGCCGCCCATCAGGCGTCCGGGTCGGCCGCTCCAGGTTCGCCGCCGCCCGCACAATTCACCGGGCTCGACCGGGTCGGAGCGTGGCGTCATGCGTCGGCGTCGAGCCTGCGGGTCGGTCCCGCGGATGGCGAGGAGCGGCGCCGGGGTCCCCTTCACCGACAGGAACCCGGTACGGAGATTTGACCCGGGTCATATATGTTGATATCAACGTTTAGACCGCATCCGATGATCGGCGATGGCACCGGGTCGGGAAATCGGGGACGCGGCCGGTGTGCGCGCGAACGGGACCCAATCCGGCGGCGTCCTTCCCGAGCCTCCCGCAACACCTGTCGGCCGCCGGCCATCCCGGGCCGGACGTCCTTCAGCACCAACCAAGGAGACCCGCCATGTATCTCTCCGGTTTCGTCGTACCGGTTCCGGCAGGCAACGAGGAACCCTATCTCGACCTCGCCCTCGCCGCCCTACCCCTCTTCAAGGAGTATGGCGCGTCGCGGCAGGTCGAAGCCTGGGACGACGACGTTCCCGAAGGCGAGAGCACCGACCTGCGCCGGGCGGTCAAGGCCGAGGACGGCGAGGTCGTGGTGTTCTCCTGGCTCGAATATCCCGATCGCGCCACCTGCGAGGAGAGCCACCGCCGGATGATGGAAGATCCGCGGATGACCGAGTGGCCGCAGCCGCTGCCGTTTTCCGGGGCGCGCATGATTTTCGGCGGCTTCAGCGTGCTGCACGACACCGGCCCCGGCGAAAAGCCCGCCTATGTCGACGGCGCGCTGCTGCCGGTCGCCGTCGCCGACCGCGACGCCTACGCCGCCCTCGCCGGGCGCCAGGTCGCCGCGATACGCGACCACGGCGCGAGCCGGGTCGTGGTCGGCTGGGGCGACTACCTGCCCGACGGCAAGGAAACCGACTTCAAGGGCGCGGTGAAGGCCGACGCCGGGGAGACCGTGGTGTTCTCCTTCGCCGAATGGCCGTCGAAGGCGGTGCGCGACGCCGCCTGGCAGTCGCTGTTCGCCGATCCGCGGATGGCGCCGCAGGCCGGCGATCCGACGATCGACGAGAGCCGCCGCGCCTTCGGTGGCTTCCGCCCGATTCTCGACGCCTGACCACCCGCCCGGACCGACCCGAGCAGCGACCGGTTCTACGCGGACCTCCCTCACCTACGCGCGCCGGAGCATGAAGATTTCCGGCGGACGGGCGGCGCCGGTGGGCGACCGAAAAAAGAAGGCCGGCGCGAACGCCGGCCGAGTTCCCTCTGGACGAGGATCGTCTGCGGGCGAGACCCGCCGACGGTGCCTGGTCAGGTGCCTCCGCCCAGCGAGTGGACGTAGATCGCGAGCGACTTGACCGTCACCGGATCGAGGCGTCCTTCCCAGGTCGGCATCACGCCCTTGCGGGAGTTGGTGACGGTCTCGACGATGGTGGCCTGGTCGGAGCCGTAGAGCCAGATCGCGTCGTCGAGCCGCGGCGCGCCGAGATCCTGCAGGCCCTCGCCGCGCTCGCCATGACAGGAGGCGCAATTCTCGGCGTAGACGTCGCCGCCGAGAGCAAGGTCGAGGCCGGCATCGGTCTCGAGACCCGAGAGCGAGCGGACATAGTTGGCCACCTGCCGGATCTGGTCCTTCTCGAGCAGCCCGTCGCGCCCGAAGGCCGGCATCTCGGTGTCACGGGTGTCTTCGGAGGTCGAGCGGATTCCGACCCGGATGGTGTCGTGGATCGCCTCCAGCGAACCGCCCCACAGCCAGTCGTCGTCCTGCAGGTTCGGATAACCCTTGGCGCCGGTCGCGCCGCTGCCGTGGCAGGGGGCGCAGTTGTCGCCGAAGGCCGCCTTGCCGTTGGCGAGGGCGAAGGTCAGCATCTGCGGATCGGCCTGGATCTCCTCGAGACTCGCCTCCGACAGTCCAGCCCCCTTGGCTAGTCGCGCCTCGACACCGGCCTGGTAAGCCTCGAGGGCCGCCTCGCGCTGGGAATAGCCGAGGACGCCGCGGGTGTAGTCGGTCAGCAGCGGCCAGGACGGATAGACGAAGTAGTAGCCGATCGCCCAGACGATGCAGGCGTAGAAGACGTAGAGCCACCACTTCGGCAGCGGATTGTTGAGTTCCTTGATCCCGTCCCACTGATGGCCGGTGGTGGAGACGCCGGAGACGTCGTCGATGTCGTCATGCTGAGCCATGGCTCAATCCTCGTTCAGCGGAATGCGGGCGGCGTCCTCGAAGGTCTTCTTGTTGCGCGGCCACATCGCGTAGACGACGACGGCGGCGAAGATCACGAAGAAGTAGACGAGGCCCCAGGTCTGGGCGAAGCCGGCGAAGTTTTCATAGGTCGACATGTCTGTTCCCTCGGTGAGGGGGCACCGGCCGGAAAGGCTAGGTGCCCGCCGTTCGGGCGACGCTCAGCGCAGGTTGGCCTTGTCGTCGTAGGTGGAGAAGTCGACCATGGTGCCGAGCACCTGCAGGTAGGCGATCAGCGCGTCGAGTTCCGTGACCTTGGACGGGTCGCCGTCGAAGTCGCGGACCACCGCCTTGGGATAGCGCTCGAGGAAGGCGTCGACGTCGTCCGCATCCGGGTTGACCTGGGTCTGGACGTCGAGCCGGGCGCGCTGGACCATCTCCTCGCTGTAGGGCACGCCGATCGCGACGAGCGCCTTGAGGTCGTCGGCGATCCGCTCCTCCTTGAGCGGGGTCGTCGCCAGGAAGGGATAGCCCGGCATGATCGAGGCCGGCACCACCTGGCGCGGGTCGATCAGATGGTCACGGTGCCATTCGTCGGAATACTTGCCGCCGACGCGGGCGAGGTCCGGACCGGTCCGCTTGGAGCCCCACTGGAACGGGTGGTCGTACTGGGACTCGACCGCGAGGCTGAAGTGGCCGTAGCGCTCGATCTCGTCGCGCATCGGGCGGATCATCTGGCTGTGGCAGAGATAGCAGCCTTCGCGGATGTAGATGTTGCGGCCGGCGAGTTCGAGCGGGCTGTAGGGGCGCACGCCCTCCACCTTCTCGATCGTCGACTTCAGGTAGAACAGCGGTACGATCTCGACGAGGCCGCCGACGGCGACGGCGAGGAGGATGCAGACGAGGAGAAGGATCGAGTTCTTCTCGAGCACCTGGTGCTTTGCAAAAAGGGACATGTCTCGAGCCTCACTCGGCGGGGACGGCGGCCATGCCGGCGGTCGAGGCTTCAGCCTCCTCGCCCTTGGCAACGGTCATCCAGAGGTTGAAGGCCATGATCAGGGCGCCGGCGAGGAAGAGCACGCCGCCGAGGGCACGGATCAGGTAGTAGGGATGCATCGCCTCGACGGTCTCGATGAACGAGTATTCGAGGAAGCCGAGCTCGGTGTAGGCGCGCCACATCAGGCCCTGCATGATGCCCGAGACCCACATGGCGGTGATGTAGAGCACGATGCCGAGGGTCGAGATCCAGAAGTGCCAGTCGACCAGCTTCAGCGAGTAGAGCTTCTTTTGCCACAGCCAGGGGATCAGGCAGTAGAGCGCGCCGAAGGAGATGTAGGCGACCCAGCCGAGGGCGCCGGAGTGGACGTGGCCGATGGTCCAGTCGGTGTAGTGCGACAGGCTGTTGACGGCCTTCACCGACATCAGCGGCCCTTCGAAGGTCGACATGCCGTAGAAGGCGACCGAGACCACCATCATGCGCAGCACCGGGTCGGTCCGCAGCTTGTCCCAGGCACCCGACAGCGTCATCAGGCCGTTGATCATGCCCCCCCAGGACGGCATCCACAGGATGACCGAGAAGGTCATGCCGAGGGTCGAGGCCCATTCGGGAAGCGCGGTGTAATGCAGGTGATGCGGGCCGGCCCAGATGTAGATGAAGATCAGCGCCCAGAAGTGCACGATCGACAGGCGGTAGGAGTAGACCGGCCGGTTCGCCTGCTTCGGGATGAAGTAGTACATGATGGCGAGGAAGCCGGCGGTCAGGAAGAAGCCGACGGCGTTGTGGCCGTACCACCACTGCACCAGTGCATCCTGCACGCCCGAGAACACCGGATAGGACTTGATACCGAAGGGCGTCACCGGGATCGACAGGTTGTTGACGATGTGCAGCATCGCGATGGTCACGATGAAGGCGAGGTAGAACCAGTTCGCAACATAGATGTGCGGCTCGCGGCGCTTCCAGAGGGTCGCGAGGAAGACCAGCAGGTAGACCACCCAGACGATGGTCAGCCAGAGGTCGGCGTACCATTCCGGTTCGGCATATTCCTTCGACTGGGTCGCGCCCAGCAGGTAGCCGGTGCCGGCGATCAGGATGAAGACGTTGTAGCCGATGATCACGAACCAGGGGGCGACGGTTCCGGGCATCCGGGCGTGGCAGGTGCGCTGGACGACGTAGAAGGACGTCGCCAGCAGCACGTTGCCGCCGAAGGCGAAGATCACGGCGGATGTGTGCAGCGGCCGCAAGCGACCGAAGCTGGTCCACGGCAGGTCGAAGTTGAGCTGCGGGAACGCGAGCTGGCTGGCGATGATGACGCCGAACAGGAAGCCGGCGATGCCCCAGAACATCGCGATCGCGGCGCCGAACTTGACCGGGCCGAAGTTGTAGTTCGGCTTGCCGTTCACCACCTCGAGCGGGCGCGGAGCGCCGCTCATGGAATGCCGGACGATGAAGATCGCACCCGCGCCGGTGGTGATCGCCCCGATCATGGCGTGGAAAGCCATCACCGGATCGACCGCCTTGCCGGCGATGAACAGGCAGGCGAGTGCGAAAAGGCCGAGGAAGACGGTGAAGCCGGTCTCCTCGAAGGACATCGAATGTCCCGACCTTGAAGCTGTCATTGTACGCCCCGAAGTCTCGTTTGACGAAAAGGCGCGCGGGCGAAGTCCCACGCATCGAAGCGTTGATACCGGGCGGCGGCCGCCGCCGCCTTGACGCAGATCAAGGGAGGAAAAGAGGGCGCCGGATCGTGCCGGCGCAGCCGTCGCGGCGGGCCGCCTCAGCGCCCCCGGCCGTTCCAGTCCCGCCCGAGGACGAGGCGGGCGAGCGCGGGGACGGCAATCATCATCACCAGGAAGCGCGAGAGCTGGTGGACGGCGACGTAGGCCGGATCGAAGCCCAGCGTGAAGGCGAGGATCATCATCGCCTCGAGCCCGCCCGGCGCGAAGGCGATGATCGACTGGCCGAAGGGCAGGTCGAGCAGAAGGGCCGCCGCCGCGGCCCCGGCGAGGGCGACGCCGCCGCCGACGACGAAGGCGCCGACGGCCGACGCGAGGCCGCGGGCGAGGTCGATCCACCGCGTTCCCGAAAAGCGCAGGCCGATGAAGGTGCCGAGACAGACGTAGCCGATCGCGAGCAGCGGCGCCGGCAGGACGCCGGTGACGAGGCCGGCGCCATGGAGGACCGCGGAGGCCGCGAAGGCGCCGACGAGGCTGCCGGCGGGCAGCCCGACGCGCTCGCCGGCGAGGCCTCCGGCGAGGCCGGCGAGCAGCATGAGGACGAGATCGGCGAGGCTGGCGTTCTCCTGGAGAGCCACGATGCCCGCCGCCACCGGTCCGGATGCGGTCGGCGCGGCCTCGAGGGCGGCGACCACGCTCGGCAGCAGGGCGACGAGGATGAACACCCGCACGGTCTGCGACAGGGCGACTTTCGGCACGTCGGCCTGGCTCGTCTCGGCGAGCACCAGCACGTAGGAGAGCGCGCCGGGGATCGAGGCGAAGAAGGCGGAGGCGCCGTCCCAGCCGAGCAGGCGGCGCAGGAAGAGATGGGTCGCCGCCCCCGTCGCCAGCACCGTAGTCGCCAGCAGCACGAGGCTCGCCGGCCAGACGCCGATGCCGGCGAGCACGTCGGGCGTGACGCCGGCACCCATCGAGGTGCCGAGAAAGAGGAACAGGCCGGACCGGAGCCGCCGGTCGACGCGGGCCTTCAGGCCGGAGAGGACCGCGACGGCGACGGCGACCATGGCGCCGGATATCCAGGGCGCAGGCAGGTCGGCGAGGTCGAAACACAGGCCCCCGGCCGCGCCGACGGCTACAGCGAGAGCGAGACGGGCGAGCTCGTCGCGATCCATCGGCCCGCCGGTCCCTCCCTTTGTCGAACGCGGCGCAATTCCGCCCTGTCCACCTCACCTGCCGCAGGACCGCGGCACCGTCAAACACGATTTCCGCATGGCTGCGCCCCGCCGGACGACAAGGCCACCGTCTCCGGACCGCGGGGCCGTGGCGGGCGCGGAGCCGCCGGCCCACGCTCGCCGCATCATCGTCGAAATCCATCGGGCTTTGAGGAGGATCAAGGCGTCGCCCGCCCGGCCGTGGCACACCGGCGCCATGATCGACCAGCGCCTCACCCCCCTCCTCGACCGCACCCTGCCCCGCTACACGTCCTATCCGACGGCACCGCACTTCCTGCCCGACGTCGGGCACGAGGCCTACGCCGCCTGGCTCGACGAGGCGGCGGACAAGGGCCCGGTCTCGCTCTATCTCCACGTGCCGTTCTGTCGGTCGATCTGCCACTATTGCGGCTGCACGACCAAGGCGTCGCGCCGCGACGAACCGCTGGCACGCTATGCCGAGGTGCTGCGCCGGGAGATCGCCCTCGTCGCCGACCATCTCGGCGCCGTCGAGGTCAGCCACATCCACTGGGGCGGCGGCACGCCCAACCTGCTGCCGGCGGAGACCTTCGCAGCCGTCGTCGGCGACCTCCACCGCTACTTCCGGATCGCGCCCGGCGCAGAGCACGCGATCGAACTCGACCCCCGGCACGTGACCCGGGACGGCGCGCGTCATCTGGCAGGCCTCGGGGTCAACCGGGCGAGCCTCGGCGTCCAGGATCTCGACCCGCAGGTGCAGGCGGCGATCGGCCGCCACCAGCCGCTCGAGGTCGTCGAGGCCGCGGTTTCGGCCCTGGTGTCGGCGCGGATCGACCAGATCAACCTCGACCTGATGTACGGCCTGCCCGGCCAGACCGAAACCTCGATCCGGCGCACGGCGATGATGGCCGCCGGCCTCGCGCCGTCGCGGATGGCGCTGTTCGGCTATGCCCACGTGCCGTGGTTCAAGGCCAACCAGAAGCTGATCGACGAGGCGGCCTTGCCGGGGCCGGACGAGCGCCGGCGGCTCGCGCGCATCGCCCGGACCACGATCGACGCCTTCGGCTACGACGCGATCGGCATCGACCATTTCGCACGGCCAGACGATTCGCTCGCCATCGCCGCAATGGACGGCACCATGCGCCGCAACTTCCAGGGCTACACCACCGACCGCGCCTCGAGCCTCGTCGGCTTCGGGCTGTCGTCGATCGGCCGGCTGCCGCGCGGCTTCGCCCAGACCACGACGGACATGAAGACCTACGAGGACGCCGTCTCGGCCCATCGCTTTCCGATCGTCAAGGGTCGGGCCCTGACCGCGGAGGACCGGCTGCGGGCCGACGTCATCGAGCAGATCCTCTGCTTCTTCTCCGCCGACCTGCCGCGGATCGCGGCGAGCCACGGAATGCCGGCCTCCCACTTCGACGGCGCCCTCGAGGCCCTCGCCCCGCTGGTCGAGATCGGCGCGGTTGCGATCAGCGGGCGCCTCGTCACCATCGTCGAGGACAAGGTCGAACTCGGCCGCCTCGTCGCATCGGCCTTCGACGCCTATCTCGGCTCCGGCGGCAAGCGCCACGCCGCCGCGACGTGATCCGCCCCTGCGCGACGGGGCCCGGACCGGATTAACCCTTTGTTCACCATGATCGGAAAAATGTAGCGGCTACGTGGTGTTACGAATCGCTCCCCCCCGGAGCGGGCCACGCATGGGCTGGAAATCATGACTGCTGCCATCCGGGCCCGACGCCCCCGTTTCCGGGCCGCTTCCCTCCTTGTGCTGGTTGCACCTCTTCTCGTTGCCGGAACGGTCCGTGCCCTCGCGGCGGAGCCATCGGGCGCAGGCGGTACCGAGGCATGGGGAGAGGGCGCGAGCGCCCTTGGCGAGAGCGACTTCCGGCTGCTCGACGAGATTCGCGGCGGGGTGCTGGCTCACAGCCCGGGCAACACCGAAAGCGGCACGGTCGACCTCGCCGTCGAACTGCTTTCGGACCATCTGCCGGTGGCGACCGGCAACGGCCTGCTCGACTTCGTGCTGTCGCCCCGGCTCCACGCGGGTGCCGTCGTCAGCACGGCGGGCGAGACGTCCTACGTCTATGCCGGTCTGACCTGGGATTTCGCGATCACGGACAGCCTCTTCATCGAGACGGCCTTCGGCGGCGCCCTCAACAACGGCGTCGACGGCGAGCGCGGGCGGATCGAGATGGGCTGCGTTGCGACCTTCCGCTCGGCGGCAGGAGTCGGCTACCGGTTCGACGACAGCTGGTCGATCATCGCCGGCGTCGAGCACCTGTCCCACGCCGGCCTCTGCGGTGACGACAACGAGGGCCTGACCAACGTCGGCGTCCGCGTCGGCTATCGCTTCTAAGGTCCGGCGATGCGGCACGATTCGAGGCCCGGCGGGGGAACCGCCGGGCCTCGAACGTCGATGCAGGATGTCAGGGTGACAGAAATGCGCGGGCCGATCCGTCCCGTCACCGGCTCGGACATTCGGAGGCCGATATCAGTGGATGCCGGTCAGCTTGCAGACCCGGCAGACGCTGGCGAGGCGGATGTGGTCGTTCTTCTCGATGGAGATGATGCCGCGACGCTTCATGTCGGACAGGGTGCGGCTGACGGTCTCGATGGTGAGACCGAGATAGTCGGCGATCTCCTGCCGGCTCATGCGCAGCACCACGGTGCGGGAGTCGTCGCCGGTCTGGGGGCCGCGGCAGCCCATTTCGCCGCGACCGGGCACGAAGCGCATCAGGAAGCTCGCGACCCGCTCGGAGGCCGACTTGCGACCGAGCAGCACGGCGTGGGAGTGCAGCGCCTCGATCCGGCTCATCAGGCAGCGGTTGACGTGGACCTGGAGCGCGGGATCGCGTTCGATCGACTGGCGGTCGAGCATGCGAAGCCGGACTTCGCTCAGCGCCTCGGCCGAGCAATCGAAATAGCCGGTCCCGGAGATGCCGATGAGATCGCCGGCGCCGAGAATGTCGACGACCTGGCGACGCCCGTCGCCGAGAAGGCAGTAGAGCATCACCGAACCTTCGGCGATCTCGTAGAGATGATCGGCCGGATCGTCCTCGTAGAAGACGACCTCGTGGGGCCGGTAGGACTGCAGTCGGGTGTCATGGGATTCGACGAAGGCGCGCCAGGCGTCGTCGCGGGGCCGCGCCTTGGCGATGCTGCCGGCGTAGCGCCCGCGGCCTTCCTGCACCTGAGGCGCGAGCGCCGCCCTGCGGCCGGTCGCGCCGCTCGTCCCGGTCTCGATCTGGTCGAACATGAACCCCTCCTCGGATCCCCGATGGCTCGGCCAGCCGCTTGTGCGAAGGCACCATCCGGCACCGTCGTCCGTGCCGTCCGCCTCGCCGTTTTCCGCTGACCGCGCGCCGCGAGGAGCCGTTCCGTCCGTCCTTCGCCGCGCTGATGGTCAGGACTGTACGCGAGCGTCCGACAACCAAAAGCTGGTCGCATTACGTAAGGCGATTTCCGTAATGACGGATGGAGAAGCATGATTCGACCACGTGACGAACCGACCGGGCGGAGAAAAGTCCTGCCCGACGAGCTTGGCGAGCCGCGCGGACCTCGCGTTCCGCGTGCGATTCCCGGCGACCGGCGCCCCCCGGTCAGGTCGGTGCGCGTCGAGTGAAGCCGACCACCGCCGGTGGCGTTCCGCAGGTGGATCGATTCGTCGGAGAATGGAAGGACGGCACCGATCGGCGGGCCCGCGCGATTTGCGCTTTCACGGACGGAAAGACTCTTTCCGTCATCGCGCCGGCATCAGACCACGCCCGCGCGGATCGCCAGCAGCCAGTCGAGCGAGGGCGGCTTGCGCAGGATGCCGGAGATGCCGAGGCCCTCGGTCTCGCGCTGGATCTCGCGTTCGGACTTGCCGGAAATGACGACCGTGCGCGGCGGGTCGCCGAGGCGGCGCAGCCAGCGCAGCGTCTCGCGCCCGGTCATCCCGGGCAGGCCGAGATCGACGACGACGACGTCGCCGCTGCCGGGCGGGCCGGCGGCCATGAAGCTCTCGGCGGTCGGGAACACGCGTACCGAGACCCCCTCGTCCGCCACGAGCGCGGAGAGTGCGTCCGCGACGGCACTGTCGTCTTCGACGATGAAGATGGTCACCTCGACACCCGATCCCAACTCACCCGGTTCCAGGACAGGGGACCGATTGTGCCCGCTCGCGCCGAAAAGCGTTATCCGGTCTAATCCTTACCACCCGCGGTGAGCACGATCCGCACCAGATCGGCGGCGTTCTTGGCGCCGAGCTTCTCCATGATGCGCGCCCGGTGAACTTCGATGGTTCGTGGCGAGATCCCGAGGGTGCGTCCGGCTTCCTTGTTGGAAGCGCCGGCGGTGATCTCCTGGAGCACGTCGCGCTCGCGCGGGGTCAGGGTGTCGCTGCCGGGAAAGCTGCCGACCGGAGCGGCTCCGAAGGAGTCCCGCGCCGACAGCGCCTCGCGAATCCGGGTGACGACGACGTCGGCGTCGAACGGCTTCTCGATGAAGTCGAAGGCGCCCAGCTTGATGGCGCTGACGGCCATCGGGATGTCGGCCTGGCCGGAGATGACGAATACCGGAGCCGGGAAGTTGGCCACGTCGATCGCCTTCAACACCTCGAGGCCCGACCGGCCGGGCATGTGGACGTCGAGCAGGACGCAGGACGGCTTGTCGCTCTTCACCGCCTCGAGAAAGGGATCCGCCCCCTCGAAGGCCTCGGTCTGGAAGCCCTCGAGTTCGAGGACGACGGACAACGCGTCGCGAACCGCGGGATCGTCGTCCACGATGTAGACCGTGTCCGGTCCGGGTTTCGTCATCGCCTTGTCCTTTTCCTGCCCGGGTCGGGAAGCGCCGTACGGCGCACCCCAACCTGCCCAATTCCAACGCAGAACGCCTTTTCCAGCAACAGAAAAGCCACCCGTCGGCGTTCTTTCTCCACAAACGGCCCGCGGGATCGCCCGTCGACGCCGTCGCGGGATTTCAACTTCCGGCCTGTGGCGCGGCAACCTTCGGCAGCGTCAGCACGAAGCGGGCCCCGCGTCCGTCGCCGCCGGGATCGACGGTGAGATCGCCGCCGTGATTCTGAGCGATCGAGCGCGAGATCGCGAGGCCGAGTCCCATCCCCGACTTCTTCGTGGTCGCGAAGGTCCGGAACATGTTGGCGGCGACCTCCGGGGCGATGCCGGGACCGGAATCGGTCACCACGACGCGGGCGCCGAGATCGTCGTGCTCGAGTTCGACCCGTACCCACTTCTCCGGCATCGTGCGGGCCACCTCGATGGCGTTGCGCACGAGGTTGACGACGACCTGCTGGATCTGCACCGGGTCGGCGTCGATGACGACCGGGTCGGACGGCGGCGGGAAGTAGACCGGAACGGTCGAGCCCTGGGCGACGACCATGATCATGTCGAGCGCCTCGGCGACGATCGGACCGAGGTCGATGGTCTGGCGCTCGGGCTCGCGCTTCTCGACGAAATTGCGCATGCGCTCGATGATGCCGGCGGCCCTCTCGGCCTCCTTCAGCGCCTTCTCGACGATGCGCGCCAACGGCGGCGGGAAGCCGCCTTCGTGCTGGGCGGCGTGCCGGGTCACCGCCTGGAGGTAGAGCATCAGGGCGGTCAGCGGCTGGTTGAGCTCGTGCGCCATCGCCGCGCCCATCTCGTCCATCGCCGAAAGCCGGGCCATGTGGACGACCTGGGCCTGGAGTTCGATCAGGCGCTGCTCCACCGCCTTGCGGCTGCGAAGGTCGCGCATGATGCCGATGAACTGGCGCCCCTCGGGCGTCACCGCCTCGCCGACCGACAGCTCGATCGGGATCTCGGTGCCGTCGCGGTGCATGCCGACGACCTCGCGGCCGATGCCGATGATCCGCCGCTCGCCGGTGGAGAGGTAGTTCTGGACGTAGCTGTCGTGGTGGCGCGAGAAGGCCGGCGGCATGATGACCTTGACGTTCCGCCCGATCACCTCGTCGGCGCGATAGCCGAACATGCGCTCGCAGGACTTGTTGTAGGAGAGGACGCGGGCCTGCTCGTCCATGACGATGATGCCGTCGACCGCGGTGTCGAGGACGCTGGCGAGCCGGGCGTCGGAGACCGTCTGGCGCTCACGCCCCGGCTCTGCGGCGCGGGGCCCGCCGTTCGTCCGGCCGCCGTCGCCGCGGTCGTCGGGCCCGGTCATCGTCCCGCCCCCGCGCCATCGTCCGGCCCGCGGCCGAGCAGCCAGGCTTCCAGTCGCCGCGCCGCGAGGCCTAGGCTGTCCTCGCCGCGGGCGAAGCAGAGGCGCATGTAGCCGGCGCCGGCCGCCCCGAAGGCGGTGCCCGGTGCGAGGCCGACGTTGGCCTCGTCGACCAGTTGGAGCCCGAGACGACGGGTGTCCGGCTCGCCGTCGATCGAGAAGAAATAGTAGAAGGCGCCCGCCGGCGCGGCCTCGTGAACACGGCCGGTCGACGTCAGGACGCCGTGGATCAGCGCCCGGCCCCGCGCCGCGCGCGCAACCTGGTGGGCGACGAAATCCTCGCCCCGGTCGAGCGCGGCGATCGCCGCCCGCTGCATGAAGACGGCGACGCCCGAGGTGGAATACTGGACGAGATTGGCGAGAAGCTCGCCGATCGCCGGCGGCGCCGAAATCCACCCCACCCGCCAGCCGGTCATCGCCCAGTTCTTCGACAGGGTGTTGACGTAGAGGATGCGGTCGTCGTCATCGGCGACGTCGTAGAAGGACGGCGCCCGCTCGGCCCCGTCGTAGACGAAGCGGGCATAGACCTCGTCGGCGATGATCCAGAGGCCGTGGCGGCGCGACAGCTCGAGAATCGCCGCCAGCGTCTCGCGGGAGGCGGTCCAGCCGGTCGGATTGGACGGCGAGTTGACGAAGATCGCCCGGGTCGCGGGGCCGATCGCGGCGGCGAGACGGTCGAGATCGAGGGTCCAGCCCGCGGCGTCGGCGGTCATCGGCACCTCGACGGCGCGGCCGCCGGCGACCGACATGGCGCCGGCGACGTTCGGCCAGGCCGGCGTCGGCACGATGATCTCGTCACCGGCCCCGGCGACGGCGGCGATGGCGATCTGGATCGCCTGCATACCCGAGCCGGCGACGACGAAGCGCGCCGGATCGAACGCCCGCCCACCCGGCCCCGGCCAGTGGCGGTCGTGGTATCGGGCCAGCGCCTCGCGCAGTTCTGGAATGCCAGTCTGGCGGGTGTAGAAGGTCTCCCCGGCCGCCAGCGAACGGGTCGCCGCCTCGCAGATGAAGGCCGGCGTGGCGAGATCGCCCTCGCCGGCCCAGAGGGCGACGAGGCCGGGCTTGCCGAAGCCATGGTTCATGACCTCGACGATGCCGCTGTAGGGGGTCGCGACCGCGGCCGGGCGCAAATCCGCTGAGATATCCCGCATCGCTCACCGTCTTCACAGGCCGCCCGGCGACAGGCCGGTCGCGACGTGGCGTCACTTCAGTTAAGGAGACCTGCGTATCAGAGCTGCCGAACCGGAGAAAGCGCCGACCGTTCCGCCTTTCGCAGGATCGGACGGAGCGCGGTCTCCGCGCCGGGGTGCCGCCTCATCTTTTCGAAAGCAGGTCGCGAATCTCTTCGAGCAGAACCTGGTCGCGGGTGGGGGCCGGCGGCGGGGCGGGCGAGGCCGCTTCCTGCTGACGCAGCTTGTTCATCATCCTGACCAGCATGAACAGGGCGAAGGCGACGATCACGAACTTGATGATGGCGTTGACGAAGAGACCGACGTTCCACGTCGCCGCGCCCGCCGCCTTGGCGGCGGCGAGGGTCAGGTAGGGTCCCGGCGTGGTCCCGTCGCGAAGAACGAGGAAATAGTCGGAGAAGTCGACGTTGCCGAGGATGACGCCGATCGGCGGCATGATGACGTCGTCGACCAGCGAGGAGACGATCGCCCCGAAGGCGGCGCCGATGATGATGCCGACCGCCATGTCGACGACGTTGCCGCGCAGGGCGAATTTCTTGAATTCATCCAACATGAAAGGTCGCTCCCCCGATTGACGAGTTCCCGCCGCCGGACCGGGCGGTGCCGTTCGGCGGGGGGCGTAGCGCGACGCCTGCCGCTCCGACGAGGCGAGCATATATCGGCGCGGGCGAAAACCACAATCGGCTCATGCGCTTCGGCGCAGGAACCGGAGCGGCGGCACCGACGTTGCCTCGCGAGGGCCCCGATCGGGATCGGTGGCCGCCCGCCGTACGCGAAGTCCGGCAGCCGCAGAGCGGGCTCATCCCGGCCGGCCCGCTTGCCGGGGGAAGCCGCACACGTTGAAGAGGACGCCGACGATGTTCGCCGCGAGCCGGCTGCTGCACCTCGTCTCCGCCGTACTGGTCGCAATCGGTTTCGCCCAGTCGCCGGAGTTCGCCCAGCAATACTACCAGCGCCTCGGCGGGGCGATCGACGCGCTGCGGCCGGTGGTCGAGACCTTCGACGCCGCCGCCGCCCGCTCCGGCCTGACCCGGCCGGACGCATTGCTGCGCCTTCGATCCGACGAGACGGCGCTGGTGCGCGACGTCGGCGCCACCACCGGCGATGCCGTGGAACGCTACGAAGACCTCCTTCGCCAGCGCGCGGCGATGGAGGGCGCCGGCAGCCTCGGCAAGATGGCGGCGCTGCTGCGCTACCCCGATCCCCAGCTCCTCGCCGCGACCGCCTCCGACTACGTGCCGGCGGTGCCGACGACGCCGGTGGGCATCGGCGCGGCGGCGTTGGGGTTCGGCCTCGGCTGGCTGATCGTCGCCGCTCTCTTCCGGATGCGCCGCCGGTCGCGGCGGCGGCGCGAGGCCGGCGTGCCGGTGCCCTGACACTCGTGCTTTCCACACAATCCCCTTGCCCCGGCCCGCCGCCTGCGCTGTTGTTCGCCTCGATGCCGACAGCCCCGGAGCGCGCCTTGCCGATCCTCGACCCCGCCCTGTTCCGCCCCGCCGCCGTCGATCCGCAGACCGAGGCGCTCAATGCACAAATCATCGCGGCGATGAGCGCCATCCCCGACAAGTGGAGCTTTCCCCCCGCGGTCGTGCGGGCGGCGCGGGCCGCCGGCAAGGGACCGTTCCCGTTGCCGGAACGCGATCCGCGCGCCGAGGTCGTGACCATTGCCGGGCCGCACGGACCGATCCCGCTCAGGATCATCGCGCCCGAGGGCGGCGCGAACGGCGTCTACCTCCATTTCCACGGCGGCGGCTGGACGCTCGGCGCCTTCGACCAGCAGGACCAGATCCTGACCCCGCTCGTCGACGGTTCCGGCTTCGCCGCGGTTTCGGTCGACTATCGCCTCGCGCCCGAGCATCCCTATCCGCAGGGACCGGACGACTGCGAGGCGGCGGCGCTCTGGCTCGCGGCGGTCTGCGAGGAGCGGTTCGGCACCCGGCGGCTCGCGATCGGAGGCGAGAGCGCCGGCGCCCATCTCGCCGTCGTCACGCTGCTGCGGCTGCGCGACCGCCACGGGCTCCGCCCCTTCGCCGGCGCCAATCTCGTCGCCGGCTGCTACGACCTCGCCCTGACGCCTAGCGCCCGCGCCTTCGGCGAATTGCCGCTGGTGCTGACGACACGGGACGTCGAGCTTTTCGCGCGAAGCTTCCTCGGCGAGGACGGCGACCGGCGCGATCCGGACGTGTCGCCGCTCCACGCCGACCTCACCGCGATGCCGCCGGCCCTGTTCTCGGTCGGCACCCGCGACGCGCTCGTTGACGACACGCTGTTCATGGCGGGGCGCTGGATCGCCGCCGGCAACGACGCCGAGATCGATCCGACCCCCGGCGGCGCCCACGTGTTCCAGTATTTCGACTGCCCCGCGACGACCCGCAGCCTCGAGCGAATGGCGGAGTTCCTCACCGGCCTCGAAACGCCGGCATGACCGACCTGCTCCGCCGCGCCAAGGGCTGGGCGAGGGACATCAAGCGCGACGTGCTCGCGCTCTGGCTGGCGGCGCGCGACCCGCGGGTGCCGGCCGCGGCGAAGATCCTCGCCGGCGTGGTCGCGGCCTACGCCCTGTCGCCGGTCGACCTCATCCCCGATTTCATGCCCGTCCTCGGCTATCTCGACGACGTGATCCTGGTGCCGCTCGGCATCCTCGCCACCGTCCGCCTGATCCCGCCTGCGGTGATGACCGATCTGCGCAATCGCGCCTCGCTGATCGCCGAGCGTCCGGTCAGCCGGGCCGGGCTTTTCGCCATCGTCGCGCTCTGGATCGCCGCCGCCGGCTTCGCCGGCTGGGCGGTGATGCGGCTCTGGTCCGATTGAGACCGGCGGTCAATTCACCGGACCACTCGCTTTGATCGGCTGGGTTTCCAATCCGCGGTCCTGATCCGCGGCCGGGAGCACTTGGGAGATATTCATTGGTCGATCGCGGGTCTGGCAAGACCCGTCCGTCTCGGCCACGATTAGCTCTTACAGCTCACGGCGTCCGTACGCGGCGGCACCATCACTCCAGCCGCTTGCCGCCCTCGGCTCCGACGACGACCGTCTCGCGATCACCGGATCAGATCCGCTCCTGCCCGTGTTCGCGCTTCAGCGTCTCGACGAGGCCGAAGAAGCGGCGGAAGGCCTCGTCGGCGAAATCGAAGAAGCGATCCAGATCCTCGCCGGAGGGAAACTCGCGCTCGCCCTGCCCCGGGGCCTCGGCGCGCGGCGCCGGCGCGCCCTCACCCTCCCTCGCCGCCCCTTCGGCGAGACGTTCCTCCAGCGCGGCGAGCCGCTGCTCGAGAGCTTCGACGCGCTCGTCGGCCGCCATCTCCCGCTCGCTTCGCGCCGCGGCGAACTCGGCTTTCGCGCGGTCGAGCTCGCGGGTCAGGGTGGCGACGGCGGCGCGGGCGGTCTTGGCCTCCTCGATCGCGAGGGTGGCGGCGCCCTCGCCGCTGGCGGCGACGACGTCGAGCCGCTCGCGCACCGCCGCGATCTCCTCGCGCAGGCCGGCGAGGCCGGCGGCGGTCTCGGCCGCAGCGCGCTCCAGGGCGGCCAGACTTTCCGTCTCCGGCGCGGCGATCTCGCTGAAATCGGCCGCCTCGGCGTCGAGGCGGGCGGCGAGGTCGGCGAGGGTGCGATCGGACTTGGCGAGCGCCTCTCGCAGGCCCGCGAGCGCGTTCGCCTGGGTCAAGGCCGCGGCGGCAAGGCTCTCGACGCGGCGCTGCAGGGCGAGAAGATCGCCGGCGATCTGCCGCGCACGGCGTTCGGCGCGATCGGCGGAGGCCGGCGGCGCCGGGACGGCCCTCGGCGCGGCCGTCGGCGGAGCCGGGCTCTCTTCCGGCGGCCGGATCAGCTTGTAGCCGCTGCCGTCCTGAGCTCCGGCGGCGACGGGCAGCAAGACCGCTCCGGCGGCGAGGAGGACGATCGTCAGCCTCTTCATTGGGATGTCTCCTTCCGAAGCCGCCGCCCCGCTCCTCACCAGCCGCAGTCTAGCGCCGTTCGTCGTCCGGCGCCACGCGGCGAACCGTTTGGCGTGCTCGCCGCGACGAGCGGTGGCGGCAGCGCTGTCCCTCGCCGCTCGCCCGCTCGTCCAGTTGGTTTCTCGTCCCGTTCAGGCGGCCTCGGTCTTTGGCGGGGCGAAGCGGCCATAGAAGGTCTCGCCGCGCTCCGCCATCTCGCGCAGCAGCGCCGGCACCGCGAAGCGGGGGCCGTGCTTTTCGGCGAGCCGGTCGCAGAGGTCGACGAAAGCCTTCACCCCCATCCCGTCCACGTGGGACAGCGTGCCGCCGCGATAAGGCGCGAAGCCGAAGCCGAGGATCGAGCCGACGTCGGCCTCGCGGACGTCGGTGACGACGCCCTCGGCGACGCAGCGTGCAGCCTCCAGCGCCTGGGTGGCGAGCAACCGGGCTTTCAACTCCTCGATGTCGAAGCACTCCGCCGGCTTCGCCGGACCGACGATCTCGGCGAGGCCCGGCCAAAGCCGCTTCTTGCCCTTGTCCGGGTAGTCGTAGAAGCCCATGCCGTTCTTGCGGCCGAGCCGTCCGCGCTTCACCACCATCTCGCCGAGAAGCCGCTCCTGCCGCGGGTCGACCGCCTGCTCTCCGAGATCGCGCTTGGTCGCCTGCAGGATCTTCCAGGCGAGATCGACCGCGACCTCGTCGTTGAGGGCGAGCGGTCCGACCGGCATGCCGGCGAGCCGGGCGACGGTCTCCACCATCGCCGCCGGCACGCCCTCGGTCAGCATCAGGTGGGCCTCGAGCATATACATCGTCACGCAGCGGTTGGCGTAGAAGCCACGGCTGTCGTTGACGACGATCGGCGTCTTGCGGATGGCGCGGACGAAGTCGAGCGCGACGGCGAGCGCCCTCTCCCCGGTCTTTTCGCCGAGGATCACCTCGACCAGCATCATCTTCTCGACCGGCGAGAAGAAGTGGATGCCGATGAAATCCTCAGGCGCCCGCCAGTCCCCGGCGAGCGAGGTGATCGGCAGCGTCGAGGTGTTGGAGGCGAAGATCGCGTTCTCGCCGAGCACGGCCTTCGCCTTCTCCATCGCGGCGCGCTTGACGTCGCGGTCCTCGAACACCGCCTCGATGACGAGGTCGCAGCCGGCGAGATCGGCGTAGTCCGCGGTGGCGGTGATACGGGCGAGCAGTGCCGCCTTCTCTTCCGGCTTCGCCCGGCCTTTCTGCACCCGTCCGCTGATCAGCTTGTCGACGGTCGCCACGCCCTTGTCGGCGGCCTCCCGGTCGCGGTCGAGCAGCACGACGTCGATGCCGGCCTGGGCGGTGACGTAGGCGATGCCGGCGCCCATGAAGCCGGCGCCGAGGATGCCGACCTTCTTCAGCGACGTCGGCGGCACGGCGGCCGGGCGGCGGGCCCCCTTGTTCAACTCCTGCATCGAAACGAACAGCGAGCGGATCATCGCCTGCGCCTCGTGCGTCGTCAGCACCTTGGCGAACTGGCGCGCCTCGACGCGCAGGCCGAGGTCCATCGGCAGCAGCAGACCCTCGTAGCAGGCGGTCATGATGGCGCGTGCGCCGGGGTAGTTGTCGTGGGTCTCGCGCCGGTAGATGGCGTTGGCGGCGGGCCAGAACTGGAAACCGGCCGGCGAATAGATTTGACCACCCGGCAGGCGGAACTTCTCCTCGTCCCAGGACTTCTTCGCGGAAAGACCCCGCGCGATCATCGCCTTGGCTTCGGCGACGAGATCGGCGGCGGGCACCACCGCGTTGACCAGCTTCATCAGCATCGCCTTCTTCGGCGGCACGGTCTGGCCCTGCAGCAGGAAGGTGAGGCCGGCCTGAGGGTCGATCATCCGCATCACCCGCTGGGTGCCGCCGGCACCGGGCAGGATGCCGACCTTCACCTCCGGCAGACCGATCTTGTAGTCGCCTTCCGCCGCGACGCGGCCGTGGCAGGCGAGCGCCAGTTCGAAGGCGCCGCCGAGGCAGGTGCCGTTCACCGCGGCGACCCACGGCTTGCCGCAGGTCTCGATCCGCCGCCAGACCCGCGACATCCGCGAGGCTTCCTCGAGCAGGCGCCGGGCGGCGGCCTCCGGGTCGTCCGCCTTCAGGCGGTGATACTCGCCGAGCAGGCTCTCCAGCATCTTGAGGTCGGCGCCGCCGGAGAAATCCTTCTTGCCCGAGGTGACGACGACGCCCCTGACCGCCTCGTCGGCGGCAAGGCGCTCGACCAACGCCTCGATCTCGTCGATCACCGCGAGGGTGAAGACGTTCATCGAGCGGCCCGGAGAGTTCCAGGTGAGGAGGGCGATGCCGTCGGCGCCGACGTCCAGCGTGAAATGGGTGTCGCTCATGCCGGCCTCCCTCAGACCCGTTCGATGATCGTGGCGGTGCCCATGCCGGCGCCAATGCACAGCGTGACGAGGGCGGTGGAGAGATCGCGCGCCTCCAGTTCGTCGAGCACGGTACCTAGAATCATGGCCCCCGTCGCCCCGAGCGGATGGCCGAGGGCGATGGCGCCGCCGGCGACGTTGACGCGGGCGGGATCGGCTTCGAAATGCTGCATGAAACGCAGCACCACGGCGGCGAAAGCCTCGTTGACTTCGAAGAGGTCTATGTCGGACAGCGCCATGCCGGAGCGTTTCAGCAGCTTTTCGGTGACGTCGATCGGTCCGGTCAGCATCAGCGCCGGGTCGGAGCCGATGTTGGCGAAGGCACGGATGCGGGCGCGGGGCCTGAGGCCCGCCGCCTTGCCGGCCTCGGCCGAGCCGACCAGGACGGCGGCGGCGCCGTCGACGATGCCGGAGGAATTGCCGGCGTGGTGAACGTGATTGACCACTTCGACGTCGGGATGGGCGTCGATCGCCACCGCGTCGAAGCCGCCCATTTCGCCCATCATGGCGAAGGAAGGCTTGAGCGACGCCAGCGACTGCATGTCGGTTCCGGGGCGCATGTGCTCGTCGCGGTCGAGCAGGGTGATGCCGAGCTCGTCGCGGACCGGGACCACGGATTTCGCGAAGCGGCCCTCCTCCCAGCTTTTCGCGGCCCGCTTCTGGCTTTCCACCGCATAGGCGTCGACGTCGTCGCGGGAGAAGCCGTACTTGGAGGCGATCAGGTCGGCGGAAATGCCCTGCGGCATGAAGTAGGACGGCAGCGCAACCGCCGGGTCCATCGGCCAGGCGCCGCCCGAGGCGCCGATGCCGATGCGGCTCATCGATTCGGCGCCGCCGGCGACGACGAGGTCGTGCTGTCCCGCCATCACCATCGCGGCACCGAGATTGACGGCGTCGAGGCCGGACGCGCAGAAGCGGTTGATCTGCATGCCCGACACGTGATCGCCGTAGCCCGCGACGAACACCGCGGCCCGGGCGATGTCGCCGCCGGCCTCGCCGACCGGGTCGACGCAGCCGAGGATGACGTCGTCGACGAGGCGGGTGTCGAGGCCGTTGCGGATCGCGAGCGCCTTGAGCGGCTCGGCGGCGAGCTTGACGGCCGTCACCTCGTGCAGCGATCCGTCCTTCTTGCCGCGCCCGCGCGGGGTGCGGACGTGGTCAAAAACATAGGCCTCTGCCATTGATCTTCCCTCCCGGGGATTTTTCGGCTTCAGGCGCGCGGAGGGCGCGGCTCCGGCGTGCGTCAGAAGGCTTCGTCCGCCATCTCGAACAGCGTCGCCGCACCGGCCTCGATCCGCGCAAGACGCAGCGCGGTTTCCGGCAGCAGGCGCTCCATGTAGAACCGGCCGGTGACGAGCTTGGCCTTCAGGAAGGCCGCGTCACCCTCGCCGGCGGCGAGTCTGGCGCTCGCGGCCTGCGCCATCCGCGCCCACATCCAGCCCATCGCGACGAGGCCGAACAGGTGCATGTAGTCGGTGGCGCCGGCGCCGGCGTTGTCGGGCTTCTTCATGGCGTTGGCCATGAACCACATGGTCGCCTTCTGGTGATCCTGCAAGGCGCGGCCGAGCGGGACCGTGAAGGGCTGCATCGCCTCGTCGGCCGCCGCCGCCTCCACGAGCCCCCCGACCTCCTTGAAGAAGGCCATCACCGCGCGGCCGCCGTCGCGCGGCAGTTTGCGACCGACGAGATCGAGCGCCTGGATGCCGTTGGCGCCCTCGTAGATCATGGTGATGCGGGCATCGCGGACGAACTGCTCCATGCCCCATTCGGCGATGTAGCCGTGGCCGCCGAAGACCTGCTGCGCCGTCACGGTGGTCTCGAAGCCGCGATCGGTCAGCACGCCCTTCAGCACCGGCGTCAGCAGGCCGAGCAGGTCGTCGGCCGTGCGCGCCGCCGCGCCGTCGCCGGAGCGGTGGGCGATGTCGGATTGCAGCGCCGCGAACAGCAGCAAGGCGCGCCCGCCCTCGTTGAAGGCGCGCATCGTCAGCAGCATCCGGCGCACGTCCGGATGGACCAGCAACGGGTCGGCCGGCCGATCCGGGGCCTTCGCACCGGTGAGCGCGCGGCCCTGCAACCGGTCGCGGGCATAGGCGGCGGCGTTCTGGCAGGCGATTTCCGAAAGGCCGAGCCCCTGGACCGCGACGCCGAGGCGGGCCTCGTTCATCATCGTGAACATCGCCTTGAGGCCGGCATTCTCCTCGCCGACCAGCCAGCCGGTGGCACCGTCGAAGTTCATGACGCAGGTGGCGTTGCCGTGGATGCCCATCTTCTCTTCGAGCGCGCCGCAGGAGAGCGCGTTGCGCCTCCCGGGTACTCCGTCCCCCCCGGGCAGGAACTTCGGCACGACGAAGAGCGAGATGCCCCTGGTGCCCTCGGGTGCGCCGTCGATGCGGGCGAGAACCAGATGGACGATGTTCTCGGCGAGGTCGTGCTCGCCGGCGGAGATGAAGATCTTGGTGCCGGTGATGCGGTGGGAGCCGTCGCCGGCCGGCACGGCCCGGGTGCGGATCAGACCGAGATCGGTGCCGCAGTGGGCCTCGGTGAGGTTCATGGTGCCGGTCCAGGTGCCGGCGACCATCTTCGGCAGGTAGGTGGCGCGCTGGGTCTCGTCGCCATGGACGGCGAGGGCGGCGATGGCGCCCTGGGTCAGCCCCGGATACATGCCCCAGGCGACGTTGGCGCCGGAGACGAACTCGTTGACCAGCACCGCGAGCACGTAGGGAAGGCCCTGGCCACCGTAGGCTTCGTCGACCGAAAGTCCGATCCATCCGGCGGCGCGGAAGGCGTCATAGGCGGCCTTGAAGCCCGCCGGCGTCGTCACCGAACCGTCGGCCACCCGCCGGCATCCCTCGCGGTCGCCGACCCGGTTGAGCGGCTGGACCACCTCCTCGCAGAAGCGCGCCGCTTCGCGGGCGATGGCCTCGACGGTGTCGGCGGTGGCGTCGGCGAAGCCGGGAAGATTGGCGTGACGCTCGAGGTGAAGGACGTCGGCGAGCACGAACAGGGCGTCTTCGACCGGCGCGCGATAGCTCGGCATCGTTTCCTCCGGGATGCTGGCTCGGACGATCCAGGCATAAGCGTCCGGATCCACTGCCACGATCATGATGACGCTGACGTAAACGTCAAGAACTCATTCACCTGATAGACCGACCACCTCCGGCCGGCCGTCATCCCGACGAGCTCTGCTCCTTCTCCTTGAGCAGTCCGGAGACCACCGAAACGGTCCGGCGCAATTCGGTGAGCGCCTGCTCGATGTCCTTCTTCTGCTGCTCGAGCACGGCGATCTGTTCGTTGAACTTGCCAAGGGCGACCTTGAGCTGGGTGACCTGGCCGTCCCGCAGATCGTAGAGGTCGAGCATCGCCTTGATTTCCATTAAGGAAAACCCCACGCGCTTGCCCATCAGCACGAGCTTGAGCCGGGCGCGGTCGCGCCGGGTGTAGAAGCGGTTCATGCCCTCGCGGCGGGGCGTGACGAGGTTCTTGTCCTCGTAGAAGCGCAAGGTGCGCAGCGTCACGCCGAATTCGCGGGCGAGCTCGCCGATGCTGTAGAGGTTGGATCGCGCCGTGTCCTCACCGTCGGCCGCGAAGTCCTCGGCGGCGATGGCGGTTGCCTGGGCGATCGAGATGTCGTCGGTCATGTCGATCGTTCCGTTCGTCCTGCGCCCCGTCGAGCCGGGCCGCGATCCGACCGGAGATAGCTTACGTTTGCGTCAACGTCCACTCGTTTCGACCAGACCTGTCTCGCCTGCGGCGATTCCGCCTGATCGCAGGCAGGGCCTCGTGCGCAGGACGGACGGGGCCGGAGCAGGATGGAAAGATTCCGTTCATGCTCGTTACCGTTTCGTGTCTTCAATGCGAAAATGTTTACGAGGCGTTTACCCTATTTCGAGAAAGTTGACGATCGAAGAACCGGCGATTCCGCGGGCCAGCCCCGTCGAGCCGGGGCGAAGTGACGAAGACGAAAGACCTTTCCGCCCGATCTGGCCGCGCGGATGCGGGCCTAGGGCCGGACGGAAGGGTGTTGGGGGAGAGACGGGATGAATTCGCAAAACGCATCACGTCACGAGGCCGGCGGCTTCGGCAGGGGTCCGGCGACGGGCGGTGCGACTGGAGGCGACATGCGGGAAGACAAGTCCGTCGGCCGGATCATCGATTCCCTCGACAAGCTCGGCGAGCGCATCCGTGCCCTCTCCGCCGACCGCGATGTGGTCGCGACGACCCAGCGTCGCCCGCTGCCCGACGTCGACGCCCGCCGCGAAGCCCTCGACCGCGCCGCGGCGGCCCGCCGCGCCCGCCGGGCGATGGCCATGAGCCAGGGGCTGGTGACGCCGGCGCAGGCCACCACCGCCGCATCCTCGCCCGCATCGCTCCACCCGACCGAAAGCCGGACCGTTTGGGCCGATCGCCAGCCGATCGCCGACGACGGCGGACCGGCCCGACATGCCTTCGGGCCGACCGACACCGGGGACCGTCTCCCGCCGAAGGTCGCGGAGATCCCGCAGCCCGCCGCAGCCCAGCCCACATCCGCCCAGCCCGCATCCTCCCGGCCCGCCGACACGCAGCCGGTGACAGCCGGGCCCGACACCGGGACTTCGTTCACCGGGGCGGCCGAGGCTCCCTCGCCGCGCCTCCACGACGACGCGATCACCGCGAGGCTTGATCGCCTCACCCGCGACATGGCCGATCGCGACCAGGTCGGCGGCATCCGCGAGGAGATCCTGCGGCTGCGCGACAGCGTCGCCGGCAATTCGGCCCTGCCGGCGCTCGGCGCGCTGACCCGGACCTACGACGCGCTGGTCGCCCGCCTCGACGAGATCGGCGAGAAGGTCGCCGACACGCGCACCCTCGACGGCGTCATCGCCGCGATGAGCGAGACCCGCGACCGCCTCGCCGCCCTGCCGAGCGAGGACCATCTCGGTGTCATCGCCGAGATGATCGAGGCGCTGGCCGGTCGCATCGACGCCGTCGCTGGCGACGACCGGCAGGCGCAGGTCGACATTTCTCCGCTGCAATCCGCCCTCGCGGAGATCGCCGCCAAGGTCGGCGGTCTCGACGTGCGCCGCGGTGTCGAAGACATCGCCGCCCGCCTCGACGGCGTCGCCGTGCGCATCGCCGACCTCGAAGAGCAGTTCGGCAAGCTCGACGCGCTGCCGCGGATCGAGAGCGACCTGCGCGGCCAGGGCGACCGTCTCCAGAAGATCGAGGCCGGCCTCGGCACCCTGCCCCGGATCGCGACCGACGTCCACGGCCACGGCCAGCGTCTCGCCGCGATCGAGCAGGGCCTCGCCGCGCTGCCGCGGATGGAAGGCGATCTGCTCACCGTGCGCGAAGAGATCCAGGGTGGTGTCGGCTCGCTGATGGAGCGCGTCGACGAACTCGCCCAGAAAGTCGCCGAGATCGACCCGACCGACCTCTCCGTCCAGGTGCTCGGGGCGATCGAATCCCGCTTCGACGATCTTCAGGCCCGCGTCCAGGATCTCGACGGCAAGATCGATCCGGCGATGGCCAAGGCGATCGAGGGCCGCATCGCCGCGATCGGCCGCTCGCTCGAAACCCGCCTCGCCGCTCTCGGGGAGGCGACCACCGAAGCCCTCTCGGCGCTCGAGCGCCGGGTCGACGCCAGCGCACGGGCGGGCGATCCGATCGTCGCGGCACAGATCGCCGACCTCGCCGGCAAGATCGACGCCCTCGTCGCCACCGGCGCTCCGGCACCCTCGCTCGACCTCGTCGAGGTCCGCCTCGAGGAGATCGCCGCCCGGATCGGTGCGATCGAGACCACCACCGGCCGGCTCGACGGTCTGGTCGCCACCGGTGCCCCCGCGCCCTCGCTCGACATCGTCGAGGTCCGCCTCGAGGAGATCGCCGCCCGCATCGGTGCGATCGAGACCGCGACCGGCGAGATCGCCGCCTCCGGCGGCTCGGACGGCGCAGGCGTCGCACCGCTGCTCGCCGGCCTGCCGAAGGCCGGCGACTTCGCCGCCCTCGAAGCCCGCATCGGCGAACTCGCCGGCCTCGTCGCCGGCCTCGGGCGACTGCCCCCCGCCGAGACCGCGGCGCTCGAAGCCGATCTCGGCGCCCTGCGCCAGGACGTCGCCCGCCTCGCGACCTCGATCGGCGACAGCCTCGGCGGCGAGATGCGCCTGCTCACCGACCGCGTCGAGGAGATGCTCGAAGGGTCGGGCGAAGGCGGCCTCGCCCGCGAAATCGAGGCCCGCCTCGGCCCGGTGGTCGAACGCCTCTCCGCCCAGGACGCCCACAACGCCCGCATCGCCGAGGCGCTGGAGCGGTTCGAGCGCCGGCTCGTCGAGACCGACGGCCGCAAGGTCGCGCTCGCCGCCGCCGAGGAAGTCGTCGCCCGCCAGTCCGGCGGCGGGGTCTCCGAGGCGCTGCGCGGGCTCGGCGCCGACCTCGCCGACCTGCGCAGCGAGTTCAGCACCGCCCGGGTCCGCGATCTCGACCTGCTGGAAAGCGTCTACGAGACGCTGAGCGTGCTCTCGGCCAATCTCCAGAAGGGCACAGCGGCGCAGCCGGTCGCCCCTCTCGCCCAGACTCCCTCGACCACGCCGTCGCATGGCTCGCCGTCCGGCGACGACGCCGCCTGGCGGGAGATCGAACGCAGCCTCGCCGCCGGCCTCGCCGCCGGAACGCGCCGCGACGACAAGCCGAGCGAGGCGGGGGGCGCCGGCCGCACCGAACCGAGCATTCTCGACGATCTGGTCCGCCC
>Ga0065721_10049539_pt1 | contig 31934 bp, 27 predicted proteins | sample Mesricmetagenome_FD_59108 | JGI IMG/M metagenome (GOLD analysis project Ga0065721, IMG submission 59108) | Mesophilic microbial community from rice straw/compost enrichment Sample: eDNA_1 v2 (version 2) | ecosystem: Engineered > Solid waste > Grass > Composting > Bioreactor | place: USA: Davis...
TTTGGCTTCCTTGGTGGGGATCACTTCGATTTTGCCGGGACGGCCTTTGGCATGGTACTCGAGAGCTGATTCCTTGCGTAGTTGCTTTTTCATATTAGCTTTTTATTCAACAATGAGCGCGCAAGTTACGAACTAAAGGCTCAGTAAGTGCAGGAGGCCAATTATGTGGAAATTGATGCCAGGATTGTATTAAAAGCCTGTGATGTATATCCGTCGAACCTGCGATTCGGGCGTTCTGCAATGACGCACGAATTACAGAAACCGGCCGGGCGCAGCTCAACACCCGCCGCCCGCACAACTCCCGGTCACGCCGAAACCCGGGAGCGGATAAATTTTTACTACCCGCAGTTGTTTTATCCAAAATAACTTTTTATGTTTGTGTGTACTATTGAAGTAGTACACTAAAACACACAGCATGATTGACATTCAAAACCTCCACTTTGGGTATCGCCGTAAAAAAGTCTTCACAGGCCTCAGCCTGCAACTGCAACCCGGCCATATTTATGGCCTCCTCGGTAGGAACGGTACGGGCAAAAGCACCCTGGTGCGCAATATTGCCGGACTGCTTTTCCCCCACCAGGGCTCGGTAACGGTGATGAATCATACCCCCGCCAAACGCGAGCCTGCCTTCCTGCAGGACATATTCCTGGTGCCCGAAGAATTTTACCTGCCCGATATGCCCATACAACACCTGTTGAAATATATGGCGCCCTTCTATCCTAAATTCAACAAAGAACAATTCGACCGGTATATAAAAGAATTTGACATCCCCCAGGGTAACACCCTTCAAAAAATGAGTTATGGGCAGAAGAAAAAAGTGCTGATCAGTTTCGGGCTGGCCTGCAATACGTCTGTACTACTGATGGATGAACCCACCAACGGCCTGGACATTATGAGCAAAAGCCAGTTTCGCAAGGTAATGGCCGGCAATATCGATGAAACCAAATGCGTGGTCATCAGCACCCACCAGGTAAAAGATCTCGAAAACCTGATTGACCGCATCACCATCATCGATGAGGGGCGCATTCTTTTCGATCAAACCGTCGAGACCATTGCACGCAAACTGAGTTTTCATATTTCCTTCGACAGTGAAGAAATAAAACAGGCCGTATACTATGAGTCGTCGCTTCGTGGCAGCGCCGTGGTGATGCCCAATACCGCCAACGAGGAAAGCAAGATAGACCTGGAATTATTGTACAAGGCCATCATTTTAAACGGTGAGGCCGTTGAATCTGTCTTTAATGCTTAAACTATTTCTATGAATCAGGTTTTTAATTTCAAACGTTGGTTATTATACACCGGGAAACACTGGGCCGAGAACAGGAAAAGATATTTACTGGGACTGGTGGCAATAACCGCCCTGCTTATTTTATGGTTTTCGTTCGTGCTGCTGGAAGGCGACTATCACCCGCTGGGTTCCAAAACGCAGCTGGCTACCTATCATGTTGGTCTGTATGCAGTAGGATTGTTATTTGCCAGTTTCCTCTTCCACGACCTGTCAGATAACCCCAGGGGCATTCACTTCCTGATGATACCGGCCACCGCCACCGAAAAGCTGCTCACGGCAATATTGTTTGGTCTTGTGTTGTTTATGATTTTTTACACGGCTGTCTTTTATGCTGTAGATACATTGATGGTGGAAATAGCCAACAGCCTGAGCTCCGCAAAAAAAGAAGTAGACAATTATGGCAGACCTTATGTAGAAAAGGTGGTGAATATATTTACCGGCGCTGTTCCGGTGCAGGACGATTATGATTTCGGTTTGTTATTCCTCATATTCCTGGCCCTGCAAACAGCTTTCATGCTGGGTTCCATTTATTTCCCCAAATACAGTTTTATCAAAACCGCCATTTCCATATTGGTGATATTCCTGTTTTTCGTGTTCCTGATAGGCCAGGTACTGGATGCCATGATGCCCGAGGGTACATTTCATGTATACTCCTTTACTTACTCCCTTGCACACCGCCTGGGTGGGGGTAAAGTGGCTTTGCCCGAGTGGGTACACGATATATCGGTTTTTTGTTTACGGTATGGCATACCGCCTGTTTTTATCCTCACCACCTGGTTCCGCCTGAAAGAAAAAGAAGTTTAAAGATTAAATCAGTCATTATGCAATTCCGCGAATCGCAGGCTATATACTTACAAATTGCCGACTATGTGTGCGAGAAGATCATGTTAAAGGAATGGAAGGCCGATGAGCGTATCCCCTCGGTACGGGAACTGGCCGTGCAACTGGAAGTAAACCCCAATACGGTAATGCGTACCTACGAATTCCTGCAACAGCAGGAGATTATATACAACCAGCGCGGCATCGGTTATTTTGTTTCATCCCATGCCTTGAAAAATGCGCAGCAATACCGGAGAAATGAGTTCATAGAAAAAGACCTGCCCCAGTTGTTCCGTTCGATGTACCTGCTGGGTATGGAGCCCGATGAGCTGACACCCAGGTTTGAAAAATACAAAAAACAACATTTTGCCTAACAGTAAACTGTTTCAAATGAAAGCAAGCAACAAGATATTATTGGCTGTGTTCCTGCTGGCTGTGCTCATCCTGGCAGGTATTCATGTGGCACTATATGCCAAGATAAAAGCAGCTGATTTTGCATCAAATGATGAATTGTTCTTTAGAAAATTCCATCAACAGCAATTGCCGCCAACTATCAAAGCCGTATCGATAACCGGTTTGTGGCTCTGTAACCTGGGTAACGGCACTCCTTCTGTAAGTTATCTCAGGGAAGGCGTTGCCCGGTTGAAGATCAACACCCGCAACGACACGGTGTATATATATGCCAATGACTGGGCTACAAAAGAAGACTATGAACGCGGAATAAGAAATCCCTACGAAGTTAGCCTTCGCATACCCGAAAATATTCCTGTGCGCTGTGAGTATGGAAGATTGTTTTTGTCGGGTGACCCTATTCCCAATCAACCGCCTTCTTTTGATCTGCATTTGCGCTGCCAGTCGGAGTTGATTGCAATGGACTGGGAGCCTAAACAGACCGTGTATTTCAACAAACTGCAAATCGTTGCCGATTCATCTTCTATAGAACTGAGTTCGATGAATGTGATTAATGAAATGAACATACAGGCTACCAATGCCAGGTTGAATTACAAACATGCCGAGATCAAACAGCAGAACCTGCAGATAGATGATAAAACCACCATCGCAGCCACCAGGAAAAGCCTGGGCAATATCAACTTCTTACCAAATCAATAGTATATGTGCCTGCCAGTTATTCAAACGCATCAACTGAATTATACATTCGGTAAGGGGCAGCCGGTGCTGCACCACCTCAACCTGCAGGTGCCTGTCCACAGCATTTATGGTATTCTGGGTCCCAACGGCGTCGGCAAAACCACCACGTTGCGACGGTTGCCGGGATTGCTTAAAAACCAGCAGGGCGATATTACAGTATTCATGTACTCCACGATATGGGTGGCTGCCATCATGACGCTGTCTTTTTGGGACACCATCCACCGCAGTGAAAAAGGATAAAAATTGTAGTATCTTATAACTGGTAAACCCTTTTTTATGCAAAACATTTTCCTGGCACTGGCCATACTGGTTCTGACTACTATTACAGGATATGGACAATGCCACCGCAAAATAAACTGGCAGGCGGCGAAGGCGGAATTGCTGGATGAGAATGGCCAGGTGATAGACACGAAAGAAGGCGCTATTGTAATGTCTACCGATAGGTCGAGCCTTTCGCTCACCATAAAAGATGCGCCCGGCCAAAGTATGGAAGGTACCATCAAAGATGTACACTGCAACTGGCAACACGCATTCAAAGAAGGGAAAACGGTGTATTTAGCCGATATACATCATGTCAACAGCAACGATAAAAGCAATGGCACTTTTACCATTGAGGCCAGGGATGGTAAAATTACCATACTCATGGAACTGGATAAGCTGGAAGGCAAAAAAATAAGGATACCTGTAGAAAAATACGAAGAAGCCGATAACAATCTGCCGGTGCCCCGCACCATCATTGATATCAGCACCATTTGATCACAATTGCGTGCTGGCGCCCAGCCAGGCCATCATGCCCATGCCGGTTTCTATGGCGCTTTCATCGATATTAAAAGTAGGCGTATGTACGCCTGATGTAATACCCTTTGCCACGTTCATCACACCTAACCGGTAAAAACAACCGGGAATATGTTTGGTATAATACCCGAAATCTTCTGCTCCCATACGCATTTCTGTGGTCTCGATATTTTCCTTGCCCATATAGGCTTCGGCCAGTTGACGCGCCTGTGCGCTTAGTTCTTCATGATTGTATACGGTGGGATAGCCTATATCTATATGCAATTCAATATCGGCGCCCATGCTATGCACCAGTTCGGTGGCGGTTTTACGAATCAGTTCATGCGCCCTGAAACGCCATTCTTCGTCCAGCGCACGAAAAGTGCCCATGAGCTTTATTTCGCTGGGAATAACATTGGTGGTATGGCCACCCTGTATACTGCAAATAGACAACACCGAGGGCAGGAAAGGATTTTTATTGCGGCTGATGATTTGCTGCAGGGCTACCACCAGGTGCGATGCAATAAGAATGATATCGGTGGTTAAATGCGGCGCAGCAGCATGACCGCCCTTGCCCCTGATGGTGATATACAATTCATCGGCGCTGGCCATTACCTGACCTCCGCGAAAACTGAGCTTGCCAATCTCCAGCTGGGGATGCACATGCAGTCCGAAAATGGCCTGTGGTTTGGGATTTTCCAGTACGCCTTCTTTGATAAGAATACTGGCGCCACCGGGGTTGCGTTCTTCGCCCGGTTGAAAGATCAGCTTCACGGTACCTTCCCATTCGTTGCGTAGCTCCTGCAATATGCGGGCAGCGCCCAGCAGGCAGGTGGTATGCACATCGTGCCCGCAGGCATGCATTACACCGGTATTTTTTGATTTGTAGGGAATATCGTTTTCTTCTGTAATGGGCAGGGCGTCCATGTCGGCACGCAGGGCAATGACCTTTTTATCGGGATTTTTTCCTTTAATCAAACCCACCACACCGGTTTCCGCCATCACTTCAAAAGGAATGACGTAGCCGCTCAATTTATTTTGAATGAACCGAGATGTTTCAAACTCCTGGTAGCTGAGTTCGGGATGTGCATGTAAATGACGGCGTATTTCGATAAACTCCGATGCATATTGTTTTGCCAGGCTTTGGATCTTTGACTGTAAAGTGCTCATATGACCCAAAGATAGGCCATCCTTATAATTTGGCCGACTTATCGGGGTTTACCTCTATGGTATCACGAATGATGTATACGCCCGAAGGGAAAAAGCGTTGTATTTCGGCCAGGTATTCTTCGGCCTCTTCGCGGGTTCTGAAATCGCCCACTTTTAATTTCAGGAAAGGCGCCTGCCACATCAGGTAGGCTTTCAGTTCGGGAAACTCCTGGTATATTTTTGTTTTGGCATTATTGGCCTTGGTGCGGTCGTTGGTGCTCATGACCAGTATGCGGAAACCCGGAACAAAGCGGCGGGCATCGCGGGTGTTCAGTTCATTGATCTCTATTTGCTTTTTGATGAGGTGATCGATGCGGGGATCTTTATGTACAGTAATGGAACCACTGTCGGTTTGAGCAAACAGGTTCAGGGATAAAAATAATAAAATGCAACCGGTTAAGTATTTCATCTGATATCTTTTAAATACGGATCAAAGATTCACGATACCACGATATATAGAGCAAAATCTTCGCCAAATATAGCTAATACCCGTTACTATTGCCAGCCTGCTGGTTTACAATGGCTACACTGGCGCTGCAACCCAGTCTGGCCGCCCCGGCCTGCACCATCTGCACCGCCTGCTGATAGGTACGGATGCCTCCGGAAGCTTTGATACTCATAGAAGACGGCAAATGGGCCCGCATCAGTTGCACTGCCTCCAGGGTAGCGCCTTGCTCGGCATAACCGGTGCTTGTCTTTAAAAAATCGGCGCCGGCGGCTGCATATATCTCGCAACATTTTATTATTTCATCATTTGTAAGCACACCGCTTTCAATGATCACCTTTACCAGTTTTTCCCGGGCATGGGCCGCCTCCACGATCGATTCCATTTCCAGCTGCAGGTAATCCCAGGCCTTGTTCTTCAAAGCTACCAGGTTGATCACTACATCCAGCTCATCGGCCCCATCCTGTATGGCCTGTTGCACCTCTACCAGTTTGGCGCGGGCCACGGAATAACCAAAAGGAAAACCGATCACTGTAGCTGTTTTTACCGCACTGTTCTGTAATACCGACCGGGCATTTTTAACCAGCGGTGGGGGCACACATACCGCATAAAACTCATGTTCCAGCGCCTCGTTGCACAGTTTTTTAATATCCTGGATGGTGGCGGTAGGTTTCAGCCATGTGTGATCGATGTAAGAAGCAATATTCATGGAGCGTATTGACCGGTTAAGTAGAATTATATCCGCCTAAATTAGTTCATTTAACTAAATTGGTGCTTTCAACAAGCATTAAAAACAAACCGCACATGAGAAGGTACTGTTTCCTGCCCTGGGAAAGAATCCACTTCCTGTTGGGCCTGCTATTTGTTATGCACACCGTCACGGCACAGGTTACTTTTCCTGTGAATGGCATAGCCGATCCTAAAGTAAAATGTTATGCCTTTACCAATGCCACCCTGGTAAAAGATGCACAAACCACACTTGCCAACGCTACCCTGGTGATCAGGGAGGGACGTATTGTGGTAGCTGCCAAAGACGCTGCCATACCCAAAGATGCTGTGGTAATTGACTGCAGTGGTAAATACATTTACCCCTCCTTTATCGACATTTACAGCGATTATGGCATTACCGCACCGCAACGGCCGGCAACAGCTTTCGATTATCGCGCCCCGGCGCAACTCAGTTCCAACACCAAGGGGGTTTATGGCTGGAACCAGGCCATCAAAAGCGAAACCGATGGGGCCCGTTTGTTTGTAGCCGATGCCGGCAAAGCAAAACCCCTGCGCGAACTGGGTTTTGGTACGGTGCTTACGCATCAGAAAGACGGTATTGCCCGTGGTACGGGCGCCCTGGTAACACTGGCCGACAAAAAAGAGAACCTGGTGATGGTAAAGGAAAGGGCCTCGGCGCATTATTCGTTCAACAAAGGCAGTTCTACCCAAAGTTATCCCACCTCTATGATGGGCGCCATTGCCCTGCTGCGCCAGACTTACCTGGATGCACAATGGTATAAGTGGAACCCCGCAGCCGAAGGCGTCAACCTCTCGCTGAAAGCATGGAATGAAATACAGAACCTGCCACAAATATTCGAGGCAAACGATAAATGGAACAACCTGCGCGCCGACCGCATTGGTGATGAATTTGGCGTGCAATACATTATTAAAGGCGGCGGCAACGAATACCAGCGTATTAAAGAAATGGCCGCCACCAAAGCCACTTTTATACTGCCCCTGAACTTTCCGCAGGCCATGGACCTGGAAGACCCCAACGAAGCCCGTTTTGTTTCGCTGGGCGATATGAAACACTGGGAACTGGCGCCCGGCAATGCCGCCGCTTTCGAAAAAGCCAATATTCCCTTTTGTTTAACTACGGCCGACCTGCGCGATGTAAAACAATTTATGACCAACCTGCGCAAGGCTATCGATTATGGTTTGAGCGAAACAAAAGCCCTGGAAGCGCTCACCAAAACACCGGCCACCGTATTGGGCGTGTACGATAAGGTGGGCAGCCTGGATGCTGGCAAACTGGCCAATTTCATCATCACCAGCGGACCGGTTTTTCATGAAAAATCAAAGATTCTCCAAAACTGGATACAGGGCGATAAATACGGCATAAAGGAAGACAGCTGGAGCGATGTGGCCGGCCAGTACAAATTAACTGTAGGCGCCGAAACCTTTACCCTGCTTGTAAAAAGCAACAACGAAGCCAGCATCATTGCCAAAGACACCATCAAAACCAAATTCAGCAATGATGGCAAACTGGTGACCATCAGCTTTGCTACAGACAAGAAATCCAATATACGGTTGGGCGGAACAGTTATGGGAGACACCTGGAGCGGTAATGGTATAGATGCTGCCGGTAATCCGGTGTTGTGGACGGCCAGTTTTATACAAGCCGGTAAACCCGCTGCAGATAGCGCTAAGAAAAAGCCATTGGGCGAACTGGGCAAGGTGGTATATCCCTTTAACGGGTATGGTTGGGATACCCTTCCGGGGGCCGGCACCATACTTATTAAAAACGCCACCATATGGACCAGCGAAAAAGAAGGCATACTTTCCAATACCGATATATTGGTGCGTAATGGAAAGATAGCACAGATAGGTAAGAACCTGCAGGCTGCGCCGGCGCAGGTAATTGATGCCACCGGTAAACATGTAACGCCCGGCATCATCGACGAGCATTCGCACATAGCCGTTTCATCTATCAATGAAGGCGCCCAATCGGTCACCTCTGAAGTGCGTATTGCCGATAATCTCAATCCCGACGACATCAATATTTACCGGCAGTTGAGCGGCGGGGTTACTTCTTCGCATATCCTGCATGGATCGTCCAATACCATTGGCGGGCAAACCCAGTCAATCAAATTGCGCTGGGGCGCCAACGATGAAGAACTGAAATTCAAAGGCGCCGATCCCTTTATCAAATTTGCATTGGGTGAGAACGTAAAACGTACCACCAGCACCAATAACAACCGTTTCCCCGATACCCGCATGGGCGTGGAAGAAGTATTGATGGATGCCTTTACCCGCGCTGTTTGTTATGAAAAAGCCTGTAAGGCGCAGGAAGCTAAAAAGAAAGGATCAAATACGCCGCCTGTGCGTCGCGACCTGGAGCTGGATGCCCTGGTAGAGATCATGAATAAAAAACGCTTTATTACCTGCCACAGTTATGTGCAAAGCGAAGTAACCTATACCATGCGTGTGGCAGAGAAATTCAATTTCAAAATAAACACCTTTACCCATATACTGGAGGGCTATAAGGTAGCCGATAAATTGAAAGCGCATGGCGCCAATGCCAGCACCTTCAGCGACTGGTGGGCTTACAAGATGGAAGTGCAGGATGCCATTCCTTACAATGCCACCATCATGCATCGTATGGGTTTGAATGTTTGCATTAATTCAGATGATGCCGAAATGGCCCGCCGCCTGAACCAGGAAGCTGCCAAGAGTGTAAAATACGGTGGAATGAGTGAAGAAGATGCTTTGAAAATGGTGACCATCAACCCTGCCAAAGCCCTGCATGTAGACGATAAGGTGGGCAGCATTAAAGTAGGTAAAGATGCCGATCTGGTGGTATGGAGCGATCATCCGCTGAGCATTTATGCCAAAGCCGAAAAAACCATCGTGGATGGCATTGTATACTTCGATCGTGAGCGCGACCTGGAATTGCGGAAGAAGATAGCTGCCGAAAGAAACCGCCTTACGCAAAAACTGCTGGGCGAGAAAAAAAGCGGCGCTCCCGTACAGCGCGCCGAGCCGAGCTGGCAGGTAGTGCTGAGCTGCGGCGACCACGATTATAACGAAGGATTGATTACCATTGAAGGAGACGGAAGCGAAATAGAAACGAAGTAACAGGTAGGAGGCAGGAAGTAGGAAAAGCCAGAGACTTCTTACTTCCTGCCTCCTACTCTAAAAAACAATAAACTGCAATAAATGAAATACTTCATATTTATACTGGCATTGATGCACACTACTGTATTTGCCCAGGAAAATGTGTATCCTGCCAAAAGCACCCATCAAAAAATCATCATCACCAATGGCACCATTCATGTGGGCAATGGACAGGTAATAGATAATGGCACCATTGAAATTCAAAATGGCAAAATTACCCGGGTAGAAGCCCATGTAACCGTTTCGCAGGGCGATGCCAAAATCATAAATGCCGATGGTAAACATGTATATCCCGGATTGATATTACCTGTTACCGACCTGGGGCTTCGGGAAATATCGGGCGGTGTAAGAGGCACCAACGATTATCGCGAGCTGGGAGATAACAATGCCAGCATTCGCGCCATTGTGGCGTACAATACCGATTCAAAGATCATCAATACCTTAAAGGCCAATGGCATTTTGCTGGCCGGTGTTACGCCGCAGGGCGGCACCATCAGTGGTTCTTCTTCGATAGTACAACTGGATGCCTGGAATTGGGAAGATGCTGCCTACAAGCTGGACAATGCCATTCATTTGAACATGCCCAGTTTTATCAGCCGGCCCACGCGCTTTCAATTGATGATGGGTATAAGGCCGCAGACTAATCCCACCCGCGATGCCCTGGATAAGATTGACGAAATCAAGTCGTTTTTCAGACAGGCCAAAGCCTACCTGGCAGATAGATCGAATAAAGAAACCAATCTGAAATTCGAAGCCGTTAAAGGTTTATTCAACAAAACGCAAAAATTATTTGTGCATGGCAACCAGGTAAAACAAATGCTGATTGCCGTTGATTTTGTAAAGGAGTTTGGATTTGATGTGGTGATTGTAGGCGGCAGCGAAAGCTGGCAGATAGCCGATTTGCTGAAGCAAAACAATATTGCCGTGATTCTCGGCGATGAACATTCGCTGCCCACCACCGAAGACGATGATGTAGACCAACCCTATAAAACGCCGGCCATGTTGCACAAAGCCGGTGTACTATTTGCGCTGAACGACGAGCACGGCGAGAGCCGCTACCGCAACCTGCCTTTTAACGCAGGCACTGCTGCTGCTTACGGGTTAGGTAAGGAGGAAGCCTTAAAAGCCATTACGTTGAACAGCGCCAAAATACTGGGTATCGATGACAGGACCGGTTCTATTGAAGTAGGGAAGGATGCCAATATTGTGGTGAGTGAAGGGGATATACTGGATATGCGCAGCAGTAAAATTGAACATGCATTGATTCAGGGTAGGGAAGTGAGTTTGGATAATAAGCAGAAGCAGTTGTATGAGCGGTATAAGTATAAGTATGAGTTACAGTAGGGCGTAGCAGCTGTGCCGGCGCCCCGCGCGCACCCGCATCGCTTGCTCCCTGGGCCGTGCTGTGCGAAAGACAGCTCCCCCACCACCCGCAAAACCAGCGGGTTTTGCGGGTTTTTCTTTGCGCCAAAAATGGGCAACACAGTTTAAATTTTAATATATAACTTTAGAGTCCCCTAAATCAACCAAAATGAAAAAATCTTTCATGGCAGCTTCTTTCGCTGCCTGTCTTGCACTATTCGCCATTTTCTGCAACCAACCCGGTTCAACGCAAATAGCCTCCTCTGCCATCTCAACCGACAGCCTCGTGAAACGAGGCGCCTACCTCGTTAGTATGATGGGCTGCACCGACTGTCACTCGCCCAAACTCATGGGTCCGCACGGTCCCTATTCCGACCCCGACAGGCTGTTATCAGGCCATCCCGCCGATATGCCCATTGCCCCCTACGACACCGCTACCGCCAGGAACTGGGTGCTGTTCAACTTTATGCAAACCGCCATTGTAGGTCCCTGGGGCACTTCCTTTGCCGCCAACATCACCTCTGATTCCACCGGCATTGGCGGCTGGACCGAAGAACAATTCTTCAAAGCCATGCGTGAAGGGAAATACAAGGGGCTGGATAACACGCGGCCTATATTACCGCCCATGCCCTGGCAGGAATATGCCAAGGCTTCTGACGAAGATTTGAAGGCGATTTTCGCCTATTTGAAATCGACCAAACCCGTTAAGAATGTTGTGCCTGCGGCTATTATCAACATGCCGCCGAAATAGCTGAACCCGCTACCCGAAGGGTAGCGCCGCACCACCGCAAAACGCGCGTCCCCACCGGGACGCGCGTTTTGTGGTTCAAGGCAAGCTGCCCGAAGGGTAGTGTGTTGCACAATGAAGCGGGTTTTCCGTATCTTCATTTTCATGAAAAATCTCTTTCTCCTCACCCTCCTCTTCGCATCCTGCCACAGTTCCAGCCCATCGACTTCAGGAATATAGAGATCATGAACCTGGGTAAACCCCAAAAATAATGCTGCATCCTTCTACGAATGCAGCATATTTCTATATAGCGAGACTATACTCAACCTTATGAATTCAATAAACGATAGGGCGTAAGCCGCGGTATCCACCGGGGCACATGTTTTTTGTATTTCAGGTAATCGCTCCCGAACCGTTGCAGCAGTTCCCGCTCTTCCACAAGTATAAAATACACAGTATTGATCAGGAAAAAAGCAACAGCCCAAATCAGTATGTTTACTGAATACAGCATCATCCCTTCGCCCACCAGCATAAAAAACACACCGGATATCATGGGGTTGCGGCAATACTTGTAAGGCCCTTCCACAATCAGTTTTTGTGTGGGCGACCAGGGCGCCAGCGTGCCATAGCCAATGGTCATGAACAGGAAAACGGTATACACAAACAGGGCCGAACCGGCTACGGCTATCAGCCAGCCAATGGCCTTGAGCGACAGGATATGGGGGATGATATCTTCCTTACTGTTGTATAAAAAATAAGGAATAATAAATGTGACGGTAAATGGCAGAATAATAATGTCACGTAATTGTTTCAGAATAGAAGGTGACTTCATGGTACTAACTATTGTACTTACTAATTTGAATTCGTTTGCTCCATATGATTGTTGCAGTAATGGAGAAGTTTAATCGTTCCCCAGGGTAACCGGCTAACCGTTGCAGGTGGCTTTTTAAGTACGCAGTTTTTTATGGGATGAATTCGGATGAATGAAAGGCGCCAGGGGCGCTTTGGCTATTCAATATCGAATATACAGAGTTTCTTTTCAGCCTGAAAGGGGCTGAGGAAAATTACCTATTAGTAGTAGGTGGGCGATGGATATTAAAAATACCAGCTATGTGAATAAATCTATGAGATGTTCTTAATCAATTTATTAAGCTTTTCCCGACTCCTTGCGAAATTCCAATCTGCAACGACATCAAGGTGCACATACCCATAAACAAATAGGCGGCCGTGGCAATATGCGCCTTTACCAGGTTATCTTCCCTGAACAAAAAATAAAGGATCGGGCAACAATACGGGAGCCGGGTAGTGCTGCCAGACCGGGCGATAACGTCCACCTATAAAATACATCCAGGAATAAATGATTGACCCGGCAATGATGGCCAGGGGAATACAAAGATTATGATTCCCGTTTCATGTATTCCCGATTAAATAAATTAAAAAGCACCTCTAAAACAGGTGCTTTTCAAAAAATTATTTAAAATTCTACGCGGCATCCCTTCCATGACAATTCTTGAACTTTTTCCCGCTTCCACACGGACAAGGATCATTCCTCCCCACCTTCGGCCCTACACGCACAGGCTCCTGCTTAACAGGCGTAGGATCGTAATAATCATTTTCGTTGGCGGCATAATCATCACCTCTTCTGTCTATTTCTTCCTTATTCGCCTGCATACGGCTCATATCGGTTTTTTGTTCGCGGCCCTCACGTATTTGCTGGCCGTTGCTTTGTTCTACCGGAATGGTGGCATGGCATAGGAAACTGATGATATCCTTATTCACATCACTATCCATTTGCCTGAACAGGTCAAAGGCAGTGATCTTGTAAATTACCAATGGGTCTTTCTGCTCCAGGTAAGCGGTTTGCACGCTTTGTTTCAGATCGTCCATGGCGCGCAGGTGCTCTTTCCAGGCATCATCAATGATGGCCAGGGTGATTTGCCTTTCCAGGGCATTGATCAACTCACGGCCGCCGGTTTCGATGGTCTTGTTCAGGTTGCTTAATACCTGCAATCCTTTTTTACCATCGGTAAAAGGCACCACCACATTTTCAATATGGGCGCCCTGTGTGTTCCTGATATTCTGGAATACGGGCACGGCCTGCTTTTGCAGTTCGGCAGTCTTGCGCTGGTAACGGGCGGTAGCTTCCTGGTACAGTTTCTCCGACAGTTCGGCGGCATTGCCCTTTTCAAATTCTTCCTGGGTAATACTGGTTTCTATACCAAAGTTTACGATGGCGGCCATACGCAAACCTTCATAATCGTTTTGCTCCAGGAATGAATTTACCACACCTTCGGCTACAATATAAAAGGCATTGTCCAGGTCAAGCGCCAGACGTTCGCCAAACAACGCGTGGTTACGTTTTTTGTATACCACGTTACGTTGTTTGTTCATCACGTCGTCGTATTCCAGCAGGCGCTTACGAATGCCGAAGTTGTTTTCTTCCACCTTCTTTTGCGCTCTTTCAATACTTTTGGTGATCATGCTGTGCTGTATCACCTCGCCTTCTTTATGACCAAAACGGTCCATGATGCTGGCAATACGCTCACTGCCAAACAAACGCATCAGGTCGTCTTCCAGCGATACATAGAATTGCGAAGTACCGGGGTCGCCCTGGCGGCCGGCACGACCACGCAACTGGCGGTCTACACGGCGGCTTTCGTGGCGTTCGGTGCCAATAATGGCCAAACCACCCGCTTCTTTTACACCGGGTCCCAGTTTAATATCCGTACCACGACCGGCCATGTTGGTGGCAATGGTTACGGCGCCGGCCAAACCGGCTTCGGCCACTACCTGTGCTTCACGCGAGTGTTGTTTTGCGTTCAATACATTGTGCGGAATCTTTTTTCCCTGCAACATCTTGCTCAGCAATTCACTCACTTCCACCGAGGTGGTGCCTACCAGCACGGGGCGGCCTTCGTTGCGCAATTTTTCAATTTCATCTATGACGGCCTTGTATTTTTCACGCTTGGTTTTATAAACCAGGTCTTCGTGGTCTTTGCGTATTACCGGAACATTGGTAGGAATGGTTACCACATCCAGTTTATAAATATCCCACAACTCACCGGCTTCCGTCACCGCCGTACCGGTCATACCGGCCAGTTTATGATACATACGGAAGTAGTTTTGCAGGGTAATGGTGGCATAAGTTTGTGTAGCCGCCTCTATCTTCACGTTTTCCTTGGCTTCAATGGCCTGGTGCAAACCATCGCTGTAACGGCGGCCATCCAGTATACGGCCAGTTTGTTCGTCTACGATCTTAACCTGGCCATCCAATACTACGTACTCTACATCCTTATCAAACAGGGTATAGGCTTTCAGCAACTGGTGAACGGTATGAATGCGATCGGCTTTGATGGTATAATCGTTCAGAACGGCTTCCTTGCGTTTTAATTTTTCTTCTGAGCTGATATCGCTTTTGTCTATCTCGGCCAGGGTGACGCCGATATCGGGCAACACAAAAAAATCAGGATCTTCACCGGCCTTGGTAATAGCGGCCAGCCCTTTATCGGTGAGGTCAACTGAATTGTTCTTTTCATCTATGTGGAAGAACAATTCCTCGTCCACAATATGCATTTGTTTTTGCTGATCGGCCAGGTAATAGTTCTCTGCCTTTTGCAGCTTTACACGAATGCCGGGTTCGCTGAGGAATTTAATAAGGGCGTTGTGTTTGGGCAAACCGCGGAAGGCACGCATTAAAGCCAGGCCACCTGTTTTGGGATCGTCTTCTCCTTCGGCAAACAGTTTTTTGGCTTCGTTCAGGTTTTTGTTCACTACCTGTTTTTGCATTTCCACCAGGTTGCGCACGCGGTCGCGCAGCACATGGTATTGCTGCTCGTCGCCTTTGGGCACGGGACCCGAGATGATCAGCGGTGTACGCGCATCGTCTATCAATACGCTGTCCACCTCATCCACCATGGCAAAATGATGCTTGCGTTGCACCATTTCTTCGGGCGTATGCACCATGTTATCGCGCAGGTAGTCGAAGCCAAATTCGTTGTTGGTGCCGTAGGTGATATCGGCCTGGTAGGCCTTGCGGCGTTCGGCGCTGTTGGGCTGGTGTTTGTCTATGCAATCCACGGTCAGTCCCAGCCATTCAAAGATGGGGCCGTTCCATTCACTGTCGCGTTTGGCCAGGTAATCGTTCACGGTTACTATGTGTACGCCTTCACCGGCCAGGGCATTCAGGTAGGCGGGCAGGGTGCTTACCAGGGTTTTACCTTCACCGGTGGCCATTTCCGCAATCTTGCCCTGGTGCAGTACGGCGCCGCCAATCAGCTGCACGTCATAGTGCACCATGTTCCAGGTAATGAGATTACCCCCGGCATGCCAGCTGTTTTTATAAACAGCCTGATCGCCTTTGATGGTGATATAGTCTTTTTTGACGCTTAAGTCGCGGTCCAGGTCGGTGGCGGTAGCCACGATCTCTTCATTTTCCTTGAAGCGGCGGGCTGTTTCCTTAATGGTGGCAAAAGCTTCGGGAAGTAGCTCTTTCAGTATTTCCTCTATCTTTTTATCGCGATCCTTGATCAGTGAATCCACCTTCTGGTACAGGGCATCCTTACCGGTAATATCATTGAAGGGCAGTTCTTCGGCTTGTTTGTTCAAACTGGCAATTTCATCGTCGATATCCCTGAGGTGCTCTTTTATGCGTTGCCTGAATTCCTGTGTTTTATTGCGAAGCTGGTCATTGGTGAGCGACTGGTAAGCTGCAAAGTGCTGGTTGATCGATGCAACGATCGGCAGCATTTGTTTTACATCTTTCTCCGACTTGCTTCCACCAAATATTTTCGATAAAAAACTTAGCATGATATGGCAGTTGTATGAATTTTTAAAGTATGGAAAAAACAATCCGTTCAAAAAGGGTGCTACACCCGGTAACTAGCCAATTTGACAGGGACGTCAAAGGTACAAAAAAGCCGGCAGAGCTGTTACCTCTAAGTGGTATTCCAAAGTATTCATTTTCACATTAAAGTGGTATTGTGGTTTTTAGTAATGTAAGGCAGCTTTGTATGGAATAATTGAAACCAAATTTTTTGATATGAAAAAGTACCTGCTTGTTACCAACGCCATTTTGTTCGCCGTCCTGCTCATCACCGCCTGTTCAAAGGACGGCGACCCGGGACCCGAAGGTCCGAAAGGCATCGATGGCAATGCCAATGTGGTTCAGTATGATTTCGGCACTCACGACTTTGCCACGCAGGCATCTGTTAGTTTGGGCATCACCACCACGGCCGATACCATGAACCAAAGCGCCTGGTATGTGTACCTGGTACGCTCCAGTGGTAATGTATATCCCATTCCCGGTGTGGGGGTCAATGGCAGCAGCGAATACCGCTTATATTGGAATTACTCTGCCGGGAAGGTCAACATCAATATTTCCCGGGTGTCCGGCGCGGGGGAAGAATACAGCAGTATCCGTGTTATCAGAGTATATGCCAATTCGGCTGTGCCCGGCGGGCGACGAGCTGTCATAGATTATAATGATTATTATGCGGTATGCCGCTATTATGGGTTGAACAGTGGCGAATAGCAGGCAGCCCATGTTGCAGCTGCTAATTGTTCAACCTGTACATCCTTCCCGGCAAACTGCGCACCACATTGTGCAATTCCAACTGCACCATGGTAGCCGCCACCACGCTCTGGCTTAAACCGCTACGCTGGTGTAACTCATCAATATGCACCATGTCCCTGTTGCGTAGCAGTTGAACAATGACCTGCTGCCGTTCATCCAGTTCAACAAACAGGTCTTTTTGCGGAGAAATAGTTGGCCGTGCAGTGCATGTCCACCCCATCACGGCGGCCAGCTCCTCTGCACCTGTGATCAATACGGCTTTATTGTTTTTGATGAGGTCATTACAACCAGCGCTTTGGGCATCCGACACGCGACCGGGGAATGCAAAAACGTCTTTGTTATACCCGTTGGCCAGTTCGGCCGTGATGATGCTGCCACCTGCCAAACCACTTTCCACTACCATTACGGCATCACTAATACCGGCCACCACCCGGTTACGCGTAGGAAAATTATGCCTGTCGGCCTGCACGGTATGGTCAAATTCCGTGAGCAAACCTCCACCCGCGTTCACCATATCCCTGGCCAGCCGGCTATGTTGTGCAGGATACATGGCATTCAACCCATGCGCCAGCACACCCACCGTAGGCACATTGTTATTAATGGCTGTTTTATGCGCTATGGCATCAATACCAAATGCCAGCCCGCTTACCACCAGCACATCGTAGGCAGCCAGCTCCTTCACCAGTTTTTCAGTGACCTGTGCGCCATAGGGCGTATTGCTGCGCGTGCCTATAATGGCCACCACACGCGATGCATTCAGATTGGCTTTACCCCTGTAATACAACAGGGTAGGCGGGTCGTAACAATGTAACAGGCGTTGCGGATAAGCCGCATCGGTGATGAACAGCGGGGTAATATGATATTTTTCAATAAATGCAATCTCTTTTTCCGCAAGCTGAAACTGGCTGAAATTTTTGATGGAGCGTGCCCGCACGGTTCCTATCCCTTCCATGCTTTCCAGGTGCCGGAGCGGCGCCTTAAAAACGGCTTCGGCTGTATGAAACTGTTGCAGCAGCAGCCTGGCATGTACACAACCAATATGTGGAATTTGTGTTAAGGCAATGCGATAAATTAGTTCCCTGCACATGTTGTATTGCTAACTGCAATATACAACCTATTTTCCTGTTACACGCACTTCGGTACGCCTGTTTTGTGCACGTCCCGCTTCGGTAGCATTGTCGGCAATGGGTTGGGTGGCGCCATAGCCCTTGTACGACAGGCGTTTTGCATCGATGCCCTTACCGGTTAAATATTTTACCACTGCCTGGGCGCGGTTATTGGAAAGCGTCATATTATCCGCGGCCTTGCCCACATTATCGGTATGACCGCTGATTTCAATGGTTACCGATGGATTATCGCGCAGCAGTTCGTACAGTTTGTCCAGTTCCACCATGCTTTCGGCTTTTAGCTCGTATTTATTGACGTCGAAGAAAATATTCTTCAACACCATGCTGGCATTGGCCTCAATGGGTTGCAGGGGGATATCGATATTATAGGTGGAATCGGGCGCTTTTTGAGCCAGCGGGAAATTTTCTGAGAAGAACAGGTATCCCTTACGGTTCACATTAAACGCATAATCTTTACCTACGGGCAATGTTACCAGGTAATGACCGTTTTCGTCGGTTTGCACCTGGCTCAACACTTCGCGGGTAGCCAGGTCGGTAAGGGCAATACCGGAAGGCAATCCCTTGCCGGTTTTTTTATCATACACTTTCCCCTTCACCCAAAGGGTGCGGGCGGGACGTATCTCATCTCTCAATTCAAATGTATAAATATCCAGACCGCCCCGGCTATCGCTGCGGTCGCTGGCGTAGTAAGCGGTCTTGCCATCGGCGGCCACTACCAGGCTGCCTTCGTGTTCGATGGTATTGATGGGATAACCCAGGTTTATGGGTTTGCTCCATTTGTTATCGGGCAGTTTTTTTACCATAAACAGGTCGCTGCCGCCATAACCCAAATGGCCGGTGGAGGTAAAATACAGGGTTTGATTATCGGCATGAATAAAGGGGCTGCTTTCGTCGCCAATGGTATTGATCTCGGGGCCCAGGTTCTCGGGCTCGGTCCAGCGCCCATTAGGAAGCAGGTGACTTACATAAATATCCATTCCGCCATAACCGCCCAGGCGGCCGCTGGCAAAATACAGGTGGCGTTTATCGGGCGAAAGACTGGGCGCCGATTCCCAGGCTTCGGTATTGATGGTATTGCCCAGGTTTTCCGGGGCGCTCCATCCTTCGGGCGTAAGCCAGGAAATATACAGGTCGCAGCTGCCTCGGCCATCGGGAAAATTACAACCGGTAAATATAAGCCATTGTCCGTCCTGCGATATATTCTGAGCGCCTTCATTCATATTGCTGTTGATCTCGCCAGTGAGGCGTTGGGCTTTTGTCCATTGACCATTTGTTTTTTTTGCGCCGTAAAAATCTTCACCGGCGCTTGTACGCCGGGTAAATATCAGTTCCTGCGCATCCAGCGTAAGTGCGGGAAAATATTCCGAGGCGCTGGTGTTGATGCTGTCGCCCAGGTTTTCGGGCTTGAAACTATAATCACCCATGGGATGCTGGTTGGCATAATCCACGGCAAACTGGTAGGTTTTTCTGCGGTAATTGCCGGCCTTGCGGCTGGCTTCATTGATGGCGGGGTTCGCCAGAAATTTATCGATGGCTTCCAGCGCTTTTTGAAATTCGCCTATACCTGCCAGGCTGATGGAGTAGGGCAGGTTGTAATCAAGGAACCAGGCGCTGTCCATGGCCTTTGCTTTTTCGTAGTATTCAACGGCCTTTTCATAATTTTTCATCTCGCCATATACACCGGCAATCGACAACCAGGCATCCAGGAAACCGGGTTCTATTTTTACGGCATCCTGCAGGGCTTGTATACTTTTTTCATAGTCGCCTTCTTTCGAATACGCATACGCCTGCTCGAACAGGGCTCTGGCTTTGCGGTTTACCTTATCGGGATCGTACTGCGCCCTTGCGCTGCAACACAATAAAAAAAGAAGACATATCGCGGACAAAAATTTCATCATCTAACGTACAATTTATTTGGCTTCGGGCTTTGGTGCCGTTATGTAAACGTTGAAACAGGTGAAAATCGTTCCAAACCGGACAATTAGTTATAAAAATTGCCTAAAACTTTTTCCGGCTGGCTATGGAAGCCGGTTATTAGACGCTAAATTCCTGTAAAAGTGGCATTTAACAAACGGAATCGTCTAAGGCACATGAATATACTTGTGCAACTGCAGCGAAAATTCCCACCTGGGATGGTTCTTGATAAAATCAATAATAAGTGGCGTAACCGTAGCCGATTTACTCCATTCGGGTTGCAGGAACAATTTGCAGGAGGGCGATACCAGGGCGGCATATTTTTCAGCCCATTCAAAATCGCTTTTATTATATACCACCACTTTCAGTTCATTGGCCAGCGGCAGCACCCCGGGCAGGGGCGCCTTGAATTTTTTGGGCGAAAGGCAAATCCAGTCCCAGGAACCGCTTACCGGGTGTGCGCCTGAAGTTTCGATATTGGTTTCAAAACCCGCATCGTGCAGGGCCTGTGTAAGCGCATCCAGGTTGTGCATAAAAGGTTCACCACCGGTTACCACGGCCAGGCGGCCGGGATGAGCCCTGGCGGCCGATACAATGTCTTGTATCGATAACAGGGGATGTTGTTTTTCATCCCAGCTTTCTTTTACATCACACCACACACAGCCCACATCGCAACCGCCCAGGCGAATGAAATAGGCTGCCCTACCCTGGTGAAAACCTTCGCCCTGTATGGTATAAAAGGCTTCCATCACCGGTAACCGGGTTATTGTTTCCGATGGTAACATGGTGGCAAATTTCGCATTAATTCTTGTCAATGCAGGCGCGATAGGTATTCTTCATCAGGGCTGCAATAGTCATGGGGCCTACACCGCCCGGTACCGGGGTAATATAGGAGCATTTGGGCGATACGGTATCAAACTGCACATCGCCTTTAATGGCATACCCTCTTTTTTTGGTGGCATCGGGTACGCGGGTAATACCCACGTCTATCACCACGGCGCCTTCCTTCACCATGTCGGCGGTCACAAATTCAGGACGGCCCAGCGCCGCCACAATAATGTCGGCCTCGCGGCACAAATCAGCCAGGTTTTTGGTATGGGAATGACAAATGGTAACCGTGCAGTTACCGGGATTGGTATTGGCGCTGAGCAATATGCTCATGGGACGGCCCACAATATTGCTGCGGCCAATTACTACGGCATGTTTGCCTTTGGTGTCGATCTTGTAATGTTCCAGCATGAGCATAATGCCATGAGGGGTGGCGGGCACAAAAGTGGGCAGATTCTGCACCATCTTTCCCACGCTTACTGGATGAAAACCATCTACATCTTTGGAAGGAAGAATGGCATTGATCACTTTTTCATCCGAGATATGTTTGGGCAGGGGTAATTGCACCAGTATGCCATCGATATCCGGATCGTTGTTCAGTTCTTCAATGGTAGCCAGCAATTTGAACTCGCTGATCTCTTCATCAAGGCGAATCAACGTGGAGCCAAAACCGATCTCCTCACAGGTTCTCACCTTCGATCCCACATAGGTTTCGCTGGCGCCGTTGTTCCCTACCAATACCGCAGCCAGGTGAGGCACTTTTTTGCCCTCGGCTATCAGCTGCGCTACTTTTATTTTCAGTTCGTCTTTAATTGCCTTCGATACAAGTTGCCCGTCTAAAATATTCATGGCGCAAAGGTAAATTTTGGCGGCAAGTCGCCCCAGCTGACTGCAATAATTTTTTTATATTATAGAATATTCATATGTTTAGGCTGTGAAAATCTGACCGTGTGAGAACACTGCTTATACCATTATTTCTTATCCACTGCCTGCACACCCTTTCCCAGGCAGTTCACTATGCACCAGGCATGGCCTACACAGGCCTGGGCGCTTATAACCACTCATTTACACAGGCTTTTTCTTTTCTGCACAATCAGGCGGCATTGGCCGGTTGCGGGCAGGCAGGGGTGGGCATTTTTTCCGAAAGGCCTTTTGGTTTGAAAGAACTGGCAGCCCATTGGGCATCGGCTACGCTGCCGGTAAAAGGCGGTGGATTAGGGCTGGCACTGCAATATGCCGGATTCCAGGCCTTTAACAACAGCCGGGCAGCCCTGGCCTATGGCAAAAACCTGGGAAAGATGGGGCTGGGCATACAGTTCAATTATTCCCGCATCACCAGGGCAGGTTATGGCAGCGATGCCGCCATTGGTTTCGAAGTGAGCAGCAGCTGGCAACTGACTAAAAAACTGGCGGCAGGCATCAGGGTGACCAACCCGGTAGGGGGTAAGTACAAAGAAGAAAAACAGGCCGCCCTGTATTCCCTGGGTTTGGGTTATGAAGCCAGTGAACAGGTATTGCTGCAGGCCGATATGGTTAAAGAAGAAGACCGGCCTCTGCAGGTAATAGCCGGCATCATATATAATATCGTACCCGACAAATTTTTTACCCGTTTGGGTATTGTTACTGCTACCAGCGAGCCTTTTGTGGGCGCCGGCTGGCAATGGAAGCGCTGCAGGGCCGATGCCTGTATCCGTTACCACCCCCAGTTGGGCTTTACACCGGGAATGATGATGATTTTTTATGGTAAATAAAAAATCATGGGATGAAAAAGATAGTCTTGTTGCTGGCACTGCAACCTGCCATCACCTGCGCACAGGAATTACCCGGTGTGCATGAACAACAACTGGAATACCAGGCCGAAAGGGAAGAGGCCAATAGCGAAGACGACAGTTATTGGCAACAACTGCATCACTGGCAGAAACACCCGCTCAACCTGAACGAGGCCGATGAAGAAGCGCTGCTTGCCCTGGAGTTGCTTACACCCATACAAGTAAATCATTTTTTACAATATCGTAACCTGCTGGGGCCGTTAATACATATATACGAACTGCAGGCCATCCCGGGCTGGGACGTGAACACCATACATCGTTTACTGCCCTATGTAACTGTAAACGATAACCGGGCGGGGAAAGAAGCTTTTCATAAAGGCGAACACAAATTACTGGCACGTTGTGGCCTGGTGCCTGAACAATCGAAAGGATACAAAAATGGCGCCTACCCGGGCAGCCCGGTATCGATGTTGATCAGGTATTCCTATAAATACAAAAACCTGCTGCAATACGGCCTCACTGCCGAGAAAGATGCCGGCGAACAATTCTTCCGTGGCGCCCAGAGGGCCGGATTCGATTTTTACTCGCTCCATTTTTTGGCACGCAGGCGGGGCTTTGTAAAAGCATGGGCGCTGGGCGACTACACCATCCGTTTGGGCCAGGGCTTGATACAATGGCAGGGCCGCAGTACTACGGTGCTGTTTATAAAAAAGCAGGCGCCGGTATTGCAACCCTATAATTCGTCCGGAGAATTCAATTTTTATCGCGGTGCAGCCATTACCCTGCAAAAAAACAAATTTGAATTAACGGTATTTGGCTCATTAAGAAAATTAAGCGCCAACGGAGACAGCGCCATCACCTCTTTATTAAATTCCGGTTACCACCGCACTGCCAACGAAATGGCCAACCGCCATAAAGTTCAGTTATTCACTACGGGCGCCTCGCTCGGGCATCACAGCTCAAAAGGCCATATAGCTATAAATGCCATATACCATCATTTTTCCCGTTCCTTACAACCTGGCAATGAACCTTACGAACTGTTTGCCGCCAGCGGTCACCCATACCTGAACATGGGCATCGATTATGGTTACACCATCCGCAACCTGCATATTTTTGGTGAAATGGCTGCAGACCGTCATACCCATACCGCTTTTCTGCATGGTTTGCTTGCCAGTGTGCACGCCAAAGTAGATGTAGCGCTCCTGTACCGGTCCATCAGCCCCCGATACCAATCTGTATTCAGCCAGGCGCTCACCCAAAACACATCACCCGTAAACGAAGCCGGTTGGTATACGGGCATCAGTATGCGGCCCATACCCGGCGTACAGGTAGAAGCCTATGCCGATGTTTTTACATTCCCCTGGCTGAAATTTCAAACCAGCCAACCTGCCAATGGGCAGGAATACCTTTTACAAGTTACCTGCACACCCAATAAACAGGCAGAATTGTACAGCCGTTTCCGTTACCAGGCCAAACCGCTCAAAGCTGCTGACACCGGTCAGGTGATTCGCTCCACCGAAAACCGGCCGAATAAAAACTGGCGCATGCAACTCACGTATCATCTCCACCGGGCATGCAAACTGCGCACACGTCTTGAAACGGTCTGGTACGGCCATCAGGAACAACAGGAAACCGGTTTTCTTTTTTTCCAGGATATTCAATACAAACCGCCTTTTCAACCCTGGCGTTTTAACCTGCGCCTGCAATACATGGAAACCGACGGCTACAATTCCAGGATCTACGCCATTGAAAACATGGTATTATACAATACGACCATTCCGGCTTTTTTCAACAAAGGTTTTCGGTACCTCGTCAATATCGGGTACCGTCTTGCCCGAAAAAAAGAAATGATGGTGTCGCTGGCATTTGCTCAAACGGTTTATCCATCAAAAACAACTATTGGCACAGGAAATGATGCCATTGAAAGCAGAAAAAAATCGGAAATCAAGCTGCAGTTGATAATAAGTCAATAGCAGGTATGAAAATTGCATGTTCTAACAATGTTTAAAGTATATCAACTTGAAATTGAACCTGTAGCGCTGGCTTTTTCAACGTTTTAATATTGAACAAAAATAAATAGATCAGCCTTCTCCTGGCGCCGGAATTTAGTTTGCAGCATTTTTTAACTTCGTAGTGTCTACCGGTTAGCTTAAAATTTTACCGTCTCCCTATTTTAACTTTTTTTTGAAGAAAATCAAAAGTTCCTATATTTACCAAATGCGCACTTAACCGTCACATTAAGTGCACATAAAAATTAAAAATTACAAGTCACATGAGAAAAATGCTATCACTGCTGGCAGTGGTTGTGTTATACGCAACTATTGTCTCTGGTCAAACCCGCACGGTAACCGGCCAGGTAAAGGATGCAAAAGGAGATCCCATTCCTTTCGCAACAATTAAAATAAAAGGCGAAAACACCGGAGTTTCTGCCGATGCCAACGGAAACTTCTCTATCAATGCCGGCCCCAATGCAACAGTCGTCGTCTCTGCAGTAGGTTTTGAGCCCTTCGAAGTACAAGTGGGCAGCTCCAACACATTATCTATCAACCTGTCGAACGCCGGCGCTTTAAGCGAAGTGGTGGTCACAGCCCTGGGTATTAAAAGAACACGTAACCAGTTGCCCTATGCTGCGCAAAGCATTGAAGGCAATGAAGTGAGTAAAACGCGTATTTCCAATTTTGTGACCGGTTTATCGGGCAAGATATCCGGTTTGGAAATACGGCAATCCAATTCACTAGGTGGTTCTTCCAACGTGGTGTTGCGTGGTGTAAAATCTTTTGTGGGTAATAACCAGGCGCTGTTTGTAGTAGATGGTGTGCCTTACAACAACGACAACACCAACACCTCCAATCAGCTTACCGGCCGGGGCGGTTACGATTATGGTAATGCCGCAGCCGACCTGAACCCCGACGATATTGAATCGGTGTCGGTATTAAAAGGCGCCGCCGCTACGGCCTTGTATGGTTCGCGTGGCAGCAATGGCGTAATACTCATTACCACCAAAAAACGTTCAAGAGGTTTGGGTATCACCGTGAACTCGGGTGCTACACTGGGCTTTATCGACAAAAAGACCATGGCCACTTACCAGAAAGAATATGGCGGTGGTTATGGCGCATATTACGAAGATCCGAGCGGCTTTTTCCTGTACAGGGATGTGGATGGTGATGGACAAAAAGATCTGGTTACACCGCTGAGCGAAGACGCTTCCTGGGGTGGGGCTTTCGATCCCAACCTGATGGTGTACCAATGGGATGCTTTCGATCCCGAATCGCCCAATTACAAAAAAGCAAGACCCTGGGTGGCTGCCGCCAACGACCCCTCGGATTTTTTTGAAAAACCGGTGAGTTTCAACCACAGTGTGTATATTGACGGTGGTTCCGATAAAGGCACTTTCAAACTGGGTTATACGCGCGCCGACGATAAAGGTATTTTGCCCAATAGCAGCATTACCAAAAACCTGGTTTCATTAGGCGCTACCTATAATATCACCGACCGGTTAACTGCCGGCGTGGCCATGAATTTCTCCAACATCAACGGTAAGGGACGATATGGAACCGGTTACGACGATAAGAATGTAATGACCAGCTTCCGCCAGTGGTGGCAAACCAATGTAGATGTGAAGGAACTGAAAGATGCTTATTTCCGCAGCCGCAAAAACGTGACCTGGAACTGGGCCGATCCCGATAACCTGGTGCCCATTTACTGGGATAATCCCTATTTTGTACGGTACGAAAATTTCGAGAACGACCGCCGCGACCGCCTGTTCGGCAATGTGAACCTGAATTATAAAGTAACCGACTGGCTGAATATACTGGGCCGAATTGGTCACGATACCTACGACGAACTACAGGAAGAGCGTCAGGCCGTGGGCAGCGTAGGTGTTCCCATTTATAGCCGCTTCAACCGTTCTTACCGTGAAACCAACTTCGACCTGATGGTGAATATGGATAAGGATATATCTACCGATTTCAACTTCAAGGCGCTGTTAGGTACCAATATTCGTAAACAACATACTAAAAGCATACTGGCCAGCACCAATGGCGGCCTGGCCATTCCCGGCATATATTCACTGTCCAATACAGTTAACCCACTGAATGCACCGGATGAATTTGATGGCAGAAGGGAAGTGGATGGTTATTTTGCCGGCGCCACCCTTAGCTATCGCAATATGCTTACCCTGGATGGAACCATCAGACGAGACCAGTCGTCTACACTGCCCAAAGGCAATAATGTTTATTATTATCCATCTGTATCATTGGGCTTTGTATTCTCACAATTGCTGCCCCAGATCGGCTGGCTGTCGTATGGTAAATTACGCACCAACTATGCCGAGGTAGGTAACGATGCGCCCATGTACAGCGTACTGGATGTATACAATATCGTTCCCCCATTTGGTTCTGAACCTACTACTACGGTGCCTAATACCAAGAACAATCCCAACCTGAAACCCGAGCGCACCCGCAGCGCCGAAATAGGTTTGGAAATGCAGTTCCTGAAAAACCGCGTAGGTTTCGACATCACTTATTACAGAACACGTACTGTTGACCAGATATTACCGCTGGCCATTTCCACAGCAACCGGTTACAGCTTTAAATACCTGAATGCGGGTACCATCGAGAACAAGGGTATTGAACTTTCTATCAATGCCACACCGGTTCAAACCACTAATTTCTCCTGGACAACCAATATCAACTGGACAAGAAACCGCAACAAGGTATTGGAATTGTTTGAAGGTTCCGACAATCTGGTGCTGGCCAGCTTCCAGAATGGCGTATCATTGAATGCAACACTGGGCCAGCCTTATGGCACCATCCGCAGCTCGAATTTCGTATATAAAGACGGACAGAGAGTAGTGGATGAAGACGGGTATTATGTATTCTCCGAAACATCCAATGAAGTGATTGGTAACCCCAATCCCGATTGGATAGGTGGCATCAACAATACCATCAAATTCAAAAACTTCGCGCTCAGCTTCCTGGTTGATGTACGTAAGGGCGGCCAGTTGTACTCGCTCGACCTCGCTTATGGATTTGATACCGGTTTGTATCCTGAAACAGCCGGTTTGAACGACCAGGGCAAACCCGTTCGCGCGCCTTTATCTGAAGGAGGTGGTGTAATACTGCCTGGTGTAACCGAAGACGGCAAACCCAATACCACCCGTGTGAGCGCAGAGGAATACGGTTTGTTTGGTACCGACTTTGTGCCCAATGCCGGCTTCATTTACGATGCCAGTTATGTAAAGCTCAGGGAAACCGTGCTTACCTATTCACTGCCCCAGAGTACTATGGCCAGGCTGGCGCCTTTCAAAGGCATCGACCTGTCGCTGATAGGAAGAAACCTGTGGCTGATACACAAGAACCTGCCTTACGCCGATCCTGAAGATATGATCAGCGCCGGGAACTATCAGGGCTACCAGGGCGGTGTATATCCCACCACACGCACTATTGCATTCAATGTTAGATTAAGATTCTAAAAAAAATTATTATGATCAAGCATAAAATCATACTGTCGTTGAGCCTCATTGTACTGGTTGCATCCTGTACCAAGGACATCACCAGTTTGAACAATGATCCAAAGAATCCGCCGGTTGTTTACTCTTATTCTTTATATACGAATGCCCAGAAAAACCTGGCGCGTACTTTGGCTTCTTCCAACGTAAACCTGAATATTTTCCGGTTGATCACCCAGTACTGGCAGGAGACCACCTACCTGGGTGAAAGCCGCTATGACCTGAATACCAGGAATATTCCTTCCAATGCCTGGCAGGCTTTATACCGCGATGTTTTGAAAGACCTGGATGCCGCCCGCGCATTGATTCCCGAAGATGTGGAAGACCCCGCGGTACAAAAGAACCAGCTGGCCATGCTGGATATACTGGAAGTATATTCCTATTATTACCTGGTAACCACTTATGGCAATATTCCCTATACCAAAGCCATGAATATCGACAGCGTATTCCCGAAATACGATGATGCCAAAACCGTTTATACCGACCTCCTGCGCAGGCTGAATGCCGATATTGATGCACTGGACCCTGCCGTGGCCGGTTTTGGTTCGGCCGATATCATTTATGGCAGCGATATTGAAAAGTGGCTGAAATTTGCCAACTCGTTCAAACTGAAAATGGCCATCACCATAGCCGATGAGGATGCAGCCACTGCAAAAACAGCGGCAGAAGAAGCTGCGCAGGCCGGTGTATTTAGCTCGAATGCCGATAATGCCAAATTTGTTTTTAAAGCCAGTCCGCCCAATACCAACCCCCTTTGGGAAGACCTGGTACAAAGCGGCAGAAAAGACTTTGTGGCTGCCAGCACCATCATCAACAACATGAAACAACTGGACGATCCACGTATACCTTTGTACTTCACCGAAGATGCGGAAGGCGATTATTCGGGCGGCGAACCCGGTATGAGCAGCAGCTATGGCACCTTTTCCAAACCCGACGAGAAGCTGGTGAATCCTGAATACCCGCATACCTTGCTGGATTATTCAGAAGTGTTGTTCCTGCTGGCCGAAGCCAGTGAGCGCGGTTTTAATGTGGGTGGTGATGCCGCTACCCATTATGCCAATGCCATCAGGGCAAGCATTCTCGACTGGGGCGGCACTGAAGAAGAAGCCAATTTATACCTGCTGAATACATCGGTTGCGTATGGCACCGCATCGGGCGATTTCAGGGAAAAGATCGGTATACAAAAATGGATTGCCCTGTATAACCGGGGTTGGGACAGCTGGCTGGAATGGAAGCGGTTGGATTATCCCGAACTGCAACCCGCATACCGCGCCAACAGCGCCATTCCTGTACGGTTTACTTACCCGGTGAACGAACAAAACTACAATACCCGCAACTGGAACGAGGCTGCCTCGGCCATTGGCGGCGATAAAGTAGATACCAAATTATGGTATGATAAATTTTAGGCCCTCAGCGTGTTATTCTCTGTGTTAGCAAAAGCCGTCCCGGCATAAGTTGCCGGGACGGCTTTTTTACGCCCGGTTTCTTTACATTTGGCCATTAAATTATACATGATGGAAGATAAAATTCAACAACCTGCCCAGCTTAATATTGAAATATCGGAAGAAGTAGCAGAAGGGGAGTATGCTAATCTTGCCATCATAACCCATTCCCATGCCGAGTTTGTGATCGATTTTGTGAATGTTATGCCGGGTACGCCTAAAAGCAAGGTGAAATCACGCATCATATTAACCCCCCAGCATGCCAAACGTTTTATGAAGGCTTTGACCGAGAATGTACAACGTTTTGAGGCGGCCAATGGAAAAATCCAGGACCTGGAAGAAGTGCAGCTACCCATGAATTTTGGCGGCCCCACAGCGCAGGCCTGACATATAAGGGATGGGGGCATTTACAGCAGGCCTTCATCGGCAAAACTGTAATAGCCTGCCTCACTGACAATAATATGGTCGAGTACGGAGATATCGAGATAGCCGGCAGCCTTTTTAATTTGCTGGGTGATAGCGATATCGGCGTGGCTGGGCTGCATGTTACCCGAGGGATGGTTATGACACAGGATGATACTGACCGCATCTTCCTGGAGGGCCTTTTTTAATACGATTCGTGTATCGACGACGGTGCCGGTAATACCCCCTTCGCTCATCACCTCCAGATGATTGATGCGGTGGGCGCGGTTTAGGAACACTACGGCAAATACCTCGTGGCTGAGATCGCGGAAGAGCGACTGCAGGTAACCGGCGATGGACTTGCTGCCAGTTACCACCGGTTTTTCCAAAGCGGCACAGGCCTGACGCCGGCGGCCCAATTCAAGGGCGGCCAGTATGGTAATGGCCTTGGCGGCCCCAATACCGCGTATTTTCATGAGATCTTTTACGCCCAGCCTGCCCAATACGTTCAAATCATTTTTACCCGCCTTCAATATTTCTTTGGCCAGTTCTATGGCATTGGCGTCCCTGTGGCCCTCCCGAATTAATATGGCCAGTAATTCCGAATCGCTGAGTGAAGCTGAACCCTTGAGCATCAGCTTTTCACGCGGACGATCATCACGAGCCCATTCCTTAATAGAATAATTTACCGCTTGCATACCTCAGATTTACTTTATAAATTAGCCCTATTCTAAAACAACAAAAAGTAATACAAGTACTAAATTCGCGTTAAATAAATATCCAATTTCTTTTAAAAACCAAATCTATATCCCACATGAAACGAAAAACTACGTTCTCCGCAATCGGCGGCTATCAGCCCTTTTTATTCTGTATCGGAATGTATTTTGTGGCCCTGTTTTTTTCGATTTTCATTTGTTCTGCCATTTTTTACGCGGCCAATCCCAAAAAGACAATAGCCAACCATTCAAAAGCGCCCTCGCACAGGTTAACCACCCTGCCTGCCGGCTCGAAGTTATTACTCACTGTAACCAAATAAAGATACCCGTAATTGGGAAATCGATGCCTGTAAGTAATTCTACTGATAAAATATTCAAACATCGATTTCCCAATTTCCCGATTCCAAAATTTCCCAATATCACTCTATCTTCGCCGCACATTTTACCGCGGTATGGAAAATTCTGTTAAAATATTTTCGGGCACTGGTTCTCAATACCTGGCCGAAAAAATAGCCCAGAAATTCGGGATGCCCCTGGGCAAAATTACTATCTCAAAGTTCAGCGATGGCGAAATTCAACCGGTATTCCAGGAAAGTATCCGTGGGGATATGGTGTTCCTGATACAAAGCACTTTTGCACCCGCTGAAAACATCCTTGAACTCTTATTGATGATCGATGCTGCCCGCAGGGCTTCGGCTTACAAGGTGGTGGCGGTGATTCCTTATTATGGTTATGCCCGCCAGGACCGTAAGGACAAACCCCGTGTAGCCATTGGTTCGAAACTGATTGCCAATATGTTAGAGGCAGCTGGCGCCGACCGTGTGATCACTATGGACCTGCATGCTCCCCAAATTCAGGGCTACTTTGATATTCCGGTAGATCACCTGGACAGCTCGGCTATTTTTATACCTTATATCCAGCAACTTCAGTTAGAAAACCTTACCTTTGCGGCCCCCGATGTGGGCAGCGCCAACCGTATTCGTGAGATTGCCAC
>Ga0065721_10049541_pt1 | contig 31931 bp, 36 predicted proteins | sample Mesricmetagenome_FD_59108 | JGI IMG/M metagenome (GOLD analysis project Ga0065721, IMG submission 59108) | Mesophilic microbial community from rice straw/compost enrichment Sample: eDNA_1 v2 (version 2) | ecosystem: Engineered > Solid waste > Grass > Composting > Bioreactor | place: USA: Davis...
CAGGCGGCGTCCCGCCGATCGAAACCGGCGGGCGCCTGAAACCTAGGCCAGCGCGGCCCGCAGCGCCGCGGCCGTTTCCTTCGCCGCGGCCGTCACCGCCGGCGAGACATCGCCCATGATGTAGAAGTCGTGGACCAAGTCCGGATACTCGACGTGCGTCGCCTTGACGCCCGCAGCGTTGAGACGCGCGGCGTAGTCGCGTCCCTCATCCTTAAGGGGATCATACCCGGCCGTGACCACCAGAGCCGGCGGCGTGCGGCTCACATCGGCCTTGGCGCCGAGCTTGGCGCGCGCCGCCTGAGGGTGGTCGCCTACCGCCAGGCACTTGTCGAACCACGCGATCGCCGCACGGGTCAGGATCGGGCCGTCGAGATCCTTGCGAGACTGGGTCTCTTCATCGGGCCAGATGCCGGGATAGAGCAGCAGCTGGAAGGCGATCTTCCGCTTGGGATCGTCCTTCAGGTCTATGGCGACCGACGCGGCGAGATTGCCCCCCGCCGAGCAACCGCCCACGGCGATCCTGGCCTGGTCGAAGCCGATCTCGGCCGCGTGGTCGAAAGCCCATTTCACCGCCGCCAGCGCATCGTCGTGTCCGGCCGGGAACGGGTGTTCCGGCGCGAGCCGATAATCCACCGCCAGGACGCGCAGGCCGCCATAGCTGGCCAGCCGCCGACAGTGGCCGTCATGTGTCTCCAGGTCGCCGATCGCAAAGCCGCCACCGTGGAAATAGACCAGCCCCGGCGTGACCGCCGGCGCGCCCGCCGGCGAGTAGAGCCGCGCCCCGATCGGTCCCTCGGCGCCTTCGATCTGAAGATCGCGGGCCACCACGTCCTGCGGAGCCTGCTGGTTCTGGGCCGTGCGCTGCATGCGATAGCCGGCGCGGATCAATTCCGGAGGCAATTGGTCGAGCGAAGGCGCCGGCTGGCCGGCCGCCGCGGCCGCCTGCTCGTCGATCATCGCCTTGATGTGAGGATCCATGGGTCTTCCTGTCTTTCCTTCCTCGCGCCCGCTCTTCTGGATGCGGCGGGCCTGACGCGAAAACGGGCGGAGAAAAGCCTCTCCGCCCGCATCGATCTTGCCGTGAAAGCGGGCCCTACTCAGCCGCTTCCTTCGGCGCGTAGCCGAGAACGGCCTTGGTTTCGAGGAACTCGTGGAAGGCGTAGTCGCCCCACTCGCGCCCGTTGCCGCTCATCTTGTAGCCGCCGAACGGCGCCATCAGGTCGCCGCCGCCGCCATTGATCGACACCTGGCCGGCGCGCAGCTTGGACGCCACCTCGCGGGCCTTGGCCAGATCCGCGCCGTTCACATAGGCGGCCAGGCCGTATTCGGTGTCGTTGCCGATCTGGATCGCCTGGTCGAGGCTCTCATAGCCGAGGATCGACAGCACCGGGCCGAAGATCTCTTCCTTGGCGATGGTCATGTCATTGGTGACGTTGGCGAACACCGTCGGCTTCACATAGTAGCCGGTTTCCAGGCCTTCCGGCTTGCCGACGCCGCCGGCGACCAGGGTCGCGCCTTCGTCGATACCGGCCTGGATCAGCTTCTGGATCTTGTTGAACTGCACCTCGGAAACGACCGGGCCGAGTTGGCTGTTGCCGTTCGGATCGCCCACCGTGACCTGGGCGGCGGCCTCCTTGGCGGCGGCGATCGCCTCGTCCATGCGCTTCTGCGGGACCAGCATCCGGGTGGGCGCGTTGCAGGATTGACCGGAGTTGGTCATCACCGTCCGCACGCCGTTGGCGACGCTCTTGGTCAGGGCGTCGTCGTCCAGCACGATGTTCGGGCTCTTGCCGCCCAGTTCCTGCGCCACGCGCTTGACGGTCGCGGCCGCGTTCTTGGCGACCTCGATCCCGGCGCGGGTCGAGCCGGTGAAGGAGACCATGTCCACTTCCGGATGGCTCGACAGCGGCACGCCGACGCCGATCCCGTCCCCGTGCACCAGGTTGAACACGCCGGCCGGGACGCCCGCGGCATGCATGATCTCAGCGAAGATGTGACCGGAGAACGGCGCCACTTCCGAGGGCTTCAGCACCATGGTGCAGCCGGTGGCGATGGCCGGAGCCACCTTGCAGACGATCTGGTTCAGCGGCCAGTTCCAGGGCGTGATGAAGCCGCAGACCCCGATCGGTTCCTTCACGATCATGGTCGCGCCGCGATCTTCCTCGAACTTGAAGTTCTTCAGCACCTCGGCGGCGGTCGCCAGGTGCCCCATGCCGATCGGCACCTGGGCGCGCTGCGCAAGCGAGGCCGGAGCGCCCATTTCCTCGGTGACCGCGGTGGCCAGGTCGCCGAAGCGCTTCTGGTATTCGGCCAGGATGCGGTTCAGGACGTCGAGGCGCTCTTCGCGGCTCGTCTGCGACCAGCTGGCGAAGGCCTTGCGGGCGGCCTTCACGGCCTTGTCGACGTCGGCGGCCGATCCCAGCGAGATCTTGCCCGCGACCTTCTCGGTCGCGGGATTGATCACGTCCAGCGTCTTGGGCTCCACCGGATCGACCCACTGACCGTCGATGTAGAATTTCAGGTACTCGCGCATGACGTCCTCCCGGAGGCGTTCGTTGGATTTTCGTCGCCGACGAGGTCCCCCCGACGGCTTCAAACAAGCATTTTAGTGATCAATGATCACTGTGGAAGAGGCTTCCTCGCCGGCCGTTGTGTCAGCCGGAAAGCTGAGTCTCCAGTTGGTGCACGTGAGGCTGTCCCGCAACCGGGCTATGGCCTTTCAGCACATAACCGGCCCTGATCGAGCCGATGTAAAGGTCCTTCAGGTCCGCGCCGCCCCAGGTGACGTTGGTGGGATGGTTCACGACCTCTCCGGAGCGATCGTGGACGACCGTCACCACCTCCATTTCGGGCGTGATGGCGACGATCTTGTTCGCCGCCGGCAGGCAAACCCAAAGATTGCCCTCGGCGTCCATCCCGATCCCGTCGGTATAGCCAAGATCGGCGGGATCGATCGCCGGCTCGCCGGGCGCCTGCAGCTTTCCGAGCACCGGGCCATAGCGTCCGCCTGCTCCCAGGGTCCCGCCTTCGTGGATCGGAAAACGCATCACGTCCGCGCCGCTGGTCTGGGCGCAGAACAGATACTGTTCGTCGGCCGAAAGCGCCAAGCCGTTGGGAAAGCGCAGGCCCTCGGCCACCACCGCGCTGGAGCCGTCCGGCCGGAGCACGAAGATGAAGCCGTCCGGCCTTCCGTCCAGCGCCTGCGGCCAGGTCTCGGCATGGGTGGAGTTGGCGCACCAGATGTTGCCCGCGCGGTCGAGCACCGGATAGTTGGCGCTGGTCAGCCGGCGGCCGCCGACTTCGGTCAGCAGCGTCTCGTGAGCGCCGCTGGCGGGATCGAACCGCTGCAGCGGGCCATCCTCCCGATCATAGATCCCGAAGTTGGCGATCAGGATGCGGCCCTGCCGGTCCATGTTGATCCCGTTGGGCGCCCCGCCTCTCGGGCCAAGGCGCTTGAACGATCCGTCAGGAAAGATCTCGGCCACGGCGCACTGGTGGTCTGAGGCGAACACACGTCCGTCCGGCCCCACCACCACGTCCTCGGGGCGGTCTATCCCGACGGCGATCTTCTTCAGGTCGGCCGGCGCAATAGGCGAAAGCGGCATGAGGCTCCTCCCGGACCTTTTCTTGTTGGTCCGGAGCTTGGCCCGCCGTCGCGCCGCTTTACAAGCCCTCGATCAGACCCCGGTCGTCGGTCCGATGCCGTGCCCGTCCTCGGGAAAGCTCGTCAGCTTTTCCCGTCGTTCCCGCTCCTCGCGCCGGGCCTGGAAGGCGTTCGCCTCCTTCAGCAGAGCCTGGGCCTCCTTGCCGAGGCGCGCAAAGTCCGACTCCCGAGGGGCGGCCAGGAAGGTGGGCTGGAAGAGTTCGATATCGTGCAGCAGTTGGCCGAACTCTTCGTCCTCCCGCGTGCCGCGTGCGGGAGGGTGCTCCAGAAGGTCCGCCACCCTTTGCAGAGCTGCTTCGAAGGACTCCTGGTCTTTGATCATCTAGATGCTCCTGCCATGGGCGAAGCCTCCAGGGCGACGCCCCGCTAAAGCAAAGCCCGAAGGACCCGGAAGTTCCCGGCTTGCGAACCATCCGCGGCCGCACTAAAGCCGGTCACGCAACGCCGGAGCTTTCCATGACCGCGATCCTGACCATCCTCGCCTTCGTCGTCGTCATCGGCGCGCTGAACTTCTACGAGTTCGGCCGGCTCGACTAAGACGCCTTGGCGGAGAACACGCGCGGCGCGGCTCTCGTCACCGGGGGCGCGCGCAGAATAGGCCGGGCTCTCGCCCTCGCGGCGGCCGAGGCGGGCTACGACGTGGCCATCCACGTCCGCGCCGTCGACGATGACGCCGAGTCCGCGGCCGCAGCCGTTCGCGCCAAGGGTCGGAAGGCCTCCCTGCACGCCTGCGATCTGCGCGACGAGGGCGCCACGGCGCCCCTGGTCAGCGGCGCGGAGTCCGAACTCGGCCCGGTCACCCTGCTGGTGAACTGCGCTTCGGTCTTCGAGAACGACTCCTTCTCCAGCATGAACCGCGCCTCCTGGGACGCGCACCTCGAGACCAACCTGCGCGCACCGCTGATCCTCGCCCAGGCCTTCGCCCGACGCCTGCCCGAAGATCGCGAGGGATTGATCGTCAACATCCTCGACCAGCGGGTCTTTGCACCGACGCCCGACTTCTTCAGCTACTCGCTCTCCAAGAGCGCGCTCTGGGCCGCGACCCAGATGCTGGCCAAGGCTCTGGCGCCGCGCATCCGGGTCAATGGCGTTGGACCTGGCCCCACCCTGCCCTCGATCCACCAGCAGGGCTCCGACTTCGAGGAGGAGGTCGCCACCACCCTGCTCAAAAGGGCGGTCGATCCCTGTGAGATCGCAGGTGCGCTCACCTATCTCATTGACGCAAGGTCAGTGACCGGCCAGATGATCGCCGTCGACGCCGGCCAGCACCTGGCCTGAACGGAGCGCCCGTGGTTCTTCCATCGCTTCAGGACAGCTCGTCAGAGCTCCCCTCGCCCGAAGGGCGCGTGGTCATGACCAAGGTCTTCGTCACCGGCCTCAAGGTCGAGGCGGAGATCGGCGTCTATGCGCACGAGAAGGGCAAGGCCCAGCCGCTCGTCGTCGATGTCGAGCTCGACGTGCCAATCGCCGGCGCGACCCACCTCTCGGAAACGGTCAACTACGAAATGATCGGAGAGGCCGCCCGCGCCATCGCCGCAGAGGGCCATATCCAGCTGGTCGAGGATTTCGCCGAGCGTCTCGCCCGCGCCTGCCTTGCCGATTCCCGCGTCACCCGCGCTCGCGTGCGGGTCGAAAAGCCCCAGGCCCTCGCCCCGCACGCCGCCGCCGCGGGCGTTGAGATCACCGTCGTTCGCGGCTGAGCCATGCCCGCGTCCTATGCCGTACGACCATCGCCGCTTCAGGCCGAGATCATCTGGACCTTGGACAAGGCCCAGATCATCGAACGCCGCGGCGGCCGCGAACGTCGCTTCCCGCTGACCGAGCTTCGCGGCGTCACCCGCGCCCGAAGCGGCGCGATCCTGAAGTTTCGCCGTCGCAAGCTGACCATTCCCGCCAGGGGCTATGGCGAGGACCATCGCATCGCCGAACGCGCCAAGGCGCTCGACACCTTCCTCGCTGAAATCGACGCCGCCGCGCCCGGCCGGACGCTGACGCCCTCTCCCTATGCGGAGGCCGTGCTCTGGATCATGGCGCTGATGGGTGTCGGGGCCCTGGCCCTTCTGCTGGCCGCGGGCCTGGCCGGCGCCTGGCTGCTGGGCGTTGCGCTCGCCTCGCGCCTGGTTTTCGTCGTCATCCTCGGCGCCGCTGTGCTTCCCTGGCTGCCCGCCCGCAAGAAGCCGCAAAGCCGGACGCTCTCGCCAGATGAACACGAATTAAGCTAGCATCGGAGCCGATCGGGGCCACATTTCGTTCAGACGTTCCACCCGGGAGACTGAATTGAGCGAAACCGAAACCGTCGTCGTGACCACCGAAGACCGGACCGTGCCGGCCATCGCCTATGGGCTCTACCTGCTGGGCTTGGTCAATGGCGTCACCATCCTGATCGGCCTGATCGTCGCGTATATGAATCGCGACAACGCCGGGCCGCGGATGCGCACCCACTACACCTTCCTGATCCGCACCTTCTGGATCGGCCTGGGTGTGTTCGTGGCGCTCGGGGCGCTCATCTTCATCAGCGCCATCCTATCGATCCTCCTGATCGGCATCCCGTTCCTGATGCTGTTCCTGTTCCTCTGGGGCGTGGTCGGCGTCTGGTTCGCGGTCCGTTGTATCGTCGGCCTTGTCTACCTTTCGCAAGGCGAAGCCTATCCGAGGCCCAATAGCTGGCTGATTTGACGGCGCCGGCTCGAGCGTCGCGCCCGCCGATCGGGCGCGACGCTATTTTCTAATTTTTGGTACGGTGAATATCTGGACCGTCGGCGCACCTTTTGGCAGCATGCCTGCCTCGTCGACGCTTCTGGGGGGCGACGACGTGGGGGGATTCGTGCCGTCCCCTGGTTGGCGCCGCTCGGGGGAGCGTGGAGGCGACGCCAGGGTTGCGGCTGGAGGGCCACGGATCCCCCCTTCCCATCACAGGGACATAAAAAACGCCGCCCGGCTCATCACCGGGCGGCGTCCTTGTCTCAACTGCGCCTGGCTCAGGCCGGTTGCAGCTCGCGCCGAACCATCCGCGCATAGTCGTCCATCAGGCCGAGCGACAGCTTGCCCGGCGTGAACCGGTATTCCCCGATCTCGGCCACCGGCGTGACCTCGGCCGCGGTGCCGACCACGAAGCATTCGCTGAAGTCGGTCAGTTCTTCGGGGCGGATGTGACGCTCGATCACCTCGATCCCCTTGGACTTGGCCAGTTCGATCACCGACTGCCGCGTGATCCCGTTCAGGAAGCAGTCGGGGGTCGGCGTATGCAGCACCCCGTCCTTCACGAAGAACACGTTCGATCCGGTGCTCTCGGCCACATAGCCCCGATAGTCGAGCATCATGGCGTCGGTGTAGCCGGCCTTCTCCGCGGCGTGCTTGGAGATGGTGCAGATCATGTAGAGGCCGGTCGCCTTGGCGTGGACCGGCTCCGTCTCCGGCGAGGGCCGCTTGTACTTGGCCCAGCACATGCGGATGCCCTTGGCCTTCTCTTCCGGCTTGAAGTAGCTCGGCCAATCCCAAACGGCGATCGCCACGTGGATCTTGGTCGCTTGCGCCGACACGCCGATCATCTCCGAACCGCGCCAGGCGATCGGGCGGATATAGGCGTCGGTGAGTCCGTTCTTGGCGCAGGTGTCCTTGCAGGCCTGGTCGATCTCGGCCACCGTGAACGGAATCTCGAAGTCGAGGATCTCGGCCGACTTGAAGAGACGCTCGGTGTGCGCCGTCAGCTTGTAGATCTCACCCCCATACATCCGCTCGCCTTCGAACACCGCCGAGGCGTAATGGAGGCCGTGGGTCAATACGTGCACCTTCGCCTCGCGCCAGGGCACGAACCGGCCGTCCAGCCAGATCCATCCGTCGCGATCGTCAAAGGGCACTAAAGACATGAGGGTAAGTCCTCCTTTCAATACGGCCCTCTTACAGACCTCTAAGACGGCCACGTCAAACAAAATGGATTTCGAAAGCTAATGGCCGCAGCCGATCCAAGGCTGATCCTGCGCGATGACGAGCTGGACGCCGGTCTGGAAATGATGCTCCTGGCCGAGGCCGCCATATGGGCCGTGGTCGACGCCGCTCTCCAGGCGGAGCCAGGCCTTGGCCGCTCCCACTGGCGCGCGGCCTTTCTCCTGCGGCGTCGGCCGGGAGTCGGGGTGCAGGACCTCGCCCGTCTCACTAGCCTCTCCAAACAAGCCGCCAGCCGCGCGCTCGCCGACCTGGAGGCCAAGGGCCTCGTCGAAAAATCCGCCGGCGGTCTCGACGGCCGCCGGCGCACGGCGAACCTGACGCCCGCCGGCCAGGCCTTCGAGGAACGGGTCTCCGAGCGCTTGCGCGCGCTGATCGCTCGGTCTTATCGGGTGGGCGGCCTGGACGGCGTGGCCGGCGCCAGGCGTATCCTGTCGGCCCTGGCCGGGGGCCGTATGAAGAGCGGAGGCGCCTGATGGCCGTGAGCGACAGTCCCGACCGACACCTGCTGGTGGTCGATGATGACGACCGCATCCGCGAGCTCTTGAAGCAATACCTCACCCGCCACGGCTTCCGCGTCACCGCCGCCCCCGGCGGCGCCCAGGCCCGAAAGCTGATCGAGACCATCGACTTCGACCTCGCCGTGTTCGACGTGATGATGCCCGGCGAGGACGGGTTTTCGCTCACCAAGTGGCTGCGCGAACTGAAGGGAGCGGCCGGCCGGACGCCCATTCTCATGCTAACCGCCCGCGGCCTCGCCGAGGATCGCATCGAGGGGCTGAAGCTCGGAGCGGACGACTATCTTCCCAAGCCCTTCGAGCCGGAGGAGCTCCTGCTGCGGATCGAGGCGATCCTGCGCCGCGTGGATTCCCGGCCGGGAGCCGGCGGCAATGGGCTGATGTCGCTCGGCGTCTGCCAATTCGATCTCGAGCGCGGCGAACTCACCCGCCACGGCGCGCCCGTCCGCCTGACCGAAGCCGAGGTCGCCCTCCTCAAGCGCCTCGCCCGCAGCCCGCACGAGCCGGTCGATCGCCTGGAACTCGCCCGCGAAACGGTCGATCCCTCCGGCCGCGCCGTCGACGTCCAGGTCACCCGCCTGCGGCGAAAGATCGAAAGCGACCCCAAGACCCCGCGCTACCTCCAGACCGTCCGCGGCGTCGGCTACCTGCTGGCGCCGGATTGATGGGTGAGAGTCACCGAGCGCTGGGTGCGGCTAACACCGTCCGTTGCGCGGTCCCCTCCGACGCGCGGTCGCGCGCCACCTCCCCCAAAGGAGGAGGATCTTGGCGTGTCATAGATGCTCCCCCTCTGGGGGAGCTGTCAGCCGAAGGGCTGACTGAGGGGGACTTGGACCTGCGCGGCAAGGGACAAAGCGCCGGCCCATGAAACTCCCCCGCCGCCTCGCCCCGCGCCTCCTGCAGCGCCTGATCAAACGCAGCCTGCCGACCTCCCTGTTCGGCCGCTCGCTGCTGATCATCATCCTTCCCGTGGCCTTGATGCAGATCGCCGTCACCTGGATCTTCTTCGACGCCCATTGGCAGACGGTGACCAGCCGCCTCTCCGATGGTCTCGCCGGCGAGGTCGCCTGGGCGGTGCAGGGCTATCAGGACGACCCCTCGCCCGAGGCGCTCCAGCGGATCGCCGACCGGGCGGAGAAGTCGCTCAACCTCTCCATCGCCCTCCAGCCAGGGCGCGACCTGCCGCAGGGCAGGCGAACCAACGCCTTCGCCGTCGTCGACCGCTCGCTCGAGCGCGCCCTCGCCCAGCGCCTGGACGAACCCTTCTGGTTCGACACCACCCGCTACCCCGCCTATGTCGACATCCGCGTGAAGGTCGACCAGGGCGTTATCCGGATCCTCGCCCCGCGGGACCGCGCCTTCGCCACCCAGGGCCACATCTTCGTCCTGTGGCTGGCCATGGCGACCGTGCTGCTCACCGCCATCGCCATCCTCTTCATCCGCAACCAGACGCGCACCATCGAGCGGCTGGCCGCAGCGGCGGATGCGTTCGGGCGCGGCATCGACGCCCCGGCCTTCAAGCCCAGCGGCGCGCGTGAGGTGCGGCAGGCGGCGCACGCCTTCCTGGCCATGAAGTCGCGGATCCAGCGTCATATCGACCAACGGACCGCGCTCCTGGCCTCCGTCAGTCACGACCTGCGCACGCCGCTCACCCGTCTCAAGCTCGAGCTCGCCCTCGCAGAACCCGGCCCTCGGACCGCCGAGATGAAGCGCGACCTCGCAGAGATGGAGCACATGATCGACGAATATCTCGCCTTCGCCCGCGGCGAGGGCGGGGAGGCCGTCGAAACCGTCACCATCAAGGCTCTGATCGACGAGGTCAGCGAAGGCGCGATCCGCGCGGGCGCCCGCGTCACGGTCGCCGCCGATCCGGAGCTGACCGCGAAGGTTCGCCCCAACGCGCTGAAGCGTGCGCTCTCCAACCTGGTGATGAATGCGGCCTCGCACGGCGAGAATGTCGCGGTGGCCGCCTCCCCTCGCGCTGCAGGCGGTCTGGAGATCACCGTCGACGACGACGGGCCCGGCATTCCGGAGGACCGCTACGAGGACGCTTTCAAGGCCTTCAACCGCCTGGACGAATCCCGCAACCAGAACGCCAAGGGGGTGGGGCTCGGCCTCGCCATCGCCCGGGACGTGGCGCGTAGCCACGGCGGCGACATCACCCTCGACCGCTCGCCCCTAGGTGGCCTGCGCGCGATCGTCCGATTGCCTGGTTGAGCGCCATCCGCCACTCTTGCGCCACGCTGTCCGCTGGAGATTTCACTGCATGCCGCATGTCCGCCTCGCCGCCGCGCTCGGCGCTGCGATGCTCGCCTTGGCCCCAGCCGCCCAAGCGGCCGACGCGGTCGAGGGGCTATGGTTGGTGCAGGCCGGCAACGCCAAGGTTCGGGTTGCTCCCTGCGCCTCCGACAAGGCCAAGATGTGCGGTCAGATCGCCTGGTTGAAGAACCCGACCGACAAGGCGGGCCAACCGCTGAAGGACGCGCGCAATCCCGACCCGGCGCAACGCAACCGGCCGATCGTCGGGCTCCTGATGATCCGTGACTTCAAGCCGGCGGGGCCGGGCCGCTGGACCGGCGGCAAGATCTACGACCCCAACAGCGGCAAGACCTACGGCTCGAAGCTGACCGCCAACGCCGACGGCACCCTGAAGGTCGAAGGCTGCATCGCGGTCGTCTGCCAGGCCCAGACCTGGAAGCGCACGAACTGACGCCCCCGCCCCCGGCGGCGCCCTTAGATGTCCCCTTCTGGGGGGCTGTCAGCGAAGCTGCGGCGCCCGCAGGGCGAAACGTCAGCCGCCAAGCTCCTCAGAACGCTTGGCCGCCGCCTCGACGGCCCTGCGCAGCAGCTCCGGAAAGCCATCGGCCGCCAGCAGCACGTCCAGCGCCGCCTGGGTCGTCCCACCCGGCGATGTCACCTGACGGCGCAATTCCGCCGGCTCCACCCCGCTGCGCGCCATCAAGGTCGCCGCCCCGGCGATCGTGGACCTGGCCAGCCGCGCCGCATCCGCTTGCGGCAGACCGGCGGCCGCGCCCGCGGCTTCCAGCGCCTCCACGAACGCATAGAGATATGCGGGCGCTGAGCCGGAAACCGCCGTCGCGGCATGCATCAGGTCTTCGTCGGCGAGATCGACCACGGCTCCCACCGGGGCCATCAGCGCGTGCGCGCGAGCGCGGGCCTCCGGATCGGCCGCATAGATGCTGGCTGTGCCCTGGCCCACGGCCACGGCGGTTGTGGGCATCACGCGCGCCACGGCCCGACCTCCGAACGCCTGCGAGATGTCCCCCGCCCTCACCCCCGCGGCGATCGACACGATGACCGCATCCTCAGCAAGGTGAGGGGCAACTTCGCGGGCCGCCTCGCGCCAGACCTGCGGCTTGACCGCCAGCAGCACTGTCGTGGCGCGTTTCAGTTCGCCGTCCGCCGGATTCACCAGCGCTCCGGCCGCCTTCGCCGCTTCCAGTGTCGGATTGGAGTGGGGTTCCCGGATGATCAGTTCGCCGGCTTGAAACGCGCCAGCCGCGCGCCAGCCCTCGATCAGCGCGCCGCCCATCCGTCCGGCGCCCAGCATCAGGATCGGCGTCATGAGAACTCTTTAGGCCTCGCCGACCGTCTCGAACATGCAGGCGGTGACCGCGTCCGAGGCCGACTTGGCGCCCCGCACGAGGAAGTCGAAGGCCGGATAGAAACGATCGGCCGCTTCCATGGCCACGTCGATCATCGCCGCCGCCTGGGCCAGGCTCGGGCGTTCGCCGGTCATCAGCGCCATGGCGTGGCGGAAGATGATCTCGCCGTCGTCCCAGACCTCGAAATGGCCAAGCCACACGCGCTGGTTCAGGGTGGCGACCAGCTCATAGGCGGCGGCGCGCTGCTCGGGCGCGGCCTGCAGGTCGATGGAAAGGCAAAGTTGCAGGCAGTCGGCCTCCGGCCGCCAGGCGAACCAGAGCTCGTAGTCCTTCCAATCGCCGGTGAGGGCGAAGGCGAGATCCCCGTCCTCGGTGCGGTCGAACTGGAGATTCTCGGCCGTCAGCACATGCTCGACGACATCGAGCGGGTCCAGGGTGATCAGGACGTCTTCATCAGGCTGGGGCGTGTCCATTAGACCAGCGGTCCTTTCGCGAAGGGCGTCGTGGCCGGGCGGGCCATCGAATCGCCTGCGAGTAGTGAAAGTAAGCTGCTTCGCGGGCGCTGCGTCACGGGCTTCTTCGCGCGCGCGACCCACATTCGCGTGTTTGCGCCTATTCCTTCTTGGCGGCCTTTTTCGGCGGCGCGGCCTTCAGCGCGGCCAGTTCGGCGCGCAGGGCGGCGATCTCCGCTTTCAGAGCGTCGAGCTCGTCGCGGCGCACCAGGTCGAATTCGGCGACGATGCGGTCGGCCTGGGCGCGCATGGCGGCCTTGGCCTCCTCGCTGGCCGTCTGGGCGAGGCCCATGGCGGCGCTGGTCAGCTTGGCGAACTCGTCCAGGAAGGGGTTCTGGGTCTGCATGCACCCTATATGGCCCCACAGGGGATGAAAGCGAAGGGCTTCTCGTCTAAACCCGTCATTCCAAGCATAGGGAGACGCCAGCCTTGCCCTTCCCCGATTTCGATCCAGTCCTCGTGCAGATCGGGCCTTTCGCAATACGCTGGTACGCCCTGGCCTATGTAGCGGGCATCCTTCTAGGGTGGCGCTATGTCGCGGGCCTGATGAAGAACCAGTCCCTCTGGGGACCTCGCGGCGCCCCGGCGACCACCGCCCAGATCGACGACCTGATCCTCTGGATCACCCTCGGCGTCATCCTTGGCGGCCGGCTCGGCCACGTCTTCTTCTACACGCCTTCGATCATCGTCACCGACCCGCTGGAGATCGTGAAGGTCTGGAACGGCGGCATGAGCTTCCATGGCGGAGCGCTCGGCGTCCTGATCGCCATCATCGGCTTTTCCTACGTCAACAAGATCGACATGTTCCGGCTGGGAGATGCGGTCGCCGCCTGCGTGCCCATCGGCCTCTTCTTCGGCCGCATCGCCAACTTCATCAATGGCGAGCTCTGGGGCCGGCCGAGCAATGTTCCCTGGGCGGTGATCTTCCCGGCGGCCGACGGCGTGACCCCTCGTCACCCCAGCCAGCTCTACGAAGCAGCGCTCGAGGGAATCGTTCTCTTCCTCATTCTCCGCTGGGCGACGCACAGCGCCGGTCTGCTGCAGCGGCGTGGGGTCGTGGCCGGCATGTTCTTCCTCGGCTACGCCGTTTTCCGCTCCGTCGTGGAGAACTTCCGCGAGCCGGACCGTTACCTGCCGCACTTCCCGCTCGGACTGACCATGGGGATGATGCTCAGCGCGCCCATGGTGCTCCTGGGGCTCTTCCTCGTCTGGCGCGGCATGCGTGAGCCGCTGGCGACCAGCGCCGAGCCGCCGCGCCAACCCAAGACCGAGAGCCCATGAGCCTGCGCGACCGGCTGGCGGCCCAGATCCGGGCGAGCGGGCCGATGAGCGTCGCCCAGTATATGAGCGCCTGCCTGCACGATCCGGACTTCGGCTACTACGCCACCCGTCCGGCGCTGGGCGAGGGCGGCGACTTCATCACCGCACCCCTGGTCAGCCAGATGTTCGGTGAACTCATCGGGCTCTGGGCGGTGGAGACCTGGGCGCGGATCGGCCGGCCCAATCCCTTCCGCCTCGTCGAGATGGGTCCGGGTGACGGCACCCTCATGAGCGACCTTCTGCGCGCCGCGCGCCTGTCACCGCAGTTCACCGAGGCCGCGGACGTGTGGCTGGTCGAGACCTCCCAGCCCTTGCGCGACCGCCAGCGGCGGGCGCTTGGCGATCACCTGTCCTGGGCCGCTTCCCTCGCCGAGACGCCGGCCGAGGCGCCGATGATCCTTATCGCCAACGAACTGCTGGACTGCCTCCCGGCCCGTCAGTTCGTCCGCACCGAGCGCGGATGGTCCGAACGGATGGTCGGCGCGGACGATCAGGGCAACCTCCATTTTGGCCTCGCGCCGCCCCTTCCCGCCGATGCCCCGCTGCCGCAGCTTTCGGGCGACGAGACGATCGGCGCGGTGCTCGAACAGTCTCCGGCCCAGGCCGCCCTCGGCGCCGCGCTTGGCCGACGGATCGCCGACGACGGCGGCGCGGCCCTGCTGATCGACTACGGGCGCGCGGCGCCCGGTTTCGGCGACACCTTGCAGGCGTTGAAGCGGCACCGAAAGGAGAGTCCGCTGGCCAGCCCGGGCGAGGCCGACCTCACCGTCCACGCCGACTTCCCGGCCGTCCTGGCCGCCGCGCAGGCCCAGGGCGCGGAGACCCCGCAAATCCTCAGCCAGGGCGAGTTCCTGGTGCGGCTGGGAATCGGCGCGCGCGCCGAAGCCCTCGCCAGCTCGCGCCCCGACCTCAGCGACACCATCGAGCGCCAGCTCGAGCGACTCGTCTCGCCCGACGAAATGGGCGAGCTCTTCAAGGTCGCCTGCATCCATTCCGCCGGCTTCACGCCACCCGCCTTCGAGACCTTTTCGTGACCGAGCTTCCCGTACTCACCTCGCCGCTCCTGGATCTGGCGGGCCTGCGCCATGCCTTCTTCACGCGCCAGGGTGGCGTCTCCGAGGGAATCTACGCCAGCCTCAACGTCGGCAAGGGTTCGGCCGATGATCCGGAGGCCGTGCTGGAGAACCGCCGCCGCGCCGCGGCCTGGTTCGGCCTGCCGGAAGGCGCGCTGAACACCTGCTACCAGGTTCATTCCGCCGTGGCGGTCGAGGCGTCAGAGCCGTGGAACGGAATCCGCCCGGAAGCGGACGGCGTCGTCACACGCCGCCAAGGCATAGCCTGCGGCGCCCTCGCCGCCGACTGCGCGCCCATCCTGTTCGCCGATCCCAAGGCCGGCGTGGTCGCCGCAGCCCATGCCGGCTGGAAAGGCGCCCTCGCCGGCGTCGCCGAGGCGACGGTCAGGAAGATGGAGGAGGCAGGCGCCAAACCTGCCCATATCATCGCCGTTGTCGGCCCTTGCATCGGTCCGGACTCCTATGAAGTCGGTCCCGAATTCCGCGAGCGCTTCCTCGCCGACGACCTCGGCGCCGCCCGCTTCTTTCATCAGGACGAGGGCGCCGACCGTCCTCGGTTCGACCTGCCCGCCTTTGTCCTCGACCGCCTGCGCCACGCCGGCGTCGAGGCCTGCGAATGGATCGGCCGCGACACCTGCGCCGAAGCGGATCTGTTCTTCTCCAACCGAAGGGCCTTCAAGCGCGGCGAACCGGACTTCGGCCGGCTGCTCTCTGCCATAGCCCTCGTCTAGGCCTCCGCCGGCCTCAGGTCGAAGCGCTCACGCGGCAAGGCGTGCGGCAGCTCGTTCTGGAGGAAGGCGACCATCTTCTCCCGAACCTCGCAGCGCAGGTCGAACGCCTCCCCCGAATTTCGCGCGCTGACCAGGCATCGCACCTGCATGGTCCGCTCGCTCAGCTCGGTGACGGCGAGATTCACCACGTCCCGATCCCACAGCGGCGAGGCCTCGGCGATCTCCTGGAGCTTCTTGCGCAGGACCTCGATCGGCGCGGAATAGTCGACATAGATCATCGCGGTCCCGATCAGCGAGGCGCTCTCGCGCGTCCAGTTCTGGAAGGGCTTCTGGATGAAGTAGGTCAGCGGCAGCACCATCCGCCGCCAGTCCCAGAGCTTGACCACCACATAGGTCGAGCTGATCTCCTCGATCCGCCCCCACTCGCCCTCGACGATCACCGCGTCGTCCAGACGGATCGGCTGGGTGGTGGCGATCTGGATCCCGGCGATGAGATTGGTCAGGAACGGCTGCAAGGCGAGGCCTGCGATGATGCCGGCCGCCCCCGCGGAGGCCAGCAGGCTGACCCCGTACTGGCGCACCCCGCTGAAGGTCATCAGGGCGAAGGCGATGGTCAGCACGACGATCAGCACCGCCGCCGTCCTGCGCAGGATGCGGGTCTGCGTCAGGTGCTTGCGCGCCAAGAGGTTGTCTTCGACGTCGATCCGGAACTGCCGGGTGTAGAGCAAGGTCGCGATGTCGAGCGCGGTCAGGGCCGTCCAGCCGCAGAGCACGATGAAGGCGATCAGCAGCACCCGTCCCAGGATGTCCAGCTGGATGGGGCTCAGGTCGGCCAGCGGCGCGGCGGCGCCAAGTCCGATGATCAGGGCCGCCAGGCGCGTGGGCCGGCGCGTCCGGGTGATCAGCTCGCGCCAGAAGCCGTCCCGCCGGGACATCACCCGCCGCACCAGCAGCACCAGACCCTGGTGTATGGCGAGCGCCGCCACCGCGCCGACCGCCAGCACCACGAAACTCAGCACCCAAGCGGGTGTCCAGGAGGGCGCTAAGCCCTCGATCCAATCCATCATGCCGCGATTTTCGTCTCGAGCTTGCGCCGGCAGGCCGGCCGTCAGGTCCGCAACAAAACGCGTCGCCTCACCGAAGGATCAAGGCACGATTGTCGTGAAGAGATAGACCGCGAAGATCACCAGGTGCACGACGCCCTGCAGCACGGTCGTCCGTCCGGTCGCCAGGGACAGGGTCGTTACGATCAGGGTCAGGAACAGCAGGACCATCGACTTGGCGTCGAGACCGAGCGCCAGGGGCCAGCCCATGGTGAGCGAGACGACGGCCACCACCGGGATGCTCAGGCCGATCGAGGCCAGGGCCGAGCCGAGCGCGAGGTTCAGGCTGGTCTGAAGCCGGTCGGCCCGCGCCGCGCGCACCGCGGCCAGGCTTTCGGGCAACAGCACCAGGGCGGCGATCACCACACCGACCACGGCCTTGGGCGCGCCGGCTCCCGCCACTGCGGCCTCGATGGTCGGCGCCAGGGCCTTGGCCAGCAGGACCACCGCCACCAGCGCGATCAGCAACAGCCCGAGGCTCACCCAGGCGGCTAGGGCCGTCGGCGGCGCGGCGTGGGCGTCTTCGTCGTGCGCGGCCGATCCCGTGGGCAGGAAATAGTCGCGGTGCCTGACGGTCTGCACCAGCACGAAGGTCCCGTATAGCACCAGAGAGACAAGGCCTACGAAGGCGAGCTGGCTGTCGGAATAGGCCGGCCCCGGGGTGCTGGTCGTATAGTTCGGCAACACCAGGGTGAGGATCGCCAGGGCCGCGAGGGTCGCCAGCGCGGCGCTCACGCCCGCCTGGCCATAACGCTGTTCGAGATGGCGCGCCGCGCCCAGCAGCAGGCAAAGCCCCACCAGCCCGTTCAGGATGATCATGATCGCCGCGAACACCGTGTCGCGCGCGAGTCCCGCGCCTGCCGGTCCGCTGGACAGCATCAGGGACACGATCAACGACACTTCGATCACCGTCACCGCGACCGCCAGGACCAGCGTGCCGAACGGCTCGCCGATCTTGTGCGCCACCACCTCCGCGTGGTGCACCGCGGCCAGCACGCAGGCGATCAAGCCCGCGGCCAGTACGAAATTGAAGGGTCCCCCCACCTTGGCGCCGAGCAAGAGCAGGGCGCCGACGATGGGGGCTATCCAGGTCCAGATGGGAAGTCCGATTTTCTGCATTTGACGAGCCTAACGGAAGCAAAGCTCGACCGCGACCCGCCGCCGCGACTCTCTCAGGCCTTGCCCCTGGGCTTACGCCTGCTAAAAGCCCCGCCAATACCGATACCTGCCCCTGGGGGACCGATGAAGCTGCTGGCCGGCAACTCCAACCGCGCGCTGGCTGAGGCCGTAGCCTCGCACCTGGACCTCCCCCTGACCCGCGCGCAGGTCAAGCGCTTCGCCGACAACGAAGTCTGGGTGACCATCGACGAGAACGTCCGCGGCGAGGACGTCTTCGTCCTGCAGTCGACCAGCTACCCGGCCAACGACAACCTGATGGAGCTGCTGATCTGCGTCGACGCGCTCAAGCGCGCCTCGGCGCGGCGGATCACCGCGGTGATGCCCTATTTCGGCTATGCCCGTCAGGACCGCAAGACCGGCGGCCGCACGCCGATCTCGGCCAAGCTGGTGGCCAATCTGATCACCCGCGCCGGCGCCGACCGGGTCCTGACAATGGATCTGCACTCCGGCCAGATCCAAGGCTTCTTCGACATCCCTACGGACAACCTCCTCTCCGCCCCGATCCTGGCGGCGGACATCAAGGAGAACTACGAGCGGACTTCCGAGCTGATGATCGTCTCGCCGGACGTCGGCGGCGTCGTCCGCGCCTTGGCCGTGGCCTCCCGCCTCAACGCTGAGCTCGCCATCGTCGACAAGCGCCGCTCGGGCCCCGGCAAGAGTGAGGTCGCCAACATCATCGGCGACGTGGAAGGTCGGCGCTGCGTGCTCTTCGACGACATCATCGACGGCGGCGGCACCCTCTGCAACGCCGCCCAGGCCCTGGTGGACGGCGGCGCGTCGGAGGTTTCGGCCTATGTCACCCATGGCGTGCTCTCGGGCGCGGCGGTCGAGCGGGTGAACAACTCGATCCTCAAGGAGCTGGTCATGACCGACTCCATCGCCCCTCCGGAACGCGCCACTGACGGCGGCAAGATTCGTTATGTGAGCTGCGACAAGCTGCTCGGCGAGGCGATCCGCCGCATCGCCAACGAAGAGTCGGTCTCCAAGCTGTTCGACTAGGCGCGGACTACGCCGCATCACCGGCTTGTGACCGCTAAGACTCGCAAGACGAAGGCAAAATCAGCCTGGCGCTTAACCCTCGTTAACCATGACGCGGACACATTCTCGCCCGTTCGAAGGTGCTAGAATCCGGCGCCTGATTATTGGGGAAGGCACGGAATGAATACCGCTGCTCGCGCCGGCCTTACGGCCGCCGCCTTTGCATTTGCAACTCTGCTCGCATCCTGCGCCGAACCTCCTGCTCCGCCGCCGCCCCCGCCGCCGCCGCCGGTGAGCATGGCGCCCAAGCTGATCGAGCAGGCCGCCGCCTACCGGTACTATATGGACCGGGCCGCCGCGATCTCGCCGGCCTTCGTGGACGGCCAGACCGTGGCCGATGGCCTGCGTGTCGCCGCCGCCTACGAACCCAAGCAATTCCTGCAGGGGGCCATCGCCTACGGCGCCATCGTCGCCCTCCAGGACCAGGCCTTCATGGCGAGCGTGAAGCAGTACGCCGCCAATCCCCAGCAGCGCCAGCAGATCGCCTACGAGATCATGAAGGACCCGGCCTATGTGGTCGGCATCGGCGGCGCGCAGAGCGCCGCGGGCCTGGTCATCGCCGCCATCGGCACGGACGGGACCAAGTTCTACGAAGCCGGCAAGACGGTGAAGCAGGCCGCCTACGACGTGCAGAAGCAGCCCTGGTCCAAGGCCGAGGTGCCCGCGCGCGACGCCCGCCTCCAGCAGGCCAAGATGCTCGGCTCCACCCCGGTGGTCGGCGACGTAACGGAAACCTCGCGCCTGCAGCAGGCTATAGCCGGCGCCGAGCCACTGGGAATCACCGGCCAGACCGCCGCCCCGCCCTTCACGCCGCTGGTGATCCGTAGCCTGGCTGTCGCGGCGCTCGCCGGCCTCGGCTCGGCCACCGACGCCAATCTCGAGACGCTCAACGCCATCATGGTCGAGCCGAACGTCAACTCCTGCGCCAACATGGCCAAGTTGAACCTCTATCAGTGCCTGGCCGTCTCCAAGCCGCACTACGAGGACGTCTTCTGCCTGGGCCAGCACGCAATGATGGATACGGCCCGCTGCGTCATAAAGGCCTCGGGCCAACCCGAGCCCTATGAGCCGAAGTTCGTCCCCACCGTTCGCGAGAACGCCAGCTATAAGCCGACGCCCGCCAAGAAGCCGGCGAAGAAGTCCGCGAAAAAGGGCTAGGAAACGCGCCCCTGGCCGGTTGCAACGGCCAGGGGTTTTGTGTATCTACGCGCACCTTTCGATCCCAATGGATCGTTCCGTCGCCGCGCGGGTCGTCGCGCGGCGGCTTCGTTTTGAGGCGAGGCCATGGCCGATATCATCCTGAACGTTGAAGTCCGCGAACGCACCGGAACCGGCAATGCGCGCGCCGTCCGCCGCGAAGGCCTGGTCCCCGGCGTCCTATACGGCGGCGACAAGGATCCGGTCGCGATCGCGGTGAAGACCAACGAGTTCCGCAAGGCGCTCTACACCGGCAAGCTGCTGGGCCACCTGGTGACCCTGAAGCATGGCTCGGAAACCCAGTCGGTCATCGCCAAGGCGGTGGACCTGCATCCGGTGACCGACGAGCCGATGCACTTCGACCTCTACCGGGTCGGCGAGCACCAGACGATCAAGATCGCCGTGCCGGTGCACTTCAAGAATCACGAAGCCTCGCCGGGCCTGAAGAAGGGCGGCACGCTGAACATCGTGCGCCACGAGGTCGAGCTCTCCTGCCCGGCCGACGCCATTCCGGAAGAGCTGGTCTACGACCTGACCGGTCTGGAGATCGGCGACACCATCCGCATCTCGGCCTTCGACCTGCCCAAGGGCGTCGAGCCGGCGGTTGATCGTGACTTCGTCGTCGCCACCGTGGCCGGTTCGGCCGCAGCGGCGTCGGAAGCGGCCGAGGAAGCCGCCGAAGGCGAAGCCGAAGCCTAAGACCTCCTTCCTGGGGGCTGCATGCTCGTCCTTGCCGGACAGGGCAATCCGGGAGCCCGCTATGCGGGCAACCGGCACAATATCGGCTTCATGGCCGTCGATGAGATCGCGCGCCGCTGGCGCTTCGGTCCGGAACGCTCTCGCTTCTCCTCCCTCGTCCGCGAGGGGGAGATCGAGACGCCCAGCGGCCCGGTCCGCGCGCTGATCCTCAAGCCGCAGACCTTTTACAACGAAAGCGGCCGCGCTGTCTCCGAGGCGCTGAAGTTCTACAAGCTCAAGCCTGCCGATCTCGTCCTCTTCTATGACGAGATCGATCTGGCGCCCGGGCGCTTCCGCATGAAGACGGGCGGGGGCGCAGCGGGCAACAACGGCGTGCGCTCGGTCACGGCCCATATCGGAGCGGACTTCCGCCGCGCCCGCCTCGGCGTCGGCCATCCCGGTCACAAAGACCGCGTTCAGGGCCACGTGCTCTCCGACTTCCACAAGGTCGAACAGCCCTGGGTCGAAACCCTGCTGCGCGCCGTCGCCGACGCGGCCCCTCTGCTCGCCGAGGGCGAGGACGACAAATATCAGACCGAGGTCATGCGCCTGGCCCCCGCCGACAAGAGTGACGTGCCTCGCGGCCGGGCCTAGCCCTTTCCCGAGGGAGAGCATCCATCCGACCCAAATCCTCCCCCGTTGGGGGAGATGGCTCGCCAAAGGCGAGACGGAGGGGGCCGCGAAGCGGTCCTGCCCATCGGCCGGAAAGCCCAGGCTTGGGCCTAATCCGCGAACGTGCTAGGTCGCGCCCTCACATTCAGGAACCGCTATCTCCATGGCTCTCAAGGTCGCCATTGTCGGCCTGCCCAACGTGGGCAAGTCGACGCTCTTCAACGCGCTCACCCAGACGGCCGCGGCCCAGGCCGCCAACTATCCGTTCTGCACCATCGAGCCCAATGTCGGCGACGTGGCGGTGCCCGAGCCGCGCCTGGACGCCCTGGCCAAGATCGCCGGCTCCAAGGAGATCATTCCCGCCCGCATCAACTTCGTGGACGTCGCCGGCCTCGTGCGCGGCGCCTCCAAGGGCGAGGGCCTGGGCAATCAGTTTCTCGCCAACATCCGCGACTGCGACGCCGTGGCCTTCGTGGCCCGCTGCTTCGAGAACGACGACATCACCCATGTCGAGGGCCGGATCGACCCTCTCGCGGACCTGGAAATCATCGAGACCGAGCTCATGCTCGCCGACCTCGAAAGCCTGGAAAAGCGCGTTCCCAACCTCGATAAGCGCGCCAAGACCGGGGACAAGGAGAGCGCCAACACCCTGCGCCTGGTGAAGCTCGCCCTCGAGCAGCTGAACAACGGCCGCCCGGCCCGCGCCGCGGAGATCTCGGCCGAGGACGAGAAGGCCTGGCGCATGCTCCAGCTCCTCACCTCCAAGCCGGCCCTCTATGTCTGCAACGTCGACGAGGGCTCGGCCGACAAGGGCAACGCCTACTCGGCCAAGGTCGCCGAGCGGGCCGCCCGCGACAAGGCGAACTCCGTCGTCATCTCGGCCCAGATCGAAAGCGAGATCGCCCTGCTCCCGCCGGACGAGCGCGCCGAGTTCCTGGAAACCCTCGGGCTCGAAGAGCCGGGTCTGAACCGCCTCATTCGCGAAGCCTACAAGCTCCTCGGCCTGCAGACCTACTTCACGGCCGGTCCGAAGGAAGCCCGCGCCTGGACGATCCCCGTCGGCGCCACAGCGCCCCAGGCCGCCGGCGTCATCCACACCGACTTCGAGAAGGGCTTCATCCGCGCCGAAACCATCGCCTTCGACGACTATGTCCGCCTGAACGGCGAAGTCGGCGCGAAGGAAGCCGGCCGCATGCGTTCGGAAGGCAAGGAATACGTCGTCCAGGACGGCGACGTCATGAACTTCCGGTTCAACGTCTAAACCACGAAGATCCTTCCCCTTTGGGGTAGATGGCCGAAGCTGTGCTCGCCTGATCCGGTCTGGTCGTCATCCCCGACCGCTCATGCGTGTCGGGGATCCATCGCACCTGCGTCGGCAGTCCGGCGTCTATGGATGGCCGGACCTGCGGCCCGGCCATGACGATCTGCTAGGGAAAGTCCATGTGCGATCGCCCTGCCCCTTGGGGGAGGCGCGCGGAGTGCGACGGAAGGCGCCGCGCAGCGGTCCAACCCAACGGCCGCAATCCCCCTCGGTCAGCTTCGCTGACAGCTCCCCCAGTGGGGGAGCATCTTTGAGCGCCCGCACCGTCCCTTCCGGCCGACCCGGCCCTTCCCCCCTCCGCCCCCCTCTGCTTATGTGCGCGCCAACAGGGAGAGACGCATGGGCGAGACCATCACCCTTCGGGGCGCGGACGGCTTTGACTTCTCGGCTTACCACGAACAGGCGTTCACCCCGCGCAAAGGCGGCGTGATCGTGATCCAGGAAATCTTCGGCATCGACCGCCACATCCGCGCCGATGTCGAGCGCTGGGCCAAGGCCGGCTACGAGGCCATCGCGCCCGCCCTCTACGACCGGCGCGAGCGTGGCTTCACCGCCGAACACGATCCGGAAGGGCTGGCGGCCGGCGTCGCTCATGCCCGAGCCACGCCCCTGGAACAGGCGCTGGGCGACATCGCCGCCTGTCGCGACTTCCTGGCCGAGCGCGGCAAGGTGTTCGTGGTCGGCTATTGCTACGGCGGGTCTCTGGCCTGGCTTTCGGCCGCCAAGGTCGAAGGCCTCGCGGCCGCCTCCAGCTATTACGGCAGCCTGGTGCAGGCCAATGCGGCCCTAAAGCCCCTCTGCCCGACCATCATCCATCTCGGCCACACCGATCCTGGCATCGACGCCGAGGCGGTGGAGAAGGCGGTTCACGAGCACAATCCGCACGTGCCTGTCTATGTCTATGAGGGCGCCGGCCACGGCTTCAACAACGAGAGCCCTGAGCGCTACAACGAAGAGGCGGCCGATCTCGCCCGCGCCCGGACGCGCGAGCTCTTTGAGAGCGCCTGACCATGGGCGAGACCATCACCTATAGGAGCCCCTTCGACGGGTTCGAGCTGAGCGCCTATCGCGCGCGCCCGGCCGACGCGCGCCGGGGCGGTCTCCTGCTGATCCAGGAGATCTTCGGGGTCACCGATCACATCCGCGAGCTCGCCGACGGCTTTGCGGCCGACGGGTACGAGACCATCGCGCCGGCCTTCTACGACCGGCTCGAGCGCGGCTTCGAGGCGGACTACAGCCAGGCTTCCATCGCCAAGGGCGTCGACTACTCGCAAAAGACCCCGTGGGATCAGGTCGCAGGCGATGCGCAAGGCGCCATCGACCTGCTCGCCCCTCCCGTCTTCGCCACCGGCTTCTGCTGGGGCGGAGCGGCGACCTGGCTGGTCGCCTGCCGCTGCGACGGCCTCTCGGCGGCGGCGGGCTTCTACGGCCGCCGCATCAGCGAGCTGAATGGCGAGACCCCAACCGTCCCCACCATCCTGCATTTCGGCAAGACCGACGCTTCCATCCCGCTGGAGCGCGTGGAGGAGATCCGCACCGCCCATCCGGACGTGCCGATCTTCCTCTATGACGCCGGACACGGCTTCGTCTCCGACCGGCGCGCCGACTACCACGCCGACAGCGCCAGGCTCGCACGGCTGCGCACGCTGGCCCACTTCGCCAATAATGGCGGCGGACGGAGCTCGGTGTGATCCTCACCACGCCACGGCTGCTGCTGCGGGGCATGATCGCCGAGGATTTGGAGCCGCTCCTCTCCATCACCTCCGATCCAAAGGTCATGGCCTTCGTCGGCGACGGCCATACCCTCGATCGCGCCGCCACGGCCCTCTGGATCAGCAACGCTGGCGCGGCCCTGCGCGCCGGCAGCGTGGGCAGCCGCGCCGTCGTCCTGCGCGAGACCTCCCAGGTGATCGGTTGGGCCGGCATCATTCCCGCCGCCGTTCAGGGTCGCGTGGAGCTGATTTACGGCTTTGGCCGCGCTCATTGGGGCAGGGGATATGCCAGCGAGGCCGCCGCGGCCCTGCTGGAAGCCACTGAGCCCGGCCCCATCGACGCCACCATAGATCCGGAGAACGGCGCCTCGCGCCGTATCCTGGAAAAGCTCGGTTTCCTGGCCGTCGGGGAGGAAGAGGACGAGCACGGTCTGCCGACCCTGCGCCTGCGAAGGCCTTAGCCCTCCCCTAGTCCCTCTCCTCGATCTGCTGGCGGACTTCCGGCACCGTCTCCAGGGCGCGCACGAGCACCGCCTGGGCCGCGAGGATGCCGATCCCGGCCGCATAGCCGGAGAAGACGCCGGCGGGATAACGACCGCCGTGGCCCACCGCCCAGACCTGCCAGTAGATGAAGAGCGCCGCGGCGGCGAGCAGCCCCACGCCCGTCAGGACCGACAGCGGCGTCTGGCCGAAGCCGGCCTGGAAGCTCAGCCACACATATCGCGCAAGAATCCGCTTCAGGGCCGGGACCAGCAAGGGCACGCAAAGCGACAGGATGAGGAACAGCGCCGGCCAGATAAGGGTGCGCTGAGCGATCAGCGCCAGTCCACCCGGCAGCACCTGGAAGGCGTTCACGACCGCTCCAGCGTAGATCAGCGAGGCCGCGCCCACGGCGACGTCCTGCATGCGCCGGAAGTCCCTCCATGCCCGAATGAAAGTCATGGGCCGACTTTAACGATTGATGCGGCGGCGATAAGGCCCTCCCTGCGAACCGGACGGTGCAACCACGCTCCGAACCGAGATTGTCGCGCTGTGGGCATGGCTTGGCTATGCTGACGCCGAAGAGACGCCTCGCCCATCTGACGCACCCATGAAGCTCCATGTCCCGGTTTTCGCGATCCTCCTCGCCTGCCCGGCTCTGGCTCGGGCCGGTGAGGTCGCCTGCTGGTACGAGCAGGGCGTCCTTGTCGCGCCGGCCTCGGTCGCGGGCTTGGCTGGCGACTACATTCTCGACACCGGCAGTCCCGTCACCCTGCTTCATGAGACCAAGGCCCAGGCGGCGGGCGTCGCGCAGAGCACGCTCGTCGGTGATGTCAGGGTCGCCGGCCTCACCCTGCCTGCGCGCCCGCTGACCGTCGTGGACCTCGACTCCCGCACCTGGGCCTTCCCCACCCCCATCGCCGGGGTGATCGGCGCCGATGTGCTCGGCGATTACGTGCTCGACGTCAGCTTTTCGCCCTGCCGCGTCGCCATCCGCCCATTGCCGGAATCCCCGCCATTTCAAGCGCAGAGCACCTTGGCGCTGACCAGGATCGATGGCGCGGCGGCGGCTTTCGCCGCCGTCTCGGACGGCCCCAGAGCCTTCGGCGCGCCGTTCGTCATCGCCACCGGCGGCGACGCCTCCGTGCGTCTCGATCCTTCCCTCGCCGACGTCGACGGTGAGGCCAAACCCGCCGATCTGCTGCCAGGCGGCGACAAGCGTGCGAAACTCCGCGCCGCCTCCTTCGCAGGGGCTCTGTTCGAGAATATTGACGCCGGCCTCGTGCCGCCCGAGGCGAAGGCGCCGGGCACCATCGGCGCGCCGCTGCTGGCCCATTGGCGCGTGCGGTTCGACTTCCCTCGGGGTCGCTTGCTGCTGGCGCCCGCCGGCTAGATCAAAGCCGCTCCATGCGCAACCAGTCGGGCTCGCCCGCCCAGGCTCTCGCAAACGCCCGCCTGGCAGCTTCGGCCTCCGCCCTGCGCCCTAGGGCGTCCTCGCTGCGGGCGAGGCCGTATAGGGCCCAGGCGTTGTGCGGCGTCTGGACCAGGGCGGCTCTAAACGCCTCGCTGGCCTCTGCGTACCGCCCCGCCATGAAGAGCGCCCCGCCCAGGGACTGGCTCACCGGATAGTACCAGTACGGCGGCTCCTGGTAGGGAATGCGACGCTCGATCGCGATCGCCTGCCGGTAGAGGCCTGCCGCCTCGTCATAGCGCCCATGAGCGGCGGCCATGCGCCCCCGCGCCACCGCGTTCGCCAGCGTGACGAGCTCCGGCGCCGGGACGCCTTGCGCGACCATGTCGGCGAATCCGTCCGACTTCGCGAGTCCCTCCATCGCCTCAAGTTCGGCCTCGAACCCCGCGCGGTCCCGCAGCTGCGCGTAGGCGACCGCGCGCGCGTAGTGGCGCATCGCCATCGCATAGGGCAAGCGCGCGTCCGGCGCCGGCATGTCGAGGATCGCGCGGGCCTCACCGAACTGCGCCATCGCCAGATAGGGCGCGGCGTCGATCACCTGCACCCAGGCGACCCGCGCCGCCGTGTCGACGTCCAGCAGGGTCCGCAGCCGCTCGGCTTCCCGCATGGCCGTGGTCATGTCGCCGGCCATCTGCGCCGAGGTGACGATGAAGTGGACGTTGTGCGGGTAGTATCCGTAGCGCACGAGGCTGTGGTCATTGGCGCTGCGGATGAAGGCTTCGTCGGCGCGGGCCGCGGCCACGTTGACCCGCATGGAGTCTCTGTATCGCCCGCGGACCTGGTAGATGTGGGACGGCATATGGACGAGATGCGCCGCGCTCGGCGCTATGGGATTCGAAAGCCGGTCCGCCGCGGCCTCGGCCCTTTTCGCGTCGGCCGCCTCCATCAGGTGGATATAGAGGTGGCCCGCCTGCGGGTGGGCGGGATTACGGGCCACGACCGTCTCCACCAGGCGCACGGCCTCCCCGCTGCGGCCCACCGGCGTCTTCTTGTCGGGCTCCCAATAGTTCCACGGGCTCGTGTCCATCACCGCCTCGGCGGCCAACACGGCGACGTCGTCATCCGCCGGAAAACGCGCCGCGACGGCCAACATGGCGTCGACATATGCGCCGTCGAGCGCGGCTCGATCAGCCTTAGGGTCGCGGGAATAGCGGCGTGCGACCGCCTCGATCAGCGCCCGCTCCATCGGCGAGGCCCGATCGCGCAACGCCATGGCCCGGTCCATGGCGTCCAGCGCGGCCCCTCGGTCTCGCTCATCCATCGGCGCGTTGATGTTGGGGCCCAGCGCCACCGCCTCGCCCCACCAGCAGATCGCGCAGCCCGGATCGAGGCGCTGGGCTTCGCGGAACGAGCGCACCGCGCCGGAGTGGTTGAAGCCGTAGCTCATCATCAGGCCCTGGCTGAAATAGCGGCGGGCCCGCGGACTGGAGGTGGTGATCGGGAAGCTCGACTTGGTGAGGTCGTCGAAAAGCGGGATGGGAGCCGCCTCGCTCGCCGGCGCGGCCACAGCCTTGGCGATCAGCAGCTCGCGCGCGAGGGCCGCGCCGGCCTTTCCCGCCCCGCAGACCGTTGACGCCATCAGACTGGGATCGAGGGCCGACAGGACCGCGGGTGAAATGCGTGGTTCGGTCGAGAAACTCGTCAGTGAAAGTCCCAGCCCGACCACGGCCGCAGCTTTCGCCCCGCCACCCATGACATGCCTCCGCCACAGCTCTCGGATATCGTTGATATCCGACCTTAGCGAAGTCCACAAAAAAAGCCCCGAGAGCGACCCTCGGGGCTTTGATCTTGGCGGTTGAAGCGCCCTAGTGGGCGACGTTCCTCCAGATCCGGCGATAGCTCGCATAAAGCAGGCCCGCGAAGATGATCAGGTAGATCATCGCAGCCATGCCGAACGCCTTGCGCTCTTCCATCTTGGGCTCGGAGGCCCAGGAAATGAACGCCGCGACGTCCTTGGCCTGCTGCTCGATCGTCGACTTGGTGCCGTCGTCGAAGGTCACCTGACCGGCCGCCAGCGGCGGGGCCATGGCGATGAAGCCGCCCGGCGGGACCTTGTCGTGCGGGCCGCTCCAAGCCGCGGTCACATCCCCGTTCATATAGGGGTTGTAGTGCTGGCCCGGGCTGACCTTCAGACCGGCCGGCGGGTTCTTGTAGCCCGTCAGGATCGAGTAGATGTACTGCGGTCCATGGTGGCGGGCCTTGGCCATCACCGACAGGTCCGGCGGCAGGGCGCCGCCGTTCGAAGCCCGAGCCGCCGCCTCGTTGGGGAACGGGTTCGGGAACTTGTCGGCCGAGGTGCCCGGACGGTCGATCACGTCACCTGTCTCAGAGTCGATGTCCTTGACCTGGTACTCCGCCGCGATGGTCTTCACGTACGGATTGTCGTTCGGGTTCGGGTACTTCGCGTCGTAGAACGGTCCGCCCTTCTGCCCCAGGTTCCGGAAGTACATCAGGTTCATCGAGTGGCAGGACGAGCACACCTCCCGATAGACCTTGTACCCCCGTTGCAGCTGGGCCTGGTCGAACTTGCCGAACGGCCCTTCGAAGCTGAACTCCACGTGCTTCGGCGGCAGGGCGCCGCCGGCGGCGTAGGCCGCCGGAGCGGAGAGCACGGCCAAGCCAAGCGCCGCGAGCGCGATACCTTTACGCAGCATCTGAGGCTTAACCCCTCTTCTCAGGCGAAGCCGCGGCGCCGGCCGGCGCGTTGGCGGGATGCGAAAGCACAGGTGAACTGATCGATTCCGGCTGCGGAAGCGGGGTCTCGGTGAGGCCCAGGATCGGCAGCACGATCAGGAAGTAGGCGAAGTAGTACAGCGTGGCGATGCGCGACAGCCAGACGAAGGAGTTCAGGTCCGCATCGAACAGACGGAAGGTCGACAGGCCCGGGATCACGTGATCGTCGGGAAGCTGACCGCCGCAGTAGCCGAGCACCAGGCAGGTGACGACGAAGATCAGGAAATAGAGCTTCGCGGTCGGACGGTAGCGCATGGAGCGCACCTTCGAAGTGTCGAGCCAGGGCAGGACGAACAGCACCGCGATGGCGCCGAACATCAGGAGCACGCCGCCGAGCTTGTCCGGAACCGCGCGCAGGATCGCATAGAACGGCAGGAAGTACCATTCGGGCACGATGTGCGCCGGCGTCACCAGCGGGTTGCCGGGGATGTAGTTGTCGGCGTGGCCGAGGGCGTTCGGGTTGTAGAACACGAAGGTCGCGAAGAGGATCAGGAACACCACGATCGCGAAGCCGTCCTTCACCGTGTAGTACGGGTGGAAGGGAACGGTGTCCTCCTTGGACTTCACGTTCACGCCGGTCGGGTTGTTGTTGCCCGGCACGTGCAGCGCCCAGATGTGCAGGCCGACGACGCCCGCGATCATGAACGGCAGCAGGTAGTGCAGCGAGAAGAAGCGGTTCAGGGTCGGGTTGTCGACCGCGAAGCCGCCCCACAGCCAGGTGGTGATCGCCTCACCCACGATCGGCAGGGCGCCGAACAGGTTGGTGATCACGACGGCGCCGTGGAAGCTCATCTGGCCCCAGGGCAGGACGTAGCCCATGAAGGCGGTGGCCATCATCAGCAGGTAGATGACGCAACCCAGGATCCACAGGACCTCGCGGGGCGCCTTGTAGGAGCCGTAGTACAGGCCGCGCAGGATGTGGATGTAGACCGCGATGAAGAACATCGAGGCCCCGTTGGCGTGCATGTAGCGGATAAGCCAGCCATAGTTCACGTCGCGCATGATGCGCTCGACGGAAGCGAAGGCGTGATCGACGTGCGGCACGTAGTGCATGGCCAGCACGATGCCGGTGACGATCTGGATCGCCAGGCAGACGGCCAGGATGCCGCCGAAGGTCCACCAGTAGTTCAGGTTCTTCGGCGTCGGGAAATCGATCATCGAGTCGTACGCCAGGCGCACGACGGGAAGACGGGTGTCGAGCCAGCGCTCGATGCCAGTCTTGGGTTCGTAATTGGAGTGTCCGCTCATCTGGGTCAGCCCACCTTGACCTTGGTGTCGGAAAGGAACGTGTATTCCGGCACCTGCAGATTCTTCGGCGCAGGGCCCTTACGGATCCGTCCGGAGACGTCGTAGTGCGAGCCGTGGCACGGGCAGAACCAGCCGCCGTAGTCGCCGCCGCCGAAGGTCGGCACGCAGCCGAGGTGCGTGCAGGTGCCGACCAGCACCAGCCACTGCGCCTTGCCGGGCTTGTGCCGGTCCTCGTCGCGCTGCGGATCGGGCATGGAGGCGCCGTCGTCCTTCACCGCCTGGGCGATTTCGGCCCCGGTGCGGTTGCGGATGAACAGCGGCTTGCCGCGCCACTTGATCGTCACCTGCTGCCCCTCGGCCACCTTGGTCAGGTCGAACTCGACCGAGGCCAGGGCCAGGGTGTCGCCGGACGGGTTCATCTGGTCGATGAACGGCCAGGCGAGGCCCACAACGGCGCCGCCGGCCGCGGCCGCCGCAGCAATATGGATGAAATCACGCCGGTTCGGGTCGTCGCCCGCGGCATGGGTATCGGGATTTGCGCCCGCGACGGTGTCGGCCACCTTAAAGCTACCCTTCGTTTTGGGCCGCGGACCGCGACCCGTCAGACCGCTACGGATAATTCCGGAGCAGTCCCGCCTTCGACCCCGCCCAGCTGTTCTGGTAAGGGCCACCGGAACTAATCGCTGGCGCCAGGCAAACCTCTGGAAGTGTCGTGGATGCAGTACGCAGCCCGCCTTCCGCGATTCGCCCCTGGCCCCGGCTAATCCCGTGGCTGGACCGCTTAGAATGCTGCTCGCGCTTTTTCAACCGGACATTCCGCAAAACCTTGGGGCGGCGATCCGTCTGGGGGCCTGTATGGAGGTCCCGGTCCACGTGATTGAGCCCTGCGGCTTCCCGCTTTCGGACAAGGCGATCCGCCGTGCGGCCTTGGATTACGGCGATCCGGGCGAGGTCGTCCGTCATGCCGGCTGGTCCGAATTCGTCGCGGCGACGGGGACAAGCAGAATTGTTCTCTTCTCGACCAAGGCCGCCCACCCCTTGCACGATTTCGCCTTCCGCCCCGACGACGCCCTGCTCTTCGGCCGCGAGAGCCTCGGCGTGCCCGACGAGGTGCACGAGGCCGCGGATGCGCGGGTCTTCATTCCGCTTTCTCCCGGCCGCCGTTCCCTGAATGTCACAGTCTCGGCGGCGATCGGCCTGTCGGAGGCATTGCGCCAGACAGGCCAATTTCCTAAGGCCCTCGCCCGATGACCAATATTTCCCCCGAGATCGAAGCCCGGCGCGATCGCGCGAAGGAGTGGTTCGAGAGCCTGCAGACCCGCATCTGCGCCGAACTCGAGCGGCTGGAGGAAGAGGCCTCGCCCGAGCTCTATCCCGAAGCGCCGGGACAGTTCGACATGCGCCCCTGGACGCGCGAAACCGGCGTCGGCGGCGGGATCGGCGGCCATCTCAAGGGCCGTCTGTTCGAAAAGGCCGGAATCCACACCTCCGCGGCCCGCTCGCGGTTCTCGCCGGAAATGGCCGCCCAGATGCCCGGGGCCGACAGGGATCCGACCTATGTCTCGGCCAGCATCAGCCTGATCATTCACCCGCGTTCGCCGCGGGTGCCCACGGTCCACATGAACACCCGTTTCCTCTCCACCGCCGAGAGCTGGTTCGGCGGCGGGGCGGACCTCACCCCCATGCTCGATGAGCAGCGCAGTCAGGAGGCGG
>Ga0065721_10004381_pt1 | contig 31927 bp, 35 predicted proteins | sample Mesricmetagenome_FD_59108 | JGI IMG/M metagenome (GOLD analysis project Ga0065721, IMG submission 59108) | Mesophilic microbial community from rice straw/compost enrichment Sample: eDNA_1 v2 (version 2) | ecosystem: Engineered > Solid waste > Grass > Composting > Bioreactor | place: USA: Davis...
GGCGGTGCCGGCGGGGGTCGGGGTGTGGTGCTGCGACGACGTGGGCGCCTCAGCGTTGTGGCTGTTGTCGTTACCCTCGGGACGGTTGTCCGTGGTGTCGCTCATGGGATGCTCCTTCTTCCAGGCGCTTCTACGATGACCGCGGATCCTGTGGGCCACCTATGACGAGCGTGAGTCGCCTCTATGGGTCTCGCAGCAGGTCGCCGCGAGGCTCCGGGGGCGCGTGACGCCCCCTCTCGAGGTGTAGCACGTCGCCCCGTGACGGCATTCCCGCTTGCGCTCCGCGAGGTGCGGCATCCTGGGTGCATGCAGCAGATTCCCGGCGCCTGGCAGCGCACGGCCCGCGGCGCGGGACTCCTCGCCGCCGACGGCGCACCCGTCCCCACGATCTTCGCCGAGATGAGCGCGCTCGCGGCCTCGACCGGGGCGCTCAACCTCGGCCAGGGCTTCCCCGACGAAGACGGCCCCGAGGCCGTTCTCGACGCCGCGCGTCGCGCGATCGCCGACGGGGTGAACCAGTACGCCCCCGGGCGCGGCTTCCCCGATCTGCTCGACGCCGTCGCCGAGCACCAGCGCCGGTTCTACGGCCTCGAGCTCGATCCCGCGCGCGAGGTACTCGTGACCGTGGGTGCCACCGAGGCGCTCGCCGCGACGCTGCTCGCCCTCGTCGACGGACCCGACGACGAGGTCGTGGTGTTCGAGCCCTACTACGACTCCTACGCCGCGTGCGTCGCCCTCTCGGGCGCGACGCTCGTGCCGGTGCCGCTGCGGTGGCCCGACTTCCAGCCCGACCTCGAGCAGTTGGCATCCGCCGTCTCGGACCGCACGCGCGTGATCCTCGTCAACGATCCGCACAACCCCACCGGCACCGTCTTCACGCGAGAGGTGCTCGACGAGGTGGTGCGGCTCGCGCACCGGCACGACGCGATCATCGTCACCGACGAGGTCTACGAGCACCTCGTCTTCGACGGACCCCACGTTCCCGTCGCGACGCTCCCCGGTGCCGCCGAGCGCACGGTGTCGATCTCATCGGCGGGGAAGACCTTCTCGCTCACCGGCTGGAAGACCGGCTGGGTCACGGGACCTGCCGACCTGGTGTCGGCGGTGCTCGCGGTCAAGCAGTTCCTGACCTACGTCGGCGGTTCGCCGTTCCAGCCGGCGATCGCGGTGGGTCTGCGCCTGCCCGACGCGTTCTTCGCCTCGGTCGCGTCCGAGATGGCCGCCAAGGCCGCCCTGCTCGGCACGGGGCTGCGCGCCGCCGGCTTCGACGTGTCGACCCCGGGCGGGTCGTATTTCACGGTGGTGGATGCCGCCCCGCTCGGCGCCACCGACGCCGATGCGTTCTGCCGCGAGCTGCCCGCCCGCGCCGGGGTCGTCGGCATCCCCCTCACCGCCTTCGCGTCGCCCGCGCACCGGGACCGGTACGCGACGCTCGTGCGGTTCGCGGCGTGCAAGAAGGTCGAGGTGCTCGCCGACGCGGCGGAGCGTCTCGCGGGGATGACGCGAGGCTGAGCCGCGATCGCGCCCGAGTCAGCGCGGGGTGACGCGGTAGCGCCGCAGGGCCAGCGCGGGATTGACGCGGCGCACGCGCGAGATGGCGTCGGGATCGAGGTGCGCCACCGCGACGTCGGTGGCCGTGCCGATCTGCGCCATCGTCACGCCCTGCGGGTCGACGATCATCGAGTGCCCGACCCCGAGCGGCGGGGAGTGATCGGCCGCGGCGACGAAGAAGGTGTTCTCGATCGCGCGCGCCTGCACCAGCGTGCGCCAGTGGTGCTCTTTGAGCGGTCCGCGCACCCACTCCGCCGGAACCAGCGCGACGTCGACCGCGGCGTCGGCGAGCGTGCGCGCGACCTCGGGGAAGCGCAGGTCGTAGCAGGTCATCAACCCGAACCGCAGCCCCGCCGCCTCGAAGGTCTGCGGCGGCGCGATCTCGCCGGGCTCGACCCAGTCGGACTCCCGCTGACCGAAGGCGTCGTAGAGGTGGAGCTTGCGGTACACCGCCCGGATGCCGCCGCCCGCCACCGCCACGACCGTGTTGCGCACGCGCCGGCCGTCGTCGGCCCGCTCGAGCAGTCCCGCGACCACGACGAGGTCGAGCTCGGCCGCCAGGCGCGTGAGGGCCTGCACGAAGGGACCGTCGAGGTCTTCGGCGTTCTCGGCGAGCGAGGAGTCGAAGGGATCGACGAAGTAGCTGGAGTATTCGGGGAACACCACCACGCGGGCTCCGCGCGCGGCGGCCGTGCGGGTGGCATCCGCGATGTCGGCGAGGTTCGCCTCGCGCGAGGCCGCGGGGGCGAACTGGGCCACGGCGACGCCGACGGTGTGCTGGCTCATCGTGCTGTCCCTCTCCCCCGGCGTCGGACGAACACCGGCACCACGACCCACAGTACGAGGATGACGAGCCCCAGCACGACTCCGGCGGTCACCGCAGCCGCGAGCGACACGACGACGTCGAACACGAAGACGACCACGCCGACGAGCAGGAGAGAGACGAGGGCCAGGGCCCCGCGCAGGGCGTTGTGGCCGACCCGCACGAGCGAGGGTTTCACCTGCAGGTGGAACACCGCGCGGTGCAGCGCGACCGGCGCGAGCGCCACGACGGCGCTGAGCGCCGCCAGGCAGATCAACACGAGGTAGAGCGTGCGCTGCGCGGGCGACAGCTCGGCGAACGAACTCTGGAACGCGAGGGCCAGCAGAAAGCCGGTGAGGATCTGCGTGCCCGTCTGCAGCACCCGGAGTTCTTGCAGAATCTCGTTCCAGTTGCGATCAGCGCGCTGCGCGGGGCTCTCGGGGCGCCCATCGGCGAAATCGTCGAAAGTGTTGCTCACCAGCCCATTCTCTCGCGACACTCCCGGGCGGTGTGCCCGGATTTGCCATGTCGTTCATCTCGGCGTAATGTTTTCTCTTGTGCCGCGGGGTGGAGCAGCTCGGTAGCTCGCTGGGCTCATAACCCAGAGGTCGCAGGTTCAAATCCTGTCCCCGCAACAAGAAGAAGGCCCCGGATCGCGAGATCCGGGGCCTTCTGCCTTTGCCAGGTGCAGGCGATCACACCCGCCGCGCGGCATCCGCCGCTCAGTCCACGCGCAGCTGCATGCCGTCGCAGCGCGACGCGCGCCCCCGCCCCTCTTCGTCGCGCGAGGTCACGCGCAGCAGGCGGATGAGGTCGCCCTCGAAGTCATAGATGCCCAGGCTCGACGAGCACACCCGCTCGCCGTCGAATCCGCTCAGCGACCACTCGGCTCGTACCGCGAGGCAATCGCCTTCCTCCCAGTACTCCGTGGCGCGCACCAACAGCGACCGAGCGATGTTCTGGTCGAACCAGGAGCGCACGCCGTCGCGGTCGTGGGCGATCACCTCGGCGCCCTCCGCGATCCCGTCCGCGTAGCGCACCCGCACGATGCGCGCCTCGGCGGTGAAGAACGTGTCGGCCACATCGAGGTCGCCGGCGGACACCGACGTGAGCAGAGCGTCGATCAGGGCTTCCCGGCGCAGGAACGTCGTTTCGATGACCATGGAGAAAAGCCTAGAAAAACCAGTGCGCAGGTTGCGTTAATTGTCCGTGAGAATGCCCCGCACCGCGCGACGGAGACGCGTCGCGCAACGGCCCGACTTCTCACGGAACGAGTGACCTCGCCGTGGTACTTTCCAAGGGCGTCACGCACGTCCGATGCATCCATCGCCTCGCCTTCGACGGATGAAACATGTCACGCCACACACACCGTTCCGCATCCCATCAGCCCGTGATCCGAGAGATCTACGGCTCTTCGCTGAGTTGGAGCAAAGCCGCGCCCGGCACCCGCCTCACGCCCGAGAACGCGCAGCAGTTGCACCACGAGGGCTACACGATGGTCCTCGTGCGAGACGGGCTCTGGAAGACCCGCCAGGTCTCGCTCATCCGGTACCTGCAGCGGCTTCCGCGGCAGCCCTGACGCGTCCCGACGACCCGATCGCCCCGCCGCGGGCGACGGAGGACCGCACCGCGCCGACGGACGCACGTCGCCGTCACGCGGTCTCGAAGTCGCCCACCCACCAGTCGGCGATGCCGGCCAGCCGAGCCGCCACGCGACGGTGCGCCTCTCCCCCGCGCCACGCCGCGAACGCCGCGGCGTCGGCGAAGGTCGCGTCTTCGACGATGACGCGTCCCTTCCGCATGTCGAGCGAGGGCTCCACGGTCCAGGCCACGACACCCGGCTCGTCGCCGAGCGCGCGGAGCGCGGCGATCGCCGCAGACACGTCCGGGTCCGCGACATCGTCGCGGACCCGGAACAGCACGATGTGCCGGAACATCTACTCGCGGATGGTGTCGACGTGGTCGCGGTACCAGGCGACGGTGCGCTCCATGCCCTCTTCGAGGGAGATGGATGCCGTCCACCCGGCCTCCGCGAGCTTGGAGACGTCGAGCAGCTTCTGCGGGGTGCCGTCGGGCTTCGACGTGTCCCACTCGGTCTCGCCGGTGTATCCGGTGACCCGGGCGATGGTCTCGGCGATCTCGCGGATGGTGACGTCGCTGCCGGTGCCGACGTTGACCTGGTCGGGTCCGTCGTAGTGCTCCATGAGGTGCAGGCACGCGTCGGCCATGTCGTCCGCGTGCAAGAACTCGCGGCGGGGTGTTCCGGTCCCCCAGTTGGTGACGCTGCTCGCACCCGTGTGGGCGGCCTCGTCGTAGCGGCGGATGAGCGCCGGCAGCACGTGCGACCCCTTCGGGGAGAAGTTGTCGTTGGGGCCGTAGAGGTTGGTCGGCATGGCGCTGATCCACGGCAGGCCGTACTGGCGACGCACCGCCTGGGTCTGCAGGATGCCGGCGATCTTGGCGATCGCGTAGGCGTCGTTCGTGGGCTCGAGGTGGCCAGTGAGCAGCGAGTCCTCGCGGATGGGCTGTTCGGCGAACTTCGGGTAGATGCACGACGACCCGAGGAAGAGCACGCGTTCGACGTCGTTCGCGAGCGCGGCGTCGAGCACGTTCACCTGAATGCGCATGTTGTCGCTGAGGAAGTCGACCGGGTAGGTCGAGTTCGCCAGGATGCCGCCCACCTTCGCCGCGGCTAGCACGACGTACTGCGGCTTCGTCTCGCCCATGTAGGCGAAGACGGCGTCGCGATCTTTCAGGTCGAGCTCCGCGGAGGTCTTCCCGACGATGTTGCCGAATCCCGCCGACTCGAGCTTGCGCACGATGGCCGACCCCACCAGTCCTCGGTGCCCCGCGACGTAGAACGTCGCGTCGCGATCGAGTTCGTGGGGGGTGTATTCGACGCCGTCGACCGCAGCGGTCACGCGCGAGCCCCGAGGAGCTCCGCGTTGCCCCACGTCGGCAGCTTCACGGTGTCGATCCAGTCGGCGCCGCGCTCGAGCGCCGTCACGTCGGCGTCGACCATGAGCTTGGCCAGCTCGTTGCCGTCGATCGTGGGCACCCAGCCGAGCTTGTCGGCGGCCTTGGAGGGGTCGCCGATGAGGGCGTCGACCTCGGTGGGGCGCAGGTAGCGCTCGTCGAACTTGACGAACTCCTGCCAGTCGAGTCCGACGTGTCCGAACGACGTCTCGAGGAAGTCGCGGATCGTGTAGCCGACGCCCGTGGCGAGTACGAAGTCTTCGGGGGTGTCGGCCTGCAGCATGCGCCACATGCCCTCGACGTACTCGGCCGCGTAGCCCCAGTCGCGGATGGAGTCGAGGTTGCCGAGGTAGAGGTCCTTCTCGAGACCGGCCTTGATGCGCGCCACGGCGCGCGTGATCTTGCGGGTCACGAACGTCTCTCCGCGGCGCGGGGATTCGTGGTTGAACAGGATGCCGTTCACCGCGAACATGTCGTACGCCTCGCGGTAGTTCTTGGTGATCCAGTAGCTGTACAGCTTGGCCGCCGCGTAGGGGGAACGCGGGTAGAACGGCGTCTCCTCGTTCTGCGGCGGCGGGGTCGCTCCGTAGAGCTCCGAGGTGGAGGCCTGGTAGTACTTCGTCTGGATGCCCGACAGACGAACGGCCTCGAGGAGCCGGATCGTGCCCGTGCCGGTGGTGTCGGCGGTGTGCTCAGGTTCGTCGAAGGAGACGCGCACGTGCGACTGCGCGGCGAGGTTGTAGACCTCGTCGGGGTTGATCGCCGACATGAGCGTCACGAGACGAGCGCCGTCGGACAGGTCGCCGTAGTGCAGGAAGAGCTTGGCCTCGGGGTCGTGCGGGTCGACGTAGAGGTGGTCGATGCGGTGTGTGTTGAACGTCGAGGCGCGGCGGATCAGGCCGTGCACCTCGTATCCCTTCGAGAGAAGGAGTTCGGCGAGGTAAGAACCATCCTGGCCGGTGATACCGGTGATGAGAGCACGCTTCGTCAAAGGGGTGTACCGATCTTTTTCGATTTTTTCGGGCGAGTCGGAACCTGTCCGGCGGCGGCGGTGGTCAGATCCGCGAGAAGACTATCGAAACGATCGATCGCAAATGTTTCCTCGAGCACCGTCTCTTTGTAACGTTTGCCGTTCTCGCCGAGGCGAGCCGCCTCTTCCCGGTCGGCCGCGAGCACTTTCACTCCGTCGAGCAGAGCCGCCGGGTCACCCGCGGCGACGGTCATTCCGGCTTTCGCCGTGATGACTTCTTGTGCGGTGATCCCCATCGCGTCCGTGGCGGCCAGAACGGGCCGCCCCGAGGCGAAATACGACGTCAACTTGCTGGGCACGCACATTTCGGCGACCCCTGGCAATTCGTTCACCAGCAAGACGTCGGCCGCCTGGAGCACCTCGGCGAACGCCATATCGTCGAGCGGCGGCATGATCTCGGTGGTCGTCGGCTCCCCCGCGATGCGTTCCGCGAGTTCGTCGCGTTGCGAGCCGCGCCCCACGAGCACGAAGCGCACCTTCTCGCCCGCGCGGTGCGCCAGACGGCCGGCGTCGACGACGTGGTGGAGTCCCTGCTTCACGCCCATGTTCCCGGTGTGCGCCACGACGATCTCGTCGTCCGCCCACCCGTGCGCTTGGCGCACCGCGGTGACGTCGATCTGCGGCATCGGTGGCAGATGCGTCCAGTTTCGGACGACCGCGGTGCGCTCGAGCGGCACACCGAAGTCGTGATGGACGCGATCCGCAAACCGGTCGTGAATGACGACGACCATCGAGGCGGAGCGGAGAAGCCACTTCTCGATACCCCGGATGACCCGCGCCGCCGCACCGGACCCCTGACCGGTCTCCGCGAGCCCGAGGCCGTAGAGGTCTTGAACCCAGACGACGAAGGGCGTCGTCGGATGGGTGATCCGCGCCCGAAGGCGCACCAGCGCCGAGGAGATCAATGCGGGAGAGACCGCGACGATCACGGCCGGATCGCCCCAGCGGGAAAAAACCTGGCGGATTCCGAAGGTGATTTCGGCCGTTGCCCGCGGCATCGGCGTGGGGCGTGCAGGAATGAAATGACGGAGTCGGTGGACGGAAACGCCGTCGATGTTTTCGCGGCGCGACCACTGCCCGTAACCTGGCGCAACTTTCCAGTCCGGATAATGAGGGTGCCCCGCGAGGGCCCGAACCTCGCGGCCACGCCGGACCAGCCCGGCGGCCATGGCACCGGTGTAGGGAGAGATTCCCGTAGTCTCCGGGGGGTAGTTCAGCCCGAAGAAGAGCGTTGGCGAGGGTTGCTGCACGTTGCAGACCTTACCCCCGCGAGCGTTACGTCACAGTTACACGAAAGGACGCCGTGAGCGACATTCCGGTGATCGATCTTTCCCGGGCCCCGGGTGAGCGCGCCGCGTGGGATCAGCCGGCTTGGAAGGTGTACCTCTGGGCCGCCTGCGAATTGCTGTTCGTAACGAATCCGTGGCAAATCAGCTCGGGCCTACGCATCCGCATTCTTCGCGCGTTCGGTGCAAACATCGGAAAGAATGTCATCTTCCGTCCCCGTACGCGCGTAAAATTCCCGTGGAAGCTGTCGATCGGCGATCGCTCATGGATCGGAGAGGGTGTCTGGTTCCACAATCAGGACCAGATCACGATCGGCCACGACGTCGTCATCTCACAGGAGACGTTCCTCACAACTGGAAGTCACGCACATCGGCGTGACATGGCGCTGCTCACGCGACAGATTCACATCCGTGCTGGCGCCTGGGTGACCTCTCGCTGCGTGGTTCTGGGCGGCAGCGATATCGGTCGTTCCGCACTCATTCGTCCGCTCTCGCTCGTCGCCGGCGAGTCGGTGGCGGAAGGCGAAGTTTGGGGCGGCAACCCCCTACAGCATGTCGGACAACGATTCGAGAAGACCAAACTGTGACCATCAGCGAAATTTCCGTCATTGTTCTGACCAAGAATGAAGAGCAGGGATTGGCTAACACTCTTGCGCGCTTGTCGGAGTTCGACGACCTCATTGTCGTAGATTCGAGCAGCGATGACCGCACCGTAGAGATCGCGGAGGCTCACGGGGCGCGAGTTGTGAACTTCATCTGGAACGGCAGGCACCCCAAGAAGAAGCAGTGGTCGCTCGATCACGCGGGCGCACGAAACTCCTGGGTTCTGCTCCTCGATGCGGATGAGTACCCGTCCCCGGCACTCCTCGAGGAGCTGCGCGAGCTCGCACCGCGATTGCAAGATTCTCGGAACGGTGCATACGACATCCACCTGCTCTATCGTTTCGCAGGAAAGATGCTTCGTCATGGCCACGTCGTGACGAAGCGCTCTCTGCTTCACTCCTCCCGGGCGAGGTTCCCGGAAGTCGACGATCTGTCGGCGCCGGGGATCCGAGAAGTAGAGGGCCATTATCAGCCTGAATCGGGCGCCCCTGTCGGTCGACTGACACACCGGATTGTGCACGACGACCGAGATCCGGTTAGCAGCTGGTTTGCGCGGCACAATCGCTATTCCGATTGGGAGGCGCACCTCCGTCTGAACGACGCGCTGCGCGCCGAGGTGGCCAGCAAGAGGACGTGGAAGGGGCGCATCTTCGACGCAGTGCCCTTCAAGCCTGTGCTCTTCTTCGCGTATGCGTACGTCGTACGCGCTGGTTTTCTGGACGGCAGAGCAGGATTTGATTACGCTGCAGCGCTGGCCATGTACTACTGGCAGATCGGGGTGAAATACCGCGAGCTGCAGCGCGAAGGAGCTCCGGCCACCGCATGAAGGTCTTGCACGTGACCCCTAGTGTCGCGCGCGCCGACGGCGGACCGTCCGAAGTCATTCGCGGGCTCATCCCGGCGCTGCACGAGCGTGGGATGGATGCGCATGTTCTTACGACCAACAAGGGACTTTCTGAGCGCGACACCGATATCTCCGAGGCGCACTGGCTCCGGCACGTGCCGAGCGTCGGCTCCGCCAGTCTGACGTATGCGCCAGCTCTGCCTGCCCTTCTCCGCAAGCTGATCAACGACTACGACGTGGTTCACATCCACGGTTTCCAAAGCTTCCCCGGAACGGTCGCCATGCGGATAGCTCGTCGCGCAGGTGTTCCGTACCTCATTGAGCCGCATGGCGCTCTGGACGACTATCACTGGCGGCAGAACGTCGTGCGGAAGCGCATCTGGCGTCTGCTCCTGGACGGGCGAAACATCCAGCACTTGGGTGGCGCGGTCTACTCAAGCGGCCTTGAAGTCGAGCAGGCTCGTGCGGTTCTGCCCCATACTCCGGCTTTTCCGATGCCCCTGGCCGTCGATGAGTCGCTCTTTACACTCGATCGAGATCCCACACCATCCCGGCCCGTCCAGATCGCCTATCTCGGTCGGATCACGCAAAAGAAGAGGGTGGACCTGCTGGTTCGCGCGTTGGCAGAGACGCCGCTCGCTGAGCGGGACGTCCGACTTGTAATCGCCGGCGGCAGTGACGGGACAATCGAGTCGCCAGACTCCCTCGCTCATGCCCTCGGCGTACAAGACCGCGTCACCGTCCTCGGCCCTGTCGGCGCTGATCAGCGACGCAGACTCCTCAAAGAATGCGCGCTTTTCGCTCTCCCCAGCGAGGATGAAAGCTTCGGCATGGCCGTTGCAGAGGCCATGGCCGCGGGCATGGCAGTCGTCACCAGCAATCGGGTCGGAATTGCCCCGGCCGCGGAAAAGCAGGGTGCGCTGCTGATTGCGGAGAATGACCCGCGCAGCATCGCTGCAACGATTCGGGCGGCCATCGAAGATCCACACCTAGGGGAACGCGCACGCGCATACGCTGGCACACACTTCCGGTGGAGCGAGGCGGCGGCCCACGCCGAGCGCGCTTATGAAGCTGTCACGACGGGGAACGCTGTATGAACCGCCGCCCCTTGGTTGTCGTGTCGCAGCCCTACGTACCCGCTTATCGAGTGCCTCTCTTTTCTGCGATCCGCGACAAGCTTCAGACACACGGCATCGATTTCATCGTCGCGGCGGGCGACCCAACGGGAACGCAAGCAGCGCGAGGAGATCAAGAACGTCCAGCGTGGCGTGTCGATATACGCAGCCGCTCGCTCAAGATCGGTTCGCGAGATATCCAGTGGCGGCAGCTACCGCTAGGGTTGCGCCCCGACCTGGTGGTCTCGGAGTTGGAAGCTCTGAACAACATCGGGTGGCAGAATTCCTTCGGCCGAGCGAAACTCGTCCTCTGGGGTCACGGCAAGCCGTACGTGAACGACTCCGGAGGATTGGCTGATCGAATCGAGTGGGCCCTGGCTCATCGCGCCGACAAGATCATGACGTACGCGGACGGCGGACGTCGATACCTCATCGACGAGGGCAAGATCGCCGCAGATAAGGTTGTGACGATCGGGAACAGTACGGATTCCGCTCTCCTGCGAAACGCCTTCCTCTCCGTCACCGCCGACCGCATCACAGAATTGCGGCAACTGTGGCCGCTCGCGCCGCGCGCGCTCTTCGTCGGAGGCTTGGATGAGACGAAGCGGATCGATTTCCTTGTCGACGCTGCGATCGCCGCCCATCGCACAGACCCCACCTTCAGCCTGATCGTGGTTGGGAAAGGCGAAGAGCAGGGCGCCCTCGCACGCGCCGGGGATGCGATCGTTCACGTTCCCTCGGCCCGTGGGCGGGATCTCGCGGAGCTCGCCCACGTGGTTCAGTCCATATGGATGCCGGGCAGAATCGGCCTCGTCGCCGTCGACGCGCTGGCGTTGGGGCTGCCGATATTCACGACAGATTATGCGTTCCACGCCCCCGAGGCCGAGTTCCTTCGGGAGGACGAGATCATCGTGCTCCCGGATGAGCCCGCGGCTTTCGCGGAGCAGGCCCGCCCACGCGCCCTCGACCTCAGGACGGAAGAACGTCCACTACGGGACGACATACCCACCATTTCATCAGTATCCGACAAATTCGTCGGAGTCATTATTGATGCGTTGCAGAAGAGTACTCGAGAGAATTGAGGCGAACATGGGCACCATCGAGATGCTGATTTCGCGTCGAAAGCATCGGTTAATTCGCGAAACCCTGATGCTTCTCGGCGTGGACTTCCCAGCGCAAGTCCGCGTCGGGAAGGCATTGACGGTTCATCACCGCGCCATGGGAACCGTGTTGCATCCCGCAACCGTCATCGGTGACCGTGTCACGATCTACCACCAGGTCACCATCGGCCGGGCGGACGCTCACGTTGCCTGGGACGATAGCCCCATGGAATCCGTTGAGATCGGAGACGACGCGATCCTATACGCGGGTGCAAAAGTTTTGGGTGGTCCGGGAATCACGCGCGTCGGCAAAGGGACGATTGTCGCAGCTAATGCTGTCCTGACGCAGTCAACCGGAGATTGGGAAGTTTGGGGCGGGGTTCCGGCCAAATTGATCGGGAAACGACAGGGTAGGCCCGAAGCGACCCGCCCCAAAACTCGTAATCTCGCGGAACCGGATAGCTCATCGAGACTGCCGGCGGAGTCCTCACCGCTTTCCGGCGATAGGGCCTGAAAAGCCCGTGAGCACAGAAAGCAGAACGAACGCGTTGCATGCGGTCCGTCGCGTGGTTGTTTTTGAACCCAATCCGCGTGGCCATCGTCTGTATTACGTCCGTCTCCTCCTCGAGGCACTTTTCCAAAGCGGCTCGGCCCCCGAGGTTCTGACTCGCCGGGGCGTGGAGAGTGAACCCCAGTGGGCGTTGCACCTCGGCGAAATGAACGTCCCGGTTCGGTACATCGATGCGCAGAGCTCGCTCGCCGAACTCTCCCAATACTCGGAGGACCACGACATCGACCTTCTGGTGGTGCCTGACGCAGACCGGCTCCTCATCGATGCTGCCCTGGGTCGCTGGCACGCACGGGGTCACGTCAGCCTCCTCGCTATGAGGCCCGACTCGCAGCACGGTCATAACTTTCGAGCCGCGGCTTGGGGGCTGACGAAAAGGTTGCTCATCTTCGCGGCGGACCATCGCGCACGTGTCCGCGCGGCGGCGCTAAAGAGCGCCTTGACCCCCCAACGGCGACCGATTCGGTGGGTATCGGACCCCGTTACCTTGGCGTGCTCGCTAGACGATGTGCGTTCCTGTCGCGCGACTCTGAACGCTGATGAAACGCACTTCTGGGTCGGCGTATTTGGTGCCGTCACCCCGCGAAAGAATCTACATCTGATCGCCGAAGCGGCGTTGCGTGTCCCCGGAGTGGCGCTGCTGGTTGCCGGTTCTGTCGACGACGAGGCCCAACGGCTCGCTGAGGAGCCGCTGCGTCGGCTATCTGACAGCGGCCGTCCTGTCGTGTTACGAACAGAGGCATTGCGCGACGAAGAATTCGACACGCTGATCTCGAGCATGGATTGCGTCGCTGTCGCGCACAGCAACGAGGGGTCGAGTGGCATCGTCGGGAAAGCATTTGCGGCAAGCCGCCCGCTCGTACTTGCTGGAGCGCAGTCATTGAAGGCGGACGCGGCTGCGATCGGCGAGTTCGCAGCTTGGTCTCCCCTCGATACGGACGCAATAGCTCGCAATATTGAACGCTTCGCATCGATGCCCCGCCCCGACATCACGCTGCGTTCGAATACCGACGACTTCGTCAAGGGCCTGCTGTGATCGCGCCGGCACGTCGCACGGGGGCGAGAACCACGCGGTCTCTGGGCACACAGGCTGTCGCCTTGGCGGCAGGGACGGCCGTGGCACAGGTCATCGTCGCCGTCATGTATGTGCTGACAGCAAGAGACGCGGGACCCGCGAGCTACGGGCAACTCGCAGCGGCGATCGCCCTCGGTGGTTCGGCCATGGGCTTCTTCGACTTCGGGACGAGTTCCTACTGGATCCGGGAGCGAGCGTCGGGCCGGATGGACGTCGACGACTTCTCTGCGCGTGTCACGAAGAAGATTGCCATCGCCTCGTTTCTCTTCGTCGTCGCGCTCGCTGTGTGCGTGGTGTGGTTCCCGAGTTTCATCCCTGCATGCGCCATCTTCCTCGCGGGAACAGCAGGTCAGGCCGCTCTCGTCCCGCTTCGCGCAGCTCGGCGCGGAGAGATCGTGGCTCTCCTCAGCATCACGGAGCGTGCCTCGGCGCTGGCGGTGTTCCTCCTCCTTCTTCTGTGTGGCGTCGATCAACTGGACGCGCTGTGGATATCACTAGTCGCAGGGACCCTCATCATGGGGGCCGCGGCATATCTCTCCGCCAGGGATGCAGGACGCGCATCATTTCTCTGGAGACGGCGGTCGAATCCGTGGAGTGGCGCCAAGTTTTACGGACTGAGCTCCGTCGCTTCCAGCGGACAGCAGCTCGATCTCCCTGTCCTCACAGCAGTAGCCGGCGCCTCGACGGCAGGCATCTACGGCGGAGTCAACCGCTGGACTCAACCCATGGGGGTGTTGGCGACCGCGTTCTCCAGCGCATCCGCGCCTTTCATCGCACACGCGCAGGATTGGAAGACGACGCGGCGAATGGTCACTCGCGCCTCGTGGCTTCTCATTCTGGCGGTGGGAGTATGCATAGCCCTCGCATTGTCGGCGCCTTGGATCGTCGCCCTGCTCCTCGGGCCTGAGTTCGCCACATCGGCTCCCGTGCTTCAGTGGCTTGCCGTTGGTACCATTCCCGCCATCTTGAATCAGCCACTCGCTGCAGCGCTCCAGGCCCGCCGGTACGACCATCTCGTCGCCGGGGTCTACCTAGGATCCGTTGTCGTCCAACTCGGGCTCGTCGCATGGCTGGGCCTCGCGTTGGGCGCCCTCGGGGCGGCACTCGCATTCTTCATATTGCAGATCTTGATGTTAGTGAGTTTGAGCACCTGTGTGGCGGTGGCCGTGCGAAAAGATGCGGCAACGGCGGAACGAACTCGCCTATCGACGACTGGTCCGGAGAACTGACTTGAAAAGAATCGCTCAAATACTTCTCAGCCCGCGAATCGGAGGCGCCGAGACTCTCGCTACGTCGCTCGAACAGGAGTGGCGATCACGCGGCATCGAATCTCACATTGTCTACCTCGACCAAAAAGGCGAAGAAAAGAGCCGTGTACGGCGCGCAAGCCAGCTACGACGTACACTCCGAGCGCTCGCCCCCGAAGCAGTCGTCGCTCACAGCTACCTTCCCGCACTGTACGCACGAGCAGTTTGGGGCTCGCACGCTCCCGTGCATTCCGTACTGCACAGCGCAAGCGACGACTTTGCGAGCAAGCGGAGCCAATTTGTCGAACGCACGCTTGCTTCGAAGACCGCGAGCGTCGTAACCGTTAGCGACGAGCAAGCGCACGCCTACCGCTCTCGGTTCCCGAACGTGAGGGTCACACGCATTGCCAACGGCGTGAGCGAAGCGGTCGACTCACGCACGAGCTTTCGTGATGCCCCTCATCGCATCGTCACCATCGCCAGAATTGCGGAGCAGAAGAGACCCGACTATTGGGACGCGGTGGTGAGAGAGATGCACCGGCGACGACCCGAGCTGGTCTTCGAATGGTGGGGCCCGCTGTCAGGCGACCACTCTCTCGACCGGTACGTCCTAGACGGGTGCAGCGCAGCCCGCTACATGGGGGAGACCACACACCCGAGCGCCGTGCTCCGAAACGCAGACATCTTGTTCCACCCCTCCGCCCGCGAGGCCCACAGCATCGCATTGTTGGAAGGCGCAGTCGCGGGCCTTCCAGTGGTGTACGCCGATTCGATCGCAAAGCCGGATACAGATCCGGTGTGGGCTTGGCGTTATGACGGAGGCAGTGCTGCTGGCGCCGTCACCGTGTTGGAGCAGACGATAGACAATTGGGTCAGCGTTGCTGGAGCCGCTGTTGCTTTCGCTCACCAGGCGCGAGCACGGTACGGCATGGCCGATGTCGCCAACAAGTATCTGTCATGGATGGCAGCAGGGAAAAACTGACCGCGACGCCTTATTGATAGCGCATCGGAGTCACATCGCTGCTGAAGATTCCCCGGAGGCTCCCTACGACAGTTGCGCTTGGTAAGCATTGAGCACACCAACGTTATCCACGTTCGAGGTTTTGTCGCGAGATCGGGACGCGACGAAGATAAACGCCATCGCGCTCGCGCAGAGATAAACGCGGCCAGGCGCCGAGTACACCTCTGTCACGGACATTCCGAGTGTGATTCCGATGAGGGCTGTCGCATAATTTGCGGTGCGGCGCATTCCGTCGCCTCTGGCTGCAAGAACGAGGGCAGCTGCAAAGACTAGGACCCCCACAATCCCCACCGAAAGCAGCAGCTCAGTCAAGATGGAGTGGGTTGAATAATTGCGGTCGACACCGTCCTCGCCACCGTTGCCAGCGACCCAGAACGACGACCCATGACCGAAAAAGGGATTCTGCGCCCACAGATCCAGCGCATAACGCCAGAGACCCGCACGACCGGTGAAGTCGGATTGGCTCCAAGGCAGGAGCGGAAACAAGCAGACGACACCGGCCACAACGATTACACCTGCGCTTACGAATGCCCGAACGCGCGTGCGTTCACTCAGGTGGAAGGCGACCACGACAACGAAGCCGATCACCCACCCTGTCATGGCGGATCGACTCGCAGTGAGATCTGTCAGGAGCCAACTACCAACGGCGATCGCAGCAAAGTTCGGCAAGCGCCGCGTCGCGAGCATTGCCGTCGCACCGGCTGCTGCGAGCGTCATTCCCATCGCGTTGCCTGTGCCCATCGCACCGAACGCGAGACCCCAAACGGAGCACTTGTCGCCTCTACAAGCGCCAATAACGTCTTGAGGCGAAGCCAGGGCGAGGACCGTGATGGTTAGAAGTGCGGCTGCCACCCCCATCTTGACCCCGGATTGGAGGGCCGCGAGATCGTAACCATCCCGAGGGACCAGGAGAGCAGGGACGAACGTTAGCAGGGATAGAACAGGCATCAGAAATTGACTGCCGTCCGCGGAGAAGGACAGAAGCAAACCGAACAGGGGCACGAGGAGGAACGCAAACCCCGGAATCGTCGGCCTGCGCCACATAGCGATGGCCGCCATGAACAACCCAACGAGCACGATCGGTAGCGCTCGGAACATGGTTACGGACTCCGGCGTACCGATCTGGAAGGCACGGAACGACGTGAGCGTCCCAATGGAAGCAGTGAAGAACGCTGCGGCGGCCCACCAGAACTCCGCCGACGTGGACCACTGCCTCAAGTCGAACGGCCGCATCCCAAGCAGCCACGCGGCGCATCCGAGTACCAAAGCCAGGATTGCCACGAGCATTCTCGAATCGTACCTGCGTGCAAGGCGTCGTGAACGTCAACCCTCCCGCCATGATCGTGACGCATGCAGGCGGCAGCGCGCCCCTCGGAGCGCACGACTGAGGTTTAGCGCAGGATTGTCCCCATGAACACCAACAAGACGTAGACACCGTTGTAAAGCACGTGGGTCAACACCGCAGCCCAGATCCGCCCCGTCAGCAACACCAAGACCGCCGCTACGGCACCAAGGCCGAATAGCTGAACGGCATCCGCAAGCGACAGCTCGCTGAACGCTAGATGAAGGGCGACGAAGGCTGCGCTGGAACCCAGTACCGCGGTAACCCCCGCCGCGATCACGCCGACACTCCGACGCAGGAGCTGGTAGATCGAGATGAGAACGACCCCGCGGAAGAAGAACTCCTCAATGAGGGGGCCCGCAATCGCGGTCGAGAAGGCGGTCGACAGAAATACGCCGCCTCGAAAAGATCCCAGGTCAGCAGAAATCACAGGAAACACCATCGTGTTGGCGGCGCTCAACCATCCCTGCGAGATTCGGAGGACCGCGCTCAGCCCGATCGCCCACAGGATATCCATAGGCCGAAACAGGAGAAGTCTGCGCGGTCGCGAACGTCTGAACGCGTAAATCGTCGCGAGAAGTAAACCCGACCACAGGCCGACGGTCGAGGCAGCTACCCCTCCCCCAAATGCGACCCTGGAAAGAGCAACACTCACGATCAGTCCGATTCCGGCGCCCAAAAAAGCTGCGGAGAGAACGAACGTATTCCATGGTCGGACAGAGCGGCCCCCGAGCCGCCAGTCGTCCCGTCGGCGTCGACGATCATTTCCCGCCGCCCCTGCTCCGCGGGGTTCGAACGAGCCAACGGCGCGTCGACCGCCGCCCTCCTTGACGAAAACCGACCCGTCGGTCTGATCACCGCTCACGACCGTCAATTTACCCGTCCGCAACAAGCGGCCTTCACAACACCTGGCGCGTGGCACGACGCACACGTCGTTGTGACGGAGGAGCAGAGTTCATGTGCCAGACTGTGGAGCATTCCGCGCCTCTGGTCGCTCGCCGTCGTAGGCGCGTTTTTGAAAGGCATCATGGAGCTCAGCGACTTCCTCCGCACTCTCCGCAAGAACCTGCTCGTGATCGTCGTTCTGACCCTCCTCGGTCTGGGCGCCTCCGCGGCTTATACGTTCACGCGGACACCGAGCTATGAATCATCCAGCACCGTGTTCGTCTCCACTCAGGTCGGCAGCACAGCAGCTGAACTTCAGCAGGGCTCGAGTTTCGCCCAAGCACGGATCAACACCTACGTCGGGTTGGCGACGACGCCGGCAATCCTCGATCCAGTTATTGCGAACCTCGGTCTCTCCACGACTGCGGATTCCCTCGCTCACGTGGTCAGCGCCGCCGCAGCCTTGAATTCGACGCTTATCACCATCACCGTCTCAGACCCCAACGCAGCTCACGCTGCTGACCTGGCAAATGCGATCGCGGAGAGCCTTGCGCTGGAGGTTCCACGTCTCGAACCCGAGGCAGGCGACGGATCGAGTCCCGTTCGACTGTCACGCGTCAGAGACGCTCAGCCTGCGTTGAGGCCCTCGAGCCCTAATGTCCCCGTCAACTTGGCAATCGGCACAGTCGTCGGCCTCGCTCTTGGTGCGGGCGTGTCCGTGGTCCGCAGCCGCCTCGACAATCGTGTTCGCACAAACCGCGTGGCCGAGCAAATCACCAAGTCCCCCGGCATCGGTGCCATCGCCTTTGACGCGAAGGCCAAAGAACGCCCTTTGATCGTCCACGTCGATCCGCTCAGCCCCCGTGCGGAATCCTTCCGAGCGCTTCGAACAAACCTGCAGTTCCTCGACATGGGCGGGCGATCCAGCTTCGTCGTTACGAGTTCGATCCCCAGTGAGGGCAAATCGACCACGACCATCAACCTCGCGATCGCGCTCGCCGACGCCGGGAAACGTGTGGCGCTCCTCGACACGGATCTTCGCAAGCCCAAGGTTGCGGAGTACCTCGGCATCGAGGGTGGGGCGGGCCTTACAGATGTGCTCATCGGCCGCGCCGAGGTCAACGATGTGATGCTTCCGTGGGGGGGCCGCAGCCTGTACGTACTACCGGCAGGGAAGATCCCGCCGAACCCGAGCGAACTCCTCGGCTCCGCTCGGATGGGAACCCTCATCACGATGTTCGAGAAAGACTTCGATGTCGTCCTCTGCGATGCGCCCCCCTTGCTGCCGGTCACGGACGCGGCGATCTTGGCCCGTGTGACCAGTGGGGCGCTGATGGTGGTTTCGGCCGGAAAGACGACACGTCATCAGCTCACTCTCGCCACGGAGGCCCTGCAGACAGTTGGAGCAAAGCTCGCGGGTTTCGTGATGTCGATGGTGCCCACGCGCGGTCCTGATTCCTACTACTCCGCCTATGGCTACGGGTACGGATACGGCTATCGCGAATCCGCAGAGACTCCCAAGAGCGCCCGCAAGGCCGCGAAACGAAGTGGTACGAACAAGAAGAAGGGTGCGGACGACGCCGGGCCCGCCGCGATTGAGGAGCTCGGATTCTCGCCGCGCCGCACCTCGCGCGAGGCGACCCGAGGAGACTGATTAGTGTCGGGAACGCAGTTTCTGCCACCCCGGATGCTCGTCGCAGGTCGCGTCCTGGCGTGGGTCGTCGCGAGCGGGCTCCTCCTGGGCTTCCTCATGACCGTTTGGGTGGCGGTGACGGGGGCGCTCGCCTTTCAGCACCTGTCCAGAGTGCAGTCCGGAGCCGCCGACACGATAGACGCCGTCACGGCCGACCCCGCGTCGGCGGTGGCACAACTCGAAACGCTCGCCAACGAGACGTCCGCGGCCCGCAGTCTCACCTCCGGCCCCATCTGGGGCCTCGCCTCGGTGATGCCGTGGGTGGGCCCCCAGCTTGCCGCGTTTCACACCGTGACCGTGTCTGCGGACGAGCTCCTCACGCAGAGTTTCGTCCCCCTCGCTCGAGCGGCCGAGGGCGTATCCGTGGAGAACCTTCGGCCGACCGGAGGGCGTCTCGACCCCACCGCTCTGAGTGGCCTCGCCGAGCCCGCGCGCACCGCGGCCGACCCGGCCAGGGACGCTGCGGGCGCCGTGCGGAACATCGACCGGACGCCGCTCGTCGGCGTCTTGAGTCGAGCCGTCGATCAAGCGGGCGAGGTGTTCACGAATTCCGCGACCTTCATCGACGCGCTCTCCCGCACCGCGCAGCTCCTCCCCGCCATGCTCGGCCAAGACGGCGAGCGTCGATATCTCGTGCTCGTGCAAAACAATGCGGAGTGGCGATCTCTGGGCGGCATTTCGGGAAGCGCCATCGTGCTGACGACCGACAATGGAGCCGTGTCGCTCGGTGGAACGGAGTCAGCTACGGGACTCTCGCGCGACATCACGCAGCCCGTCGTCGATCTGCCCGCGGAGATAACAGACATTTACGGCACACGACCCGCGCGCTACTTCCACAACCTGACCGAAATCCCCGACTTCTCGATCGACGGACCTCTCGCGAAAGAATTCTTCGCGAAAAAGACGGGCGTATCCGTCGACGGCGTGATCGCGATCGACCCGGTCGTGCTCTCCTACATTCTCTCCGCCACCGGACCCGTCACGCTTCCAGACGGCGAAAAGTTGTCGTCCGACAACACCGTGGACCTTCTGATGAACGGAGTCTACGCGCGCTACCCCGACCCCGCTCAGCAAGACGCATTCTTCGCAGCCTCGACCGGTGCCGTCTTCCAGGCGCTTCTCGAGGGGCGAGGGTCCGCCTCCGGCTTCGTCTCCGCCCTCAGCCGCGCCGGAAACGAACACCGCCTCCTCATGTGGAGCGCCGATGCCGATGAGCAGGCGGTGCTCGCGGGAACGACGATCGCTGGCCCCCTGCCCTCCACCGATGAGCGCACAGCACGCTTCGGTGTCTACCTCAACGACGGCACCGGCTCGAAGATGAGCTATTACGTCGCGCCTCAGACGTCGCTGGCGTGGACCTCGTGTCCGTCCGCTAACCCGTTGCTCCCGCGACAGCTCACGCTTCACCTCGACCTCACGAGCACGGCCCCCGCCGACGCCGCCACCTCGCTGCCCACCTACATCACCGGGAACGCCGCATACGGGACGGCCCCGGGGACGGCGAAAGTGGTCGGCAACGTCTACCTTCCCGAGGGTTTTGACCTGGTCTCGGCGCAGACGACGAACGGCGCGAGCTTCGCCCGAGCCACCTTCGACGGACGGTCGGTGCTGACCTTCGGCGTCGACGTGACACCACAGCAGACCATCGGCGTCGACGTCGTGGTCCAGGGAGCATCCACTGCAACGGAGGCGGAGGCGTTCGTCACGCCCACCGCCGACGCGGCCCTCGATCCCGTGGTGCGTGCCTCGTGCCAGTCACGCGCGGTCGCGACTCTGGAGTAACCCTGAGCGACCACTCGAAGGGCTCAGTTTCCGCGGCATTCCCGATCCAATGCGGAGCGTGGAGACGAAATGCGCCCCCGTCGCGCGCGTGACGGACTGCTTGCGAAATGTTTACGTCGCGGAAACCGCATTGATTTGCTAAAGGGCGGATCCCTAGGCAATACTCAGGAAGGCTCTCAACACACGCACCCGCTTCATTCTCGGCCCCATCTGCGCACCACGGTCACGGGGAACGAGCGGACCATCCACTACCGGTAGCCCGGATTCGAAAGCAGGCAGTCATGAAGCACCTCACCAAGGCAGCGGCCTCGGCCGCGATCGCGGGCGCGCTGCTCCTCGCAGCCCCCGCCGTGGCCCAGGCCTACGTGCCGGCGGGTCCCGACACCCAGACCTTCACCATCACCTCCGACGGCCCCGTTCCGGTCTCGGGCTTCACGCCCGGTGCCGAGACCGTCTTCACCCTCTCGGGTGTGGGCGTCACCGGCGCCAACATCGCGACGGCCAACCTGCCCGTCACGGCAGCCTCGGTCACTAAGGTCGCCGACGCCAACGGCGTGGCCACGGCCACGGTCACCCTCCCCGCCAACCCGGTCGGCACCTACACCCTCGCGGTGACGGGCGCCCGCGCCGCGAACAACGGCGGTGGGAGCGGTGCAGGCACCGGCGGCGGCGCGGCTGGCGGCGGCAGCAGCAACGCCGGCGGCAGCAACGCCCTCCCCGCCACGGGTATGGACGCGGAATCGCTCCTCGGCATCTGGGTCGGCGGCGGAGCCCTCGTGCTCGCCGGTGGCGCGATCGCCGTGGGCGCCAAGGTGCGTCGCACCCGCCAGGAGAACCACTCCTGAGGCACACGCCTTTCACGAAGGGGCCGTTCCGACTCACGTCGGGGCGGCCCCTTCGGCATCCCCGCCCAGACGCGATGACGAGACGTCAAGCCACCATCGCGCCCGACCGCGCGACGCTTGACTCGAGGGCATGCACACCACCACGACAGCCCCGCTCGACAACGACGGCCGCGACGCCGACACTCCCCCGGCGCTGCCGTTCGTACACATGTGGACCGACCTCGACGGCAGGAGCCGACTCGACGAGTCGATGCTCCGCGGCTTCGGCCTGCAGAGCGTCGGCGGCGGAGCCGACCCGCAATGGATGCGCCCGTTCCCCGGAGAGGTCACGGCCGTGCTGTTCGCGGCGCTCCCGGTCGGATGGGTGGGACAGTGGCATCCGTCTCCCCATCCGCAGTGGGTGATCCCGCTACGCGGCCGGTGGTTCCTCGAGACGCAGGATGGATCGCGCGTCGAAATGGGCCCCGGCGACATCCACTTCGGGCACGACACCGACACCGCTGAGATCGACGGCAAAAGCGGTCATCTGTCCGGAACGATCGGCGACGAACCGTGCCTGCAGGTGCTCATCCAGTTCGCCACCTCACCCGCCGCGCCGACAGCCCACCCCTTCGGCTGAGCGAACCATCCCCGCGGCCCCGTCAGTCGGTGTCAGATGCGCCGCCGGGCGTGCCGATCTGCCCGCGGAAGTACACGGGCACGGCGCCGGCGACATGAGCCCGGCCCCCGTCGAGCAGCGATCGAGAGAGCGCTCGCACGTATCCCGGCAGGGTCTTCGAGAGGGATGCAGGACAGTCACTGTCCGCCGTCGCGTCGACGAGCGTCTCGAGCACGTCGGTCACGATTCGACGCGACTCATCGGCGCCCATCCCCCACGACGCGGATTCTTCGACGAGATCGTCGATCGTCACGTCGTGACTCATACGCTTGCCGTTGATCCACAGCGCAAGACCTTGCCGGGATTCTGAGAACAACGCCAACGGCACGAGGTCGTACAACGGCGCGAGCCGCGCCGACTCGCCCTGCGGTCGCAGGAGGGAGTAGTTCTTGGCATGCGCGTCGGTGTTCCCCGTGGCGAGGTTGAACGTGACATAGCGCAGCAGCACGGATTTCTGCGAGGGCGAGCGATCGAAGATACGGCGATCGGCGTCAAGCAAGCCGGCGATCGATCGTAGCGACGCCCCCGAGAACTCTCGCTGAAACTTCTCGTCGCTCAGCCACGCCAGATTGAGCGCCTGTGCAGCGTCTTCCTGGTGGATGCGTTCGATGACCCCGTCGTCGCGCACCCGCCGGTCGTACCGTTCGACGATGACGACGTGCAGGTCGCCCAACCGCTCCGTCCACGAGTCGAACGTCGTCAGTCCGAGACGGCGGCTGAGCGCCAAAAGATATGCCTCGGCGTCGGCGACGCGCGAGTTCAGCTCGGTCGACGGTTTGAGGATGTGCGTGGAGGGCAACGCTCCGCGGCCGAGAAGCCACTCGTCGTCCCTTCGCGTCAGGGCGATCTTGCGCTGAAAACCGGGCAGCGACGACCCCCCGCCCCCCACCGCATAACCACTGGCCCTCTCGAGGAGCTCGGGAAGCATTGATGCATCGAGCAGTTCCGGTCGCCCCTGCCTGTCGGGGGCACCCACCCTCAGTGCTCCGGCGACATCCGACCCGACCGCCTCGAGCAGACCGAATACGTCATGACTGCTGACACCCACTTCGTTCGCGAGCTTCGCGAGGAACGGACCCTCGGGAAGAAGACCACCGAAGAAGTTCTCGGCCGCCCCCGCAGTCGGCGGCTCGCCCGTCCGCAGACTGGCTGACAGCTCCACCCGCCCGCGCACGCGGTCAGGTGACATCACCCACGACAGCTCGACGCCGGCGGCGCCTCGACGCAGGTCGGCGAGATGGTCGCCGTAGAGAGTGACCGGCAGCGACTCAGTCACGGGTCTCGTAGGCCAGGGTGACGCCGACCGCGTTCAGAAGAGAGATGTAGCGGTCGTCGAGGATCTTCGGGAGGCCACGTTCGACCTCTGAGAGGTACCGTTGCGACACCCCGAGCTGTTGCGCCAGAGCCGACTGCGACATGCCATGAGCGAGCCGGATCTCACGCACGACCCGACCGATGTCGCGGGCAGACGTTGCGATTCCGCGCACGAGACCTCCATACCCTCCAGGTAATAACAGCCTAAGCCATTACCTCTACGTAATCGACCGGGCCTTATTACCTCTGCGTAATGAAGACGGGCGACGTCGATCCTGCCCCAGACGGGCCTCCGCCGGTCGCCGTCAACCCGGGCCGGCCCACCGCGCCGACAGGCTTGACTGGACGCATGCCCCAGATCCCCATCGACGGCCGTGTCCTCCAGCCGCCGCGCGAGCCCCGTTCGGTCGACGTCGCTCCCCCGCGCGTGTGGGACGAACGCCTGTCGGCCGTGCTGCCGGCATCCGCTCGCCTGCTCTCGCTCTACGACGACGCCACGTGGGCCGAGGGGCCGGTGTGGTGGCCCGCCGAGAACGCCCTCGTCTTCAGCGACGTCATCGGCCGCCGCACCCTCGCGCGCTACGACGACGGCCGTATCGTCACGGTGCGCGACCGCAGCGACTTCGCCAACGGCAACGCGATGGATGCCGCCGGCCGACTCGTGCAGGCCGAGCACGGCCGCCGCGGCGTCAGCCGCACCGACGAGGACGGCACGCGTCTGCTCGTCGACGCCTTCGAAGGGAAGCCCCTGAACTCCCCGAACGATCTCGTCGTGGCATCCGACGGGGCGATCTGGTTCACCGACCCCACTTACGGCATCTCGGATCCGCGCGAGGGCTACCCCGCCGAGCCCGCCCTGTCGCACCAGAGCGTGTACCGCTGGCACGACGACACCGGTCTCGCGCGCATGATCGACCTCGACCAGCCCAACGGCCTCGCCTTCAGCCGCGACGAGCGCACGCTCTACGTCGCCGAATCGAACGCCACCGCCCTGCCCCGCGTCGTCGCGTGCAGCTGGGACGGCGAGACGCTCGGCACCCCGCGCACCTTCGCGACGGTGGATGCCGGCATCCCCGACGGGTTCGTCGTCGACAGCCGCGACTGGCTCTGGATCTCGAGTCAGGCGGGAGTCGTGATCGTCGACGAGCACGGGCAGCGCCTCGGCGTCATCCCCACCCCGCACGTCGTGAGCAACTGCACCTTCGACGCCGACGAGAAGCGCCTGTTCATCACCGGCGACAGCGACCTGTGGATGGTGGAACTCGCGTGAGCGATGTGGAGATGGCGCGGATCCCCGCGGGACGCGTCCTGCGCGGCGACCAGCGCGGCACCGAACGCCGCGAGATCGAGGTGGCGGCGTTCGAGATCGGCGTCTACCCCATCACCGAGGAGCAGCTGGCGGAACTGCTCGGCATTCCTTCTCGGCATCCGCGTCGTCCCGCCACCCACCTCAGCTGGCTCCGCGCGATCCGCCTGTGCAACGCGCTGAGCGAGTGGGAGGGCCTCGACCCCATCTACTCCTTCGACGGCGAGGTCGTGACCGCCGACACCGACGCCGACGGCTTCCGCCTGCCCACCGAAGACGAGTGGGAGTACGCCTGCCGCGCCGGAAGCGTCAACGCCGCCTACGGCCCCGTCCGCGAGGTCGCGTGGACCTCCGCCGACGGACTCAGCGCCCCCGTCGACGTCGGAGCCCGGATGCCGAACCTGCACGGCCTCTTCGACACCCTCGGCAACGTGTGGGAGTGGTGCAGCGACCTCTACGACCCCGAGGGAGAGAGCGACGCGCGGGTATTCCGCGGCGGCGGGTGGTCGGACGCCCCGGCGCTCGTGCGCGCCGCAGCCCGACGGGGCGGTCGCCCGCGCGACGCCTTCGACGACGTCGGCGTGCGCGTGGCGCGGGGGTGATCCCCGGCCGCGCCTGCTCAGTCGTCGGTAGAGATCGCCTCGGTCAACTGGTCCATGAACGACGCGACCGTTTCGAGCTGCCGGTCGTCGAACTGGGCGGCCATCTCGCGCATCGCGCCGAGGTGCGCGCCGAAGTGCTGGAAGAACTCCCGGCGCGACTTGTCGGTGAGCACCACGACCCGCGCACGACCGTCGGAGGGGTGCGGTCGGCGTTCGAGGTGGCCCGAGGCGACGAGGCGGTCGATGAGCTTCGTCGTCGACGCCGTCGAGATGCGCAGATGCGTCGCGACATCGTGCGGGCTGACCATCTCGCCGCGCGTCTCGCGGATGGTCAGCATGCGCAGCGTGGCCAGGTCGCTGGCGTTCATGCCCATGTCGCCTTTCATGCCGCTGTGCATGCGGTCGAGGGCGTCGCTGAGGGTCTGCACCGCGCGCAGCGTGTGGGCGATGGCGGGTCGTGTACCAGAAGTCGACACGGCGTTGTCCACAGTGGACACCCCCTTTCACGCTGGGTATAGTCAGGCTCACATCGCTAGCTAAACTAGCAAACGGGAGGCACGATGAGCGAGACCGAATATGTCGTCCTCCTGGACGACTTCGGAAACGAGATCGGCACGGCGCCCAAGGCGAGCGTGCACGGCACCGACACGCAGCTGCACCTCGCGTTCTCGTGCCACGTCATGAACAGCCGCGGAGAAGTGCTGGTCACCCGCCGCGCCCTGCACAAGAAGACATGGCCCGGCGTGTGGACCAACTCGTTCTGCGGCCACCCCGGCCCGGCCGAGCCCGTGCTCGCCGCCGTCCACCGTCGCGCCGAGTTCGAGGTGGGCCTCACGGTCCGCGATCTCGAGCTCGCCCTCCCCCTCTTCCGCTACCGCGCGGTCGACGCCAGCGGCATCGTCGAGCACGAGATCTGCCCGGTCTACGTCGCGCACACCGACGACGAGCCGCAGCCGAACCCCGACGAGGTCGCCGAGTACCGCTGGGTCGACCCCCTCGACCTCGCCGCCTCGCTCGAGGCCACTCCGTGGGCGTTCAGCCCGTGGCTCGTCCTCCAGGCCCAGCAGCTTCACCTGTTCGAGACGCCACCCGCGGTGAGGCGCGCGTCATGATCACGCTCGACTCCACCCCCCTGGCCCGGCAGGGCATCGACGCCGCCATCGACTACGCGCTCGAGCGCCTCGACCGACGGGTGGGTCCTCTCGGCGACGGCGCCCGGGCCCTGGCATCCTCGATCCGGCGCGCGGCGAGCGGCGGAAAGCGCTTCCGCCCCCTGCTCGTCGTCTCGGCCTTCGAGACGCTGCACGGTCCCGCGATCGCCCGCCCCGCCCTCTACGAGGTCGCGGCCGCGTTCGAACTGCTGCACACCGCCTTCGTCGTGCACGACGACGTCATCGACCACGACGTCGAACGCCGCGGCGTGCCCAACGTCGGCGGGGAGTTCCGCCGCCGGGGCATCGACAAGGGCGCGGATGCCGACGGCGCGGCGCTCCTCGGAGACGCCGCCGCGATCCTCGCCGGCGACCTGCTGCTGCACGAGGCGGGGCGCATGATCGCGGTCGCCGAGATCCCGGCATCCCTCCGCGAACAGCTGCTGCAGCTCGTCGACGACGCGGTGCTCGTCTCGGCCGCGGGCGAGCTCGCCGACGTCGAGAACGCCGTCTCGCCCGGGGAGGTCGACCCCGAGACGGTGCTGCGCACCACGCACGACAAGACGGCCGTGTACTCCTTCTCGGCCCCGCTGCAGGCGGGAGCCGTGATGGCCGGGGCGGAGCGTTCCACGCAGTGGGCTCTCGAGCGCTTCGGCGAGCGGCTGGGACTGGCCTACCAACTCGTCGACGACCTGATCGGCGCGTTCGGCACCGCCGCGGCCTCGGGCAAAGACGAGGGATGCGATCTCCGCGAGGCGAAGAAGACGCACCTCATCTCGCTCGCCCGCGAGAGCACGCACTGGCCCGAGGTGAGCGCCGCACTCGCGCAGGCCCACACCGGACCCGTCGCCGTGCGCGCCGCGCAGACAGCTCTGGCGAAGTCGGGTGCCCGCTCGCGTCTCGAGGTGCTCGTGTGCGAGACGCTCGACGAAGCGGTCGCGATCGTCGAAGCCTCGACGCTGCCCACCGAGTGCCGCCTCATGCTCATCGAACTCGTCGAGGCCGTGCAGGAGCGCATTCCGTGAGCAACGCCCCCACGGGTCTCGAGCTGTATTCGCAAACGGCCGACGACGTCGCCGCCGCCGTCATCTCGCGCTACTCCACGTCGTTCGGCATCGCCGCGCGCCTGCTCGGTCCCCGGCCCCGCCCGCACGTGCGCAACATCTACGCCCTCGTGCGCGTCGCCGACGAGATCGTCGACGGACCCGCCCACGACGCGGGCCTCCCCCCGGAGCGCGAGCGCGCGGTGCTCGACGCCCTCGAGGCCGAGGTGGCGGATGCCATCGCCTCCGGCTTCAGCGCCAACCTCGTCGTGCACGCCTTCGCCCGCACCGCGCGCGAGTGCGGCATCGGCGACGACCTCATCGCCCCCTTCTTCGCCTCGATGCGCACCGACCTCGACACGGCCGCGCACGACGACGTCTCGCACGACGCGTACGTGTACGGCTCCGCCGAAGTGGTGGGCCTGATGTGCCTGCAGGTCTTCCTCAACGCCGGCATGTCGGCACCCGCGAAACCCGCCGCCGACCTCGTCGACGGCGCACGGCGCCTCGGGGCCGCCTTCCAAGACGTCAACTTCCTGCGCGACCTGGCCGACGACGCCGACCGCCTCGGCCGCGACTACCTCGACGGCGCCGCCGACGACGAGCGGCGCACCACGGTGCTCGATCGCATCGACGCCGACCTCGCCGCCGCGGCATCCGTCATCCCCCACCTGCCGCCGGACTGCCGCGCCGCTGTCACCTGCGCGCACGACCTGTTCGCCGAGCTCTCGCGACGGCTGCGTCTCTCCCCTGCGGGCGCGCCCCGCGTCCGCGTCCCCGACGGTGTCAAAGCCACCCTCGCCGCCCGCGCCCTCCTCGGGCGTCCTCCGAAAGGTCCCCGCTCATGAGCGCCCAGCGCATCGTCGTCGTCGGTGGAGGAATCGCCGGTCTCGGCACCGCCGCCCTTCTGGCCGACCGCGGCCACGACGTCCAGCTCTTCGAAGCGCGCGACGCCCTCGGCGGTCGTGCCGGATCGTGGGAGAAAGACGGTTTCCGCTTCGACACCGGGCCGAGCTGGTACCTCATGCCCGAGGTGTTCGACCACTTCTTCCGCCTGCTCGGCACGAGCGCCGACGAGCAGCTCGACCTCGTGCGCCTCGACCCGGCGTACCGCGTGTATGGCCCTCCCGGCAAGGGCGAGCCGATCGACATCGTCTCGGGCCGTGAGGCCGTGCGCGCCCTGTTCGAGGAGCACGAACCCGGATCGGGCGACAACCTCGAGGCCTACCTCGACTCGGCGAAGGACGCCTACGAGCTGTCGACGTCGAAGTTCCTGTACGACCCCTACTCGTCGACGAAGGGCCTGCGCGACCCCGCGCTGATCAAGCGCCTGCCCACGCTCATCCCGCTGCTCACCCGCACGCTGTGGAAGCGCGTCACCGACGACTTCAAGAACACGCGCCTGCAGCAGATCCTCGCCTACCCCGCGGTGTTCCTCGGCGGCTCCCCGTTCGAGGTGCCGAGCCTGTACCACCTGATGAGCCACCTCGACCTGGGCGACGGCGTGCTGTACCCCAAGGGCGGCATGACCGAGATCATCAGCGCGATCGAGAAGCTCGCCCGCGAACGCGGCGTGCGCATCGAGACCTCGTCTCCGGTGGATGCCATCATCACGGCATCCGGAGTCGCCCGCGGCGTGCGCCTCGCCGACGGACGGGTGATCGCCGCGGATGCCGTGGTCTCGGGCGCCGACCTGCACCACACCGAGAACCACCTGCTCGAAGAGAAGGATCGCCAGTACCCCGAGAAGTGGTGGAAGGACAAGGTCCCCAGCCCCGGCGCCCTTCTCCTCCTCCTCGGGGTGAAGGGAGATCTGCCCCAGCTCACCCATCACACGCTGCTGTTCACCGACGACTGGCACACGAACTTCGACGCGATCTTCGGCGAGAACAAGCGCATCCCCGACCCGGCATCGATCTACATCTGCCGCCCGAGCGCCTCCGACGACTCCGTCGCCCCCGAGGGGCACGAGAACCTCTTCGTGCTCGTCCCCGTGCCCGCCGACCCCGACAGCGGTCGGGGCGGCGTCTCCGGCGCGGGCGACGCGCGCATCGAGGCCGCGGCCGACCGCGTCATCGCGCAGATCGGCGAATGGACCGGCATCCCCGACCTCGCCGAGCGCATCGTCGTTCGCAAGACGATCGCCCCCGAGGACTTCAAAGAAGACCTGCACGCCTGGCACGGCAACTCACTCGGACTCGCGCACACGCTCAACCAGAGCGCGATCTTCCGTCCGAAGAACCGTTCGCGCAAGGTCTCGAACCTCTACTACGCGGGTACCTCGGTGCTTCCCGGCATCGGCCTGCCCATGTGCCTGATCTCGGCCGAGCTCGTGGTCAAGCGCATGACGGGCGACAAGACCCCCGGCCCCCTGGCAGAACCCGCGCGCGCGGCGGTCTGACATGCCCGGGCTCTACCTGGGCGCGATCCTCTTCTCGTTGGTCGGCATGATGCTCATCGACCTGAAGTATTCCCTGGCGCTGCGGGTCGCGCCCGTGCGCACGACGGTGACGGTGCTGCTCGGGACGGTGTTCTTCCTCGCCTGGGACCTGGTGGGCATCGTCACCGGGGTGTTCGTCAAGGGCGAGAGTCCGCTCTTCGTCGGGGTGATGCTCGCCCCGCACCTCCCGCTCGAAGAGGTGTTCTTCCTGCTGTTCCTCAGCTACCTCGCCGTGGTGATGTTCGCCGTTTTCGAGCGGCGTGCGCGAAGCCGCTCGCGCGCCCGGGGGTCGTCGTGACCTACCCGCTCATCGTCGTGCCGTTCGTTCTGCTCACCGCCCTCGTCACCCTGTCGACCGCCCGGCGTCCGCGGTTCCGCGAGCGCATGGCATCCTCGGGTCTCACCGCCCTCGTGCTGCTGGGCCTCACGCTCGTGTTCGACAACCTCATGATCGCGGTCGACCTGTTCTCGTATCCTCAGGAGCACCTGAGCGGCCTGCGGCTCGGCCTCGCGCCGATCGAGGACTTCGCCTACCCCCTGTGCGCGGCGTTCCTGCTGCCGGCGCTGTACACCCTGCTGACAGCCCGGACCCACCCCGCCGCCCGCTCCTCGCTCCCGCCCCGCACGCCGCCTCCGCCCCGACTGACGACGAAGGACACCGCATGACCACGCCCGCCCTCACCCCCGGTCGCGTGGTGCGCGAGCTCTTCGTCTCGTCACGGCCCGTCAGCTGGATCAACACGGCCTTCCCGTTCGCCGCCGCCTATCTGCTGACCACGCGCCAGGTCGATGCGCCCCTGATCATCGGCATCCTGTTCTTCCTGGTGCCCTACAACCTCGCGATGTACGGCGTGAACGACGTCTTCGACTACGAATCCGACCTGCGCAACCCGCGCAAGGGCGGCACGCACGGCGCCGTGCTCGCCAAGCGCATGCACCCCATCACGCTGTGGGCCTCGGCGCTGTCGTGCCTGCCGTTCGTGGTGTACCTCGTCATCATCGGCTCGCCGCTGTCATGGCTCGTGCTCGCACTCAGCCTGTTCTTCGTCGTGTTCTACTCGGCGCCCCCGCTGCGGCTCAAGGAACGTCCGTTCCTCGACTCGATGACCAGCAGCATCCACTTCTTCTCCCCCGCCGTGTACGGTCTCGTGCTCGCGGGCGCGGTCTGGACGTGGCAGCTCGTGTTCGTCTTCGTCGCGTTCGCGCTGTGGGGCATCGCCTCGCACGCCTTCGGCGCGGTGCAGGACGTCGAGGCCGACCGCGCCGCCGACATCTCGTCGATCGCGACCGCCCGCGGGGCGCGCTGGACCGTGCGCTTCGCGCTCACGGCGTACGCCCTCGCGGGCGTGGCGATGCTTTTCACGGCGTGGCCCGGCCCCCTGGCCGCCCTTCTCGTCATCCCGTACCTGGTCGTGTGCTGGCCCTACCGCAACGTGACGGATGCCGACAGCGACCGCGCCACCGCCGGATGGAACCGCTTCCTCTGGCTGAACCAGATCGCCGGCTTCGGCACGACGATGCTGCTGATCTGGTGGTGGTTTCTGAGCGCGTGAGGCGGTGCGGGGGCGCGGCGGTGCGCCGTGCGGTACGGGGGCGCGGGGGCGCGGTGGCGCTGCGCGGGGCGGGGGCGCTGTACGGGGGCGCTGCG
>Ga0065721_10049542_pt1 | contig 31913 bp, 25 predicted proteins | sample Mesricmetagenome_FD_59108 | JGI IMG/M metagenome (GOLD analysis project Ga0065721, IMG submission 59108) | Mesophilic microbial community from rice straw/compost enrichment Sample: eDNA_1 v2 (version 2) | ecosystem: Engineered > Solid waste > Grass > Composting > Bioreactor | place: USA: Davis...
CCCGCCGCTCGCTTCGACGCTCGGCTCGCCGGGCGTGAACGCGGATTTCTGGCTCATCGGGATCACTTTCGTGGAGATTTCGGCGATCTCGGCGGCGGTCGAGATCGTCACGACGGTGCTCCTGTATCGCGCTCCAGGCATGTCGCTCGAGAAGCTGCCGATTTTCGCCTGGTACATGCTGGTAGTGGCGGTGATGATCCTGACGGCCTTTCCACCGTTGATCCTGGGCTCGATCCTTCTCGAGCTCGAGCGCGCCTTCGGCATGCCTTTCTTCCAGGTTGCGCAGGGCGGCGACAGCCTGCTCTGGCAACATCTCTTCTGGATCTTCGCGCACCCGGAGGTCTACATCATCTTCCTTCCCGGTGCCGCGGTGATCTCCACTGTGCTGCCGGTGATGGCGCGCACCACGCTGCTGGGCTATCGCTGGATCGTGGTCGCGACGGTGGCGCTCGGGATCCTGAGCTTCGGACTCTGGGTCCACCACATGTTCACGACGGGCCTGCCTCATATGGGGCTGGCATTCTTCTCGGCCGCCTCGACCCTAGTGGCGGTGCCCACGGGGATCCAGATCTTTGCCTGGATCGGCACGCTCTGGAAAGGCCGTCCCGAGATGCACCTGCCGATGCTGTGGATCGTTGCGTTCTTCGCCACCTTCGTGCTCGGAGGCCTCACCGGTGTCATGGTGGCGATCGTTCCGTTCAACTGGCAGACGCATGACACGTACTTCATCGTCGCGCACTTTCACTATGTGCTGGTCGGCGGTTTCGTATTCCCGATGCTCGCCGGACTCTATTACTGGTTGCCGCATTTCACCGGCCGCAAACGTTACTTCAAGACAGGCGAGACGGCGTTCTGGCTGGTGGTGCTCGGTTTTCACGGAACCTTCCTGCTGCTGCACTGGGCTGGCCTGCTGGGAATGAGGCGGCGAATCGACACTGTCGAGGCCGGGTCGGGCTGGGAGCTCATCAACCTGCTCGCCTCGATCGGCGGCTTCGCCATGGCGATCGGGTTCGCCCTCGTGCTCCTCGACGTGGCGGTGAATGTGGCCGTGTCGACCCGAAGCCGGCGCAATCCATGGCGGGCGGGCACGCTGGAATGGGCAGCGCTCTCGCCATCGCCGTCTTACAACATGGCATCGCTTCCCGAGATCCGCAGCCGCTATCCTCTCTACGACGATCCCGAGCTTCCGGCGCGTATCGCGCGCGGCGAGGGATATCTCGGCGAGCCACGCGATGGCCTGCGCGAAAATCTCGCAGTGGACATTTCGAGCGGGCGACCGAGGTGCCTGGTCATCTTCCCGACGAATTCGGTCCTTCCCATCATCATGGCCGCCGTCACTGGAGGTCTGTTCGTCGGGATGCTGATCAAGGCCTACTGGCTCGTGCCGGTGTCTCTCGTCGGCATGGCGGTGATTGCGACCTGGTGGGCATGGACCCTCGGAAGTGGCGAGGACCAGGATCCGCGGCCGGTGGGGAACGGGCTCGTTCTGCCGCTTGCATCGGAGTTGAAGCGGCCACCCGGCTGGTGGGGATCGCTGTTCCTGCTGCTCGCCGACGTTGTGTTCATGGGCTCGCTTCTGTTCGGCTACGCTTTTCTTTGGACGGTGGCACCGAACTGGCCGCCGCCGGCTTATCTGAAACCCGGCTTGCTGGGACCGGTATTGGTGCTCGGCGGCGCGGCGCTTTCGTTCGGCGGCATCCGCCTTGCTCAGCGCGCGCTTCGACACGATGAGAAGCCTTGGCCAGGTCTGCTCTTGAACTTCGCGGGCCTCGTGTCGCTTGGCGGGGCCGCTGGGACGGTGTTGGCGCGGACGGTTCACGATGCCCACGCATTCGACGCCACGCTTTGGGTGATAGCGGGTTACGTGATCTTTCACGTGATCGTCGCAGTGCTCATGACAATGTTCCTTACACTGCGCGCTGTTGCCGGTTACCTCTCGTCCCGTCGCATCGGCGAAGCAAACATCGTGGGGCTGTGGTCGGACTACGCAGCCGTCGTCGCACTGTTGGGCCTCGGGGCCGCGTGGCTGCCGGGAGCATTCACGTGAGCGACATCCTTCGCATTTCGCTCCCGCTCACGGTGTGGCTCGCTAGCTTCAGTGCGGTCTACGGGCTGCAGGGGGTCGCTTGTTCGCAGCACTGGGCCGCAGCTGGTCTCGATGTCGCTACAGCTCGTGTCGTCCTGACAGCTGCATGGATTGCGGCGCTCGCGGTGCAGGTCGCGTTCGTCTTCGTCCTGGGCTCACCCCGGTTTGCGTCGCGCTCGCTCTTCGTACGCACTGTGAGCCGGATTCTTGCGGCTGCCGGCCTCGTTACCACGTTGTGGACGCTGTTCCCGGTCGTCACGACCTCGGTCTGCATTTGATGGGCATCGTTTCTGTCGGCTATGTCCGAGACGGTCCGGCTAAATCTCGCTGCTGCTTCTTTTTCTGAACTCGGCCGCTTTGTGGCGATTGCCGCATTGGGCCATGCTGCACCAACGACGCTTGTGCGACTTCGTGCGATCGTAAAACCAGAGGATACAGTCGGGGTGCTCGCATTGCTTGACCAGGGTGAAATCGCCCTCTGTCAGCAACTGCGCCACTGCTTCGGCGACCGGCCCGAGCAACGACCCGATCGGATCGCCGCGCGAAATGCGAGTCAACTTGAAGTTGCCCTCACGATCGCGCTCCAGATGGGGCGCGCTGACATGGGCGTGCAAATATTCGTTCAGGCGTCGAATGTCTCCGTTCCTTTCCTCTTTGCGCTTGGCGATCAGCTCACGAGCCTGCGTCCGCAGCATCCTCGCGCGCACTAGCAAGTCTGCGGGCACAACGCCCCCATCCCTGGCGCGAGCGACGAGACCGTGCCGCTCCAGCCATCGGAGCACGTCTTCACCGGTGTTCCAGTAGTCGACGACCTCGCCGTGCCTGCGTGCCTCCGTATTGAGAAGGTCCATCGCCAGATGGTCGCCCACCATCGGCGCCTCGGGCGCGCTGCCGCTGCGCTGAGCTCTGCTGCTTCTCATTTCGTAACCTCTAAAAAACACCTTGACAGGTTACCACGGTCTGAGCAGACTTGCTTCGAGTAACCGGTAAATGATGGATTTATAGGTTATCCAATAACCCCTGGCCCGAGGAATCGCCATGAGTCCCAAACATCTACTTCTTGCAGCCGCCACCCTCGGCAATGCCGTCACCGCGGCCGCCGACAATCCCGTACAAGTTCACTACCGAACCATGGAAGTGCAGGGCGTCAGCGTCTTCTATCGCGAAGCCGGCCCGTCACAAGCTCCCGCAGTCCTGTTGCTGCACGGATTTGCCGCTTCCTCATACATGTTCCGCGAGCTGATCCCGGTACTGGCCAAGGACTATCACGTGATCGCTCCGGACCTGCCCGGCTTCGGCCAGACCAGCGTCCTGCCCGGGGTGGAGTTCAGTTACAAGTTCGACAATCTGGCATCCGTCATCGATGCGTTCACCGTCGCCAAGGGCATGGATCGCTACGCCATGTATGTATTCGACTACGGCGCCCCGGTGGGTTGGCGGCTGGCGGTCAAGCATCCTCAGAAGATCAGCGCCATCGTGAGCCAGAACGGCAACGCCTATGAAGAAGGATTGAGCGCATGCTGGGCCGACATGCGCAAAGCGTGGAATGAGCCCACTGCCGAAAATCGCGAGGCCCTGCGGCGTTTCAATACGCCGGAAATGATCAAGTGGCAGTACACCGAAGGAGTCGAAGACAGGTCACTGATTGCGCCGGAGGGCTACCAGCTGGCGTCGGCGGCAATCGAGCGCATCGGCGTCGAGGCGCAGATGGATTTGCTGCTCGACTACGGCAACAACATCAAACAGTACCAGCAGCTCCACGAGTTCTTCCGTCGCTACCAGCCGCCGACGTTGGCGATCTGGGGCAAGAACGATCCCTTCTTCACGCCGAACGGCGCCGAAGCCTTCAAGCGCGACAACCCGAAGGCCGAGGTGCGGTTCCTCGACACGGGCCACCTCGCAATCGAAACCCACGGCAGGGAGATTGCGACCGCGATGCTGGAGTTCCTGAATGGGAGCGTCAAACGTTGAGGGCGTCGGGTGGAAGGCAGAGGCAGTGGCTGCGGCCACTGCCTCATGCCGGATCCAGCATCGTCAATCGCTCTTCGCAGAACGCAACGAATTGGCCAGCTCATCGGCGCTGCCTGTCCAACAGGTCACATTCCAATCGGTTCGGAGGTGGCCTTCTGCCCTTGGTCCTCGCAATGGTCGCTAACGCGAAGGCGACCACTCATCGACAGGCCTCAGCGCTGCACACCGTCGAAATAATCGACCACGGTGCGCGCAACGCGGCCCATGCCGTCTTCTGTTTCGGCGCGAGGGCCGGACAGTTCGACGTTGTAGAACGAAATGATGATGGTGCCCGACCGAGCGTAGATCATGCCGACGTCGTTGGTGACGGTGCCGGTCTCGCCGGTTTTGTGGGCGATCGGGACCGTCAGGTAGTGCGGAAGCTTGATGACGCCGGATTGTTGCGCGAGCAGGATGCGTTTCATTTCTTCGCAGCTTTGCTTGGATGCCGCGGTGCCGAGCTCGATGCTTTCGAGCAGCCGGCCCATCTCCTGAGGCGTGGCCCAGCCGAACCAGTTCGCTTTGTCGTTCCACGCGGAGCGCATGCGCTGAGCGGCGTCTTTCTCGGCGGAGCGCTTCGTCACTTCTTGGATCAACGCGCGTCGCGGCTCGAGGAACGATGGCAGGTCGGTGCCGAGCGCGAATATGTCTTCGGGCTTCAGCGCTTTGTACTTGGGATCCAGTGCTTCGTAACGCATCTGGAAGAACTCGAGCGTGGTCTTGTTCTGGCGCAATACCTGATAACCGGCATCGCGCAGAAATCGGTTGACGGCCTCCTTGCCGCCGACCTTGGCGATCATGATGTCGGTAGCGGTGTTGTCGCTGGTGATGACCATTTGAGTAATGAGGTCCCGGAGCGTGGGGCTCATGCCGGGATCGTGGTACCTGAAGATGCCGGATCCACCGCGATAATCAGCTGGTTTGATGACGTAGCGCTGATTCAGATCGAGCTTGCGCGCATCGGCCAGACGGTAGGCGAGCACCATGGTGGCGAGCTTGATGGTGCTGGCGCTTTCGAACTCATCGGTGCCGCGCACGCTCGCTGCCTCGCCCGTGCCCAGATGCTTGACGTAGATGCCCGATCGGGTGGGAAGTCGCGACAGCTCGGCTTCGAGCAGGCGGGAGAGATTCGAGTTTGCCGATTGCGCGGTCGCGTCGACATGGAGGAATTGCAACAGCAGCGCCAGCGTAACCGCCCAGGTCGATCGCATTCCGTATCCCCCAATTTCCACGCACTGCGTTGATGGTCGCCGACACCGGCGATATTCGCAACAGCAGCGTTGACCGTTTCCATCCAGCGCGCCTCGCTCGTATATGAGGCTGGGGGCGCCAAACGGCCGGGTGGCAAGGCAGCGCTGAGCGACAGCCTGCTCGTCGCGACGTACAGTGCTCGGCCGGTTTCCGTCCGGCCGGTCTCGAACGTATATAGGCATGGCCAGCGAGCCAGAAGGTTACGATGCCACCGGAGTACGCCCCAGAGCCCACGTTCGTGCCTGAGCCCCCGAGCGATGACGCCAACGACGGCGCCACGCGGGCGGAGATCGTCAATCGGCTGTTTCGCGAGCACAACCAAGCGCTCGTCAGCCTGTTGACACTGCAGCTGAAGTCGGTGCAGGACGCGAAGGAGATTGCGCAGGAATCGTACGTGCGGCTGTTGCAGCTGGATCGACCGGGTGCGACCAGTCTGCTGCGAGCGTACTTGTTTCGGATCGCCTCGAACCTCGCGGTGGACCGGCTCCGACAGCGCAGCGTGCGGTATCGCTCGGCGGCTGCGGTCGAAGCCGAGCTCTTCGAAGAGCTGACGGTTCGGGATGATCCCGAGCGTCGCACACTGGCAGCCGAGGAACTTGGTTTTGTAAACCGGTGTCTGGAAGAATTGACCCCATCGGCTCAGCGCGCGTTCTACCTGCACCGGGTGCAAGGGATGAGCGTGATCGAGATCGCGGCCGAGCTCAAAGTGACCGAGAGGATGGTCCGGCACCACCTGACCCGTGCATTGATGTATTGCCAGCTGCGTCTGAGAGGCGCAAGCAGAGAGGAGGCGCTGGAGCGCCTGAAGCGATGACAGGTTCGACCCCCACAACTGCAGACCTCGACCGGATGGCGGCGGCCGCCGACTGGCTGGTCCGTTTGCACGACGCACCGGGCGATGAAGCGCTCGCGGTTGCGTGGCTGCAATGGTGTGAGGAGGATCCGCGCAACCTGCAGGAGTTCCAGTCGGCACAATTGGTCTGGCACGCGGCCAATCCAGCTACGCCCGCAGCGATGGCCGAACTTGCGGCGTCCCCGCCGCGGGTGGTCGCGCGCCAGCCGAGTCGTCGAACCTGGTTCGGGCTCGCGGCGGCGATACTGATTGCAATCGGCATTGGCTCATTTGCACTGGTGCGGACCGCTCATGACGAGCTGCTGCAAAGCTATGAGACGCCCATCGCCGGCACAGGAAGCAGCGTGCTGCCCGATGGCTCTCGGGTGGAGCTGGGCGCGGACTCGCGCATCACGACGCGCTACACCGCCAGCCAACGCTTCATCAGCGTCGATGTGGGCGAGGCGTATTTCCTGGTGGCGAAGGATCCCGGCCGCCCGTTCCTGGTCGACGCGGGCGGCATGCAGATCACCGCGGTCGGTACCGCCTTCAACGTCAGGCGCAACAACGATCGGGTCGTGATCGCGGTGAGCGAGGGGCAGGTGCAGCTGGATAGCGAGGAGAAAAGTGCGCGCACGGCGCTATTGGCGGGACAACAAGCCGTTTACAGCAGTGATTCACGCACCGTCACGATCGCGCAGATCAACGCTATGGAGGTGGCCTCCTGGCGCAAGGGTGTGCTCAAGTACATGCACGAGCCGCTCGGCAGCGTCGCTCAGGACCTGAGCCGATATCACAACAAGCGCATCATCATCAGCGATGCCCGCTTGAGCGCCATGCCCTTCACTGGCACCGTGTTCAGCTCGCGCATCGGCGATGCATTGAAGGCGTTCGAGAGCGTGTTTCCCCTGCAGGTTCAGGAGCGAGGTGACGCGATCGAGCTGGCGCCTCGCGGCTGAGCGTCGTTCACGACTTCCCTCCGAGGCGTTTCGAAAGTATATATCCCCACTACTACAAGAGATCCGCGTCGCGAGTTGCAGTGGCCGGACATGATGGTGAGTTGGGGGACGTTTGATGGTGCCATCGAGTGCGGTCGAGCCCGCAGGCTGCGTCATGCGGCTGCGGCTTTGCTTCGCTCTTATGCCCCTATTCGTGCTTCAAACGACGCAAGCCCAACAGATTCAGAGCGAGCCCCCTGACACGCTTGCCATTGAAGATGTCGGTGGGCGCGAGGCGGTGTTTCAGATTGCCGCTCAGTCATTGGCCACGGCACTCATCGAGTTCTCGGATCAGGCGCACGTGCAAGTGATCTCCTCGGGCGAGGAGGTGGCGAGGAGCGTCGCTTCTGAGGTACGAGGCCGCCGTCGGATCGTCGATGCGATCCAGATCATGCTCGAAGGCACCGACCTGCAGTACACGGTGATCAGTCAGGACATCATTTCGATTCATCCGAAGCTGCCGTCGCGAAGCGCCGAGGTTGCAGTGGCCGAAGCGAAGCCGGTGGATAGCTCGTACTCGTCTGCCGAGGACGAGGTGCTCGAAGCGGTCGTCGTCACCGCGACCCGCATCATTCGCGACGGCTACGAAGCGCCGACGCCAACCACGGTCGTGAGCAATGAGACGCTGAAAGTACTGGCTGCGAGCAATGTCGCCGACGCAGTCAACTTCGTACCCGCCCTGGCGGGAAGTGCAACACCACGCTCGGGAAATTCGGGGGTGAGCGGCGGACAAGCCGGCACCAACACACTCGACCTGCGGAGCATGGGCGCAAATCGCACGCTCGTGCTGTTGGATGGCGTGCGTCTCACGCCGACGGCGTTGACAGGTGTAGTCGACATCAACCAGTTGCCTGACGGGTTGATCGAGCGTGTCGATGTGGTGACCGGCGGTGCGTCGGCCGCCTATGGCTCGGATGCGATGACCGGCGTGGTCAACTTCGTGCTCGATAAAAACTTCACGGGCTTCAAGACCAACGCGATGGTCGGCGTCACCGATCGCGGCGATGGCGAGAAGTATCAGGTGTCGCTCACCGCTGGCATGCCGTTTGCCGATAAGCGGGGCCACTTGCTTTTCAGCAGCGGATTCAGCGATTCGGATGGTGTGCGCGGGGTACCGCGCTCCTGGTACGGCGGTTGGAAGATAATCAACAATCCCGGGTACACACCCACCAACGGTCAGCCCGAACTGCTGTGGCGCCCGGAAACGGCGATGAGCACCACGTCGCCTGGCGCATTGGTGACGAGCGGGCCGTTGCGGGGCATGGAGTTCACGCAAGGCGGTGCGATACGCCAGTTTCAATATGGTCCGATCGAGTCGGCACCGCTCATGTCGGGCGGCGATTGGCGAATCTCCGATCGATCGCGCGCGCCGGATGTGGAAGCGGCGGTGAAGCGACACACATTCTTTTCGCGCGCTAGCTGGCAGCTGAGCGATGATTTACAAGTGTTTGCGATCGGCTCGTATGCCCATTCCGTGACCGACAACCAATGCTGTTATAACTACTACCTGAACAACATCACCATCCAGCGCGACAATGCATTCTTGCCCGAGACCGTGCGCGCTCAAATGCAAAGCCTCGGGCTCGACACGCTCACCGTCGGCTCGACCAACGAGGACCTTGGTGCGATTCACGGTTACTCGCAACGAGATGTCAGGCGGTTCGTTGCCGGCATCAACGGCAAGTTGCCGGCATTGGGTTCGAGCTGGCGCTGGGACGCGTATGCGCAACGAGGCACGAGCAATATTTCCAACGAGGTCACGTCGACCGTGGTGGCGAAGTATCGGGATGCGATCGATTCGGTGCGCGATCCGAGCGGACGAATCGTCTGCCGTTCGACACTGACCCATCCGGACAACGGCTGCTTGCCTTATAACGTGCTCGGATACGGGGTGAACTCTCAACGAGCGATCGATTATGTCCTGGGCACGGCTCGGCTCGATCAGAAGTTGCAACAGGATGTAGTGGCCGCCAGCGTGCAGGGCGAGCCGCTCGCGACCTGGGCGGGGCCGGTGTCGGTGGCGAGCGGTGTCGAACATCGAAAGGAGTCGGTGGTCTCGCACGCCGATCCGATTGCGCAAGCCAGCGGATATTTCGTGGGCAACTTCAAAGCGACCCGCGGCTCCTACGAAGTGATCGAAGCGTTTCTGGAAAGCGTCGTGCCCATGCTGAACGACAAACCCTGGGCTCATTCGCTGGATCTGAACGGTGCCGTGCGCTGGACCGAATACAGCACCTCGGGGGAGGTGATGACATGGAAGCTTGGTGCTACGTACTCGCCGATTCGCAACGTGACGTTTCGCGGTACCCGTTCGCGCGATATTCGCGCGCCAAACCTGAACGATCTGTATCTCGCCGGGCAGGTCAATACTCAACAGGTCAGCGATCCGTTTCGCGACAATGTCACCGCGCTGATTCTTCGTCCGATGGTCGGCAACTTGAACCTGGATCCGGAGGAGGCTGATACCTTGGGCCTTGGTGTCGTCTATCAACCGACATTTGCGCCCGGATTGAGCATGTCTCTCGATTACTACCGCATCGATGTCGACAAGGCCATAGCCACCATTCAACAACAGGCGGTCATCGACCGCTGTTTCGCCGGCAACACGGCGCTGTGCTCGGCGATCGTGCGCGACCGAAACGGCGCAGTCACTCAGATCACCGTGCAGCCGGTGAACCTGCTGGCGGAGACGGCCGAAGGCGTGGACATCGAAGCAAGTTACCGCCGCCCGCTGTGGAGCGGCAATCTCACTTTGCGCGCGCTTGCGACGCATGTCATCGAACGGCGCATCGACGATGGCATCACGGTCACGGAGATGGCCGGAGACAACAGCGCCTCGGCTGCAGACTGGCGTTGGCTCGGCATGGCCAGCTACGACAACGGCAACTACGCGATCAGCCTGGTCGGCCGCGGGGTCAGCAGCGGCAAGTTGGAAAATGCGTACATCGAATGCTCTGCCCGCTGTCCCGTCTCGACAGTTGCGAACCGCACCATCGACAGCAACGACGTTCCGGGTGCGGTGTATGCGGACTTGTCGCTGACCTATCGGCTGGCTCTGAGGGGCATCAGGAATTTCGAGCTGTTCTTCAAAGTAGACAACCTGACCGATCGCGATCCGCCGCCGGCGGGCGGCATCACCGGAGCGAGCTTCGTCGATCCCGGGGTCAATCCGCTGCTCTACGACACCATCGGTCGCGCATATCGAGCCGGCATCCGCCTGCAATGGTGAGTGTCGCGTTTCCGAAATCGTTCTCTCGAACGTAGTAAGTGCGAGCCCCTGGTCCGCGGCCAAGGGTACAAGCACGAAACCGAAGTGAACGAAACAAGCACGACGCTTGCACAGACCCGAAACGCCGCATCGAGCGCTCGCTCGAACGGGCTTCTTTGGGCGTGGGGCGCGGCAGGGGGAATCGATGTCCGCTCGTACAGTCAGAAAGTCGGGGTGTCGCTGGCGTAAGGTTGGGGGAGGAAGTCTGCTTGCGTGGTGTGCCGGCTCGGTCATGCCGCTGGCCGCATTCTCGCAAGATGTGCCTGCTGGCGCGCAGCCAGGCTCGCTGCAAGAGGTGGTCGTCACCGGTAGCCGCATCAGTCGCGAGAATTTCGAGGCGCCGACACCAGTGGCGGTGGTCGGCGCCGAACAGATCAATCAGGCCGCGCCGGAGAACCTGGCGGATTTCGTCAATGACATGCCGTCGATGGTGGGCAGCGCCACGCCACAGACGTCCAACCTTTCTTTCAGCAACGGCCAGGCGGGCATCAACGCGCTGAATCTCCGGGCGCTGGGCACGGTTCGCACCCTGGTGCTGCTCGATGGCAAGCGCTCGCCGCCCTCGGCCATTACTGGCATCGTCGATATCAATGATCTGCCGCAGTCGCTGGTCCAGCGCGTGGAAGTGGTGACGGGCGGTGCCTCTGCGGCTTACGGCTCCGATGCCATGACCGGCGTCGTCAACTTCATCCTCGATAAGGATTTCACCGGATTGAAGAGCGAGGTATCGGGCGGTCGCACCGATTACGGCGATGACGACAACTGGAAGGTGACACTCACCGGCGGCTTGCCATTCGCCGATGGGCGCGGTCACCTGCTGCTCAACGGCGAATACACCCATCGCGACGGCATCTATGGTGTCCCCCGGTCCTGGAACAACGATGGCCGGTACATCATGAACAATCCGGCGTACACACCGACCAGCGGCTTGCCGGAGCGCCTGGTGGTCAGAAACGCGAGCCTCACCACTGCGACGCTCGGCGGGATCATCACCAACACGGCGCTCAGAGGCACGACATTCGGCGAAGGTGGCACTCCGCGCCAGTTCCAGTACGGGTCCCTGGTCCGCGATCCCTGGATGCAGGGCGGCGAGTGGGCCAACAATCAGTTCAATCAATACAACACGCTCGATCAGGAAGTGGATCGCACCGGCCTGTTCGCACGCGCCAGTTTCTCCATTACCGATAATTTCGGGGTGTTCGCGCAGGCCTCACGCAACGAGTCGGAGACGCTGTCGTGGCAGCTCAAGCAGTTCAACTTGGCCAACCTGGTGATCCGTGCTGGCAATCCGTTCATTCCCGCGTCGGTGGCAGCGCAGATGGCCAGCAGTGGCATCACGCAGTTCACGCTCGGCACGATGAACAACGACATCCCCGTCATCAGTTTCTCGGGCGAGCGTGAAGTCACCCGCTTGATGGCCGGTTTCGAGGGCGGCTTCGCGTTGTTCGGCACCGACTGGGAGTGGGATGCGTACTATCAGCTCGGCACAACCAACAGTTCCGAGACGGGCTACAACATCACGTACAAGGCGCGCTATTCCGCTGCGCTGGACACGGTCGTCAACCCGGCCAACGGCCAACCGATCTGCCGCAGCACACTGACCGATCCCACCAACGGTTGCCTGCCGTACAACCCCATGGGCATCAATGTGAATTCGCCCGAGGCGATCGCGTGGCTGATGGGATCGCCGCATCGTGATCAACGCTTCACTCAGGAAGTGGTCGCAGCGACGCTGCGCGGCGAGCCCTTCGATTCATGGGCCGGTCCCGTGTCTCTTGCCATGGGCATCGAGCGCCGCGAGGAGAAGGTCCGCGGTGAGTCGGATCCTACCTCGTTGATCAATGGCTGGTTCGCCGGCAACTATCTGCCGACCTTCGGCAGCTATCACGTGGCTGAGGCGTTCCTGGAAACGGTGGTGCCGCTCGCCAAGGATCTGCCGTTCGCCCAGTCCTTGGACTTGAACGCGGCCGTCCGTCGCACCGACTACAGCACCTCTGGATTGGTGACGACCTGGAAGGCTGGCGCAGTGTGGCAGCCCATCGACGATCTGCGCTTTCGCGTGACCCGCTCACGTGATATTCGCGCACCGAACTTGAATGAACTGTTCGCGGCGGGCACGGCGAATACCAACAGCGTAACCGATCCGTTCAACAACAATCAGAACGCGCCTTATCAAGGCCTGTCAGTCGGCAATCCGCTGTTGCAGCCGGAGAAGGCGGACACGCTCGGCTTCGGCGTGGTGTTGCAGCCGAGATTCCTCGAAGGCTTCACCGCATCGGTCGATTACTACGATGTGAAGATCACCGATGCGATCGGCAATGTCGGTGCGCAAACGATCGTCGACAACTGCTTTGCCGGGATGCAGGAGTTCTGCGGAGCCATCACGCGAGGCATCGGCGCCGGCGGCGTATCGCAGATCACGCAGATTCGTCTGTCGCCGTTCAATCTGGTGGGGCTCAAGGCGCGCGGCGTCGACTATGAGATGAGCTACGTCTTCGGCCTCGATCGGCTCTTCGGCAACCTGAGCGGCGGCATGCGCTTGAGCCTGCTCGCGACCAACTATCTTGAGAACTATCAGGACAACGGCGTCAATCCACCGGCGGACTCGGTGGGCAGCAACTCCGGATTGAACGGCCTGGGCACCAGCGGTCCGCCGGATTGGGTGTATCGGGCGACGCTGGCGTATAGCGGCGATCGGATCTCCGCATCGCTTACCGGTCGCGGATTCAGCGATGGCAAGTACTCGACTACTTACATCGAGTGCACCAGCGGCTGCCCCGTGTCGACCGCGGACAATCCCACCATCAACGACAACTCGCTGCCGGGCGCTTTCTACCTGGATGCGTCGCTCTCATACAAGATGACGTGGGCCGCGACCGATGTCGAAACGTTCTTCAGCGTCACCAACCTGACCAACAAGGATCCGGGGATGGTGCCGCAGGGGCCCGCAGGCATCTCGTATGCACAGGCGCCCGTCAATGCGTCTCTATATGACATCCTGGGACGCGTCTATCGGATCGGCGTGAGGATGAAGATGTGATGCGAGCAGTTGCGAACCTTGTCGTCACTGCGGCTTGTGTACTGCTGGGATCCGCTGCGCCTGTCGCGGCGGATGCCCCGACGGATCAGATGCCGCGCTATTCCGTCGATACCACCTGGCCGAAGCTGCCATTGCCGAACAAATGGACGTTCGGCGAGCTGGGTGGAATGTTCGTGGACGCGAACGACCACGTGTGGATCGTGCAACGTCCGGGCACTTTGTTCCCTTGGGAAAAGGCGGCGGCGCTCGATCCGCCGACCGGCCGCTGCTGCGTGCCGGCGCCCCCGGTCATGGAGTTCGATCCGCAAGGCAACCTGGTGCAAGCGTGGGGTGGGCCGGGCAAGGGCTATCAGTGGCCGACCACCGAGCACGGCATCCTGGTCGATCACAAGGGCAACGTCTGGGTGGGAGGCAGCTCGACCCGACCGGGTGCGAATGGCGAGCCCGCGGACGGCATGCTGCTGAAGTTCACCCATGACGGGAAGTTTCTGATGCAGATCGGCCATGCCGGCCCCTCGAAAGGCAGCCTGGACAGCACGCAACTCTCTGGTGTGGCCGACATCGCGATCGATCCGTCGAGCAATGAGGTGTTCGTCGCCGACGGATACGGTAATCATCGCATCATCGTATTCGACGCCGACACGGGCGCGTTCAAACGGATGTGGGGTGCGTATGGCAAAGCGCCCACCGACGATAAGCTCGGACCGTACGATCCCTCCGCACCGCCGGCAACGCAGTTCAGAAACGTTCATTGCGTGAAGGTGTCGCGCGATGGGCTCGTCTATGTCTGTGATCGCGACAACGACCGCATGCAGGTGTTCAAGCGCGATGGAACGTTCGTCGCCGAGTATTTCTACGCCAGGGAAACGCGGCCGCCGGGCACGGTGGGGCACATCAGCTTCTCTCCGGACAAGGAGCAAAGCGTGCTTGCGCTCGCCGACCTCGGCAACTTCCAGGTCCGCTTCGTGCGCCGTGCCACGGGCGCCGTGATCGGAACATTCGGTGACTTCGGCAACTATGCTGGCCAGCTCAATCGCCTGCATCAGGCCGCGTTCGATTCGAAGGGCAATGTCTTCACCGCCGAGGCTGCCGGCAAGCGCATCCAGAAGTGGGTGATCGGCGCGGGGAGTCTGCCGAAATGATCGCTCGATCTCTGATCCGCGCAGCGCTCGCGTTATCCGTGGCTGGCCTGTCACTGACCGATGCCGGGGCGGAGACTCGTCACTTCGCCATCAGCTGGTTCGCACAGGCGACGTACAGCAACGATCACGATTGCTCGCGCGGCGTGCATCCGGAAGTGGAGGAGATCTATTTGCGATATGCGGCGAAGCTGGGCGCGACTCCTCAGCAGATCGCCGAGTGGCGCAAGAAAATCATGGATGGCGATGAGGCACGCGACTTCTACAATCTGATCATGAATCGCGGTCGCATCGACGGCAAACCCGTCAATCCCTACACGCATCCGGCGGCTGTCGTGGATCTGAAGATGCCCGGACTGGACGGCAAGGAGGGCTTCGGCTTCGACCTCGATGGCAAAGGGCCCGATCAGCCGGGCAGCTTCCAGGATCCCGAGACCAGGCAGCGCGGCGTCGATCACAATCTGTATCGTGCGCTCGGCTGCACGCGTGCCTTTCGTGGCTCGCTCGAATCTCGCCCGACATATTGGGCGTGGGCCTGGGGACAGCTGAAGGATTCCCAGCCCGCCTGGCTCATCACGATCGAAGGCGCCGACCTCAACAAGGACGGTCCGGTCAGCGTCGCCATCGATCGTGCCTACGAATATCTGCGTTCCAACAGCGATGGCTCGCCGCGCCTCGACATGGCCTATCGCGTCGATCCGGATCCGCGCTCACGAAACAGGTTCGAGGGCGAGTTGCGCAACGGCGTGGTTACGATCACCGAGCACGGCAAGCTGCGACTGCTGCAGAACCCGCTGGTGTCGCCGGAGTTCAAGCTGAGCAACGTGCATCTGCGTCTCGAGCTCAAGCCCGATCGCACGGCGCGCGGCTTCATCGCCGGTTATACCCCGTGGCGCCCGATCTACTGGGGCATCGCCGGTGTCGGCTTTGGCGGCGAGCAGCAGGTTACAGGTGACGTCCCCGGTTTCTATTACCTGTTGAAACGTTACGCCGATGCCGATCCCGATCCGATTACCGGCCAGAATGAATCGATCTCGGCGACGTATTACATCGAGGCCGTGCCGGCATTCGTCAAGCCGGCCGAGTCGGAGTCGCAGCAGGTGTCGCGCCGATGAGTGGAGTAACGATGGGAAAACGTCGATTGATCGGCGTCGCCATGCTGGCGGCGCTGGCGGTCACCGGGGTCGCATTGCTGGTGACGGGCACGGATCACAAGATCAGCGCCGGTCCTGCAGTCACTCGCCGGCTAACGGCCGAGCAGTATCGCAACATCGTGCAAGACGTGTTCGGTGCCGACATCGATCTCGGCGGGCGTTTCGAGCCAGACATGCGCGTCGATGGCTTGCTCGCGGTCGGCGCGAGTCAGGTCAGCATCACCGCCGCGGGCATGGAGCAATATGACGCGATGGGGCGAGCGGTTGCCGCGCAGGTCGTCGATCAGAATCACCGCGACATGCTGGTGCCTTGCAAGCCCGCATCGCCGGCTGCCTCGGACGAAAAATGCGCACGTGAGTTCCTGAGCAAGGTCGGCCGCTTGCTCTATCGCCGCCCGCTGACCGATAAGCAACTGCTGGCATATGTGACTGCGGCTTCCGAGGCCACGCGCATCACGGGCGACTTTTATCGAGGTCTGTCGTTGAGTCTGGCCGGCATGCTGTCCTCGCCGTCGTTCCTGTTTGTCGAGCAGATCGTCGAGCCGGATCCGGAGCACCAGGGCGGATTTCGACTCGACGACTATTCGGTTGCCTCCCAGCTCAGCTTCTTTCTGTGGAATTCGGCGCCCGATTCAATGTTGCTGTCGGCCGCGGCCGAGGGTGAATTGCACACGAGGCGCGGCCTCGAGCGTCAGGTCGAGCGCATGATGGCGTCGCCACGCCTGGAACAGGGCGTGCGCGCGTTCTTCGTCGATCAACTGCGCTTCGACGAGTTCGAAGTCCTGGCCAAGGACGCGGCGCTGTTCCCGAAGTTCAGTGCGCAAGCAGCGGCAGACGCTCGGGAGCAGACGATCAAGACGGTGCTCGACGTGGTGCTGACTCGCAACGCCGACTACCGCGAGATCTTCACGACTCGCAAGACGTTCCTCACGCCCGAATTGGGCGCGATCTATCAGGTGCCGATCTACCAGGACGGCCCCAATGGCGCGCCGGACCAATGGCAACCTTACGAATTCCCCGACGACGATCCGCGTGGCGGCATTCTGACGCAGGTCGCATTCACGGCGCTGCATTCGCCAGCCGGTCGAGGCTCGCCGACAATCCGCGGTAAAGCGGTGCGAGAAATCGCGCTCTGCCAGACGGTGCCGCCGCCGCCGGCGGATGTGAGTTTCACCGAGTTCGAGAACAACACCGCGCATGGTGCGGCCACGGCTCGCGAGCGTCTGGCAGCGCATGCCACAGTGCCTTCCTGCGCCGGATGTCACAAGATCATCGATCCGATTGGCTTCGCGCTAGAGAACTTCGACGGCGCAGGCGAGTTCCGCACGACCGAGAACGGATCGCCGATCGACGCCAGCGGCGAGGTCGACGGCATCCACTATGAAGACGCCGGCGGACTGGGACAGGCTATTTATAACAATCCCGCCGCCGTCTCTTGCGTGGTGGATCGAATGTCCGCGCGCGCTCTCGGTCGCACGCCCATGAAAGAGGAGCGCGAGTGGTTGAGGACCCTCAAAGCGGAGTTCGAGAAGAGCGGCCATCGTCTGCCGGCGTTGATGCGGGAGATCGCGCTGAGCGATGCCTTGTATCGCGTAGGCCAGCCAAAGGCATCGCCCGTGACCCGATTACCGCCCACCGAAGCGATCGTCACGGTTGAGCTACTTAGTGGAGCTTCATCATGAGCAAAGCGTTGAATCGCCGCACTGTGTTGCGAGGCATGCTCGGCGGCACCGCCGTTTCGGTCGCGCTGCCCTTTCTGGATTGTTTCCTGAATTCGAACGGCACGGCGCTCGCCGCGACGGGCAATGAGTTGCCGGTCGTGTTTGGCTCGTGGTTTCAGAATCTCGGATTCAATCCAGGCCGCTGGAAGCCGGCCACGGTGGGCGCGAACTATCAGAACAATGCGGAAATGAAGGTGCTCGATCCGTTCCGGGAACGTATCAACGTCATCAGTGGCACCAAATATTTCCTCGACGGGCGGCCGTTGGAAACCCATGTCAGCGGCGTGCAGATCGCGACCATGGGATCGCTGCCGCTCGGCGGTAGCTCCGATCCGAGCCTCGATACCACCATCGCCGACGTGATCGGCAGCCGCACGCGCTTCAAGTCCATCGAGATCGCACTCAGCGGCGGACGGCAGAGTCTGAGCCGTCGCAAGGGCGGGGCCATCAATCCGTCCGAGCCTTCGCCGGCGGCGCTGTACACGCGCCTGTTCGGTCCCGAGTTCAAGGATCCGAACAGTGCCGAATTCACCCCCGACCCTCAGGTCATGGCGCGTCGCAGCGTGCTGTCCGCGATCAGCGAGGAGCGCAAAGAGGTGATGAAGCGGGTCGGTGCGTCGGATCGGGCTCGTCTCGATGAATATTTCACTTCGCTGCGACAGATCGAGCAGCAGCTCGAGATGGAGCTGCGAAAGCCCGCGCCGATGGCGGCCTGTAGCATTCCGGAGAAAATCGAGCAGGCGGATCCGGGACGCAACGTCGCCGCCGTCGAACGAAACAATAGGTTGTTCGCCGAGCTGCTGGCGCATGCAATTGCGTGCGGCCAGACGCGCGTCTTCAACATGAACTTCGGCACGCAGGGTCTGCGAACGCCGGGCGGTGTGCGCGATTGGCACAGCCTGACGCACGAGGAACCCATCGATCCGAAGCTCGGCTATCAGAAGGACGTGACCTGGTTCATCGAGTTCGCGACCGGCACGTTCGCGAAGTTCCTCACCATTCTGGACAGCTACAAGGAAGGTCCGGGCTCGGTGCTGGATCGCACGCTGGTGCTGTGGCAGACCGATCATGGCTACGCACGCACACATACGATGGACGATCTGCCGATTCTCACGGTGGGCAGCGCCAATGGCCGGCTGAAGACCGGCCTTCATGTGGTGGCCACGGGCGATCCGAGCACCCGCGTGGGGCTGACCGTACAGCAGGTCATGGGCGTGCCCATCAACTCGTGGGGCCGCTTGTCCAACGAAACGTCCAAACCGCTGACCGACATCATTGCGTGAGGCTCGCCATGAAGACAGTGACGACGGTGTGCATCGCAGTGGGGATCGCACTGGCCGGCATCGCCGCCGGATACTCGTTTTTCTCCGCAGTTCCGGCGAGCGTGACGCAGATGCAGGCACCGGTGTTGACGCCGCTCGGCGTGACGATGCAACCGCTCGGCAAAGCGCAAGGCTACGACTTGGGCAAGAGCACGGCTTCCGCCATTGCGCGCGATCAAATCGCGTATACCGACACGCGCGGCATGACGCTCTACACATGGGACAAAGATCCGATCGGCAAAGCCACCTGCAGCGGCGAATGCGCGAAGAGTTTCGTTGCGTTCAAAGCGAAACCCAATGCGACGGCGTCGGGGAACTGGTCATTGATCGATCTTGGCAATGGAGAGAAACAATGGGCGCTGCATGGCAAGGCGCTGTACACGTACGTGAAAGATGTCGATCCGGGCAGCCTCGCGGGTGAGAGCCCCGCCAATCTTGGTGCACTCAGGCGCAACGGCGCAGGCGTGATGGTGGGCGGCGGTTATCGCGGCGGCACGAAAGGCGATAACGCTAAAGTGGATGCCATGCCGGACGGGTGGAAGCCGGCGCTTGCTTATCCGTTTGCGGATGTGAAATTGCCCGCGGGCCTGGCCGTGAAGGAGCTGCCGGATGCGGCGGCCTTCGTGCTGGTGGATCGTCGCAATCACACCCTCTACGCTGCGGATGCCAGTCGCGCCGAGCAAATCGAAAGCTGCACCGACGGTTCATGCAGGCAGTGGGAGGTGCTGAGCGCGCCGCAAGTGGCGGAAGCAATCGGCGATTTCAGCATCGTTCAACGTCGCGACGGTACTCGTCAATGGGCGTTTCATGGCCGTCCGTTATATACATTTACTGGCGATCTTGCGCCCGGCTATGCCAACGGTCTCGATGTAGATAAGCATCTGGATGTCGCGGCCGTCGCGCGCTATTACATGCCTCCCGTCGTGAGTATTCAGACAACCGCCGGGCAGGGGCGTGTGCTGGCGACTGCGGAAGGACTCACTCTGTATCGCCGCGATGGTTATATCCTGCAATCAGGGGGCGGTCACAGTTTGCGTCGTGGCCAACCAGCGCGGCCCGCGGTGGGACGCGATCTTGGCACGAACGCACGTTGCAATGACGAATGTCAAAAGACCTGGAAACCTTTCCTTGCCGATGAGGCTGCGCAGCCCTCTGGATTCTGGGACATCGCGACGCGCGACGACGGGAAGAGGCAGTGGGTGTATCAGGGCTACGCATTGTGGACCTACACCGGCGATCTGAAGCCGGGCGACATGAACGGGCACGACACCTATGACATCGTGGTTTCCGACGATCCGAACTACGTCGTCGATGTGGGTACTCCGATGGATGGCGGCGCAGGGTTGTGGTGGTCGATCGCGGTTCCGTGAGGCCCGATCGTGGCACTGGCCAAGATGTCCGCTCAACAGCACGGTGAGCTCAGGCTCTGCGTTCCTGCTGCTGCTCGACCGTCATGAACGACGTGTGTCTGGCGGTGCTGGGACTTTGTCGAAGCGTGATCAGTCGGTGGTGCTGGCGACGGGTAACCAGCGGACCTCGCGAGACCCGGGCGACAAGCATAAAGCAATTCGTTGAAGAGTCCGGGCGAGCATGGCACGAAGCCCCCTGTTCAAATGATCTGCTGCAGGTCCGGAGGCAAGACGACACGAGCGTTTGTGATGTCCAGCTTTCCAGATCGCTGAGGACGACGCCACCGCGCAGGGGTCTGCTCAGGCGCGTGCGTTTCGCACGTCGCCTACAGCGCATTGTTGGGCCTAGCTGTCAAAGCTAAGGCCATCTGGTTTCCGGTTGATGTAATCACACCGCCAGACGCGACCCCCTTCGCCGCCCGCGAAGAACAGCATGCCGTCACAACCAATTGAACGACGACTTGCAAGCGGCCGTCTGGAAGCATGTCGCGATATGTTGTGAGACTTGCCTTCCTCGAAACGTCTGGAATCACCACTTCATTGACAGGAGGCAGGGTCAACAGCAAGTCGTAGGGTTGCTTGAGTAGGCCGTCCAACGTCGTTTCAGCTTGCGGTCGGAACGTGTCCAGCACTGCTTTCGCTGATGTCATTGAGAGCCCTAACGCCGCCGTTAACCCGGAGCGCGCGTTTTCGCGCGCGATCGGGTTGAACGGCTTGTTCGGCACTGCATGGCTACTCTCTTCACATCTTTACGATCCGCGAGTTCCCAAGCGAAATCGTAGAAAACACGAAGGAGATTGCCATCTAGGTCCTTTGCCGTGAACTCATGCAAATGCCAGGGCTTCGACTCGGGCTCAGAGACGATGTGCGCGCCATTGCGGCTCCATGCCTCAAACAAGTCGTCTACTTCTTTTTTGCTGTTGAGGTTGAGCCAGATCAAAACAGGCGCAGCATTGCCGTACTGTTCCCGGAAGCCAGTATTGGTCAGAAAGATTCTGCAGCTTCCTTTCGAAACCTGACCGATCCCACCTTCCTCGTTGCCCCAGTCCTTGGTAAAGCCGAAGCACTTCTCATAATAGTCGGCAGCCTCGTCCACATTGCGAACGGGTATTTCAGGCACTGCGCCGGGGAATTCTTCATTCATCCTAGCTTCTCGCTTCGATAGGCCGAACGGCGACCATCACGCGCGTGCGTTTCGCACGTCGCGTGCATGGGCTTGTTGGGCTTGGCCAGATAGTCAGCGGCGGATCTGACCTGGAATGCGAGCATCCAACGAATCAAATTCATGCCACCACCTGTCAAATGCCTTCTGATCGCCGGCGTAGTGTCCCATGCGCTGGACTTCCGAGCCCGCGCCCCGAGGGACGACCGCTCGCACCACCACCGCCGGATGAGCGGGGTGCGCTGGCTGCGTGAAAACGTAGATTCTGCGTTCTTGGCTGGAAGTGAGCACCAGCTGGTTGCCAAACTCTTCACGGGCAAGTCCTGGCATCGCCAACACCTCCGCGCGGAACTCCGTCCATTGCTCCGTGGTGATTCTGTCCGTAGGAAAGCGCCAGCTGAACTCAGCAGACGTAGCGTAAGTCGCGACTATGAGAGAGGCCAGTAAGATGGTGACTCTTAAGAGAATGCACATGGCTGTTTCCGGTAAGCCCAACGACGACGATGAGCCGCGCGGCGAGATGAAGCCATATGAACGCGCGAGAGTTTCACCGCGTCGGCTCCATTGTTTTGTTGGGCGATAGTCGCTGCACCAAAGAACTCATCAAGCGGTGTAACACCCACACTAGCACTGCTGGGAGGCTCAGTAAGGCGAACCAGAACATAAACGGCGCTCTCGCGCCGAGATCCGGAGCTTGGTTCAAGCTGGGACCGGTACAGAGACCGCCACCTTCAAGTGCACCACCTGAGTCTAGACAGCTATCCACATACATGACCTGATAGGTCTCCCGCACCAGCCACACATACAGCAGAGCAAGCGCGATTCGGACGAGAATGAAAGCCGCCTTACTGTTCATGTGCCAATGTAAGACAGACTTACTGAGCAAGCCTCTCGTTGAGGTATGCAACCGCTCTCTCCGATAACTCTAGCGGCTGTGGCCTGCCGCCAGTGATGAACTCAACCATGCGGCCCACTGGCCACTCTTCAGTCGTACCGTTGAGGAACTCAATGCCGTGATCATCGCCACGGTAGTCGTGCCAATAGCGCGCCACCAGGCGACCATCTTTATAGATGTCGTAGCGATACTCGCCGAACGAGCCCCGCTTTGAATCTGCGTGCTTGACCTCAAAGCTCATCTCATCCTCTGTGCCTTGACGCCCAACGCCCACGCTGTGCCGCGAGCAAAAGCGCTTCGCTTTTGCGAGTCGGAACCAGCGTGATGTTAGGCACCACCACCGATTGACCTTGCGGACCCCGCGCCGCTAGAGTGCTCGACAGGTGCTCAAAACACCTTTCTCGAAGCGGACGCCGCACCCGAAAGATTAGCGGCTTTTTTGCGCCCGTGGGTTCTGCGATTCCGCAGATCCGGGGTTGCAGCCTATGGTCGGGTGTGCGGCTAATACAAGACTCCCGAAAGGGAGGAATACGCCCGCCGTCTTCGAGCGGTTTTGAGCACCCGGCCGCCATCTCAAAAGTGGCGAACTCAAAGTATCTCGAAGGAAATCCATCATGGCTGTTCAAAGTACCGCCTCCCTCCGGCCACGCCTGCTCAGTATCACCGGCTCTTGCTACGACTATCAACTCCACGGCCGTTGGCCGCGACCACCCGAGGTTCCCTACTTGCGCCTGCGTGGCTATTGGCTGCAGAAGGCGGGCTTCTCCGTGGGACAACGCGTGCAAGTTCACATCACCGAGCAGTGCATTACCATCGTTCCGGCGCGGTGAAGTTTGGGTCCGAGGGCTGGCGGATAGGCGCTTGTGCTTGTCCGCCCGCCTACGTTGTGCTTGTGCCGCGCGCGCCAAGGCAAGGAACGCGCGGACCTCCCACGCGTCGGTACCAAGTACGTGTTAGGCGACGAAGATCAGGTGCCCATAGCCCGAAAGAAACGTGCCCACAACGGCCGTCGAAATTATACAGGTGAGAAAAGCGTTCTCAGTTTTTTCGACGACGTCTCTATAGAACCACGTAACCTCTCGCCTGTGCTCGTTGACTTTGACTTGATGGCCCTCTGTCAGCGACAGAAGTGCACCGAGGCGTCCGCCACCCGCCGGTGCCACACAAAATTGGTTCTGCGCGATCGGCCTTCCCGTAACTGCATCTGGGACGAGACAGAAGCTACCGTCCGGAGGGCACGGTAGCTTTCTCCATCCGAGGCTCTCGAATAGCATTTGAGAGATCAGGGCGCTACCGACAAGTACTGCGCCAGAGGCGGGCACTTGAAAGGAAGTTGCTATCGAGACCACAACTATCATCCAGGCAACACCAATACAGAGCCAGATAGGTGGGCATAACGTCCAGTACGCCGCCAGCCAGTGCTTGGACGGCATGATCATTCCCGGCGCGCTTTTGCTCGTCATGTCGTTATCGCCGCCTAACGGCTTGTTCGGCTGGCGCCGGCCGCTTCCAACTCGTCCAGTATTGAGATCTCTTTCGATGCCTGTGAAGAAGGCTTCGTACGCGTGCAGACCGTAGTACGAAAGTAGCCCGTCTCGGGCGCAGTGTATGCGTACACCAGGAACTCTCCTGAACTCGGGAATCCGAACCCGCAGTGTGCAAGCGATGTCTGTATATAGATGCGGGTCGAGGTCTCACCCTTCCAAGATCGCACAACATAGAAGCCGGTATGTTGCCCCTCAATTCCCGAGTCTAGCTTTGACACCAACTCGGCACTCTCGATGCGCCCCACGAACACAGCGTCAGCTTCGCTGAGCGCCTTGGCGATCGCAGGTTTATCGTCGGTGAAGATCTCATCGCCACATGAGCACGCATGACAAAGGCCCGGCGCGAAGACGGCTGCTACCAACAGCAGTGGGAATCTTATGCGCATGTTATCCCTTTTCTCGATGCCGAACGTCTTGCTTGAGCCGCGCGCGGCTTTGTGAGCGTCGGCTCGAAGCGATTGTTCGGCACTTCTAGCTTCACTGTAGTTTCCCGCGCCGGAGCAACGACCAGGAGTACACACAGACGAGTAGCGCGATCGCTGAACCAAGCACGACGCTTGGAAAACTGTTCTCCAGGAACTGCTTCCCCCAACGCTCGGCGGCAACGTGCCACACCCAGCTCACGATCGTCAATCCGAGGCTTGCAGTGAAGAGATACGGCGCGGGTCGTCTCATTTTAAGAAGATACACTGTGGCAGCAAGATTCAGTGTAAGCCCAATGGCCACCTGTGCGTGATCGACAACGGTGAAAGCCGAATACCGTTCCCGTAGCTCTGGAGGCAGAACAACATCTCCGCTGAGAGCAACGTAGTATCCGAAGCCGACGACCACCGCGCTAAAGAATTGAAACACGCTGATAGCCCAGACGATCTTCGGGCGAGCGTGGGGCCTATCATCATTGCGAGCTTCGGTATTTGCGGATCCAGACGCCGCTTGAGAAACCACATGCGGCGTGAGTACACGCGTTACTTCGCCGGTAGCAGTCCGCGCCGCAAGCTCCGCTTGAAGGTTCTGAAAGTTTCGCGGGTAGCGAGCCCTGTTGATCAACGACAGCGCTTCCTTCAGTTGCTGAAGGTCGTACTGAGAGTAGTCGATATTGCCGTCCTGGTTCATTCTGAAGCCGAACGCCGTGCTTCAGGCGCGCGTGGCTTTGCACGCGTCGCCTGCAAGCACTTGTTGGGCACTCTCAGGTTGCTCATGGCCACAATGTCTTGACCCAGCCCTGCATCGATCTCTTGTACCACGCGGGAAGTGGTTGCCCCTCCGGCAAGAACACCTGCTCAGCCGCGCTTCGCGGAAGGAACAGGCGGAAAATTGCTGCGCATCCGAACCAAGTACCAAGCCCCAGGGTGACGAAGAGAACAATGAGCCCGGCGACGTTGATCAGCAACGACAGTTTGTCCAAAGCCGAAGCAAGGGAGCACCCGCCTCCAGGACACCACCAGAATGTCCTGGCCGCGACCCACAACGAGAGACTTATCGATCCGATGGTAGTGACAGCGACCGCAAGTACTCCTCCTATGCTTGCAGACCGACTTGTCATCGTGATTCCCGTAATGCCCAACGCCGCCGCTGTGCCGCGAGCAACGGCGCTTCGCTGTTGCGAGTCGGAACCAGCGGCATGTTATGTGTCATGGCTTAACGCGAGAAGCACGGACGAAGCCAACTTCCGCGGGCCACGACGCTGCGGATCTCTGCTCGCATGCTCCTGGCAAGCCTCGACAAAGAGGGCACCAACTGACCCGTCTGAGTCCAGTCCAACAACCTCCCGTAGCCTGACACACTCCCGAGCACTACTGAGCAGACTCTCAGCGTCCGAGCGGAAGAGATGAGCAGGCAGACTTGATGGATTGAACTCCGAGTTTATAAAGACGCTGGACCCGCTCTCAGCGGCCTCCGGTAGAACACGCAGAAGATGCTGCCTAAGCTTCTCCTCCTCGGCCGCCAATTCCAGCTCCAGCTTTTCAAACTTGGATGTCTTCATGACACATAACGCCCGCCATCACGCGCGTGCGTTCCGCACGTCGCGTGCATGGCATTGTTGGGCTTACTTGTACGTTTCATTCAAAAGCCCAGCGATGCACTTCACTATGAAATTCTTCTCGTCTTGATTCAGCTGTCTATATCTGGAAATCAATGCGGTTTCCTCTTTGTTTAAAACCACAGTGCTCGCACCGTTGCTCCCGAATCGCAACCAAGCGGGATCAACGGCCAATGCGGCTGCGATTCGTTCAATATCTTTGGGATTCTTCGTCCTATCTTCTTCGATCTTCTGCAGCGCAGTGACTGAGATGTGAATCTTCCGCACGAGGCTGGCGCGGGACATTCCCAACTCTAAGCGCCGCGCTTTAACTCTCTCGCCCAGGCTCATAGGTTTTGTGCCCAACGCTCTGGCTGAGCCGCGAGCAAAAGCGCATCGCTTTTGCGAGTCGGGCACGCGTAGCGTGCGAACTCAAGCCGGTTGTTAGGCGATTGGTACACCGCTGGTAGCACTCTACTCCGAACCCGCAGCGGGCTCGACTGCGAAACGAAGCTGCTCATGTTCAATGTCAACCTCGACTCCTTTAAGCGCAATATCGTTGCGCCGTCGACTTAACATTCGCTGCGGAATGGACACAACGAACGAGTACTTACGCTGCTCCCTCGGACCGTCACCGATCCACGCGCAGCCACTAACATCGACTCCGGTCTTGGTGTCGGTTGCAAACTGCGGGAGGAACGCGTCGCACCAGAAGCCACCAAACGATCGATCGCCGGAAGTTCTAAACCAGCCTGAGAGCTTGAACTCGAGCGCGAGCCAAAACTGCGCGTCCGTTAAAACTTCGTTGCGATCGCTCATGAATGCGCCTAACTCTTATATAGACCGCCTAAGTGCGGTAGTCCGTGCCGCGGCGTATTTCTGAACACCGCAAACTGCGGTGTATCCCCCGGCGAGCCTGGCTCCGCTTTTCGCTTTCGTCCCTCTGTTCATGACTTAGGCGCTTATTGGGTGATTCGCCCAGAAATACTACCGCGCCGGACTCCGTTCGGTGGCCAAGATAGTGCCGCATTGTTGCCAGCGTCAATCTGCCAGGTCATTGGAGTGAACAAGGAGGTTCTTATGTCGCCTGATTCGCAGGATCGAAACTCGCCGCGGCTGTTCGACCAAGTACGTGAGCTGATACGGATCCGCCACTACAGCATCCGTACTGAGCAGGCGTATGTGCAGTGGATCAAGAGATTCATTCTGTTCCATGACAAACGCCATCCGCTCGCACTGGGCGCCGATGAAGTCACGCTCGTTCGCCACGCATCTGCTCGAATCAGCCTATGACATCCGCACGGTCCAGAACTACTGGGTCATGCAGACGTGAAGACGACGATGATCTACACACACGTGCTGAATCGCGGCAGGGGAGTCGTCAGTCCGTTCGAAACTATTGCCTGAGAGGCCCAGGTCCATGTCCGCGCGGCCTTGGGATTTGACGAGGCGCTTGCCCGCGGTGGACGGGGAAGGGCCGTAGTGGCGGATTCGCGTATGTTGCGCTCCTCGCTTTCGACCATGCGCTTCAACTGGTATCGCTGGTGCCAGCGTAGGTGCCAGCCACGGGGGATCCACGGACTGGAGGAGGTTGAACATCCGCTAGGATCGGTAAGTCGGGATTCCAGCCTTTTTCATTGAGCAGCGTCGACGCAGTCGATGCTGTGAGCTGGCGTCTACGATACCCCCCGTGTGTACCCCCCACGTCGGCTCAGCTGCCCCCGGACGTGATCGGACGGTCCGCGAGCCAAATCTCGCGGAAATACTTGTTCTTCAGGGATTTTACGATGCCGATGGAGGCTGTCGGATGCTGAGATGGTGCCGATGGGGGTACTCGCAGTACAAACTCTGTGCGCCTTGCGACGGCATGCAACAGGGCACGACAGATCGCCACTCTTCCCACAACAAGTGTGCCGGTCTGTCGTGCCGTTCCCAGCAGTGCGCAGTGTCCCCAAGCACCCGCGCTGGCGCCTGGCCGGCATCGACTGCTAGGACGCGCGTACTTCTCGCGCGACGATTTGACATTGATCGGCGTGAGGCCACCCGCCACCCATTCGTCCAAGGTGTGTCAGCAACCAAGTCGCCGCGCGTCGTGGGCGTAAGACTTACAATCTGTATCGAGGAATCAGTCCGTGCTAGCGCGCTACACGACATGCGCGGCCTTAACTCTTGAAGCCGGTATACTTCCGCCTCCGGGGACTTCCTCCACCTTGCACGCGTCCTTGCCTGCCACATCAAGCGGGCCACTGCACGCCCACGACGACTAGCGACCTAGAACATGCCCGACACTGTTTCAACCGAAGGTTCAGCGCAGGCGTTTGCGGTATGTGGCATCGGCTTGTCAGCCGGTGGGCTCGGCGCGCTCCGCGAGTTCCTCACGCACCTCGGCGCGGTCGAGGGTACGTCCTTTGTGATCGTACAGCATCAGTCGGCAGCCGATCCGGCCCACCTCAATGTACTGGCCAGCTTCTCTTCTTTTCCGGTGGTAGCTTGCGAGCAGGGCATGCAAATTGCCCCTGGGCATGTGTACGTCGCGCCTGCTCAATCTTTGGTCGGCATCGAGGGCGGCGCGTTCACGGTTCGTGCCGCGAGAGTCCGGGGCGCTCAGCTTCGCACGGTAGATTACTTCCTGAATTCGCTGAGTGCACGGTTTGGCCGGCGCAGTATCGGGATCGTTTTCTCGGGGAACAGTGCCGATGGAACGCAGGGCCTGATCTCGATCGCAAACGCGGGCGGGTTCACGCTCGCTCAGAGCCACGACACTGCCGAATACAGCACGATGCCGGGGTCTGCTGTCGCAATGGGCGTGGTCGACAGGGTCGGATCGCCGGCCGAACTGGCGGTGGCCTTTCGCGATCATCTGGCGAATCTGGCCAACCCCAAGTTCGCCTTGCGTTCGCTCGCGAAGCAGGAGTTGCACGAGATCTGCGATGTGGTGCGCCAAGCGACGGGGCTTGATTTCAGGCATTACAAGGAGAGCACTCTTTTCCGCCGCGTGGTGCGTCGGATCAGTGTGTTGCACTTAAGCAGTGCCCGCGATTACATCGATCACCTACAGAAGCAGCCGGAAGAGGCCCGTCTATTGACGCGCGATCTGCTGATCGGCGTCACGGCATTCTTCCGTGATCCCGATGCCTTTGAGACATTGAAGCAAAAGGTGCTCACCAAGCTCATCGCTGACAATCGCGCCAGTATTGTGCGTATCTGGGTCGCCGGCTGCGGCAGCGGCCAAGAAGCATACTCCCTCGCGATGCTGGCCCAAGAAGTAAAACAGGCCTGTGGATCCCGCCAGGAAGTGCAGATTTTCGCAACGGACCTCGATGATCGCGCCTTGGCAACGGCACGCCGGGGCATCTATCCGGCAAACATCGCCGATGAGGTCGGCACCGAGCGGCTGGAACGGTTTTTCGAGCGAGTCGGCCGGCGCTATCGAGTGACCAAAGAGCTGCGCCAGTTGGTCGTTTTTTCGCCCCACAATCTCATTGCGGATCCGCCGTTCTCGCGCATCGATCTGATCTCCTGCCGCAATCTCCTCATTTATTTGAGCGCGCCGCTGCAGAAGAAGCTCATGAGCGTGTTCCACTATGCGCTGCGCGAGGGTGGTTACTTGTTTCTAGGATCTTCTGAAGCAAGTTCAGGCCATCCAGAGCTGTTCCGCGTCATCGATGCTCGCAGCCGTATCGCTCAGCGCAAAGAGACGGTGGTTGCCAACGCATCGGTTCCGCGCGTGCTTGGCGGTGGGCAGAGCAACTGGCAATCGACCATTGCTGATGATCCGGCTGACATTGGCCGCATCGCGCAGCGCATTTTGCTGGACGAGTTCGCTCCGGCGTATGCCATTGCGCACGAGGACGGACAAATCGTTTATCTCTCCGGCAAAGCCGACACATTCCTGCAGCCGCCCGAAGGGCGATACGTCAATCACATCGTCCGAATGACGCGCGGTGGATTGCGGGCAGGTCTGAGGGGGGCGTGGACCAAGGCGCTAAAAACCAAGCGCACCGCCCACTTCGAAGGGCTGGTGCTGCACGGCGAGAATGGCCGGCGTAGGGTTCGGATCACGGTGCAGCCCATGCCGGCGCTCGGAGAAAACGATGGCACTTATATGGTTGTGTTCGGCGATCTTGGTGCAGCCGAAGCGCGTGAGGGTGCCTCAGCCGTACCTTCTGCCGACAGCGAGCGAATGGTCGAGCTCCTCGAAGCGGAGCTGCTGCGGACTCGGGAAGAGCTCGAGCGCGCCGTGCAGGACCTGGAGGCCGCGAATGAGGAGCTGAAATCCTCCAACGAGGAGCTCCTCTCGATGAACGAGGAACTGCAGTCGGCCAACGAAGAGCTCGAAACCTCCAAGGAGGAAGTCGAGACGGCGAAGCGCGCGCTCGAAGAAACCAATGCCGATCTGCTGAATCTGCTGCATTCGACCGAGATAGCGACGATCTTTCTAGACGAGAGCGGGGCGATTCGCAATTTCACACCGGCCGCGTCCCGGCTCTACAACCTGCTGCCCGGCGATATCGGGCGTCCTTTGTCGCACATCACGCACAACTTCGTCTCTGCGGCGATCTTGCCAAGCGTGCAGCAAGCCGTGCAAGCGGACGGGCCGTTGGAGGATGAGGTAACGCTGGATGCCAGTCAGACTTTTCTCCGACGAGTGACGCCTTATCGGAAGGCTGACGGGAATGCGGCAGGAACGGTCGTCACCTTTATCGATATTTCAGATCGAAAGCTTGCGGAGCGCCGACTCGCGAGCAAGGACGCCGTTACGCGTGCGCTCGCTGAGTGCTCGACGCTGGAACTGGCGGCGACGCGGATTCTGGCAGCAATTTGTGAGCATTGGGACTGGAAGGTCGGCGTGCTCTGGCATGCGGACGAGGCCACCGACAGCTTGAGCTGCTTACAGGTCTACCAGCAACCGACATATCACGCCGCAGCGTTTCTCGAATCTTGCCAGTCCGCGACGCTTACGTTCGGCGATGACCTGGTGAGCAGGGTCTGGAGAACCGGGCAGGCCGCATGGGTACCCGATCTGCTGCTCGAACGGCCGGTTGGGCAAAACGAGGCGGCCGTACGAGACGGTCTGCGCAGTGCATTTGCATTTCCGATCGTCCTCGCAGGGCATCGCCTCGGTGTATTCCACTTTCTCGACGATCGCGTGCGGCCGACAGCTGCGGTGCTGTTCAAGATGTCGCATCCGATCGGCAGCCAGGTCGGCCAATTCATCGAGCGCAGCAAGGCCCAGCACGCATTGCGCGAGAGCGAACAACGTTATCGTGCCGTGGTGGAGAGTCAGACGGAGCTTGTGTGTCGCTTCCGCCCCGAAGGCGCGATTCTGTTCGCGAACGAAGCGTACGTGCGTTCCCAAGGTCGGAGTCAGGAGCAAATGATCGGTCACGATTTCTGGGAGTTCGTGGCCGCTCAAGACCGGGACAGCGTGAAACAGATGCTGGCGCGCTTGAGTCCGGTCTTGCCGGAGGTGCGGATCGAGAACAGGGTTGTGACCAAGGATGGAGAACGCTGGTTTCTATGGACCAACCGCGCGCTCGAGTTCGATGCCGATGGTCGCTGCGTAGAGGTGCAGTCTACGGGCATCGACATCACGGATCGCAAAGTCGCGGAGAATCAAAGACAATTGCTGATCGATGAGCTCAATCATCGTGTCAAGAACACGCTCGCTGTCATCCAAGGGATCGCGCATCAAACGTTCACCAAGGACGCATCTCCCATTGAGGCGCGCAACACCTTTTACGGCAGGCTTGCCGCCCTCGGCGCGGCGCATGGATTGTTGGCCCAGCAGAGTTGGGATCGCATCGAGATCAACGCGTTGGTGCGCAATGCGCTCGAAGCGTCTGGCGCGACGAACGGCCGTTGCTTGGTGGGAGGGCCGCCAGTGCTGCTCGAGCCTCGACATGCGCTGGCGCTCGCAATGGGCCTGCATGAGTTGAGCACCAATGCGATCAAATACGGCGCCCTCTCCAACGCCAACGGGACCATCGGAGTGAGTTGGACCACGACCGGCGAAACAAAGCCGAAACTGAGCTTGGAGTGGCGCGAGAGCGGCGGCC
>Ga0065721_10049543_pt1 | contig 31903 bp, 23 predicted proteins | sample Mesricmetagenome_FD_59108 | JGI IMG/M metagenome (GOLD analysis project Ga0065721, IMG submission 59108) | Mesophilic microbial community from rice straw/compost enrichment Sample: eDNA_1 v2 (version 2) | ecosystem: Engineered > Solid waste > Grass > Composting > Bioreactor | place: USA: Davis...
GGGGGGAGCCGTAGTCGCGCAGGCTGGCGGAGACGACGCGCGCGCCGCTCAACCGGCCGAAGGCCTCGCCGGCCCGGCCGTTGTCGCCCAGCGCGGCGATGGCCGTCGCGACCTGGGCGCGGGCGAAGTCGGTCTGGAGCTTGTCCCAGAAGGTCTCCTGGAAGTAGCGGACCGCCCCGGCGTCGATCATCTTGGCGCGGGCCAGCACATACAGCGCGTAGGCGCGGCCGGGCAGTTCGTCGGCCTCCACCCAGGCGTTGTCGAGCGCGGACTTCAGCCCGTCGAGCCCCTTGCGGTGCGGCACCTCCGGCACGCGATAGCCGGCGGCCTTGGCGCGGCCGAGGAAGTCCAGGGCGTAGGCGGTCAGCCAGGAGTCGGCGTCGCCCTTCGGCGACCACGCGGCGAAGGAGCCGTCCATCCGCTGGAAGGTCAGGGCGCGGTCCACGGCGCGCTGGACGCGCGTCTTCACCCGCTCGTCCGACGCGATGCCGAGGGTCACCGCCGTGTCGCCCATCGACAGCAGCGGCAGCGCACGGCTGATCGTCGCCTCCAGCCCGTTGGCGCCGGAACGCTCCAGCGTGGTCAGCAGGCCGGGGATGTCGATGTCCGGCAGGGCGCCGAAGGACAGCGCGACCGACGCCGTTTCCGGGCGCAGGCCGGCCAGCAGGTCGGTCGGCAGCTCCGCCGCCTTCTCCGGGGGCACCATGATGGTCATGCGGCGCGTGACCAGCGGGGTGGCCGGACGCACGGCGACCTCCCACTGGCGCGTCACGCGCAAGCCGTTCGGCCCGGTGACGTCCAGCGCGATGTGGCCGGCACCCACCGAGTCCGCGGTCAGCACGCGGCCGGCGGAGGCGCGCTTGCCGCGCCCCAGGTTCTTCACGGCGATCTCGGGCTCGGCCAGGGACACGGCACCGCTGGCGATCAGCTTCACCTGATAGTCGCCGGCCGGGCCGCCGACGTTGTCCAGCGTCACCGGGATCACGGCCTTGTCGCCGGGGGCCAGGAAGCGCGGCACGCCCAGGTCGGCCAGCACCGGATCGCGGACCAGCACGGAGGACTCGGCGTGGCCGAGCTTGTCGCCGCTCCATGCCACCGCCATCAGGCGCAGCCGGCCCTGGAAGTCCGGGATGTCCAGCGGGACGGACACCTTGCCGTCCGCCCCCACCGTGACGACGCCGGAGAACAGCGACACCACGCGTTCCGACTTCTGCGGCACGGACACGCCGACCTGACGCAGACGCGGGGCGGCTGTCGGCCGCGTGCGGGTGGCGTCGGCCACCGCCGGGTCGATCAGGCGGCCGAAGGAGTCGCGCAGTTCCACGCCCAGCCGGCGCTTGGCCAGGTAATGGTCGTTCGGATTCGGCGCGTGCTGGTCGGTCAGCTGCAGCACGGCGTCGTCCACGGCGGCGACCGTCACATAGGCCGGCTGGCCGTCCGGCACGCCGTCCAGCGCGATTTCCGCGGTGACGGGGCGGCGCGGCTCGGTCTCCGCCGGGGCGCCGACCTGGACGCCGAGCGCCCGCTGGCCGGCGTCCACGCCCAGCCAGGACAGGCCGACGGCGCGGCGCGCGCCGGCCTTGGCGCCGCCCTGCTGGTCCGGCGTCGCGAAGGCGGTGGCCAGCACATAGACGCCGCCGGTCCAGGTCGGATCGACCGGGATTTGCAGGAAGGCGCCCTCCGGCCCGATGCGCCGGGTGGAGGCCTGCCGGACCTTGCGGTCGGCGACGGCGATCAGCACCTGGCTCTCGTAGGGGGGCTTCACATAGACCCAGGCCGTCTCGCCGCCCTTGTAGGCCGGCAGCATGACGGTCACGTCCACCTCGTCCGGGCGCTCGCCCGCGGTCGGGGTCATCCACCAGCCGGCGGCGAAGCGCAGGCTGCTCGCCACGCCGGTCTTGGGATCGAACACCTCCAGCCGGTAACGGCCGGCGCCGACCGGCGCCTCCACCGAGGCCGGCTTGGCCGCCTGGGCGGCCAGCGTGCCGCCGGTGACGCGCTGGTCGCGCACGGTCACCTTATAGTCCCAGCGCCCGTTCGCCTCGAACCAGACGTAGTCGTAGTCCTCTTCGAACAGCTCGTAGGACAGCTCGTCCTTGTCGACCGGCTGGCCGTCCGCGCCGACCGCCACGACGTCGAAGCCGGCGGTCGCCCCCTCCGGCACGCCGTCGCCTTCGAAGCGCGGGCGGATGCCGATGGCGAAGGGCTGGTGGCGCACCGGCAGCACCAGATCGCGGTTGACCGAGCGGCCGCCGATGTCCAGCACCGTGGCGCGGACCACGGCCTCCAGCGGCTTCGTGCTTTCCGGCGGCTTCGGCAGGCTGAAGTCGACCTTGGCCTGACCGTTGCGGTTGGTGGTGAAGCCGGGCAGGTCGGCGCGCTGCGGCTTCACCTCTTCCTGGGCGAGGCCGAAGCGGTAGCCGGGCAGGTTCGGGTACGGGTTGGCGGCGGCGCGCAGCGTCACCGCCAGTTCGCCGGGCAGGCCCGCGGCGGGGGCGCCGTAGAGGAAGTGGCCGTCCACCGTCAGCGTCGTCTTGGCGTCGGCCGGCAGTTCCTTCGCCTCCGCCGTCAGCGCCACGTCCAGGCGCGGCGGCACGAAATCCTCCACCAGGAACTCGGTCCGGCCCAGCACCGGGCCAAGCGCGTTGGGCGCAGCGCCCGGCTCGGGCTCGCCAAGGGCGGTGACCGTCCAGGTGCCGGTGAAGGCGCTGGCCGGAAGCTCGATTCGCGTGGCGAAGCTGGCGCCGCCGGATTCGGCGAGCGGGCGGCGCTCCACCTCGAATCCGTCGGGGCGCTGGATGCGCAGGGTCACCGGGCGGCCGGTCACCGGCTTGGCGTCGGCGTCGCGCAGCAGGGCGGCCAGCTGGACCGTCTCGCCGGGACGGTAGATGCCGCGTTCCGTATAAAGGAAGGCCTCGGGCTGCCCGGTCGCGGGACGGGTCGCACCTGCGGGCGCCGCGGCGTTGGCCGGGGCGGCGCCGGGCGCACCGGCGGCGGTCGCCGTGTTCGTCACGGTCGGGGTGACGAGGTCGAGGAAGCCGAAATCGCCGGCCCCGCGGTAGGCGAACAGCGCCTGCGCCGGCTCGCCGCCGGCCGCGCGCAGAGCGGCCAGATCGAAGCGGGCCAGCCCGTCCGGCCCGGTCTGCACCTTGCCGAGTTCGGTGTTGTTGCGGGCGAGCAGCCGCAGTTCCACCCCCGCTTCCGGCGCGGCGGTCGCGACGGAGCGCGCGAAGACGACCAGACCGTCCTCGCCCATGATGGTGTTGAGGCCGAGGTCGGAGACGACGAACCACTGCGTCGCCTTATGGTCCCAGCCGCCCGGCTTGATGTCCTCGGTGCTGGCGACGGCGATGTAGACGCCGGGTTCCAGCTTGCCCAGCACGGCGTCGATGGGGAACGGCGTCACCACCGCCTGGTTGCGGCTGTTGCTGATCGCCATCTCGCCGCGCCACACCTCCTGGCCGGAGCGGTCGAGGATCTCGCCCACCTCGTGGTCGGACAGCTGCTGGCTGATGCGGCCGAAATAGATCTTCTCGACCAGCGAGCGGTCGTTGATGCGCAGCACCTGAAGCTTGGCGCGGTCAAGGTTGATCGACCGCAACGGCAGCCCGTCCGTCCCGATCCGCGGCAGGATGTAGCCCGCCCCGCGGAAAGCCAGCGCAGGCTTGCGGTTCGGCACCTCGATGTCGCGGTTGTCGGCCACCGGCAGGCGCTTGCCGTCGCTGCCCGGCAGCCCTTCGCGCAGGGTGATCCGGTACTTCTGCCCGTGCTGCAGGCCATCCACGCACAGCGTCTTGTCGCGGGCGACCACGTCGCGTCCACCCGGAGCAGAGGCCGCGTCGGCGACGCCCTCGGCGGCCGGCTTCACCTCCACATAATCGCGGTAGTTCACCGCGCGCGACTTCTCCAGCCGGTCGGTGAATGTGAAGCACGCCTGCGGCACGTCGCGTTCGGCCACCACTTCGGTGCCGGACACGCCGAATGGCACGGGTTCCGTCGGCGGAGCCTCGGCGGCGAGGACGGGGGCGGAGGAGGCGACGAGGGCGGCACAGACACGCGCCAAAGCACGCAACATTCGAGATTCCCTGAACCGGCCGCCCGGCCAGGCCGGCTGGGCGACACTTAAGAAAACCGGCGCGGAGTATGCCCAAGCGGTCGGCGATTCGCCACGGCTTTGCGGCATTTTTCCGAAAAACTCAACACCACCTGAAGTTACGGGCATCGGCGATCTTCGGCCGTCCGGACCTTCGCGAACCAACGATGCATAGCAGACGATTCAGGCCGGAATCAGGCGGCGAATTCCGCCGAGAATTCCAAGGTGAACTGGCTGCCCTGGCCGGGGCGGCTGTCGATCTGCAATCGGCCGCCGTGCGCCTCCATCAGCGACTTGACGATGGACAGGCCCAGCCCGCTGCCCTGCCCCGGCCGGGCGATCATGGCCGAGGGTTGGCCGAACGGCACGGTCGCGTGGGTCACCTGCTCCGGCGTCATGCCGATGCCGTTGTCCATGACGCGGATGCGGCAGCGCCCGTGCGTCCCGGCGCCGACCGTCACCAGGATCCGCCCGCCTTCCGGGGTGAAGGTGACGGCGTTGGCCAGCAGGTTCAGCAGCATCTGCTTCAGCGCCCGGTCGTCCGCCGTGATGCGGCCGGTGCCGGGCTGGACGTTCATGTCCACCCGGATGGCCTTGGCCTCGGCCTGGGGCGCGACCATGCGGATCGCCCACTCGATGGCGGTGGCGGCGTCCAGCGTCTCCGGGTGCAGCGCCATGGTCCCGGCCTGGAGCCGCGACAGATCCAGGATGTCGTTGATGAGGCCCAGCAGGTGCCGGCCCGAATCGTGGATGTCGCGGGCATAATCGGCGTAGCGGGCGGAGGCCTGGGGTCCCAGCACCTGATCCCGGATCACCTCGGAAAAGCCAAGGATGGCGTTCAGCGGGGTGCGCAGCTCGTGGCTGACGCGGGCCAGGAAATTGCGGTTCATGGCCAGCGCCGCCCGCAGCCGCTCCGCCGACCGGTGCTGGACCAGCAGGAACACCGCCACCAGGACGACCGATATCGTCAGCAGCACGGCGATGACGAACAGCGTGCGCCGCAGGTCGGCCGTGGCGGCCTCGATGTCCGCAACCGCGACCCCGACCGCCGCCACCAGCGGATAGCCCTCCACCACGCGGTAGGCGTAGGCGCGAAGCTGTCCGTCGCTCTTGGTTTCCTGCCAATAGACGCCGTTCAGCGACCGGCCCAGCTCCGTCCATAACCGGGAATGGGGGATGGCCAGCCCGACGGCGTCCGTTTCCTGGCGCGCCCCGCGGGCGCGGATGACCTTGTCGAGCCCGATCAGGCTGACCGATCCTTCCGGCCCCAGGTTCGCCTGCTGGTAGAATTCCGCCAGGGTTTCCGGATCCACGTTGGCCACGACGACGCCGGCGAAGCCGCCGTCCGGCCCGGACAGCCGCCGGCTGAAGCGCAGCAGCGGCCCGCCGCCGGTCGCACCGGCATGGGGCGGCCCGATGTACATCAGGTCCCGGCCGGTGGTCTGGTGGAAGGCGAAGGCGGCCTCCTCGCGCAGGTTGGCCGCACCTCCCATCCCCTCGCTTCGGAACGTCAGGTCGCCGTCGGCGTCCAGCACCGTGAAGTGGTGGATCAGCGTGGGGTCGTAGAGATTCTGGTCGATGAGGCGGCGGGCGCCCGCCATCCCGCGCTCCGCGAACTCCTGCGCCAGGATGCTCAGGGTGATGTCCACCTCGTGGATGGCCCTGTGGGTGCTCTTCTCAAAGGCGCGGACCATGGTTTCGGCCTGCGCGATGGAGTCCTGGGTCTGGTTGCGGATCACGCTGCGGGACACTTGCGCATAGCCGCCCCACACCGCCACCAACGCAACGATGGTGAGAACGACCACGCCCCATCGGAAGGATATCGGTGCCCGCATGCCGCCTGTTCCCGCAAACGGCGCACCGGACGTGCGCCGTGATGCCCTCAGGGCACCAATACGGTATCGACGCTAAACCAAGAGCGTTACCAATATCCTACCGGACACCGGATGTTCTCCCACCGTTTGCAGACGAACCGAAACAGCTCATCGATACGCGAAATGCTTCCGAAGACGATCAACCGCGCCGTCCAGGATCTCGTCCTTTTTGGAGAAGCAGAAGCGGATGATGGACCGCGGCGCGTCCTGAACGAAGAAGGCGCTGACGGGGATGGCGGTCACGCCAGCCTCGGCGGTCAGGTGGCGGCAGAAGGCCTCGTCGTCGCCGTCGAAGCCGAAGGGCGAAATGTCGGCGGCCACGAAATAGGTGCCGGCAGACGGCAGCACGTCGAATCCGACGGAACGCAACCCGTCGGCCAGCCGGTCGCGCTTGGCCTGAAGGCCGGCGGCCAGCCCCGTGAAATAGGCCTCGTCCTTGCCCAGCCCATAGGCGACAGCGGTCTGGAGGTTTGGCGCGGTGGTGAAGGTGATGTACTGGTGCGCCTTGGCGACCGGCTGAAGCAGATGGGGGGCAGCCGTCACGTAGCCGACCTTCCAGCCGGTCAGCGAGAAGGTCTTGCCGGCCGAGCCGATCTTCAGGCAGCGGTCGCGCATGCCCGGCAGCGTCATTAGCGGGATGTGCGGTCGCCCATCGAAGACGATGTGCTCGTACACCTCGTCGCAGACGGCCAGGGCGTCGAACCGCTGCACGAACTCCGCGATCAGTTCCAGCTCGGCGCGGGAGAAGACCTTGGCGGCCGGATTCAGCGGGTCGTTGATCAGGACCAGCTTCGTCTTGGACGAGAAGACCGCTTCCAGATCCGCGCGGGTGAAGCTCCAGTCCGGTGCCTTCAGGCTGACGAAGCGCGGCACGCCGCCGGCCAGCCGCACGATGGGCAGGTAGCTGTCGTACATCGGCTGGAACAGCACCACCTCGTCGCCCGGATTGATGAGGCCGAGCAGGCAGGCGGTCAGCGCCTCCGTGGCGCCCGAGGTGACCATCACCTCGGTCTTCCAGTCGATGTCGAGCCCGTAGAAGCGCTTGCCGTGGGCGGCCAGCGCCTGGCGCAGTTCCGGCGTGCCCATCATCGACGGGTACTGGTTCCACCCCTCCAGCAGGGCCTTCGACGCGGCCTCCAGAACGTCGGCGGGGCCGCGGTCGTCGGGGAACCCCTGGCCGAGGTTGATCGCCCCATGCTCCTCCGACAGGCGGGACATCACCTCGAAGATCGTCGTGCCGTAGCTGGACAGAATAGCGTTGCCGGACTTCACCTTACCCTCCACTCCCCCCTTGAACCGTTCTTTCGGGGGGCGGACAGCATTGCCGCAGCGGCGTGCGGCTGTCCAGCCTCGTCAGGCGCGCGTCAGGCTTGCTGATTGTCCGCGGAGGTCCGGGATTCGTGGCGGCGGCGGCGCAGCTTCACGCGGATGCGCTCCACCGGGTGGAACAGGCGGGGATGGCGGCGCTTCATGCGCACGAACAGGCGGCGGGCGTCGGCCGAGTTGCGCAGCAGGATGGCCCCGCCCAGCAGCATCACCGGCAGCCCGCCGGGTCCGGGCAGGGGCACGATGAGCACGCCCAGGCCGATCATGGTCCAGCCCGTGCCGATCAGCGCCAGCTGTCGCAGGCGGGCAAGGGACGGTGCGTGGACGGTGAAGCGGCGGTGCATCGGGCGGTCTCGATCCTCCTCGTGGACCGAGTCCATATGGTGGCGGATCGCCACACGAACAGAGGTCCCTCCCTCCCGGCACCCTCAATGGAGGGTTGGTCCCCCTTTTCCCACAGGGTGGGCGGCGGGCCTTTCCACGTCCAGGACGTGCAGCGCGGCGCTGACCTCCGCCGGAGCCGGGCTCCAGCCGAAATCCCTCATCAGCTCCAGCCGGGCTGCGTCGGCGCGCTCGGTCAGGGCGGTGCAGTCGGAGGTTGCCGGGCGCGGCGCGGTCGTCCGGCATCGGCGGTCGGCGCAGCTTTCCAGCATCAGCCGGATCATGCGTTCCCGCTTGGCCGCGTCGACGAACCCGGACTGGTCGAAATAGAGCTTGGTGAAGGCAACCTCGGCCACCCGCGCGCCGGTTCCCGGCGTGCCCACCAGCACGGCGGACACCAGCTCGACGCAGCGGCCGGCGAAGCCGGGGATGGGGGCCGTGCCGTCGTCGGCGCGGTCGTACGTCCGGCTCGGCAACTCGACGAGTTGTCCGGACGTTTCCTTCACGAGGTAACGGCGCCACACCGGCATATCCGCCTCCCGTCTGGTTTCCCCCACGCTCGAAAAAAAGGTACACCAGACCAGACCGCGACGGAACAACCCGTTCCTCACAATCGACACCACAGGACGCCCCCAGAGGAGAGGCGCGGCTCAACCTCTCGGGGAGGGAAGGGTTAGTCCCATGAAACTTCTGCGTTATGGCCTTCCGGGCCACGAGCGGCCGGGCCTCCTCGATCGGAACGGCGTGGTCCGCGACCTGTCGGGCGTCGTGGCCGACATCGACCCGGCCACCCTGACGGACGAAGGTCTGGCGCGACTCCGCGCCCTCGATCCGGAACGTCTGGCCCAGGTGCCGGACGGCACGCGGCTCGGCCCGTGCGTCGCCAACGTGCCCAAGGTGGTCTGCGTCGGCCTGAACTACCGCGCCCACGCCGCGGAATCGGGCATGCCGGAGCCGGCGGAGCCGGTGCTGTTCATGAAGGCCACCACCTCCATCAGCGGCCCCAACGACCCGGTGATCGTCCCGAAGGGCTCCACCAAGCTCGATTGGGAGGTCGAGCTGGGCATCGTCATCGGCAAGACCGCCCGCTATGTCGAGCAGGCCGACGTCTTCGACCACATCGCCGGCTACTGCATTGTCAACGACGTGTCGGAGCGCGCCTTCCAGATCGAGAGCACCGGCCAGTGGGTAAAGGGCAAGAGCGCCGACACCTTCTGTCCGCTGGGCCCCTGGATGGTCACCCGCGACGAGGTGCCGGACCCGCAGGCCCTGCGCCTGTGGCTTGAGGTGGACGGCAAGCCGATGCAGGACAGCACCACCGGCGACATGATCTTCAGCGTCGCCGAGATCGTGTCCTACATCAGCCGCTTCATGACCCTTCTCCCCGGCGACGTCATCGCCACCGGCACGCCGCAGGGCGTCGCCATGGGCCAGAAGCCGCAGCCCTGGCTGAAGCCCGGCCAGACGATGCGCCTGGGCATCGACGGCCTCGGCGAACAGCGCCAGACCGTCCGGGCCTTCGAGGGGTAAGGGAGAGGGGTGAGGGCACTGGCTCCATTATCATTGCCGGCCCCTCACCCCGGCCGCAACGGCCAGAACAGCGCGATCGCCGCCGTCCCCAGGACGATGACGATCAGCGACAGCGGCAGCCCCAGCTTCCAGTAGTCGCTGAAACGGTAACCGCCCGGCCCCATCACCAGCGTGTTGCACTGGTGCCCGATGGGGGTGAGGAAGTCGCAGCCCGCCCCCACCGCCACCGCCATCAGGAAGGCGTCGGGGCGCAAGCCCAGATGGCTGGCGAGGCTGGCGCCGATGGGGGCCATCACCAGCACGGTGGCGGCGTTGTTCAGGAAGGGCGTCACCGCCATCGCCGCGACCAGCATCAGCGCCAGCGCGCCGATGGGCGGCAAACCCTGCGCCGCCTCGGACAGCCAGCCGGCGATCAGCTCCGTCCCGCCTGTGGTGCGCAGCGACTCGCTGACCGGGATCAGCGCGGCCAGCAGCACCAGGATCGGCCACTCGATGGCTTCGTAGGCCTCCTTCAGCGTCACCACGCGAAGGGCCGTCATGGCGACCGCGGCGCCGAAGAAGGCGAGCGCCACCGGCACCGTCCCGGTCGCCACCAGCGCGACGGTCACGGCCATGACGGCCAGCGCCAGCCGCCGCTTGCGCGTGCGCCCGATGGCGAGGTCGCGTTCGGCCAGCGGCAGGCAGCCCAGGGCGGACAGCGTCTCGGACAGTCCCGTCGCCCGCGCCTGGAAGACCACGAGGTCGCCGAACTGGAAACGCACGCGGCGCAGGCGCTGGCGGATCGGCCGGCCCCGCCGGCTCAGCGCCAGCAGGTTGACGCCGTACAGCTCGCGCAGGGACACGTCCTCCACCGTGCTGCCGATCAGCATGGAGCGCGGCTCCACCACCGCCTCGATGACGGCAAGGTCCTCGTCGCTCTCCACCCCCTCCAGCGCCTTTTCGTGCATCAGCTCCAGACCGGCGTACTTCACGATGTCGGCCAGCGCCTGGGTGTCGGCCTCCAGCACCAGCACGTCCCCCGCGAACAGCACCCAGTGGCCGGAGGGAACGTAGCGCCGGTTTCCCTCCCGCACGATGGCGGCGACGGTCACGTCGCCCTCGCCGAACGCCTCCAGGTCGGCGACGGTCTTGCCGACGAAGGGCGAGGTGTCCGGCAGCCGCGCCTCCGCCGTGTAGTCGTCGATGGAAGAGCCGGCGTTCGTCGCGCCGGCCTTCTGCCCGCTGGGCAGCAGGCGGTAGCCCACCGCCAGGAAGGCCACGCCGGCCACCGCGATGACCAGCCCGACGGGGGTGAAGTCGAACATGCCGAAGGGCTCGCCCACCATCTCCGTCCGCAGGCGGCTGACGATGATGTTGGGCGAGGTGCCGACCAGCGTCATCAGCCCGCCCAGCAGCGACCCGAAGGCCATGGGCATCAGCAGGCACGAGACCGAGGTGCCGTTGCGCCGCGCCACCTGCATGGCGATGGGCATGAAGATGGCCAGCGCCCCGATGTTCTTGACCAGCGCCGACAGCAGCGTGACCGCGCCGGTCAGCACGATGATCTGCGACGGCACGGTCTTCATGCGCGCGCTCAGCGGCCGCATCGCCTCCTCGACGATGCCGGAGCGGCCGACCGCGGCGCTGACCACCAGGGCCGACCCCACGATGATGACGATGTCGTCGGAAAAGCCCCGAAAGGCATCGTCCGGCTTCACGATGCCGGCAGCCACCGCCACCAGCAGGGCCAGCATGGCCACAAGGTCGTAACGCAGCTTGTCCCAGATCAGCAGCACGATCACCGCGCCGATGATTCCGAAGGCGTAGGCTTGGTCGAGGGTCATGCCGCCCTTTTCTGGCTTATGGTTTGAAGGTCTTCTTCTTCGCGCGACTGGCTTTTGACTCTGCTTCTGACGCTACGGGGACTTTCCGGACGGCGCGCGGCTTCGCCCGTTGCCGTTGGCGGGTGTTCCGGAATTGCCGGAATTGCTGTCGGTCTTGTTCGGGGACCGGGCGTTCCGAACCAGCTCGCCGCAATGCGGCTGCTCGTTGCTGCCGGGGTCGAGGAAGGGCAGCACGCTGGCCAGCGGCGTCAGCAGCACGCCCAAGGCCACCGCGGCGGCCCCGCGCGCGGTGGATTCCGTGGCGTCCACGCCGATGTCGGGGTTGCCCAGCGTGCCGCGCACATGGACCGGCACATGGGTGGCGAAGACCTGCGGCTTCTTGGCCCGGCCCAGGATGCGCATGTCCAGCGTCTCGTTGCGCAGGTTGATGGTGCCGTCGGCGGTCACCAGCGTTTCCGGCGTGTCCAGCACCAGCGCCTCGCTGGTCATCACGCCGTTGTCCACCGACAGGTTGGCGACCAGGCAGTTGAAGGGCAGCGGCTCGTCGCCGGACAGCACCACGCCCAGCGTTTCCAGGATGTTGGTCTTCAGCCCCTTGATCGCGTAGCTGGTGATGCGCCCGCCGTCGACCGCGACGCCCAGCTTCCCGTCGGACGAGGCCAGGATGTCGGCCACCGTGGCGCCCCGCCCGGTCAGCTGGATGCGGCCGCTGGCCGTGCCGCCCATTTCCTGGGCGAAGCGGGTTTCACGGAACAGCTGGGCCAGCTTGACCTGCCGGACCTCCAGGTTGGAGCGCAGCGAGGCCAGCTTTTGGCTACCGTCCAGCACGGTGGTGCCGGCGATCCGGCCGCCGCCGACGCCCAGCGCCAGCGGGTCGGCGGTCAGCTTGCCGTTTTCCAGCTTCACGTGAGCGTTCAGGTCGTCCAGCACCCCGAACGGCGCCTCGACATGCTGGCCGCGGAATTTCACGTCCATGTCGGCGTTGCGCAGCTTCTCCAGCGGCACCGGCGTGGACGGGATGATGCGGTCGGGGTTCTTGGTCGGGTAGTCGCCCTTCCCTTCCGGCGATGCGCCGATGAAGCCGGCCATATCCACCGCCGCCAGCTTCTTCGAGGTCAGGTTGCCGGTGATCTTCGGCTTGCCGCCGCCGGTGTCCACGGCCATCGTGCCGGACAGGTCGCTTTCCCCGACCTTGCCGTTCATCCCGTCGAACCGCCACACCGTCCCTTCGCGGCCCAGATGGCCGGCGATGCTGTAGGGCCGGGTCTTCGGCGCGGGAATGCCCAGGATCGGGAAGACGTCGGACAGGTCGTCGCCGCTCAGCGCCACCGACAGGTCCACGCCTTCCAGCTTCACCGGTTCGGCGATGGAGCCCTCGATCTTGCCCTTGGTCTTGCCGACGGCCGCCTCGACCTTGATCGGGTAGGGCTTGGGGTTGTCGCGCAGGTATTGCAGGGAGCCGCCGTCCACCACCAGCGTGAAGGGCTTGCCGGCGAAGTTGCCGTTGCCGTCCAGGTGGACCTGCGCCTCGCCGTTGCCGCCGACGGCGGTGTTGATCCCGCTGTCGATGTCGATCTTGCTGGTCGGGTCGCGGTAGCGGATGCGCCCCTCCTCCACGGCCAGCGCCTCGATGATCGGAATGTCGCCGCGATTGTCGGGCGTGGTGGCTTCCTTGGCCGCCTCCTTGGCCGGGTCCGGCCCGCCGAAGTTCCAGTTCGGCTCACCCTTGTCGTTTTTCTCCAGCACCAGCTTCGGCGCGGACAGGCGGATCTCCGGAAACTCGTAGTTCCCGCGCAGCAGCGGCCAGAAGCGCAGCGAGGCGTCCAGCGCCTTCAGCTCCGCCATGTTTTTCTCGTCGCTCCAGTCCACGTTGGCGACGCGCACCCCTTCCACATGGATGCGGATCGGGTCGCCCAGATGCACCTTCAGGTCGCCGTCGATGGCAACCTCCCGGTTCAACGTCTTGGACGCCTGCCGCGCGATGAAGCCGCGGGCGTCGTTCCAGTCGAAAATGGCGAGCGCGATCCCCGCTCCCGCCGCAATCACGACGACAAGCCCCAGTAGGCCGAGGCCAATCCACTTCAAAACGGCCATGGGCCGTGTCCCCCGTGCTGAACCGCTCCATTAACGGTCAACAGGGCAATGGTGTGGCACGTTACCTCCAAAGGACCGAATTCCCGTTCGGACCAACCCATCTTCCGAAAGTTCCAATTGGTGATTTAACGAAAAATTGAAGCAATGGTGATTTCGTTGGCATGCTGAAACATCCCGCACCGGCAACGAATCTCAGACCATGCGCTCACTCATCAACTTCGCCCCCTCGACTTTTGAGGAGCGCGGTGCCGCGGTGGGTTTCACCACGCCCGTTCTGGCTCAGACCCGGGTGCGCAAGGACAGCCGCGACCAGCTGGAGGTGCTGATCCCGAACCTGTCGGAAGGGCACGGGGTCTATGTCGTTCCGTGGAAGGGCCTGCCGCTGGCCTTTCCGATGACGGTCCACGACCGCATGCTTCAGGAACTCATTCTCAGGTCCGATGGCTGCTCGCCGGACGACATCCGCAAGGCGGTGCTGGAGGCGGCGCGCTGCGGGCTGGCCGGCCCGCTCGCCGTGGAGGCGGCTGAGGCCGCGCTGAAGGACGACGAGGAACAGCGGCTGCTGATCAACTTCCAGCTGATCGTGGAGGTTCTGAAGGCGGTCGGCATGGAGGCCACGGAGATCCTGCGCGCCGGCCTGGGGTCCGAACAGGCCCAGCACCTGACGCGCAGCTACATGCTGAAGGCCGCCCACAGCCTGGCGATCGAGCCGACGGAGCTGTACGCCCGCGTCGCCGAGCTGGCCGCCTACATGGAGCCGGTCGGCCTCGCCTCCTCGCCCAAGCCGGCGCGGCTGCGGCGCCTGATGCGCGATCTGCTGAACTTCCGCGACAGCATGACCGAATGGTCCGCCGACAACGTGTCGGAAACCGCCCCCCTCGGCCATTTCTGCGCGGAGGTCGCGGAGCACACGCTGAATCAGGTCCGCAACGTGGTGACCCAGCTGGACCAATCGGTGGCGGCCTTCGGCGTCCTGCTGCACCAGTGGGACACCAAGCGGGTCGTCGTGCGCCGCGCCACCACGCGGCTGTCCTGGCTGCTGGACGGCTGGGACTTCATCGTTGCCACCTGGGCCGAGGCTCACGACAAGAGCCGGCACGAGCAGGACATGACCGTGAACGAGCTGTTCCGCATCCTGCCCCTGCTGCCCAAGGACGAGGAGCACACCGACCACGCGCTTCAGGCTGATCAGGTTCTGGCGGCCAACCGCCGGACGGTGCGGGCCTATGTGGACTGGCGCAGCGGCCAGCTCGACATGGACCTGATCATGCGGATCGAGGCGATCAAGGCAAAGGCGGCCTGACCATGGACGCACACGCGATTCTCGGACTCGGCTCCAAGCTCCTGGACATCGACGAGGAGCGGTTCCGGCAGGTCGTCGGCCTGCTGGAACAGATCGGCGACCTGCCGGAGGTTCAGAAGACCTTTTCCTTGATCCGCCCGCGCCTGGCGGAGGTGCGCCCGAAGCGGCGCCAGACCTTCAAGCGGCTGTTCTGCGAGCCGTTCGAGGATCTGTTCCATGTGCCGTCCGGCAACCAGCCGGCCCCGCTGAACAAGATCGACCGCGGCGTCGTCAACAAGCTGTGGTCGCTGGTCGAAACGCAGGTCGGCAAGGACCGGCTGCGCGCCGTCGTCGGCGCGCTCGGCGACGGCACGTCGCAGGTGCAGCAGGCCAACGCCTTCTGGAGGCTGACCGGTTCTGCGGTCACGCACATCCTGGAGCAGCTGGAAACCGGCCGCTATGTGGACGAGTTGGAGCTGCGGCTGAACCCCGACCGCCTGCGCACCATCCAGGACATCGCCAAGGTGCTGGCCATCGCCCCCGCGGTGGCGGAGCTGAAGGCCGTGCTGGCGCCGAAGCCCGTGCCGAAGCTGCACAAGGACCATCTGGACGGCATCCAGGCCATCGGGCGCACCGTCGCCCGCGCCCATCCGGAAACGCTGAAGCTGTTCATCCTGCTGGCCGCGGCGCGGTTGAGCGATCCGTCGATCCTGCTGGGCAGCCTGTGGGACATGGACCTGGGCCAGAAGGCCAGCGAACGCGCCGCCTTGTTCCTGGACCTCAGCGGCAACGTGGTTGCGCAGATCGAGGAACGGTCGCGCACCGTCGCCGCCGCACCGGGCGGCATGACCGACCGGATGGCCGCCGCCGACCTCGCCGTCGACCTGATGGCCAGCCTGGAGGCCACCCGGTCCGCCATGGAATACAGCCGCAACAAGGACTTCGACCAGCGGCTGAAAAGCATCCGGGAGTCGGTGCACGACATGGTGCGCACCCAGGTGATCGCCGGCGCCGACGGGGACATCCTGAACGCCGTCGAGACCGTCACCGCCGGCACCACCGACACCGGCACGATGGTGCAGGCCGAAAATCAGGCGCGCGCCCTGCGCAAATGTTCGACCATCGCCGACACGCTCGGCCTGCGCGGCGAGTTGAAGGCGGTAACGCAGAAGACCACGGCCTCGCTGATCGACACGGCGCGGCAGGCGCTGGCCGAGCGCAACGGCGACGCGCGAGCCGGTTACACCGCCATCCGCATGATCGAGCTGATCTCCGGCCCCGCGGAGGCCGGTCAGGTCATCGAGGAGATCATGCGGACCGGCCGGCGCTGACCAGACGGCATCGACCGGAGGGCGCTGGGGCAAGCTGCCAGGGGAATCTGCCAAGGGAAACCGCCGGGCGGAGGAACGCGATGCGCAAGGGCTACACCGGCTGGGCCTTGCCGGACGGGGAGCGCAGCCGCCTGCTGGCGCGCTTTCCCGCGGTCTACGACCGCACCGTCGCGCACCACACGACGCTGGCCTTCAACGTCGGCCCCGACCATCCCCTTCCCAAGGAAACCGGCGGCACGGTCGTCGGCATCGCCGACGACGGAGCGGGCGTGCAGGCGCTGGTGCTGTCCATCGGCGGCCGCACGGACCGGCCGGATGGCTCGACCTTCCACATCACATGGTCGCTCGGTCCCGACCGCAAGCCGGTGGAGTCCAACGACGTGATCCGCCGCCACGGCTGGACGGCGGTGGATCCCGTCCCCATCCGGCTGGAGCCGCGCTTTTTCCGATAGCGCAAGGGGGAACCCTGCGCCGCTTTTGCCGGTTTTTGGCGAAGATCAAGGCAGTGGAGGAAGAAGCGATGCGGTTCGTTCTGACCATCGCAGCGGCACTGGCCGTCGGCTTTCCCATGGCGGCCTTCCCTTCGTCGGCATCGGCTCAGAACTCCGTGACCGACCGGATGCACCAGCCGCCGGACATCACCACGAAGCGCGATCCCGCCGTCGCCCGCCGGCCGTATGCCGAGAACGCCATGGCCCGTCAGGTGGAACACTTGATCGGCCAAAAGGTGAAGGACCCGCACGGGAACGACGTCGGCGACGTGGAAAACCTTCTGGTCCGCCCCGACGGCAAGGTGGCCGGCGTGGTCGTGGAATGGGGCGTGCTGGCCGGGCTGGGCGCCAATCAGGTGGCCGTGCCCTGGCGCGATGTCCAGCTGTCGCCCGACGGCAAGCGGCTGACCGTCAACGCCACCCGCGACCAGCTGAAGGAAAAGCCGAAATACGATCCCGACGTCCCCGCCGCCGCGGGCGTCGACCCGGACGTGAAACCATTCCGGTAAAGGTTATGAACCGGGGCCGAGGCTGGAATTGGCCTCGGCCGCGGCGCCGCGGTTCAGCGTCTGCTCGCGGTGGAAGACGAACAGCCCGCTGCCGATGATCAGCAGCGCGCCCGCGGTGATGCGCAGCGTCGGCGCCGTGCCCCAGACCACGAGGTCGAGCACCACCGCCCACACGATGGACACATACTGGAACGGCACGACCACCGCGGCCGGGCTGAGCTGGAGGGAGCGGTTCATCGCCGCGTGCCCGGCCAGCGCCGTGATGCCCAAGGCGCCCAGCAGCACGAAATCCAGTCCCGGCGGCGGCACCCACACGAAGGGCAGCGACGCGGCACCCATCAGCCCCGTGCCGAAGGTCTGGTAGCTGACCAGCGACAGGTTCCGCGCGTCGCGCAGCAGCCGCGTGGTGATCATTCCCGACGCGAAGATGGTGGTGCCGAGCAGCGCCACCAGCGACGGGATCGGGTCGAACTGGCCGGTCGGGTTCAGCACGATGACCACGCCCGCGAAGCCGACCAGCACCGCCGCCCAGCGGCGCCAGCCCACCTTCTCGCCCAGCAGCGGCACCGACAGGGCGGTGACGATCAGCGGGGCGGCCATGTAGATGGTCATCACGTTGGCCAGCGGCAGGTACCGCACCGCCCAGTAGAAGCAGGCGACTTCCGCCGTCACGCAGCCGACGCGCAGAAGATGCAACGGCAGCCGTTGCACGGCGAAGACGTTGCGGAACCCTTCCCGCCAGATCAGCGGGGCCAGCAGGACCGCGCCGAACAGGCTGCGGATGGCCAGCAACATGCCGACCGGGTATTCGCTGACCAGCCACTTGCCGAGCGCGTCGTTGATGGTGAACAGCGACATGCCCAGCAGCATCATCAGGATGCCCAGCCGGCTGTCGGAAACGGCGGAGGAGGAGGTCGCGGTCACGGCGCTCATGAAGGAAGGGGCGGTGTGGGGAAGGGGGCGTTCGCAAAAGCAAGTCCCTCCCCCGCCGGAAGCGGAGGAGGGACGGAAGGCAAGGTCGCAGAGTGAACGTATGTGGACGTTCAGATCACGCCCTTATCGCGCAGGGCGGCGATGTCCGCCGCGCATAGGCCCAGCGCCTCGCCCAGCACCGCGTCGGTGTGCTGGCCCAGCGTCGGCGGGGCGACGGTGTGCTCGATGGGTGTGGCGGAATAGCGGATGGGGCTGGCCACCGTCGGCACCGTCCCGGCCTCGGGGTGCGGCAGGTCCTGGTGGATGCGGCGGGCCTGGACGTGCGGGTCGGCGAAGACCTGCTCCAGGTCGTTGATCGGGCCGCAGGGCACGCCCACCGCCTCCAGCGCGGACAGCCAGTCGCGGCTGGAGCGCTGCGTCAGCAGGTCCTCGATGATCGGCACCAGCTCCCGCCGGTGCGCGACGCGCTGCGGGTTGGTGGCGTAGCGCTCGTCCTTCGCCAGATCGGGGCGGCCCGCCACCTGGCAGAACTTGGCGAACTGGCTGTCGTTGCCGATCGCCAGGATAATGTGGCCGTCCTGCGTCGGGAAGGCCTGGTAGGGCACGATGTTCGGGTGCGCGTTGCCAAGCCGCTGCGGCGGCTTGCCGCCGACCAGATAGTTCATGGCCTGATTGGCCAGCACCGCCACCTGCACATCCAGCAGGGCGAGGTTCACCCACTGCCCTTCCCCCGTGCGGTCACGGTGAGCCAGCGCGCCCAGCACGCCGATGGTGGCGTACAGGCCGGTGAAGACGTCCGTCACCGCGACGCCCACCTTGACCGGGCCGCCGCCCGCATCCCCGTCCGGCTGGCCGGTGATGCTCATCAGCCCGCCCATGCCCTGGATCATGAAGTCGTAGCCGGCGCGCTTGGCATACGGCCCGTCCTGTCCGAACCCGGTGACCGAGCAATAGACGAGGCCGGGGTTGACCGCCTTCAGGCTCTCATAGTCCAGCCCGTACTTGACCAGCCCGCCGACCTTGAAATTCTCGATGATCACGTCGGCCTGGGCGGCCAGCTTGCGCACCAGCTCCTGCCCTTCCGGTTGCTCGAAGTCGATGGTGATCGACCGCTTGCCCCGGTTGGTGGACAGGAAATAGGCCGACTGCTCCCCGGCCCAGGGCGGACCCCAGGCGCGGGTGTCGTCACCGGCGCCGGGCCGCTCCACCTTGATGACGTCCGCGCCGAGATCGGCCAGCGTCTGCGCCGCCCAAGGCCCGGCGAGCACGCGGGACAGTTCCAGAACGCGGACATGCGAAAGAGGGCCGGCCATGGTGTGGTCCTTTGGAGAATGCACTCAAATCCCCTCTCCCCTCCGGGGAGAGGGTTAGGGTGAGGGGGCGCCCGCAGGGCGGACACGCAGCCTCATTGCAGGGCGTTTTCCGGCCTACGGCCGCCCCCTCATCCAACCTTCTCCCCAGGGGGGAGAAGGCTCCTTACATCACGCCGAGAACGCCTGGATCCCGGTGATCGCGCGGCCCAGGATCAGCGCGTGGATGTCGTGGGTGCCCTCGTAGGTGTTGACGGCTTCCAGGTTCATCACGTGGCGGATGATGTGGAACTCGTCGGCGATGCCGTTGCCGCCGTGCATGTCGCGGGCGACGCGGGCGATGTCCAGGGCCTTGCCGCAGTTGTTGCGCTTGATCAGCGACACCATCTCCGGCGCGGCTTTGCCCTCGTCCAGCAGGCGGCCGACGCGCAGCGCGGCCTGCAGGCCCAGCGCGATCTCCGTCTCCATGTTGGCGAGCTTCAGCTGCGGGATCTGGTTCGCCGCCAGCGGACGGCCGAACTGCTTGCGGTCCAGTTGGTACTGGCGCGCGGCGTGGAAGCAGAACTCCGCCGCACCCATGGCGCCCCAGGCGATGCCGTAGCGGGCGCGGTTCAGGCAGCCGAACGGGCCGACGATGCCCTCGATGTTCGGCAGGCGGTTCTCTTCCGGCACGAAGACCTCGTCCATGACGATCTCGCCGGTGGTCGAGGCGCGGAGCGAGAACTTGCCCTCGATCTTCGGCGCGGACAGGCCCTTCATGCCCTTTTCCAGCACGAAGCCGTTGATCTTGCCCTCATCGTTCTTCGCCCAGACGACGAAGACGTCAGCGATCGGGGAGTTGGTGATCCACATCTTCGCGCCGGAGACGATGTAGCCGTCCGCGACCTTCTTCGCGCGGGTCTTCATGCCCGCGGGGTCGGAGCCGGCGTCCGGCTCGGTCAGGCCGAAGCAGCCGACCCATTCGCCGGTGGCCAGCTTCGGCAGGTACTTCTCGCGCTGGGCCTCGCTGCCGTAGGCGTAAATCGGGTGCATGACCAGCGACGACTGCACCGACATCGCCGAGCGGTAGCCGCTGTCGATCCGCTCCACCTCGCGGGCGACGAGCCCGTAGGAGACGTAGTTCACGCCCGCACAGCCGTAGCCGTCGATGGTCGAGCCGAGGAAGCCCAGCTCGCCCATCTCGTTCATGATCTCGCGGTGGAAGATCTCGTGGCGGTTCGCCTCGATCACGCGCGGCAGCAGCTTGTCCTGGCAGTAGGCGCGCGCGGCGTCGCGGATCATCCGCTCGTCTTCGGTCAACTGCTCGTCGAGCAGGAGCGGGTCTTCCCAGCTGAAGGATGCGAGCTTCGCGGACGCGGCTCCGGTCTTGGCGGCCATGTGTGTCTCCCTAGTGCCTGTGGGTGCAAATTGGCTCAGTCGCTTTCATGGTTCAAATACATTTCTTTGGCGATATTCATAGCTTTTGCATATAAGTGGAACCCATGGATCTGCGCCACCTCCGCCACTTCGTCGCCGTCGCCGAAGAGCTGCATTTCAGCCGCGCCGCGGCGCGCCTGGGCATCGGGCAGCCGCCGCTCAGCCAGTCGATCCAGGCGCTGGAGGCCGAACTCGGCGCCCGCCTGTTCGAACGCACCAAGCGCCGCGTGGAGCTGACGGAGCCCGGCCAGCTCCTTCTGACCGAAGCGCGCGAGATCCTGGCGCGGGCGGAGCGCGCCGCCGTGCTGACCCGCCGCGCCGCCCGTGGCGAGGTGGGGGAGTTGCGCGTCGGCTTCACCGCCGCCGCCCCCTTCGTGCCCGTTGTGCCGCGAATCATCGACGCCTACCGCCGCGCCCATCCGGACGTGCACCTGACCCTGGTCGAACTGCCGTCCAAGCAACAGCTCGCAGCATTGGCCGATCACCAGTTGGACGTGGGTTTCATCCGCGAGCCCCGATTCGTCCCCGACCCGACCGCCTTCCATTTCCATGAGGTGATGCGGGAGCCGCTGCTGGCCGTGATGCGCGCCGACCACCCTCTGGCAGCGCGCGACGTGGTGCCGCTGGCCGCACTCCGCGACGAGCCCTTCGTCTTCTACCCCGCCGATTTCGGCACCAGCACGCACGAGCAGGTCTTCGCCCTGTGCGACGCCGCGGGATTCCGCCCCAACGTCGCCCAGGACGCGCGCGAGGCCTTCACCATCATCGGCCTGATCGCCGCCGGGCTGGGCGTGTCGATCCTGCCCGGCCAGCTGCGGCAGGTGGCGCTGGAAGGCGTGGTGTATAGGCCGCTGGACACCGACGCCGCCTACACCACGCTGCAACTCGCCCGGCGCGCCGGGGAGAAATCGCCGCTGGTGAAGAAATTCACCGACCTCGTGGCCCGCATCGCCCCGAATCCGGCCCCGTCGGCAAGGTGAATCGGCCGGCACCCGGCGCGCGACTCGGCCAGAGAGGCGAGAAGAAGGGGAATCCCCTCTCCCAACCTCCCAAAGTCGGACTTCTCTTCCGATCAAGGAAAGAGCACACTTGCGTTCAAAGCGGGTGCACGGCCTTCGCAAGTGCACAAAAATTCGTCAGGCCGTTGAATTGATCACGACGCGTGCAACGGGCTTGTCGAATTTATTAAACGCGTATACCGTCTAGGGCATTGCATAGGACGTGTTCCGGAAACGCAACCCGGAACGCCACGGCCTCGGACGGGGGGAGGAATATGGACGGCGGCATGGTCGCGACCGCGCAAGCTCTGGTGCGTTTCGTCGGGGTCCAGAAGACCTACGACGGCGAGCACCTCGTGGTGAAGAACCTCGACCTCGACATCCGCAAGGGCGAGTTCGTCACCCTGCTCGGCCCCTCGGGCTCGGGCAAGACGACCACCCTCATGATGCTGGCCGGGTTCGAGGTTCCAACCCATGGCGAGATCTACCTCGCCGACCGGCCCATCAAGAACATGCCGCCGCACAAGCGCGACATCGGCATGGTGTTCCAGAACTACGCCCTGTTCCCGCACCTGACGATCGAAGAGAACGTCGCCTTCCCGCTGACCGTCCGCAAGGTCAGCAAGGCGGAGGTGAAGGACCGGGTGCGGCAGGCCCTGCGCATGATCAAGCTGGAGAATCTGGCGCACCGGCGTCCGGGCCAGCTGTCCGGTGGCCAGCAGCAGCGCGTGGCCCTGGCCCGCGCGCTGGTGTTCAACCCGCAGCTGGTGCTGATGGACGAGCCGCTGGGCGCGCTGGACAAGCGCCTGCGCGAGCACATGCAGCTGGAGATCAAGCAGCTGCACGAAACCATGGGCATCACCGTCGTCTACGTCACCCACGACCAGGGCGAGGCGCTGACCATGTCGGACCGCATCGCCGTGTTCAACGACGGCATCGTGCAGCAGATCGACAAGCCCGACGCGCTGTACGAGCGGCCCGTGAACAGCTTCGTCGCCAACTTCATCGGCGAAAACAACGTGCTGTCCGGCACCGTCGAGAATATCGAACAGGGCGGCTACTGCCGCGTGGCGCTGAAGTCCGGGGGGACGGTCGTCGCGCAGGCGGTCAACGTGGGCGGCGCCGGCGCCGCCACGGCCCTGTCGGTGCGGCCGGAGCGCGTCTCCATCCTGCGGGATGGCGAGGCGTCCGACATCCCGAACCGCCTGCCCGCCACGGTGCAGGACACCATCTACCTCGGCGACCACGCGCTGGCCGTGCTGACGGTCGCCGGCAACGGGGAGTTCATGGTCAAGCTGCCGCCGGGCGCCCATGCGGGCCTGGGCCACGGTCAGGCCGTGTCCATCGCCTTCCGCCCCGAAGACTGCCGGGCGCTCGATCCCGTGTGATCGAAATCCCGCCGGGCCTCGATCCGCCGGACCGAACCGGGGATCGGGGCGGGGCGCACCACCTCCAAACGCAACCATCGATAAAGAAGGAACGGGGACGATGTCGAAGCTTAAGGTGGCTCTGGGATTCGTTGCGACGCTTACCGCCGGCATTGCGCTGGCCTCCGCCGCGCAGGCGCGCGACCTGACTGTGGTGTCCTGGGGCGGCGCCTATCAGGAGGCCCAGAAGAAGGTTTATTTCGAGCCGTTCAAGAAGACGGCCGGCATTCCGATGAACGACGAGTCGTGGGACGGCGGCATCGGCGTGCTGCGCGCCAAGGTGCAGGGCGGCGCGGCCACCTGGGACGTCGTCCAGGTGGAGAGCGAGGAACTGGCGCTGGGCTGTGAGGAAGGCCTGTTCGAGAAGATCGACTACACCAAGATCGGCGGTGAGTCGGCCTACCTGCCCCCGACCGTCGATTTCTGCGGCGTCGGCGCAATCGTGTACGACTTCGTGCTCGGCTACGACAAGGACAAGCTGAAGGACGCGCCGAAGGGCTGGGCCGACTTCTTCGACACCAAGAAGTATCCGGGCAAGCGCGGCCTGCGCCAGGGCGCCAAGACCACGCTGGAAATCGCCCTGATCGCCGACGGCGTCGCCCCGAAGGACGTCTACAAGGTCCTGGGCACCGACGAGGGCGTGGAGCGCGCCTTCAAGAAGCTGGACACCATCAAGAACGACATCGTCTGGTGGAAGGCCGGCGCCCAGCCGCCGCAGCTCCTCGCCTCGGGTGAGGTGGCGATGACCTCGGTCTACAACGGCCGCATCGACGCCGCCAACAAGAACGAGAAGAAGAACTTCGGCATGGTGTGGAACGGCGCGCTGTTCACCATCGACAGCTGGGTCATCCTGAAGGGCAGCCCGAACACCGACGCCGCCTACAAGTTCCTGGACTTCGTCGGCAAGGCCGAGAACCAGGCCAAGCTGTCGGAGAACATCGCCTACGGCACGTCGAACAAGGACGCCGCCTCCAAGGTGCCGCCGGCCGTGCTGAAGGATCTGCCGACCGCTCCGGAGAACATGAAGGACGCCGTGGAGATCAGCGTTCCCTTCTGGCTGGAGAACCTGGACCGCCTGACCGAGCGCTTCAACAAGTGGGCGGCGAAGTAAGTCGCTGACGCGTTCAGTCCCCTCTCCCGGCCCCGCCGGGAGAGGGAGGGGCCCACGCCATAGGCGTGGGAGGGTGAGGGCAAGGTCTTTCCGAAAGTTCTGCACCCTGATTCTCGGCAGGACCTTGCCCTCACCCGCCCGCTTCGCGGGCACCCTCTCCCACCGGGGGTGGGAGAGGGAGTTTTGATCAAGAGGTCTCGCCCATGACAGCCGCGTTCGTCGCCGGCGCCGATGCGTCGTCCGAGGTGCCGCTCAAGCGCCGCCTGAAGCGGGCGGAGCGGGCCCGCCAGTTCAAGGCACTGGCGCTGGTCCTGCCGCTTCTCCTGTTCCTGCTCTTCACCTTCCTCGGCCCCATCGCCGGCATGCTCTGGCGGTCGGTGGACGATTGGGAAGTGCCGCGGACCCTTCCCCACACCGTGGCCGCGCTGGCCGACTGGAACGGCAAGGATCTGCCGGACGAGAAGGCCTATGCGGCGCTGGCCGGCGACCTCCAGGCGGCGCGGGCGGCCGGTACCGTCGCCATCGCGGCCAAGCGCCTGAACTACGCCGTCAACGGCTTCCGCACCATCCTGTCCAACACCGCGCGCAACCTGAAGGCGGTGCCGGAGCCCGGCACGGCCAAGGACACCCTCGTCAAGATTCACCCGGCCTGGGGCGAACGCTCCACCTGGGCGGCGATCAAGGGGGCGAGCGGGCCGGTGACCAGCTTCTACCTGCTGGGCGCGCTCGACCTGACGCGCAACGTGGACGGCGCCATCGTCGCCGCCCCCGAGGAGCAGGCCATCTACCGCGACGTGTTCGGGCGCACCTTCACCATCAGCTTCGGCGTGACGGTGCTCTGCCTGATCCTGGGCTTCCCGGTCGCCTACCTCTTGGCGAACCTGCCGGCCGGCCAGTCCAACCTGCTGATGATCTTCGTCCTGCTGCCCTTCTGGACCTCGCTTCTGGTGCGCACCTGCGCCTGGATCGTGCTGTTGCAGAGCGAGGGCGTGGTGAACGACAGCCTGCGCTGGATCGGCCTGATCGACGAGCCGCTACGTCTGATCTACAACCGCTTCGGCGTCTACGTCGCGATGACGCACGTGCTGCTGCCCTTCATGATCCTGCCGCTGTACAGCAGCATGAAGTCGATCTCGCCGGCCTACATGCGCGCCGCGGCCTCGCTGGGCGCCTCGCCGGTCACCGCCTTCCTGCGCATCTACCTGCCGCAGACGCTGCCCGGCATCGGGGCGGGAAGCCTGCTCGTCTTCATCCTGGCGCTCGGCTACTACATCACGCCGGCCCTGGTGGGCGGTGCCGCCGACCAGATGATCAGCTACTTCATCGCCTTCTACACCACGGAAACCGTCAACTGGGGCCTCGCCTCCGCGCTGGGTGCTGTGCTGCTGCTCGCCACGCTGGTGCTGGCCGTCGTTTATGGAAAGCTGGTCCACGGCCAGCAAGTCACGGGAGGGATGAAGAATTGAGCGAGAACCACGCCCCCCGCACGACCAGCCAGCGCGTGGCCTGGATGACCACCGTGGTCACGGCGTCGCTGGTCCTGGTCTTCCTGATGGCGCCGATCCTGGCGATCATGCCGCTGTCCTTCAGCTCCGGCTCGTACCTCACCTACCCGCTGCCGGGCTTCAGCTTCCGCTGGTACGAGGATTTCCTCAGTTCGGCGCGCTGGATGACGTCGCTGAAGAACAGCATCATCATCGGCGTCGCCTCGACCATCCTGTCCATGGTGCTGGGCACGCTGGCCTCGCTGGGGCTGGCGCAGTGGAAGAGCAAGTTCAAGCCGCTGGTCCTGGCGGTGGTGCTGTCGCCGGTCGTCGTGCCCGGCGTCATCACCGCGGTCGGCCTGTACTTCTTCTTCGCGCCCCTCGGGCTGACCGGCAGCTACGCGGGCCTGATCCTGGCGCACACCGCGCTGGCGACGCCCTTCGTGGTCATCACGGTCAGTGCCACGCTGCAAAGCTTCGACATGAACCTGGCGCGCGCCGCCGCGTCGCTGGGCGCCTCGCCGCTCTACGCCTTCTGGCGGGTGATCCTGCCGCTGATCCTGCCGGGTCTGGCGTCCGGCGCGCTTTTCGCCTTCGCGACCAGCTTCGACGAGGTGGTGGTCGTCCTGTTCATGGCCGGTCCTGAGCAGCGCACCCTGCCCCGCGAGATGTTCAGCGGCATCCGCGAGAACATCAGCCCGACCATCACGGCGGCGGCGGTGATCCTGACCACCGTGTCGGTCATCCTGCTGGCCACCATGGAAGCCCTGCGCCGCCGCAACGAGCGGCTGAAGGGAAACCTTCAGGGCTGAATCCGGTGTCGGGCCAACCCCACGGTTGGCCCGACGCGCCGCATTTTACGGTTTCAAAGGGATGTCACAGATACGGCGGCGTGCAGGCGCTGATGATTTCGCACTCTTCGTCGCCCAGGTTGCGGAAACGGTGCGGGATCCGGCTGTCGAACAGATAGGCGTCGCCGGGGCCGAGAATTTCCTTGCGGTCGCCGACCGTCAGCTCGATGCGGCCCTTGATGACGATGCCGCCCTCCTCCGAATCGTGCTGGAGCATGGTGCGGCCGCCGGTGTCGGCGCCGGGGGCGTATTTCTCGTGCAAGACCTGAAGATTGCGGCCGCGCAGGTCGCCGACCTGCCGGAAGGAGATCGTGCCGACCCGGCTCTTCACCAGGCCGGTCAACTCCACGAGGTCCGTTCCCTTGAAGAAGATCTGCTCCCGCGGCGGCAGGTCGTCGGACGAGAAGAACTCGGCCAAAGTCATGGGGATGCCTTGCAGCACCTTGCGCAGGGACGAGACCGACGGGCTGCAGCGGTTCTGTTCGATCAGCGAAATCGTGCCGTTGGTAACGCCCGCCCGTTGCGCCAGCTGGCGTTGCGACAAACCGTGCGATTCACGCACCTGCTTCAGGCGCGCGCCCACGTTGAAATCGACAGCATCCGCGTCCATGGGTCGTTTCCTCGTTCCTGACCGGAAGGCATACCGGATTCGCGTGTGTGCGTCATCAAAAACTCAACACCCGATTAGGGTTGTTTAATTTATTAAACATGGTACGCTTTTCCAACGTTTCCATCTGAGGCGGATCACAATGCTGTCGCTGAACGACAAGAGCCTTCTCAAGACCCAGGCCTACGTGAACGGCACGTGGCGCAACGCGTTCTCCGGCAAGACCTTCGCGGTGACCAACCCGGCGACGGGGGAAGAGCTGGCGCAAGTCGCGGACGTCGGCGCGGAAGAGACGCGCCAGGCGATCAACGCCGCGAACGACGCCCTGCCGGCGTGGCGCGCCAAGACCGCCAAGGAGCGCGCCGTCATCCTGCGCCGCTGGTACGAGCTGATCCTCGCTGCCCAGGAAGACCTTGCCGTCCTGATGACGCTGGAGCAGGGCAAGCCCCTGGCCGAGGCGCGGGGCGAGGTGGTCTACGGCGCCAACTTCATCGAGTGGTTCGCCGAAGAGGGCAAGCGCGTCTACGGCGACGTGATCCCGACCTTCGCCGGCAACAAGCGCATCGTCGTGCTGAAGGAGCCGATCGGCGTCGTCGCGGCGATCACGCCGTGGAACTTCCCGAACGCGATGATCACCCGCAAGGTCGCCCCGGCCCTCGCCGCCGGCTGCACGGTTGTGGTGAAGCCGGCGGAGGACACCCCGCTGTCCGCCCTGGCGCTGGCCGAGTTGGCGGAGCGTGCGGGCATTCCGGCCGGCGTGTTTAACATCGTCACCGGTTCCGACCCGATCGCCATCGGCGGCGAGCTGACCGGCAACCCGATCGTTCGCAAGCTGTCCTTCACCGGTTCGACCGAGGTCGGCCGCATCCTGATGCGCCAGTCCGCCGACACCATCAAGAAGGTCTCGCTGGAGCTGGGCGGCAACGCCCCCTTCATCGTCTTCGACGACGCGGACCTGGACGAGGCCGTGAAGGGCGCCATCGCGTCGAAGTACCGCAACTCCGGCCAGACCTGCGTCTGCGCCAACCGCCTGCTGGTGCAGGCCGGCGTCTACGACGCCTTCGCCGCCAAGCTGGCCGAGGCGGTGAAGCAGATCCGCGTCGGCAACGGCATGGAGGCCGGCGTCAGCCAGGGCCCGATGATCAACGCCCAGGCCATCGACAAGGTCGAGGAGCTGATGGGCGACGCCGTCGCCAAGGGCGCCAAGGTCGCGCTGGGCGGCAAGCGCCACGACCTCGGCGGCACCTTCTTCGAGCCGACCATCCTGACCGGCGTCACCACCGAGATGCGCGTGGCCCGCGAGGAGATTTTCGGCCCGGTCGCCCCGCTGTTCAAGTTCGAGACCGAAGCCGACGCCATCCGCATGGCGAACGATACCGAATTCGGCCTCGCGGCCTATTTCTACAGCCGGGACATCGGCCGCGTCTGGCGTGTGGCGGAGCAGCTGGAATACGGCATGGTCGCCATCAACGAAGGCATCCTGTCCACCGAAGTGGCTCCGTTCGGCGGCATCAAGCAGTCGGGCATCGGCCGCGAGGGCTCGAAGTACGGCATGGATGACTTCCTGGAGATCAAGTACCTGTGCGTCGGCCTCGGCGCGTGACGACGTCTTCTGAATCGGGGGTAGACATGAGCAACCAGTCCTTCCAGGAGCGGCGCAACGCCGCCGTTCCGCGCGGTCTCGCCAACGCCATGCCGGTCTACGTCGACCGCGCCGAGAACGCCGAGCTGTGGGATGTCGAGGGCAACCGCTTCATCGACTTCGCGGGCGGCATCGCGGTGCTGAACACCGGCCACCGCCATCCGAAGATCGTGGAGGCGGTGAAGGCCCAGCTGGACCGCTTCACCCACACCTGCGCGATGGTCACGCCGTACGAGTCCTTCGTGGCTCTGGCGGAGCGTCTGAACGCGCTGGTTCCGGGCTCCACGCCGAAGAAGACCGCCTTCTTCACCACGGGTGCCGAGGCGGTCGAGAACGCCGTCAAGATCGCCCGCGCCCACACCGGCCGTCCGGGCGTGGTCGCCTTCTCCGGCGCGTTCCACGGCCGCACGCTGCTGGCGATGGCGCTGACCGGCAAGGTCGTGCCCTACAAGGTCGGCTTCGGCCCCTTCCCGGCCGAGGTCTACCACGCGCCCTTCCCGAACGCCTACCGCGGCGTCAGCGTCCAGGACAGCCTGAAGGCGCTGGACCTGCTGTTCAAGTCGGACGTCGATCCGGGCCGTGTCGCCGCGATCATCGTGGAGCCGGTGCAGGGTGAGGGCGGCTTCAACATCGCCCCGCCGGAGTTCCTGCAGGCCCTGCGCAAGATCTGCGACCAGCACGGCATCCTGCTGATCATCGACGAGATCCAGACCGGCTTCGCCCGCACCGGCAAGATGTTCGCCGTCGAGCATTCCGGCGTCGAGCCCGACCTGATGACCATGGCGAAGAGCCTCGCCGGCGGCTTCCCGCTGTCGGCCGTCACCGGCAAGGCGGAGATCATGGACGCCCCGATCCCCGGCGGCATCGGCGGCACCTACGCCGGCAACCCGCTGGCGACCACGGCGGCGCTGGCCGTCCTGGACGTCATCGAGGAAGAGAAGCTGATCGAGCGCTCGCAGCAGATGGGCGAGCGCATCGCCGGCCGCTTCCGCACGATGGCCCAGCGCAACACGCTGTCGGTCATCGGCGACGTCCGCAACCTGGGCGCCATGATCGCCATGGAGCTGGTGAAGGACCGCGGCACGAAGGAGCCGGCGCCGGAGCTGACCAAGGCCCTGGTCGCCAAGGCCGCGGAGAAGGGTCTGGTCCTGCTGTCCTGCGGCACCTACGGCAACGTGATCCGCATCCTGGTCCCGCTCACCGCGTCCGACGCGCTGGTGGACGAGGGCCTGGACATCATCGAACGCTCTCTGGAAGAGCTGGTCTCGGCGTAACGCCGGGGCGCGTCCCCTGAACTGAAGAGCCCTCCTTCCGAAAGGAAGGGGGGCCTTTTTTGTGCCGTGCGAAACGGGCGACGGAACGCCGCCCCAGCGATCAGGACTCTGGCGCGCCGCCCATCCTGTGGCATAAGGGGCGACCCCGCACCGGAACCCCGCAAAGCAGCCCCAAAAGCAGTCCATGATCCGCTTCGAAAACATCAGCAAGCACAACAGCCACCGCATCCTTTTCCTTGAGGCGTCCGCCGCGCTGAACCGGGGCGAGAAGGTCGGCCTCGTCGGTCCCAACGGCGCCGGCAAAACGACTCTGTTCCGGATGATCACGGGCGAGGAGCTTCCGGACACGGGCCAGGTGTCGATCGAGAAGCTGGTCACGGTCGGCTATTTCAACCAGGACGTCGGCGAGATGTCCGGCCGCAGCGCGGTCGCGGAGGTGATGGACGGCGCCGGCCCGGTCAGCAGCGTCGCGGCGGAGCTGGCGAGCCTGGAAGCGGCGATGTGCGATCCCGACCACCCCGACATGGACGCGGTGATCGAGCGCTATGGCGAGACGCAGGCGCGCTTCGAGGAGCTGGGCGGCTACGAGCTGGAGGGGCGGGCGCGGGAAGTGCTGGCCGGTCTCAGCTTCAGCCAGGAGATGATGGACGCCGACGTGGGCAACCTGTCGGGCGGCTGGAAGATGCGCGTGGCGCTCGCCCGCATCCTGCTGATGCGGCCCGACGCCATGCTGCTCGACGAGCCGAGCAACCATCTGGACCTCGAAAGCCTGATCTGGCTGGAGAAATTCCTGAAGGAGTACGAAGGCGCCCTGCTGATGACCTCGCACGACCGCGAGTTCATGAACCGGATCGTCACGAAGATCATCGAGATCGACGGCGGATCGCTGAACAGCTACTCCGGCGACTACGCTTTCTACGAGCAGCAGCGGGCGTTGAACGAGAAGCAGCAGCAGGCCCAGTTCGAACGGCAGCAGGCCATGCTGGCGAAGGAGCTGAAGTTCATCGAGCGCTTCAAGGCCCGCGCCTCGCACGCCAGCCAGGTTCAAAGCCGCGTGAAGAAGCTGGACAAGATCGAGCGCGTCGAGCCGCCGAAGCGCCGCCAGACCGTGATGTTCGACTTTCCGCCGGCACCGCGCTCCGGCGAGGATGTCGCGGTCCTGAAGAACGTGCACAAGGGCTACGGCGACCGGACCATCTACCAGGGCTTCGACCTGACGATCCGCCGCAGGGAGCGCTGGTGCGTCATGGGCGTCAACGGCGCCGGCAAGTCGACGCTGCTGAAGCTGGTGGCCGGCGCGACCGAACCGGACACCGGCAGCGTCACCGTCGGCGGCAGTGTCAAGATGGGCTATTTCTCCCAGCATGCGATGGAGCTTCTCGACGGCGACGAGACGGTGTTCGAGTCCCTTGAACGCACCTTCCCGTTGGCGGGCCAGGGATCGCTGCGGGCGCTGGCCGGCTGCTTCGGCTTTTCCGGCGATGACGTGGAAAAGCGATGCCGCGTCCTGTCCGGCGGCGAGAAGGCCCGTCTGGTGATGGCGATGATGCTGTTCGACCCGCCGAACTTCCTGGTGCTCGACGAGCCGACCAACCACCTTGACCTCGACACCAAGCAGATGCTGATCAAGGCGCTGGCCAATTACGAGGGCACCATGCTGTTCGTGTCGCACGACCGGCATTTCCTGGCCGCGCTGTCGAACCGGGTCCTGGAACTGACCCCGGAGGGCATCCACCAGTACGGCGGCGGCTACACGGAATACGTGGCCCGCACCGGCCAGGAAGCGCCTGGGCTGCGCAGTTGATCGGGCGCCGGAGAAGGCATTGATCGGGTGGGTTTCACGGCTGGAACGTGATGGGAGCGATCATGGTCCGGCTGTGTCGCCTGCCCCGGCGGCGTGTTTGCAACGTCGAAAATTTGTCGATGCGCACCCGGAAGTGAGATTTGATACTGGCAGCTGCCATTTAACTGCGGCGATTGGTGCCCCGATGCGAACCAACGTTTACGACCGCTTTGCGCTATGAGCGGCCGGTAGGCAGCGTCATCGGATTGCTGTAGCTCAGCGGGATGGAGCACAGGATTCCTAACGGCACCCGCGGGTCGAGAATCGGGCGGG
>Ga0065721_10049544_pt1 | contig 31881 bp, 28 predicted proteins | sample Mesricmetagenome_FD_59108 | JGI IMG/M metagenome (GOLD analysis project Ga0065721, IMG submission 59108) | Mesophilic microbial community from rice straw/compost enrichment Sample: eDNA_1 v2 (version 2) | ecosystem: Engineered > Solid waste > Grass > Composting > Bioreactor | place: USA: Davis...
CGCCGGCCGCAGCTGCAGCTGCACGATTTGCACCAGGAGGCCGCCGCCGTCGTTCCGTTTCCGACACGGGAACAATTTGTCCAAGTGTATCAGCGGCTGCGGCGAAGCGGCGCGACGGAGCTGCGCGGCGCCGCCGACCGGCTGGCCAAGGATTGCGGCTTGACGGCGGATGCGGTTCAGCTTATGCTTGACGTATTCGAAGAGTTGCAGTTTATTATCGTCGACAACGGAACGATAACGCCGGTCCCGGCGCCCGAGAAGCGCGATCTCTCGTCTTCCTTGCGTTACCGCAAGGCGGAGGAACGGTCCACGGGCCGTCATGCGGCGGCGGCTCCGTAAGTTTAGGCCCGTTGTGCCAGATTGCAGATTGCGAACAGAAAGGATTGACCATGGTGACCAAAGCAGTATCTTTCAAAGACTATATACGGGTCATACCGGATTTTCCGCAGCCCGGCATCCGATTCAAGGATATTACGACGCTGCTCAAGGACGGCGAAGCTTACCGCGCGGCGATTGAAGAAATGCGCGCAGCCGTACAGCATATGAACGTCGATGTCGTCGCGGGGCCGGAGGCGCGCGGCTTCGTCGTCGGGGCGCCCCTTGCGCTTGCGCTGGGCGTCGGCTTTACGCCGATTCGCAAGAGCGGCAAGCTGCCGGGCGAAACGATTACGGCCAGCTACGATCTGGAATACGGCAAGGACCAGCTTGCCATGCACAAGGATGCGATCCAGCCCGGCCAGCGGGTGCTTATCGCCGACGATTTGCTTGCCACCGGCGGCACGATCGCCACATCCATCAATCTTGTCCGCCAGCTGGGCGGCGAAGTGATCGGCGCCGCGTTTCTGATCGAGCTCGCTTATTTGAACGGCAGGGAAAAGCTGGACGGCATCGACGTTTTCTCGCTTATGACTTACGAATAATTTGCCTTCCGCCTTTCTTGCAAAGGCGTACGCCGCCTATTTCTCGCCGGAATTGCCATGCCGGCCGAAATAGGCGGCTGTTTTTAAAAAAGCGGTTTCGGGCCGGCTGCCGTCCGATGCGGAGTTGACGCGGCGGCGTTATTGAAGGCATAATATGAGAAAACTCGCATTATCAAAGGAATACAATACGTACGGCGTTATCCGTTTACGCTTGGGAAGGGACGTTTCATGGGCATAGAGCAGCTACTTGAAAAGGCATCCATATATATGAAAGAGCAGGATCTTATCCGAATCAAGGAAGCCTATGATTTCGCAGAACAGGCCCATCACGGACAAGTGCGGAAATCGGGAGAGCCTTATATTTTGCATCCGGTCACGGTGGCCGGCATTCTGGTCGACATGGGCATGGACATCGAGTCGATTATTGCCGCGCTTCTGCACGACGTCGTGGAGGACACGACGGTCGATCTGCAGACGGTGCGCGCGAAATTCGGCGAAACTTGCGCCATGCTGGTCGACGGCGTAACGAAGCTGGAAAAGATCAAATTCCAGTCCAAGGAAGAGCAGCAAAACGAGAATTACCGCAAAATGTTCGTGGCGATGGCGCAGGACATCCGCGTCATTCTGATCAAGCTGGCGGACCGCCTCCATAATATGCGCACGCTGAAATACCAATCCGAGGAATCGCAGCGCCGCATCGCTTACGAAACGCTGGAAATCTTTTGCCCCATTGCGCATCGGCTCGGGATATCGGCGATCAAGTGGGAAATGGAAGATATCGCGCTCCGTTATTTGAACCCTCAGCAATATTACCGGATTGCCAATCTCATGAAAAAGAAACGCGCCGAGCGTGAGCAGTTTATCGACGACGTCATCGGCCGCATCCGGGAAAAGCTGGAGGAAATGGGCATCGACGGGGACATTTCGGGAAGGCCCAAGCATTTGTACAGCATTTACAAAAAAATGACGACGCGCAACAAGCAGTTCAACGAAATTTACGATCTGCTTGCGATACGCATCATCGTCGACAATATTAAAGACTGCTATGCGACGCTCGGCATCATTCATACGTTGTGGAAGCCGATGCCGGGCCGGTTCAAGGATTATATCGCCATGCCGAAGGCGAACATGTACCAGTCGCTCCATACGACGGTCATCGGTCCGAACGGGGAGCCGACTGAGGTGCAGATCCGGACGTGGGAAATGCACCGCACTTCGGAATACGGCATTGCCGCCCACTGGGCGTACAAGGAAGGCACGGTCGTGCCAAACGGCAATTTCGAGGACAAAATGTCGTGGTTCCGCGAAATTTTGGAGCTGCAGCATGAAACGAAGGACGCGGCGGAATTTATGGAGTCTCTCAAGATGGACTTCTTTTCCGATCTCGTCTTCGTTTTTACGCCAAGCGGCGAAGTGATCGAGCTGCCTGCGGGCTCGGTGCCGCTCGACTTCGCTTACCGGATCCATACGGAGGTCGGCAACCGGACGATCGGCGCCAAAGTGAACGGCCGCATCGTGCCGCTGGACCATAAGCTGAAGACCGGCGACATTGTCGAAATATTGACGTCGAAGCATTCGTACGGCCCGAGCCAGGATTGGGTCAAGATTGCGCAATCGTCCCATGCGCGAAGCAAGATCCGGCAATGGTTCAAGAAGGAGAAGCGGGAGGAGAACGTCGCCAAAGGACGCGAGCTGCTGGAGCGGGAGCTGAAGCGCCTCGGCCTGGAGCCGTCCGCCTGGATGGCCGACGACAAGCTGCAGGATGCGGCCTCGAAGTTCGCCTTCCACGATATCGAGGACATGATGTCGGCGATCGGCTTCGGCGGCATTACGGCCGCCCAAATTTGCACAAAGCTGACGGAGAAGCTGCGCAAGGAGGCGGAGGAAGCCAGCCAGATCGAGCTGTCCGCCGAATTGAAGGAAATTAAGGCGGCCTCCGGCATGTCCGCCAAAAAAGGCAGGCCGAACAACGGGGTTACCGTCAAGGGCGTCGACAACTTGCTGGTCCGGTTTGCGCGCTGCTGCAATCCCGTGCCGGGAGACGCGATCGTCGGATACATTACGCGCGGCCGCGGCGTGTCCGTTCATCGGATGGACTGCTTGAATATTCCGTTCGGCTCGGACGGAGAGGAAGCGGAGCGTGTCATCGAGGTCGAATGGGAAGACAATGCGGATGCGAATTACAGCGTCGATATCGAGATTACGGGGCATGACCGCCGAGGGCTGCTGAACGAGGTGCTTCAAGCGGTATCGGAAAGCAAGACGAATATATCGGCGGTGACGGGCCGCTCCGTCAAAAACAAGATGGCGCTTATTCATATGACCATCCTGATCCGCAATATCGATCATTTGACGGCGGTGGTAGAGAAGATCAAGCGCGTGCAGGACATCTATTCCGTCCAGCGCATTATGCAATAGAGGAGAATTGATGTGAAAGTCGTTGTGCAAAGAAGCAAGGAAGCCCGCGTGACGGTTGACGGGACTACGGTCGGCTCCATTGCGCGGGGTCTCGTGCTGCTCGTCGGATTTACGCACGAAGATACGGAGGACGACGTTCGCTGGATGGCGGACAAGCTGTCGGGACTGCGCATCTTTGAGGACGAGTCGGGCAAAATGAATCTATCCGTCGCCGACGTCGGAGGAGCCGTCTTGTCCGTGTCGCAATTTACGCTGTACGGCGATTGCCGCAAGGGCCGGCGGCCCAACTTTATGGCCGCGGCAAGGCCGGAGCGGGCGGAGGCGCTTTACGATTCTTTCAACGCGGCGCTGCGGGAGAAGGGGCTTGTCGTAGAGACGGGCCGCTTCGGCGCGATGATGGACGTTGAGCTGGTTAACTGGGGACCGGTTACGCTGATTGTCGACAGCGGCGCTTAATATGCGCCGGTTTCGGACACAATAATCGTTAGGCGGACATGCTTCGCCATGATTCGATTCGATTATTGGAGGACGGCGGCGTATGCGTCAATCGAGAAAGGAACAGAGTCAGCAACGGACCGCCAAGCGGCTGTTGCTCGCGGACCGGAAGGAAGCCGGATTGCTGGCCGAGCTGGAGACGGAAATGGAAGCGGCGGCGGAGTGGGGCGGCCGTCCCCGTCATATTAAATAACGCCGGGAAGTTGTACAACCGATAAAAACGCTTTCGATTTTGTAATCTTTTCGTAATGTAACGCTAACGTTCTGTTAACATCGCTAACCTATAATCAATATCGACCCCCTTTTTTAACATATACTTTACTTTGGACCTGCATGCAGATGCAGGTTTTTTTCTGTTTTACGGTAGACATCTTGATAAACGTTGAATAAAATGAGTTTTGTTGGATATTTTTTCATATTGGCCATTGGAATGATAAGGAGATGACCTTTTTGCATTCATGTATCCGAAAATTAATTTATTTTCTCCTAATTTTGGAAATTGGTATAACCGGAACCTTAAGCGCCGCCGGCAGCCGATCGACGGTATATGCCGGTTCCCCCGTCCAAGCGGGCTTCAAAAAAGTAATCGCCGCCGATGACGCCGCTTATGCTGTGGATCATAACGGAAAGCTTTTTGCATGGGGACAGTATGACCGGTTTTATTTCGGGGGCCATGATACGCCCGACCTCATTGATTTTTTTGACGGCCGCACCGTCGTCGACATTGAAGCTTCGGGCGATAAAATGATCGCCTTGCTGAAAGACGGAACCGTCTGGATGCACGGCGAGTATTCCAATTCGGAGCAATTGTTTGATCAGGTTCCGGGATTAAGCGGCATAGCGTCGATTTATTCCGACGGCATTAATTTCTATGCCGTAGACGGCAAAGGGATTGTCAACGCCTGGAGCGAATATCCCGGCAGATCTTGGTTCAAGATACATACCCGTTCCGCTCCGATTGCCGAACTGTCCAAGCTGTCCAACGGTTATGCCGTCAAGACGGACGACACGGTCTGGTCTCTGGGGCTGGGGGGCATGGAGAAGGAAAGTCAGGTTGAAGGATTGACCGATATTGTCAAAATCGTCAGCGCAACCGACGGAGGCCCGAATTACGCGCTCAAGTCCGACGGCACCGTATGGGCATGGGGGTTGAACCAGGTCGAAGATTTGGCCTTGTATGCCGACCCGACATGGACCCCGTTCCGGGCGGCCGATTTGACCGATATTCAGGATCTCGCCGCCGGCGGCAGCCATTACCTGGCGCTCAAGAAAGACGGGACCGTATGGGCGTGGGGCAAAAACGACAATTTTTAGCTGGGCAACGGATTGCGCACGGATTCCGCCGTGCCGGTAAAAGTGAAGCAATTGCAAAACATACGAAGCATTTCCTCGGGGCACGGTTACTATACGGATCATTCCTTCGCCATCGACGCACACGGCGAGGTATGGTCATGGGGCTTGAACCATCAAGGCCAGACGGGCTTGAACGATGATGCGGAATTTATCAAAAGCCCGCGAAAACTGTTTTTCGCCCGGCTGCTGGACGGAAATGAACGGTTTCAGGCGTCCAGATCCGGTCCGGCAGGTCCGTTTAAGGAACTGGCCGTCGGCGGCAACGGCGTGATGATTGCGCTGCATGAGGAGCATTTGCTCAGATCGGCCGACAATGGAAAAACGTGGAGCAAGCAGCCGCTGCCGGCGTCATTGCAGTCTCCGGGCATTCGGTACCTGGAGGCTAACGAGACGTTTTATTACGGCGGCGTTCATTCCGGGTATGCCGGGAAGCTCTACGGTTCCAAAGACGGCAAAAGCTGGACGGCCGTCACGCTGGAAAGCAAGGACGGTACAGCCTTGAACATGCAGGACATTCAGCGCATAAACGGAACTTACGTGATGACGGCGGCAAACGCAGACCGGCGCGTTTACGATGATCAGACGTTAATTCTGACGTCCAAAGACGGCTCGTCTTGGAAGCATGTCGGAACGATTCCGCGTTCCGGCGCGTCCCTCATCTGGAACGGCAAACGTTACACCGCAATTGCCGGGGGCTATGTGTACGAAGGCAAGCCGGCTACCCGCAACCAGTTTCGAATCCATCAGGGGAGCAATATGAGCGCCGAGCTTATTGTATTCACTTCAAGCGACCTGACGAAATGGACGATGCAGTCCGGATCCGTTAAAAATTTGCGCTACGAAGGAATTCCGAGCGCCGGCATGCCGTACAGGCCGTATTGGCCCAGTCTGCACGAGGTGAAAGCCAACGGGACAATTGTGCTGTCCGGGAACGAGGGCACGATGCTGGAATCGGCGGACGGCGTAACGTTCAAGCCGGTTCGCAGGGAACCGCTCTTCCACAATGTTACACGAAGCGAAATCTTGTGGAACGGAAGCCGGTATTTGATCTACACGCAGGACGGATATTCGCGCACGACGGTCTTGTTAACGTCGAAGGATAAGGTCCATTGGACCAAGACGGCCGTATCCGGGTTGAACCGGGAATATACGGTCGCCAAGAGAGGCAGCCGGTTTGTCGCTTACAACGAATACGGATTAATTGCGCAATCGAAGGACGGCATCTCGTGGAGCGTCCTGGCGAAAGAACAGCCGCTTTATGCCTTGAGCCATGTCTTCCAGGCGAACGGGCTGTATATCGCCGCCGGAACGCAAACCGCCGAGTCGGGCTGGCTCGGGGCGCAAATTCCGGCCATTCTGACGAGCAAGGACGGGAAAAATTGGACCAAGCGGTTTGCCTCCAAAGTGTCCGAGCTTGCGGACGAGCCGATCCGGTCCGCAGCTTCAAACGGAAAAGGATATGTGGCGGTAACCGGACGGCATGCGTTTACTTCGCCGGACGGGATCAAATGGACGGTTCGGAAGCTCGGCGCCGGTATCGATTTGCAAAAGGTGGTCTGGACGGGCAAGACATATGCCGCCTACGGCAATTATGCGGACACCAGGGCGGGAACGATCAGCACGAAGCTGTATACGTCGGCTGACGGGATCAAGTGGAAAGAAGTGTATAAATCGTCCGGGTGGCTGCTGGACATCACGGCGCATAACGGCACGACGGTAGCGGTTGGATACAGCGGCGAGCAGGCGATCATCTTGTCCTCCTCCAACGCGACGGCATGGAAGAAGACGTCCAGAACGGTCGGCCGCGATTTGCCGGGGTGGAGCGTCAACAATTTGAATCGCTATGCCTTTGCGCATGTGCAGTGGGTCAAAGACCGCTTCGTCATCATGTCCGACTATATTTATACGTCCAAGGACGGCGTGAACTGGACGACCGTGGAAAGCGACTACAGGCAATATGTCGAGGATACGCCCATGCTTTACGCCAATGGGCAGCTGGCGTGGACCGGCAAGGAATACCGCTATTTGGCCGGCTCGACGATCGGCGTTTCCAGCGATTTGAAGACTTGGGCATTCTATGAGCTGGATCTGAACTCGAACGTGGCGCAAATGTTGTGGACAGGCTCCGACATGCTTGTCGTCACGGATCGGGGACTCCTTCGCATCACGGACAAATAAGCTTTGGCAGGATGCGGGGAGTGCGGCGGTTGACTTTCGATATGCGTGCGGGTAAAATATAACCATTATCTTTTCCGGGATATTTCGAGATTTGACGACGGGACAAAGTAATTTTTCGCGCGGTACGCAGAGAGGGACGCCATCGGCTGCAAGCGGCCTTATCGCGGTTAAATGAAAGAACCTCCCCGAGAACAGACGGTGAACGGACCTACGCAAAGGCGCGGCCTTGCGAACGTCTCAATAGCCGGATGCGGCCGACGGACGTTAACCGTCTGAAGCGGGACCTGCTTGTTCAGGCCCCGGAATGTGGGTGGTACCACGGGAGATGCGCTCTCGTCCCTTTCGGCATGGCCGATCGGGGCGGGAGCTTTTTTATTCTTTTTGTGACATGAACAAGGAGGGGTTCGCAATGGCATTTCAAAAATCGCCGGGAACGCAGGACATATTGCCCGGCGCTTCGGAGAGATGGCAATATGTCGAGGGAATCGCCCGGGATATTTGCCGAAGATACAATTTTCGCGAAATCCGGACGCCGATCTTCGAAATGACCGAGCTGTTTCAGCGCGGCGTAGGCGAGACGACGGATATCGTCGAGAAGGAAATGTACACGTTTATCGATCGGGGCGACCGCAGCTTGACGCTCCGGCCGGAAGGTACGGCCGGCGTCGTGCGCTCCTACGTGGAGAACAAGCTTTACGGCGAGCCGGACATTTCGAAGCTTTACTACATGGGGCCGATGTTCCGGTACGAACGCGCGCAGGCGGGGCGTTACCGCCAATTCCACCAGTTCGGCGTGGAGGCGCTCGGCTCGACGGACCCGGCTCTCGATGCGGAAGTCATTGCGCTGGGGTATGACTTTTATACCGAAGTCGGCCTGAAGGGAGTTCGAGTCGAAATCAATTCGATCGGCACGCCGGCCGTGCGGGCGGCGTTCCGCGAACGGCTGCTCGCTTTTCTGGAGCCGAAACGGTCCGAGCTGTGCAAGGACTGCCAATCGCGCATCGACCGCAATCCGCTGCGGGTGCTGGACTGCAAGACGGATCAGCATCGGTTCGAAGGCGCGCCGTCCATCCTGGAAAGCCTGGACGAGGAATGCGCCGCTCATTTCGAGAAGGTGAAAGCTTATTTGACGGACATAAATATTCCGTTCGAAATCAATCATCGGCTCGTGCGCGGGCTCGACTATTACACGCATACCGTCTTCGAATATAAAGCCGAAGGCATCGGCGCCATCGATACGATCGGCGCGGGCGGACGCTACAACGGCCTGGTTGCCGACATCGGCGGGCCGGATCAGCCCGGCGTCGGCCTCGGCCTCGGGCTGGAGCGCACGGTGCTCCTGCTCGAGAATCAGCAAGCGGAGCTGCCGAACCGGCATGCGCTCGACGTTTATCTCGTCGCGCTCGGAGAAGCGGCGGAACGCGAGACGGCCCGGCTCGTCTACGAGCTGCGCAAGCGCGGCATTCGGGCGGAGCGGGATTACCAGAGCCGGAAGATGAAGGCGCAATTGAAGTCGGCCGACCGGCTGCAAGCGCGGTATACGGCCATTCTCGGCGAAGACGAGCTGGCGAAAGGCGAAATCGCGCTGAAGGCGATGGAAACGGGCGGGCAAAAGCTTGTGCCGATCGCCTCGCTGGCCGACGAGCTGCTCAGCTAAATCGCCAAAAGGGATTTTCGATATTTTAACGATAAAGGGGTAGGGAAGATGACAACCATGTTAAAAACGCATCATTGCGGCACCTTGACGAAAGCGGAAGTAGGCAGCACCGTTACGCTGAACGGCTGGGTGCAGCGCCGCCGCGACCTTGGGGGCGTATTGTTTATCGATTTGCGCGACCGGACGGGCATTATTCAGATCGTATTCAACCCGGATTTCTCGGGCGACGCGCTGGCAATTGCGGACCGCGCGCGCAACGAATACGTGCTGGCCGTGCAAGGCACGGTCGTCGAGCGCGATCCGGAGACGTTCAACCCGAACCTGCCGACGGGCGAGATCGAGGTGCGCGTCACGAAGATCGAAATTATGAACGCCGCGAAGACGCCTCCGTTCCCGATCGAGGACGGGGTGGAGGTCGACGAGTCGATCCGGCTGAAGTACCGCTACCTCGACCTGCGCCGCCCGGAAATGCAGCGTACGCTTATGCTCCGTTCCAAAGCAGCCAAAATATTCCGCGACTTCCTGGACGGCGAAGGTTTTCTGGAGGTTGAGACGCCGATCTTGACCAAAAGCACGCCGGAGGGCGCGCGCGATTATCTCGTGCCGAGCCGGGTTCATGAAGGCGAGTTTTTTGCGCTGCCGCAATCGCCGCAAATTTTCAAGCAGCTGCTCATGGTCGGCGGCCTGGAGCGTTATTACCAGATCGCCCGCTGCTTCCGCGACGAGGATCTGCGCGCCGACCGCCAGCCGGAATTTACTCAGGTGGACATCGAGACGTCATTCCTGTCGCAGGATCAGCTGCTCGGCATGATGGAACAGCTTGCGGCCAGACTGCTTCGCGAAACGGTCGGCGTCGAGCTGGAGCTGCCGTTCCAGCGCATTACGTACGCCGACGCCATGAACAAATACGGCTCCGACAAGCCGGACCTGCGCTTCGGGCTTGAGATCGAGGACATTACCGACATCGTGTCCGGCAGCGACGTGAAGGTGTTTGCGAGCGTAGCGGCAAGCGGCGGCGTCGTGAAGGCGCTCAACGCCAAAGGCTGCGCGAGCTGGAGCCGCAAGGAGCTGGACGATCTGCAGCCGTTCGCGGCCCGATACGGCGGCAAAGGCCTCGCTTGGATTACGGTGAAGGACGGCGAATGGCGCGGTCCGATCGTGAAGTTTCTGAAGCCGGAGGAAATCGAAGCGCTGACGGCGCGCCTGGGCGTAGAGGAGGGCGATTTGCTGACGTTCTCCGCCGACAAGCCGAAGGTCGTCGCCGACGTGCTCGGCAACCTTCGCTTGAAGCTCGGCCGCGAGCTCGGCCTGATCGACGAATCGAAGTTCAAGTTCGCCTGGGTCGTCGACTTCCCGCTGCTCGGCTGGGACGAGGATGCCAAGCGTTACGTGGCGGAGCATCATCCGTTCACCCGTCCGAACGAAGAGGATTTGCCTTATTTTGACACCGATCCCGGCAAAATCCGCGCCCAAGCTTACGATCTTGTTCTGAACGGCTACGAAGTGGGCGGCGGTTCGATGCGGATCTACAAGCGCGACGTCCAGGAAAAAATGTTCAAGGCGCTCGGCTTCACGATGGAAGAGGCGCAAGAGAAATTCGGCTTCCTGCTCGACGCGTTCGAGTTCGGCACGCCGCCGCACGGCGGCATCGCCTTCGGCTTCGACCGTCTCGTCATGCTGCTTGCCGGACGTACGAACCTGCGCGAGACGATTGCGTTCCCGAAAACGGCCAGCGCCACCGACCTGCTGTGCGACGCGCCGTCGCAAGTGGAGCCGTCCCAGCTGGAGCAGCTGCATATCCGCACCGTTATCAAGCCGAAGCAGCCGGCCGCCGCAGGCGCAGCAGCGGGTACGGCGGAAGGATCGGGCGCGCAGGAGTAGAAGCGTACACCGTATAGGATAAAGGAGGCGTCTGGACGATGCTGCATCAATTTTCGCGTACGGAGCTGGCCATTGGGCCGGAAGGGCTGGAGCTGATGAAACGGAGCACGGTAGCCGTGCTCGGCATCGGCGGCGTCGGCTCCATCGCGGCGGAGGCGCTGGCCCGGACCGGCGTCGGCCGCATTATTCTGATCGACAAAGACGTTGTCGACATTACGAACGTGAACCGGCAAATCCATGCGTTGACTACGACGGTAGGCCAGCCGAAGGCCGATTTGATGCGAGACCGCATCAAGCTGATCAATCCGGAGTGCGACGCGGTGTCGCTGCGCATGTTTTATACCGAAGAGACATACGAGAAGCTGTTCGAATATCCATTGGACTATGTCGTCGACGCTTCGGACACGATCATGTACAAGATCCATCTGATCAAGCAATGCCTGCAGCGGAACATTCCCGTCATTTCCAGCATGGGCGCCGCCAACAAGATGGATCCGTCCCGGTTCCGCGTCGCGGACATTTCCAAGACGCATACGGATCCGATCGCGCGCGTCGTGCGGACGAAGCTGCGGAAGGAAGGCATTAAGAAAGGCGTCAAGGTCGTCTTCTCCGACGAGGAGCCGATCAAGCCGCGCGAGGACGTCACGCAGCGCATCGTGCCCGACAATGCGCCGGACATCCGCAAGGCGCAGATGCCGCCTTCGAGCAACGCCTTTGTTCCGCCGGTCGCGGGCCTGGTTATGGTCAGCGCCGTCGTGCGCGACCTGCTGGAGGCCGGCGACGTCAAGGTTTAGAGGCCCGAATGCGCCGGCGGTTCGCGGACGGAACGGACTTGCCGCCTCGGCTTGTCTGCGCCGTTCGTGGAGCGAAGTCGCCAAAAATCTTACTGTAATCGCCAAGCGGTCATTGCGCCGTTTGGCGATTTTTTTTGATGTCCCGATTGTCCGTGTTGCTTGAGTTGTTATGTTCGGGTCACGACGCTGTATGGCTGCTGACCGCCGCGCTTGTCATCGTCGTCCTGACCGGCTGCCCGGCCGGGGAACGGCTGCTTCCGAATTCGCTTGCCGCATTTGCATGGTAGATTTATAATAAGGATGACGTCGTTTTATGAAACATAGTTTCACTTGGTAAAACTATGGGCTCGGGGAGGGAAACGAAATGAACGGAAAATCGGCATCGAATCGGAACGGAGAAACGCTGACAAGGATGAGCGGTGAAACGACAACGAACGGCAGGCCGGCATCCGGCTGTACTTATTCCTTTGTGGGCATCGATCACGTGCAGGTGGCGGCACCGCCGGGCAGTGAGCGGGAAGCGATTCACTTTTATGCCGGCTGCCTTGGGTTCGAGCAACTGGAAAAACCGGTCGACTTGCAAGCACGCGGAGGCGTCTGGTTCCGATGCGGGGCGCAGCAGCTTCACGTCGGCATTTCGACGGCATTTGCGGCGGCGGACAAGGCGCATCCGGCGTTCGAAGTGGAAGGGCTCGCATCGTTGAAGGCAAAGCTTGTCGGGCATGGCATTGCGGTTACGGAAGATGAACATCGCGTACAAGAGGGCATCGCACGATTTTTTACGAAGGATCCGTTCGGCAACCGGCTCGAATTTATGGAGATGTGCGCGAACGAATAAGGGGCGGCTGACCGGCAAAACGGCAGAAATCGCATCAAGTCACCTACAATTTTATTGCAGGAGGGATCGATATGGATAACAAGGAACGGTTCAGCAACCGGACCGGCCATTACGTCAAGCATCGTCCCGGCTACCCGAAAGAGGCTGTCGACTTTATGTACGGAACGGTCGGTCTTCGCGAGACCAGCGTCATTGCGGAGATCGGAGCGGGCACGGGCATCTTTACGGAGCTGCTGCTGGAACGGGGGAGCGAGGTCATGGCGGTGGAACCGAACGCGGCGATGCGCCGGGCGGCCGTAGCGAAGCTGGTTGACGCCGCCCGGGTACGCTGGAGCGCGGGCTCAGCGGAGGAGACCGGACTGCCGGACGCATCGGCAGACTTTGTCGTATGCGCCCAATCGTTTCATTGGTTCGACCGGCAGGCGGCCCGCAAGGAGTTTGCGCGAATACTGAGGCCGGGCGGCAAGACGGTGCTGCTATGGAACTCCAGACGAACGAAAGGGACCCCGTTTCTCGAGCAGTTTGAAGCGTTGCTGCTAAAGTTGCCGAGGATTACGAACAGGTCGGGCACAAAAACATAACGCGGGAAACGCTGGGGTCGTTTTTTGACGACAGCGGACTGCAGCTGAACGTTTTTGAAATGCGGCAAACCTTTGATCTTGAAGGGTTAAAGGGGAGGCTGCTGTCATCCTCGTATGCGCCTTTGCCCGGGCATCCGAAATACGAGCCGATGATGACGGAACTGACCGCGCTTTTTGAACGGAATGAACAAAACGGCATCGTAACGATGGAGTACGATACGGAAGTATATTGGGGATCGCTCCCGGCGGCTGGTGAACAAATGTACTGATGTGCTATGATCGGAAATAGCGATCGATGACGAAAGGTTGAACGCACATGGACTTATTTACGTTTCAAAACGAACAATCGCCGCGCGCCCGCCTGCTGGCCGACCGGATGCGGCCGCGGACGCTGGACGAATATATCGGCCAGGAGCATATCGTCGGTCCGGGCAAGCTGCTGCGCCGGGCGATCGAGGGCGACCAGGTGTCGTCGATTTTGCTGTACGGCCCTCCCGGCTGCGGCAAAACGACGCTGGCTAACATCATTTCGCTCAAGACCGAAGGCGATTTCGTCAAGCTGAACGCCGTCGACGCGTCTGTCAAGGATGTGCGCGAGGTGATCGAGCGGGCGTCCGCCAACAAGACGATGTACGGGCGGAAGACGATTCTGTTTCTGGACGAGGTGCACCGGTTCAACACATCGAGGCAGGACGCGCTGTTGCCTGCGGTGGAACAGGGGATTATCATTTTTATCGGCGCCACGACCGAAAATCCGTTCCACCATGTGAACGGGGCGCTGCTGTCCCGATCCACGCTGTTTCAGCTGCAGGCGTTGGAGCCGAGGCATGCGCTGGAGGCGATGCGCCGGGCGATGGAAGACAAGGAACGAGGGCTTGGCTTCATGGCGCTGCATGCGGAGGACGAAGCCTTGGATCATATTGCGGCCATGTCGGGCGGCGATATTCGCCGGGCGCTGAATGCGCTGGAGCTCGCGGCGGTGACGACGCCGTCGGAGCCGGACGGCTCGGTGCGCATTACGATGGAGGTGGCGCAGGAGTCGATCCGCAAGCCGACGATCCGCGCTGACCTGTCGACGCAATACGATGTGCTGTCGGCGTTTCACAAAAGCGTCCGAGGATCAAGCGATGCGGCTCTGTTCTGGTTTCTGTACGCCGTCGAGAAGCTTGGCATGGATCCGATGACGTTTCTGCGAAGGCTGATCGTCGCCTGCAGCGAGGATATCGGATTGGCCAATCCGCAGGCGATGGTACAGGCGGTCACCGCGATGGACGCCTATCACAAGATCGGCTGGCCGGAGGCCAAATACAATATTGCGCAGGCAATATTGTTTGCCGTCGAGAGTCCGAAATCGAATGCGGCGGCGCTGGCCATCGGCAACGCTTCGGCGGCGATCGAACGGATCGGCAGTGCGGAAGTGCCGCTTCATCTGCGGGATTCGCACTATAAGGGAGCGGCGCAGCTGGGCCACGAAGGGTATAAATATCCGCACGATTATCCGAATCATTACGTGAAGCAGCAATATTTGCCCGACGTTTTGGACGGCAAAAGCTTCTACTCCGCCTCGGACCAGGGGATGGAGGACAAAATCCGGCAAAATCAGCAGCGACGCAAAGGCTGATATGGGCGTCAAGGACCGCGAAGTAATGCCTTCGCAGCTTGCGCATGGGCGGGATCCGGGGATAGTGGAAGAAAAGGGGAAGTCCTTCGGGCGATATATTATTCGCCTAAGGACTCCCCCTCTTTTTATGAAGTCGAAAACATGAAGCCGAGATATACGCACGATGCGGCCGCCAATCCGGATACGAATGCCGGCATAAGCTTGTTCAGCCGATGCGAGAGCAGCAACGCCGCAATCATGATCAGCGCCGCCGCAAACATTAGCGCGCCGTCCATGCCGAAGGAAAGCGTCACGCTCATATCCGGGTTGAACGGGCCCGTATACAGACGGGTAAACAGCGCGGAAGGCGATACGGTTTGCAGCGTCTCCTTGACGACGTGCGGGGGCGCCTGCGTCCCCATAACGGCCGTAGCGGCGAGCACCAGCAGCGCGACCGCGCTTTCCGCCTTCAGCCACGGTCGCGGATTGAAGGCGCTGTCCTGCCGCAGCTTTGCTTTATACCGAAATCCGTTCGTATATGCGAACAGGAGCAGCGGCAGCAAAAGCACATGCTTGATAAGCATCATTTGGCCGTAAGGCAGCATCCAGGCGTTCAAATATTCCGGCGTCGTAAAGGTCATCAGCGTAATGCCGGCCAACAGCGTGAGCAGTACGGCGATAATGGCCACCGGCGAAAACCAGCGGAGAAAGCGGTCCCAGTTGGCGCTGTCCTTGGCGAACCAGCCAACCGCAAACAGGATGCCGATCCAAACGCTGAACGCCAGCACGTGAGTGCTGTGGACGACCAGCCCTTTGAGGGCGCTCAGAGAAGAGGCGTGACTTGAGTAGCCGAGCCAAACGATCAGCAGAAAGACGACGAAAAGCGCCGCCTTTGGCATATGTTTGTCTTGCCGGAAGGCGCGCACGCCGAGCAGCACCGCCAATCCGGCAGAGCCGAGCAGCGTCCAGACCCAGGCTTTGCCGGCGTTTACGTCAAGCAGCACGCTCTTCAGCATTGCGCCGTATGTCATGCCGAAGCTTTCCGCATAATCGGCCGTCAATTGATGAAGCGGGACAAAAGAGAGCAGCGGCACGGCGGCGGCGCAAGCGAGCAGCAAGCCGTCCGGTACATGGACGGCAGGCTTGCTGCGTTCCGGCACAAGGCGAAGCAGCAGCGAGCCTGTCAGTATGGCAAAGCAGACATATAGCAAGCCTTCGCTTGCGTAAATCATGGCTTGCGCCTCCGTACCGCGATCACGATCGCCGCCGCGGCGATAATGGCTCCGATAATAATAAACGGAACATATCCCGTACCGGTTTGCGCCGCGTCGGACTTGCCGGCGTTCCCTGCGCCGGGCTCGGCTGCTGGATCCGCCGTCGGATCGAGCGGCGTTTCCGCGGCATCGTTCGGCGATTCGGGTTCACCCGAAGCTGCCGGCTCGGTCGGCTCTTCGGCCGCATCGGCGCTCGGTTCCGGCGTTGCGGCGGCCGGAGCGTCTACGGTAAAGCCGTATTCGCCTTCGACGACGTGACTGTCCGCTCCAATAATGGTCCATTTGACGACATAGGCGCCGTTCTCGAGCGGTTCCGTCAAGGCGGCCGTCATTTCCGGCCCTTCGACGACGACATCGCCTTTCTCGATTTCTTCCCCGGCTTCGTTAAACAGCTTGAACGTGCTCAGTTTTTCTATTTTCGTATCGAAGGCCATTGTTATGTTCTCCGGGGAAGCGTCCACCACAGCGCCTTGACCGGGCTCCGCGCGCTCCAGCTTCGAATGCGCCATCGCCGCTGCGGGAAGCAGCATAAACAAGGCCAAGCCTACAATAAAAATACGTTTCATCATGATGTTCCGTACCCCCTCGATTCTTGGTGCGCCGTTCCGAAAGACCGTTCGGCAGGCAGCGCGGCTCCTAGCCATTATAACAAAAAAAGCCCCGAAATTAACGGTGGACCGTGATCAATTCGTTGCAGAGTTTTGAACGTTTTATGAAGCGGGGAGGGCTGGCGGATCGTTTGCGAACATCTCGCGTCCATCAGTAACGGACCTCAGCGAGCTTATTCACCTCAAAATGGGCAGCTTGCCGATTTAACGAACGCCAGCGAGCTTAAATGTCCTGAAAAGGCTGGATTTTGTCCGAATGTTGGGTGATAGTGCCGCTGGTGTTCGTTACATATTCAAACTAGTGGTTTTGGGCTGATTAGCGCTCGTCAGGTTCGTTAAAGTTATGGGAGAAAATGTAACGGATCTCAGCGAGCTTAATCGCCTCAAAATGGGGAGCTTGCCGATTTAACGAACGCCAGCGAGCTTAAATGTCCCGAAAAGGCTGGATTTTGTCCGAATGTTGGGTGATAGCGCCGCTGGTGTTCGTTACATATTCAAACTAGTGGTTTTGGGCTGATTAGCGCTCGTCAGATTCGTTAAAATTGGTGTGCGGGCGAGATTGGCTTGACAGTTGCTTATAGTTAGTTAGCCGACAACCTTAACGATGGCGGTAAACTAATGAGGCGTGCGGCATAAGATGATCAGCAAGCTAGGTTACGAGCAGTAAGTACGTGAGCGGCCTTGGAGCAAGCGACAGGAGTCGAATTGCGAGCTGTAGGTGCGTGTGCGACCTTGGAGCGAGCTGCTGGAGTTGAATTTACGAGCTGTAGGTGCGTGAGCGACCTTGGAGCGAGCTGCTGGAGTTGAATTTACGAGCTGTAGGTGCGTGAGCGACCTTGGAGCGCGCTACAGGAGTCGAACTGCGAGCAGTAAGTACGTGAGCGACCTTGGAGCGCGCTACAGGAGTCGAGTTGCGAGCTGCAGGTGCGTGAGCGGCCTTGGAGCGAGCGACAGGAATCGGGCTGCGAAGGCGGGCAGCCGAAACAGCCGCGCCCGAGGCATCGAGTTGTCCGATGCCCGGGCGCGGCTGCGGCTTGCGGCGCCTTATGCGTTTGCTGCGGCTTGCACTTTATGCACGATGTCGATCGTGCCGCCGCCCAGACATTCCTCGCCGTCGTAGAGGACGACGGCTTGACCGGGCGTAACGGCCTTCTGCGGCTGGTCGAACACGATCAATGCCGTGCCGTCCGCCTGCGGATGGACCGTAACGCCTTGATCCGGCTGGCGGTAGCGGAATTTGGCGGTACAGCGCAAAGGCTCGTCCGACAGTCGCGGCACGATCCAGTTCAGGCCGCTTGCCGTCAGGCTGTCCGAATAGAGACTCGGGTGGTTGTCGCCCTGCACGACGTACAAGATGTTGCGCTCCAAATCTTTGTCGGCGACAAACCAAGGCTCGCCGGTGCCGGAGCCGCCGATGCCGAGTCCTTGGCGCTGTCCGAGCGTATAGTACATCAGGCCGTCGTGGCGGCCCTTCACTTCGCCGGTGCGGATGTCGACCATGTCGCCCGATTTTGCGGGCAAATAGCCGCTCAGAAATTCCTTGAAGTTCCGCTCGCCGATAAAGCAGACGCCGGTGCTGTCCTTTTTCTTGGCGGTATAGAGCCCCGCCTCTTCGGCGATGCGGCGCACCTCGGGCTTGGGCAGATGGCCGATCGGGAACATCGCCTTGGCCAGCTGCTCCTGGTTCAGCGCGCTCAGGAAGTACGTCTGATCCTTGTTGCCGTCGACGCCGCGCAGCAGCCGGGAAGTTCCGTCCGCGTCGCGGACGACTCTGGCGTAATGGCCCGTCGCCAGATAGTCCGCGTTCAGCTCCATCGCCTTTTTCAAAAAGTCTCCGAATTTGATCTCCCGGTTGCACATCACATCCGGATTCGGCGTCCGGCCGCGCTTGTATTCCTCCAAAAAGTAAGTGAACACCTTATCGTAATATTGGCGTTCGAAATTAACGGTATAATAAGGAATGCCGATCTGGTCGCATACCCGGCGCACGTCTTCGGCGTCCTCTTCCGCCGTGCAGCGGCCGAACTCGTCCGTATCGTCCCAGTTTTTCATAAAGATGCCGATCACGTCGTAGCCTTGCTGCTTGAGCAGCAGCGCGGTTACGGAAGAATCGACGCCGCCGGACATGCCGACGACGACGCGCGTATCGGCATTCGATTTGCCTGTCATCGCGACTCACCGCCTTGATCATATGCTGCTGGCAAAAACGCCGGCCGCCTGCCGGCTCCAACGTTTCTGTCAGATCCTTAGTGTACCACATGCCCAAAACTTTTTCATGAAGACGTCAACGTTTTTGCACACGGGCGGGGATAGATATGTTAACATATTAGGATAATGGGAATACATTGATTTAAAGAAAGAGGTGCCGACCGACTTGAAAATATCGACGAAGGGCCGTTACGGCCTTACCATAATGATGGAGCTTGCCGCCAAGTTTGGAGAAGGTCCGATTTCGCTCAAGAGCATTGCGGAACGGAACGGGCTGTCGGAGCATTATTTGGAGCAGCTGGTTGCGCCGCTTCGCAATGCGGGTCTGGTCAAGAGCATCCGGGGCGCTTACGGCGGCTATATTTTGTCCAAGGATCCGGCGGACATTACGGCCGGCGATATTATCCGCATCCTGGAGGGGCCGATATCCCCCGTCGATTTTACGGAGGAGGACGATCCCGCCAAGCGCCATCTTTGGCTTCGCATTCGCGACAGCATCGCGGAGGTGCTCGATTCCACCACGCTGGAGAATTTGATCTCCTACCGCGAGGAAGAATCCCAGGAAAGCTATATGTTCTACATTTAAAAAGGTGATGAATGATGAGTGCGCATTATTTCGACCATGCCGCAACGACGCCTATGCATCCGGATGTAGTGAAGACGATGCTGGATATCATGCAAGGGCCCGGAGGCAACGGTTCCAGCATGCACGCGTACGGTCGGGCGGCCAAAAGCCGGCTCAACCGTGCGCGTGATCTCATTTCCGGGACGATCGGCTGCCGTCCGGGGGAGCTGGTGTTCACTTCCGGAGGAACGGAGAGCGATAACGCGGCCTTGATCGGCACGGCCAGAGCCCAGCGGAAGCTGGGCCGAAACCATATCGTCACGTCGGCGGCGGAGCATCATGCCGTACTTCATACGTGCGAATGGCTGCGGGACGCGGAAGGGTTCGAGCTGACCATTCTGCCCGTCGACAAGACGGGCATGGTATCGCCCGATGCGGTCAGGGAGGCGATGAGGCCGGAAACGGCCTTAGTCAGTATCATGCACGGCAACAACGAAGTCGGCACGCTGCAGCCGATCGGCAACATCGGCGAGATCGTCAAGGCGGCCGGAGCAGCGTTCCACGTCGACGCCGTCCAGTCGTTCGGCTGGCATTCCTACAATATGGCCGAGCTTCCCGTCGACCTGATGAGCTTTTCCGCGCACAAAATTAACGGGCCGCAAGGCGTAGGCGCACTGTATGTCCGGACGGGGACGCCGTTCGACGGCATCCTGCACGGAGGCTCCCAGGAGAGAAAACGGCGCGCAGGCACGGAAAATGTGGCCGGCATCGCAGGATTTGCCGCCGCTGTTGACATTTGTGTGAACGAACGCAAAAATAAGCAACTTTTCGTGGACGAGCTTCGTATGAAGTGGATAGAGCTGCTGCAAGCGTCTTTGCCGCATGCGGAGCTGGCCGTCAACGGCCACGAGACGCATCGGCTGCCGCATATCGTCAATATCAGCTTTATCGGCATCGACACCGAATCGATGCTGATGAACCTCGATATGGCCGGCATCGCGGCGGCGAGCGGCTCCGCCTGCACGTCGGGCTCCCTTGAAAAATCCCATGTGCTTCTGGCGATGAATCTGCCGAAGGAACGCATCGATTCGGCCGTAAGATTCAGCTTCGGTTTGGGGAATACTGTGGAAGAGCTGCAAGAAGCGGCCGCTGCGGTTGCCGGCATCGCGAACCGGCTCCTCAACAATTAGCGGGAGGGCGCAAGGAAGCGGTGATCAAACTTCAAGGATTGATCGGATTGCCGGTCATCGAAATCCAGACGGGCAAGCAGGCGGGCATTGTGAAGGATGCATGGTTCGGCGAGCATTGGCAAGTGAAAGGCCTTATTCTCGAATTTGCCAACTGGTTCGCGTCGAACGTGCGGGCGGTGGAATGGAGCCGAGTCGTGTCGTGCGGCGAGGACGCGGTGCTGATCGGCAGCATGGAGGACGTCGTTTCCATGAAGCCGAAGCAGGTGCTGCGCGCTTTCGCCATGGGCGTGACGAAGCTGAAGGACATGCCCGTCGTCACGGTGCAGGGCGTTCAGCTGGGCCGGGTATCGGATGTTTATTTTTACCCGATTCAGGGTACACAAATAGTAGGCTACGAGCTTACGGACGGTTTTGTTTCGGATCTGATAGAGGGGCGTAAGTGGCTGAAGGCGCCGAGTGATCCGGATGAGGCATTGCTCGGGGAAGACGCGATTATCGTTCCTGCTGTCAGTGAAGCGGAATTGGAGCCTGTCGCAGCTTCCAATTTCAAAGGATAGGGTGAATGAATGATGTTAAGATGTCCGAATTGCAATTCGAAAGATATCGGGAAGATCGGTTCCCACCAATTTTATTGCTGGGGCTGCTTCATCGAGCTGACGGTGAACGGCGACAAAATGTCGGTTTACCAGGTGGAAGAGGACGGCACGTTGAGCTCGCTGGACGACCTCTTTTTTGAAGAGGAAATCGCGGGCAGCGAGGCGCATGTGAACGGTTAGCCGCCAGGCGGCGCCGGGGCAAAGAAACGAACGAGAGACGGTCGGTTGCGGCCGTCTTTTTTTGTTGCGGCAAGGATGAACCCCGCGGCTTGTACATATAATGAAGTGTAAAACGGGTTTCGCGGCAGCGCGGGGGGAGGTGCGGAATTGGAACGGTTTACGGGCAACCGGTTGTTCGTCTGGCTCGTCTATTTCATTTTAAGCTTGATCGCCATATTCTTTTTGCTGCAGCTGAAGCCGCTGATCGTGTCGATCTACGGCTTTTTGAAGGCGGTGCTCGGACCTTTCGTCATCGCGATGATCATCTCCTACGTTCTCAATCCCGTCGTTACGCTGCTGCACGAGCGCAAAGTTCCGCGCACGATTGCGGTGCTGCTCATTTACGCCGTATTTTGCGCCGTCATTACCGTGCTTCTGGTCAATATGATTCCGATGTTCATTAACCAGGTTGAGGAGCTGAACCGGCATCTGCCCCATCTGACGGCCAAAGCGCAAAATATCGTGTCGGACATCAACAACACGTCCTTTTTGCCCGAAAGCGTCCGCGAAGGGATGAACAAAGCACTGATCGGCGTCGAGAAGCGGGTGTCGGAAGCGTTGTTCAACTTCGTCAACAATATCGGCTCCATGCTCAATGCGGTGTTTATCGCGTTTATTATCCCGTTCCTGTCCTTCTACATCTTAAAAGACTTCGAGGTGTTCGAGCGGGCCGTCATTACGTACGTGCCGAAAAGCCACCGCAAAAATACGGTCCGGCTCATGAAAGATATCGATCATGCGCTCGGCAGCTACATCCGGGGTCAATTTATCGTCTGCATGATCGTCGGCGTTCTTGCCTACTGCGGCTACTTGCTCATCGGCATGCCGTACGCTCTGCTGCTCGCGGCCATCGTCGCCATCACGAACATCATTCCGTACCTGGGCCCGTTTTTCGGGGCGGCGCCCGCGCTGCTGATGGCGTCCACCGTATCGCTCAAAATGATGATCATGGTCGCCGTCGTCAACACGGTATGCCAAATTCTCGAAGGCAACGTCATCTCTCCGCAGGTGGTGGGCCGCACGCTCCATATGCATCCGCTGCTCATTATTTTTGCCTTGCTCGTCGGAGGAGAGGTTGCGGGCATCGCGGGAATGATATTGGCCGTGCCGATCTTTGCCGCGTTCAAGGTCATCGTTCAGCATATGTTTGCTTATTACGTCAGGCGAAAGATCATTTGACAGCGGACCGCAGCGAAAGCTATAATTTGATCATATATGGCAAAAAGCGTTGATGAAACCAGTAAGCCATGGCCCGCCAACCAGAGAGAAAGCTCCGCCGCTTCATGGCCGATTACGGTCCTGCGAGCGACGGTTGAGAGAGCTTTTGTGGCGAAGGATGGCTGAAAGCTCTTTCGGAGCGTGAACGAACTTCACCGGCCGGATCCGTTATCGTCCATGCAAGGCGATTGCGGCGCCGATAGAGCGCTCCGCAATAACCAGGGTGGTACCGCGAAGCTGATTCGTCCCTGTCTCCGACAGGGGCTTTTTTAAATTTCTATCCATTTTCTAGGAGGATTACCGCACATGAAAGCAAGCGAAATTAGAGCCAAGTGGCTCGCTTTCTTCGAAAGCAAAGGACATCACATCGAACCGAGCGCCTCGCTCGTGCCGCATAACGATCCGTCGCTGCTCTGGATCAACGCCGGCATGGCGCCGCTCAAGCCTTACTTCGACGGCCGGATCGTACCCGACAATCCGCGCATTGCCAACTCGCAGAAGTGCATTCGCACAAACGACATCGAAAATGTGGGCAAGACGCGCCGTCACCATACGTTTTTTGAAATGCTGGGCAACTTCTCGATCGGCGATTATTTCAAGGAAGAAGTCATTACATGGGCCTGGGAGTTTCTGACCGATCCGAAATGGATCGGCTTCGATCCGAACCGCCTGTCCGTCACGGTATATCCGGAGGACGAGGAAGCGTTCCGCCTCTGGAACGAGAAGATCGGCCTGCCGGCGGAGCGTATCTACAAGCTGGAGGACAACTTCTGGGATATCGGCGAGGGGCCTTGCGGTCCGTGCACCGAAATTTTTTACGACCGCGGCGACAAATACGGAGTCCTGTCCGATCCGGAATGCTGGCCGGGCGGCGAGAACGAGCGGTTTCTGGAAGTATGGAACCTCGTATTCTCGCAGTTCAACCATAACAAGGACGGCAGCTATACGCCGCTTCCTAACAAAAACATCGATACCGGCGCAGGCCTCGAGCGCTTCGCTTCCATATTGCAGGACGTCGATTCCAACTTCGACACGGACCTGTTCCGTCCGATCATCGACCGCACTTGCGAAATCGCAGGCGTTGCGTATAAGGCGAACGCCGAGCAGGATGTGGCGCTCAAGGTCATCGCCGACCATGTCCGCACGGTCGTCTTCGCCGTTGGCGACGGCGTTATGCCTTCCAACGAAGGCCGCGGCTACATTATCCGCCGGCTGCTCCGCCGCGCCGTCCGCTACGGCAAGACGCTGGGCGTGGACCGTCCGTTCCTGCACGAGCTGACCTCGGTCGTCGGCGACGTGATGGGCGTTTATTACCCGGAAGTGGTGGACAAAAGAGAGTTTATCGAGCGCGTAATCCGCACGGAAGAGGAGCGTTTCCACGAGACGCTGTCGGACGGGCTCGTGCTGCTGTCGGAGCTGGCGAAGCAAGCCGCGGCGGTGGGCGAGAAGACGATCAAGGGCGACGACGCCTTCAAGCTGTACGACACATACGGCTTTCCTTTCGACTTGACCGAGGACTTTGCGGCGGAGAACGGCATGACCGTCGACCGCGAAGGGTTCGACGCCGCCATGGAGGCGCAGCGCGAGCGGGCGAGAGCGGCGCGGCAGGATACGGGAAGCATGAAGGTGCAGGGCGGCCCGCTGTCCGATTATACGGTTAAAAGCGAATTTGTTGGCTATACTGAGTTGGGAACGGAAACCAGAGTCGCGGCCATCGTGCTGGACGACGCGCTGGCCGAATCCGCGGGCGAAGGCAGCCGCGTCATGCTGCTGCTCGAGCGGACGCCGTTCTACGCCGAAAGCGGCGGCCAGATCGGAGACAAGGGCTGGATCGAAGGCGAAGGCTTCAAGGTTCGGGTCGAGGACGTCACCAAGGCGCCGCACGGGCAAAACCTGCATCATGCCGTCGTCGTCTCGGGCACGGTGCGTTCGGGAGCGGCAGCGTCCGCGACGGTGGACAAGCCCGTCCGGGAAGATATTATTAAAAATCATACGGCAACCCATCTGCTGCACAAAGCGCTCAAGGAGACGCTGGGCGAGCATGTCAACCAGGCGGGCTCTCTCGTCGAGGCGGAGCGGCTGCGCTTCGACTTCTCCCACTTCGGCTCCGTTACGCCGGAGGAACTGGCCGAAATCGAGCGCAAGGTTAACGAGCAAATATGGCTCGGCACCGACGTCGTCATCTCCAACAAATCGCTGAACGATGCGAAGGCGATGGGAGCGATGGCGCTGTTCGGCGAAAAATACGGCGAAATCGTGCGCGTCGTGCAAGTGGGCGACTACAGCCTGGAGCTGTGCGGCGGCTGCCATGTCGCCAACACGTCGCAGATCGGCTTGTTCAAGCTGCTCGGCGAAAGCGGCATCGGCTCCGGCGTTCGCCGGATTGAAGCCGTCACCGGCAAGCATGCATACGCTTATTATGAGGAGCAGCTGGAGCTGCTCAAGCAATCCGCGTCGCTTCTGAAGAGCGGTGTCGCGGACGTGCCGAAGCGGATCGAAACGCTGCACGCCCAAGTGAAGGAACTGTCGCGCGACAACGAGTCGCTGCAGGCGAAGCTGAGCCGCATCGAAGCGGGCTCGCTGGCGTCGAAGGCGGTGAAGGCCGGCGACATATCCGTCCTGTGCGCGAAAGTAAACGCGCCTTCGATGGATGCGCTGCGCGGCATCGTCGACGAGCTGAAGGGCCAGCTCGGCTCCGGCGTCATCGTGCTGGGAGCCGCCGGCGAAGACAAGGTGAACCTGGCTGCCGCCGTTTCCGCCGATTTGGTGAAAAAGGGACTTCATGCCGGGAAGCTGATCAAGGAAGCCGCCGTCATTTGCGGGGGCAGCGGAGGCGGCCGTCCCGACATGGCCCAGGCGGGCGGCAAGGACGTTTCCAAGCTTGACGAGGCATTGAAACATGCCGAAAAACTGGTTGTAAGCCAATGGAATATGATATGATAGAGATGTGTACCAATCGTTGTATGTATGTTTGAAAGCGAGGTGCTGTCGATGAGTTCCATGGACCAGACCATGAAGTTCAGCGTGAAGGCGGAAGGAGTGGAGACATCTTCTGAGGACATTCTGCTCAAGGTGCATGAAGCGCTTCTGGAGAAGGAGTACAATCCGATTAATCAGATCGTCGGGTATTTGCTGTCCGGGGACCCGGCATACATTCCTCGGCACAACAACGCCAGAAGCTTGATTCGCAAGAAGGAGCGGGACGAACTGATCGAGGAATTGGTCCGGTTTTATCTGCAGCACAAAAACCGATAGTCGAGGGGCCTAGCATGGGATGAGAGTCATGGGATTGGATTATGGAGACCGTAAGATCGGAGTGGCCGTCAGCGACGCGTTCCGGTGGACCGCGCAAGGCGTAACCGTCATTGAACGCAAGGGCGGCGGCGGTGAGTTCGAGCGAATAGCCGAGCTGGCCCGCGAGCACGAAGTTTCCGAAATTGTGGTCGGATTGCCGAAGAACATGAACGGAACCATCGGCCCGCGTGGCGAAATTTGCATCGCATTTGCCGAGCAGATCGGGCAGAAGCTGGATATGCCTGTTCACCTTTGGGACGAAAGATTGACGACGGTTGCCGCCGAGCGCACGCTGCTGGAAGCGGATGTCAGCCGCAAGAAACGAAAACTGGTAGTAGACAAGATGGCGGCAGCGCTCATCTTGCAAAATTATCTCGATTCCAATACGAAAAGGTGAGGGTAACGATGACAAAGGACGACATGCAGTACGAAGAGCCGGAAATTATTTATATTCCGGACGAAGAGGGCAACGAAGAAGAATTCGAAGTCATCATGAAGTTCGAGCTCGACGATTCGGACAAAAAATATATGATGGTTGTTCCTCTGGAGAGCAATGACGAAGAGGAAGACGAAGTGTATGCCTTCCGCTACGAGGAAGACGGCGACGATTTGAAGCTTTATACGATCGACGACGATGCGGAATGGGAAATCGTGGAGGAGACGTTCAACACGCTGCTCGGCGAAATGGAGGATGCCGACTGATGGCGGACCTTCACGGACAAGAACCGAAGCTGCTCGGCGGCTTGAAGGAAGCGTTCGGCGGCGAGGTCGAGCTGGTGTCGGAGGACGGAGCCGAAGAGACGTACCGCATCTTGGCGGAGTTCCAATTGGGGGACTCCGTCTATGCCGCGCTTCAATCGGACTCGATGGCGAAGGTAGGCGATGCGGAAATGTTTCGCGTCGTTTACGAAGGCGGCGAGCCGAGACTCGAGACGATCGAGGACGACGAAGAGTGGGAAACCGCGGCGGAGGCGTTCGACGACATGCTGTTCTCGGACGACGAGAGGCCTTAAACCGTCGCAATTGCATAGCCATGAACGAAGGGCGGCCGACAACCGCTCTTTTTTTAAGAAGGCATATGCGAAATTTGCTGAAACATGCTTAAAGAGGTGGAAATGGTTGGACAAATCTTCTGAAATTACGCCAAACAAAAAACGAAAGAAACGGAAAAAAGTGTACGGCCGTCCCAAAACGTGGGTCGTCTCCCTCTGGGTGTTTGTCTCCCTGCTCGGGCTGATGGCGCTCGGCGCGGGCGGAGCGGCCTATTACGTATGGAGCAACCTGAAGCCGTTGCCCCAAGGCGAAGTCAAGCAAGTGACCATCTCGCGCGGCATGTCCGCCAACTCGGTATCCAAGCTGCTTGAGCAGGAAGGCATTATTCGTAACGGTTTTATTTTCAGCTATTATTTGCAGTTTAAGGACGAGGGAGCCAAGTTTCAAGCCGGCCAATACGAACTGTATCCGGGCATGGACAACGCGTCGATTATCGCCAAGCTGAATGCGGGCGACGTCGTCGCCGAGGAAATGGTCCGGTTTACGATACCCGAAGGTTATACCGTTGCCCAAATCGCCGATAAGCTCGCGGCCGAAGGCATTGTCGACCGGGACAAATTTATGGAGCTTGCCGCCGCCGAACGAGCGTGGGGCGACGCGGAAACGGTGCGTTCCTTGCCTGCGGAGGCTGGATTGCTCCACAGGCTGGAAGGTTATTTGTTCCCGGAAACGTACGAGATGAAAAAGGGCAGCACGGAAGAAGAAATCATTCAGCGCTTGCTGGTCGAAACGGACCGCAAGCTGGGAACGCTTCCGGACGGCTGGCAGGACGCGCTCGAGCAATCCGGCAGATCGCTGCATGAAATTTTGACCGTAGCGTCCCTGGTGGAACGCGAAGTTGTCGTGGACGAGGAGCGGCCTCTCGTAGCCGGCGTCATTTACAATCGGCTGAAGGAGCCGATGCGGCTGCAGATCGACGCGACGGTGCAGTACGCGCTGGGCGAGCAAAAGGATCGCCTGCTGCATGAAGATTTGGAAATCGACAGTCCTTACAACACATACCGTATCGACGGGCTTCCGCCGGGACCGATCGCCAGCCCGAGCCTTGCTTCGATCGAAGCGGCCTTGTATCCGGCGGAAACGGACTATTTATTTTACGTCACGAAAAAAGACGGCTCCCAGACGCATTTGTTCGCGAAGACATACAGCGAGCATCAGCGCAATATCGAAAGAAGCAACCAGAGCGGCGGCCAATAACGCGCCGCGGCATCAAGTTCAACGCGGAGGAGCAGAGCGATGACCTATCAACCCGAATTGCTGGCCACCGCGGCCAGCCTGGAAGAGCTCGAGCGGCTGGCGTCGGCGGGCGCCGATGCGTTTGTCGCCGGAGACGCGCGGTTCGGCGTGCGGCTCGCGGGCCATTTCGATGCGGACGGCATGAAGGCCGCGGTATCGCTGGCGCATGCACAAGGCAAAAAGCTTTATGCCGCCGCCAACAATTTGATTCATAACGATTCGCTGGAGGCGCTGCAGCGTCATCTCGCCTTCTTAAGCGAGATCGGCGTCGACGCCATCGTCTTTGGCGATCCCGCGGTGCTTATGGCGGCCAGGCGCCACGCCCCGGACGTGACTCTCCATTGGAACGCCGAGATGACGTCGACCAACTATGCGACGGCGGAGTATTGGAGGCGCAGAGGGGCAAGCCGATTCGTGCTGGCGCGCGAGCTGAACATGGAACAGATTGAGGAAATCAGAGCCGCCACCGACATGGAGCTTCAGGTGCAGGTGCACGGCATGACCAACATTTATCACTCCAAGCGCAAGCTCGTAGGCAGCTACCTGGACCATCTTCACGGTGACGGGAATAGCGAAGCAACGCGGGGCGGCATGCATTTGACCGAGCAGGAACGCCCGGGCGAGCGGTACCCGATCTTCGAGGATGCGAGCGGAACGCACATTATGAGCTCCGACGATATATGCATGCTCGAGAACCTTCACGAGCTGCTGGGAATTGGAGTAAACAGCCTAAAAATAGAAGGCATGCTGAAGCCGATCGAGTATAATGAAATCGTGGTCCGCGCCTACCGGCAAGCTATCGACGCTTATATGGCGAATCCGGAAGGGTACGTCTTCCGGGAGGAGTGGCTGGAGCCGATTCGCGAGGCGCAGGATCCGGACAGAGAGCTGAGCTACGGCTTCTTCTATAAAGAGCAAGTGTATTAAGCAGGAGGTGCAACAGCATGAGTACGACGGTCAGGACGGCTCCGCGATTCAAAGGCAAGCGTTACCGGCTCGACAAGCCCGAGCTGCTGGCGCCCGCCGGCAATTTGGAAAAGCTGAAGTTCGCGGTCCATTACGGAGCGGACGCGGTGTACATCGGCGGCCGGCAATACGGCTTGCGTTCGAACGCCGACAACTTCAGCTTCGAAGAAATGAAGGAAGGCGTCGAGTTCGCCGCCCGCTACGGCGCCAAGGTGTTCGTGGCCACGAACATTTACGCGCATAACGAGGATATTGCCGGCCTGGAACATTATTTGCGCAGTCTGGAAGAGGCCGGCATTGCCGCCATTATCGCCGCGGATCCGGTCATTATCGAGACGGCGCAGCGGGTCGCGCCGAAGCTGGAGGTCCATCTGAGCACGCAGCAATCGACGGTCAACTGGCAGGCCGTCCAGTTTTGGAAGGAAGAAGGACTGCCGCGCGTCGTGCTTGGCCGCGAGACAAGCTTTGAGGAAATCGCCGAAATCAAACGGCATGTCGATATCGAAATCGAGGCGTTTATCCATGGAGCGATGTGCTCCTCGTATTCGGGGCGCTGCGTGCTGTCCAACCACTTTACGGACCGGGATTCCAACCGTGGCGGCTGCTGCCAATCGTGCCGCTGGAAATACGATCTGTTTGTGGATGACGCGCCGGCGGCCGGTCAGGACGAGGATCAATTTACGATGGGCTCCAAAGATTTGTGCATGATCGAATATTTGCCGGAGCTGATCGAAGTCGGCGTCGACAGCTTCAAGATCGAAGGTCGGATGAAGAGCGTCCATTACGTCGCCACCGTCGTCAATGCGTACCGGCAGGCGATCGACGCTTATTTCGCCGATCCGGAAGGCTACGAGCTGAAGCGGGAATGGGTCGAGGAAATTTACAAGGCGGCGAACCGCCCGCTCAATACCGGCTTCTTCCTTGACGTGCCCGGAGCGGAGGACCATATTTACGGCCCGGAAGAGAAGGCGGCTCCTTACGACTTTGCCGCCGTCGTTCTGGATTATGACGATCGGACGGGCTTCGCCACGCTGCAGCAGAGAAACCATTTCAAGCTGGGGCAGGAAGTCGAATTCGTCGGCCCCGGAGGCACGTTTTTCAAGCAGACGGTTACCGAGCTGACCGACGCCGAAGGCGAGGCGCTGGAGGCGGCCAGACATCCGATGCAGCACGTAAGGCTGCGGACGCTGAAGCCGGTTCGGCCGATGGACATGATGCGCAAAAAAATGAGATGACTTCTGGCGTCACCACTGGACTAAAGACTCTATATCCGGGTACGGGTAGAGTCTTTTTTCTCTTTTTTCGATTGACATTAACCCGCCGATCGAAAATAATAGATTTGACTGGCATACATATTTCGGCATCGTTCGTCAGCGCAGACCTAACCCGATTCGTCCTACCTTTATGAAGGCGGTGTCTCTCTATGGCAAAGTTTGGGAAACGGTTACAAAAGAAAGACGGTTCGTCCGAAGCGAAGGCAGCCGCTGCAAGCGGCGGCAATTTTGCAATCGCTTCTAATCCGGATCCGGACGGAGCATCGGGGCCGAAGCCAGCCGCGGCGGCGGCCGTTTGGAAGGAAGCCAAGCTGAACCCGGTCCGTTCGGTAGGCCTGAAGCTGTTCCTATTGATCTTTTTCAGCATATTGGCCTGCGTCCTGACCGTCGGCATGTTGGCTTATAACGAATCCCGATCGATGGTCGAAAGAAAAGTGTCGGAAGCGACGCAGCAGACGGTGAACCAGGTGGCGGACAATCTGGACATTTTCTATCAGACGTTCGAAGACTTGTCGCTGCAAATTATGGTTGACAAGGACATTCATGCCCTCATCGGAGAAATGACGGCGAGCGGGGAAGACTTTGCCCGATTCGAAGCGACCCGGGCGCTGTCGGACAAGCTGGCCATGATTACGCTCAGCAACAGCGTCGTGAAAGGCATTTCGCTTATTCCGCTGACGGAAGGGCTGAACCCGCTGACGGCAGGCTCCGCGCAGAGCCCGAAAGCGGCGGCCTTGAAGGAAACGGAATGGTTCAAGCGGACGGTCGAACTGGACGGAAGAACGCATTGGGTCGCGCCGCAGCCCGAAGGCTTGACCGTATCGACTTCCACTCCGGTCATCGGCTTGAGCCGCGTGCTGAAGGACAGTGTTTCGTCACAAGCGAATTACGTGATGCTGTTGGAGTTTCAGAGCTCGTCGCTTACCGAACGTTACGAAGACGTCAGCTTGGGCGAAGGAAGCGAGCTTTATATTATCGACGCGGCCGGCAATTACGTCGTCGCCGCCGATCCGGCGCTTATCGGCCAGCCGGCTGCCGTTACGATTCCGGACGGAGACAAGGACGGATCGTTGAAGCTCACCGACAAGGAAGGCACGGACGTGCTGACGGTGTACAATACGTTCGATAGGGTCGATTGGCGGCTGGTGGGCACCATACCGGTCGAATCGTTGGTGAAGGATGCCGATGCGATCCGGGAGCTGACCGTGCTGACGGCGGCCGTTGCCGCGGTGTTGGCGATTGCGATCGGAGCCGTCGTCATTGTGACGGTCGGAAGGCCGCTCGTTCGTCTCAGCGCCTTGATGGGAGAAGGAGCGCAAGGCAATTTGACGGTCCGGTCGACGATCCGGAAGCGGCGCGACGAGATCGGACAGCTGAGCAGCAGCTTCAACGGCATGATGGCTCAGATTACGGAACTGGCGCAGCGGACGACCCGGTCCGCCGAAGACGTGCTGCTGACGGCGGG